>Ga0068859_100000408_pt1 | contig 42690 bp, 36 predicted proteins | sample KBSSwiS22_FD_66585 | JGI IMG/M metagenome (GOLD analysis project Ga0068859, IMG submission 66585) | Switchgrass rhizosphere microbial communities from Kellogg Biological Station, Michigan, USA - KBS Switchgrass S2-2 | ecosystem: Host-associated > Plants > Roots > Rhizosphere > Soil ... | reverse complement strand
ATAACCGATAACGGCAAAGGTTTTCCTGCAAACGAAATAAATAAAGTATTCGATAAATTTTATCGTTTAAAAAATACTGAAACAGGAGGCACCGGTTTAGGCTTATCTATTGCCAAAGGTTTTGTGGAAGCGCATAACGGAACAATTGAATTGGAAAATATCACAAGTGGCGGCGCTAAATTCAGGATAGAAATTCCAACTAAAACCAATTATCTAAATAATTTGAAAAATGAGTAACATAGAAATATTGGTGATTGATGATGAAGTGCAGATCCGTAAATTACTGGAGATAACCCTGCAAAGCCACGACTATAAAGTGTTGCAGGCTGCTACAGGTAAAGAAGGTTTGGTAATTGCTGCCAGTCACCCACCCGACATGGTATTGCTCGATCTTGGCCTGCCGGATGAAAGCGGGCATTCCATTTTAAAAAAGTTAAGGGAGTGGTATAGTAAACCCGTCATCATTTTATCGGTACAAAGCAGTGAAGAAGATATTGTAACCGCACTGGATAATGGCGCTAATGATTACCTGGTAAAACCTTTTAGAACAGGCGAATTACTGGCAAGAATAAGAACTGTATTAAGAGCAAGTACTGCCGAACCCGAAACTCCCGTGCTTTTATTTAATGACTTGCAAATAGATTTAGCCGCCCGTGCAGTAAAGAAAAATGATGAGCCGGTAAAGCTAACTGCTACTGAATATAATTTGCTAACCCTGCTGGCTAAAAATGAAGGCAGGGTATTAACACACCATTATTTATTAAAAGAGATCTGGGGACCAAGTTATATTAATGAGTCGCAATACCTGCGGGTGTTTGTAGCACAACTGCGCAAAAAAATTGAATATGATGCTAACAAACCTTCGCACCTGATCACTGAAAGTGGTGTTGGGTACAGGTTTGTGTGATTTCTTTATAAAATCTTTATACTATTGCCTTTAATCTTTATACGCCATTTACAGCTTTGAAAGTTCCTTTGTATTACTCAACTTAATGCAAATGAATATAGACCACAAGTCGGTTAATAAAGTAACCGTAGCCTCCCTTTTAGTAGCCCTCGGTATTATTTATGGCGATATTGGCACCAGCCCTTTATATGTTTTAAAAGCAGTTGTAGGAGACCGTAAGATTGATGAAACGCTTGTGTTCGGCGGCGTGTCATTAATTTTCTGGACCCTGTTTTTTCAAACCACTGTAAAATATATCTGGCTTACTTTAAAAGCAGATAATCATGGAGAAGGTGGTGTGTTTTCCTTATTTGCATTGGTAAGACGATACAGTAAAAGCCTGGCCATCATTACTATATTAGGTGCTACTACTTTGCTTGCAGATGGCATCATTACACCTCCCATTTCAGTAGCCTCTGCTATTGAAGGCTTAAGCACGGTAAATGGATTGGAGCATATTTTTGTACCCGGTAATCTCATTACCATTGGTATTGTAATAGCAATCATTTCAGCATTATTTTTCTTTCAGCGGTTTGGCACACAGCTTATTGGTAAAGCCTTTGGGCCGATAATGACTATTTGGTTTACCATGTTGCTGGTAGTTGGCGGAGCAGAGTTAATTCATTACCCAAGCGTACTGAAAGCATTAAATCCTTACTATGGTTACAAGTTACTGGCACATTATCCCAAAGGGTTTTGGTTACTGGGTTCAGTATTTTTAGCAACTACCGGTGCAGAAGCTTTATATAGCGACTTAGGGCATTGTGGTATAAAGAATATCCGCATTACATGGATCTTTGTTAAGATCAGTTTGATGGTGAATTATATTGGCCAGGCAGCATGGATCATGAATATAAAATCGCCAACATTAAATGGTTTAAACCCATTTTTTGAAATGATGCCGCACTGGTTTTTAGTACCCAGTATTTTAATTGCCACCGGTGCTACCATCATTGCATCGCAGGCATTGATCAGTGGTTCATTTACTTTAGTGAGCGAAGCCATGAACCTTAATTTTTGGCCCCGTGTTACAGTAAGGCAACCTTCTGATATCAAAGGGCAGATCTATATTCCCAGCATCAACACAATTCTTTGGTTTGGTTGTGTATTAATGGTGCTGTATTTTAAAACCTCGGGTGCCATGGAAGCGGCTTATGGTTTTTCCATTACAGTAGCCATGATGATGACTACCATTTTACTAAACTATTATTTAAAATTCAGGTTAAAGTGGAAGGCAGTTTATGTGGTGCTCATTATTGGATTGTTTGCCATTATTGAAAGCTCATTCTTTATTGCCAATGTAGCTAAGATTAAAGAACGCTGGATGTTCCTGTTTTTTGAACTTTTCATTTTTATGACGATGTACGTATGGTACTATGCAAGAAAATTAAACAACAAGTTTATAAAATTTGTTGACCTGGGAAAATTTACACCACAGCTTATTGAATTGAGTAAAGATGATGCCATCCCTAAATTTTCAACGCACCTTATTTATCTAACTAAAGCCAATAGCCGCACACAGATTGAAGAAAAATTAATGAAGTCAATTTTTTCTAAAAAGCCCAAGAGAGCGGATGTATATTGGTTCCTGCACGTTAACCGAACCGAAGAACCTTTTACCATGAGTTATGATGTTTCTGAACTGGTGGATGATAAAGTGATGAAAGTAAATATCAATATTGGTTTTAGAATTCAGCCTAAAACAGAATTGTACTTTAAAAAAATTGTGCAGGAATTAGTAGCCAACAAAGAACTGAACTTGCATATTCGTCCCGATGGCTCTACAAAATATAATAACGAACCCGATTTTAAATTTGTGGTGATCGAGAAATTTCTTTCGGTAGAAAATGAATTTGCATTGAAAGATGGTCTTTTACTGCAGGCATATTTTAAACTTAAAAGCCTGGGCCTTAGCGATGAAAAAGCATTTGGGCTGGATAAAAGCGACGTGGTGGTGGAAGAGATCCCTTTGGTATTTCAACCGGTTCAAAATATCGATCTGCAGCGAAAGCGCCCAGTAGTATAAAAAATAAATAGTGATTTGTTTAAATGCCCTGACACAATTGTTGGGGCATTTTTTTATTAGCATTAAAATCTCAAAGAAAATTGAACTAACACATTAGTTGGCCGTAACTGGTAATTGGTAAAAGATTGCATGTTTTCATTAACTACTACCGTGTTGAAATTTTTAATATTGGATAAATTAAGGAACTTGATGTCCACGTTGTATTTACCTTTTTTATACGCTATATAACAATCAAGGAATAAGTTTGCCTGTGCAGTGGAAGCGCTTTGTTTTGTATAATAATAAGATGATGCAGTAGTAAAAATTAATTCATTTGTAATAAAGAAATTCAGGTTCAGGTTTTCGGTGAATTGCTCAATAGGTGCTATGGTAACATTGGATGGTGCGGCATTTATTTTAGTTGCAGATCGTGTAAAGGTGGTGTTTAATTCCGGGAATAGCCATTCCAGTTTCCTTGTAGCGATGTTCAGCTTAAGCATGGTGTTTTTGGTGATTATTTTACTTAAGTTATTTTGTTGTAACTGGGGATAGTTGGCATTATTTACCATGCCGTTCAATCCTATACTTGTTTTACTTTGTTTAAAAAATTTATTCCCGTTAAATAAAAGGAAAAGGCTTTTTACCTGGTTATTACTTTTAATTGAATTTGTAGTCTGTAATTCATTAGTATATACAACTTCATTCAGCAGGTTTTTTTTATAAATACTGTACGATGAGGAAAAATATCCAAATAACGCCTTGAGCGGGTTGCGGTAAGTGATAAATAAAGTTGAAGAATAAGTTTTAGTTTTTTCCAGGGCAAAATTATTTCTTGATATATTACGATAGGTATTCACAATATAGCCAAGGGTATTTTGATTAATGCTGCCGGTATTATTATCGTTTCGGAGCGTAAACCCAAGATTGTAGTATGCCCCTATATCTTTTTTTAAGGTTAATGAATTATTCAGCAATAAAAAGGTTTCTCTATTGCTGATATTGTTTATCACATCATTTCTTAAAAGCGTATTTCGCACTAAGGTTGAGGTAAAATCTATTTTAGTGCTTCCTTTTGAAATATACATACCCAGTTCAGCGTATGGCTTTATTTCCTGCCACTTCAGGTTATTTTTCATACTGTCACCAGGTAAAGTCCAGGCAGTACCATTGCTTTTTTTAACGGTACTTGTAATACTGTTGTCTTGCATTGCCAGGCCTAGTTTAATTCTTTGTGAAAATGCAAACAAGTGTTTCCTTAGTTGTAAGTAATTATCCGTTGCTGCAGTTTTTTGTGTTGCTTGCTGCTCCAGGCTTTGGTATGGAATGCCCTGGTTAAAAAAATTTGAAAACGGGCCGGGCAGCATTGTTAACTGCTGTGGTGTATTTTTTACAATGCTGTTGGAATTAAATTCCGTAACATTTTTATTTTTTGAAAAAACGATATGAAAATTATTGATCACCTGGTAAAGCGGTGTGTTTGTTTGTTGCTGCAGGTGATCGGTTAAGTTTTCAATATCGCCGTTGGCCTTATCCCAATAGCCCTCAAATTTTAAATTGTCCTTTATATAAAAACTGTTTTTATTAACAGTTAAACCAAAATTGGAAAACAATTTATTGGTGGTGATATTTTGATGCTGATTCTCTGTTATAGTAACGGTATCCTGCGGCAGGTAATAAATGGTTCTCATGCCGGCAGTTCGCTGCGTATTATTATTGAGGTAACTGATATTATATTTAACCTGCGAAAACTTTCCTGTAACAAACAACCCATTGGAATAAACTAAATGCGTTTTATTGAACAGGTATCGTTTGTCTTCAAAAGGCGGAGTGGATGGATTAACCAGCGATACTAAATCCTGTTTTAGATTTAGCATCGCCAGTTTATCAAATTGATCTGCAGTAAGACTATTTAATTCGTTACCCAAATTGACACCCGTATTGTTCGTTTTATAGCCAGATATAAACTGAAAGTTTTTTCTGAAATTAAAAGTAAGCAACTCATCCTGCCACAATAAAGGCGAAATACCTGCTGCAACCTTAGCTGTTGTAAAGAATTTATCCTTTGCGGCTTTGGTAAGTTTTATATTTAATGCTGCCCTGTCCGAAAAAACAGTACTGTCCAGTGCTTTTATGGGTTGATGATTTTCCAGTACCTGTACCTTTTCCACCATGTCGGCAGGAATGTTCTGGTTGGCAATATTGTACCTGCTTTCTAACAGGTCAAGCCCTTCTATATAATAATTAGTGATAGGCTTGCCATTATATTTTACCTGCCCGCTGGCATCCACTTCAATACCAGGCAACTTTTTTAATACATCTGCAATTACCCTGTCTGTTCTGGCGGTAAAGGTTTTTACATCATAATTCAGGGTATCTCCTTTTTTACTTATGGGCAACTTACTTTCAACCACAATTTTTGGCATTTCAATTTTGGCGGGCACTAACGAAAAGTATAGCACCTGCGATTTATTGCGTATCCTTTTTTTAATTTCTTTGTAGCCAATATGCGATACCGTAATATCTACTGAATCAGCACTACTGTTTAAAACGAGTTTATACTGCCCGTTGTTAAGTGTCACTGAATAAGCGGAAATAGCATTGTCCCCTTTTTCAAAAGCAGTAACGCTTACGCCGTATAATGCTTTGCCATTATGGTCAGCAATAATTCCGGTAATATTTACCTGGCCAAAAATAATAGTTGAATGACACAAAAAGAGAATAAAAAGAAAGACTGTTGTTTTCAATAACCAGTTTACAAATTAATTGTGAAAAATATTATTCCAGTTCTATCGGATTAAAGGGAATCGGGATATCCGTTAAATTACTTTGTGGAATAGGTTGTCCATCAGCTTTAATCTCCATTGCATTAAACCTATTCATTGCAAATTCAAGAGGATGCTGGCACATTTCTTTTTTTAAATTCCATAGTTTTTTTCTTGAAACAAGAATATATTTTTTTTGCCCAACTTCCATTTGCTCATTCTTTCCGGGTAATTCTATTCCATTAAACTCAAAAGAAAATTGCTGTTTGGTATCATTTACTTTTACAATAAGGCCCGGTAGCCCGTAAAATTTCCATGGGCCATTTGCAACCGGAATATCTTTTGTAAACCATGCTTCAAAATCTCTGCCCCTGAAAGTGGTGATGGCTTTCTGGCATTGTAAACCATACAGGGTTGCAGTATCTTTTAATATTTTCCATTGCTGCCCGGTTAAAGGCTCTGTATATTTATAATTATCCATCACCAGGTGATCTGTAACAGTAATTATATTTTCAGGATAATTTTTAGTGATCATTGTTCTTGATTTCCCGATTTTATATTTACCCCTGTTGGCAGCCATTTCGTTGAGGCTTAATCCTTTTTTAATATCTGCATCTGCTAACGAATCACCGATTTTTGCATCTTTGCTATAGTAAACAGAAGTTCTGTTGCCTATTGCCAATACCATTATATCAGTTCGCTTTGTATCGGTATCCAGGGAATCTACCTGATACGAAAAAACATATTTATATCTCATAATGCAGGTGTCAAACACCTGCCCTTTAACCATTATAGTAATAAAGAGAAATGCTAAAAAGAATAGTTTCTTTTTCATACGGATGTATTTTTATTTTTGATGTTAAAACTATTGATCAGCTTTTATAAAGGCTGATCAATAGTTTTAAGTTGATGAAATTGTTACTTATTAAGCACAGTTACACAGTAATACCTCGGATATCCACCAATGAGTACCGCAGAACTTATCATTATAAACAGCAACAGCAATCCCTAAACCCTGGCCTTCCATTTCCTGAGGGGTTAAGTTAAAATGAACTGTGATACCACACGAAGTAGTATAAGTAAGAGCAACCTTGGGCCGTAGTTGCGTTACGGCTTGTTTTTTTGATTTGCTAACTGCCGAATTATTTGTTGCAGCAAAGCTGCCAAAACAGAATAATGATAGCATAATGATTAAAAGTATTTTCTTCATTGTAAGCCAGCTTTTACGGAAAAGCCATAACCTTAAGTTTTTAATATTATTGAATTTTCTTCCTTTTGATATTACTTAGGAACATATAAAGGAGTAATGCTCCGCAATTCCGGCCAGAATAATGCATATACCTAATAACTGCTTAACGTTGTTATTATAAGCATATACACATATACAGTAATGAAAACTTTTGGAATTTCTAATAAAGAAAAGGTTAGGGCAAAAAACGAACTGACATTTCGTTATTACAATTTTAAACGAATAGAATAATGCTTTTCCAAGTAACTTTTATTTTCGTAGCAGTCACCAACTTTAATAAATAGAATTAAGCAACGGGACAATCCATAAGATCATCTTGATACCAAGTCGTACCGCACTCGATGTCATTGATGACATCTATCACCCAGCCCACATCACTCATACTTTCTGACGCTATTGTAAACGTAACCGTAGTACCACAGGAAGTAGTGTACGAAAGCTGAGTAGGCGGTACCATTTTTGCCTGCTTTTCTTTTTTTAATTTATCGCTTATCTTATTTTTTTTAGCGGCAAAAGTTGCCATACATGATAAAGATAAAATAGTAATTAAGAGTATTTTTTTCATACAATTGAATTTGCTTTTATGGAAAAGCCTTAACCTTAAGTTTAAATAATGATGATTCCTTTAGTATAACTTAAGAACATGTAAAGGAGTAATGTCCCGCAATTCCGGCCAGAATAATTTTTGTACATCGTACACATAAAATATTTTAAAGCTGTTGATACGGTTAACGCAGGAGAAGGTTGGGAAGGATTTTCAAAAGTACAATATTTATAGTAGCAACCAAATTTTTTGTTAAGCGGCAAAAAAAATGATGAAAATTTTTTCAATTCAAAAAGGTACTCTCCATTTTTATTACCGGCGTCTCACCATCACCGTAAGTCAACAATTACTATTTCAAGTTAATTGTAAGTTTTTGTTTTGCCTTCAATAAAGTGTTGTTAAGTTAGCAAATACTGTTATTAAGTTAATAAACATAATGCTGTCAGTTTGTTGAAGGAGGGGTACACTCTAAAAACCCACACCGGCTTCTGCAATTCCAATAACTGTCGTGACTGACATCCTCTTAACTTAACGACATTGTTTTACGGGATAATTACCTTCTTAAGTTAACGGCTATGATCTCGCCAAACGGAATGCAAATGAAGATGTTACACCAGCACAGCAAACCATTTTTTTATTTTCAGCAATGTGAATTTTATGTTAAGCGGCAAAAAAAAGTGATGGAAACTTTGGCAACTTGAAAAGTTTCCATAGTTTTGTGCCTGATTTAAGCATGAAATAAAGTGAAAGACAGAATAAAACAAAAAGCCCACGACCTGTTTATGCAATACGGCGTAAGGTCTGTTACCATGGATGAAATTGCATTGCAGATGGGGGCTAGCAAAAAAACAATTTACCAGTATTATGCCGATAAGGATGAGCTGGTGGATGCAGTAATGGTAGACATCATTGCATACAACCAGGATTGTTGTATGAAGGACAGGGCAAGTGCAAAAGACGCTGTGCACGAGGTTTTTCAGGCCATGGATATGATGCAGGAGATGTTCCAGAACATGAACCCTATTATTCTGTTTGAACTTGAAAAATACTATCCCAGGTCGTATGAAAAATTCAAGCACCATAAGTATTCATTTTTATACAAAGTGCTTAAAGAAAATCTCGAAAGGGGAATTAAAGAAGAATTGTACCGTATTGAAATAGATATTGATATACTGATAAAACTAAGGCTGGAAACAATGATGTTACCGTTTAACCAAATGTTGTTTCCGCAAAATAAATACAGTTTAATAAAAGTACAAATAGAATTTACTACTAACTTTTTATTTGGTCTGGCAACTATAAAAGGGCACAAATTAATTACGAAATATCAACAAGACAGAACTAAAAAGACGAACACTAATGAAAAAATTTTGGCTTAACAGTACCGCATTAATGACCATAGCGTTACTGTCTGCAAGTGCCTTTGCACAGCAGAAAAACGAATTCAGTATTAAACAGTGTGTGGAATATGCAAACAAAAATTCCGTTACCGTAAAGAATGCATTGCTGGATGTGCAGATTCAACATCAAACCAACAGGCAGATTACTTCGGCTGCTTTTCCGCAGGTAAATGGTAGTATCAACACCACGCATTATTTTGATATTCCTGTTACCACGTTACCGGATTTTATCAGTCCTGCCACTTACCAGGTATTGATTGATAAGGGCGTTAAGGATGGCTCCGGTCAACCGATCACCATGCCGGCCGGTGGCTTTGGAACTATACCTGCACAGTTTGGTACACCATGGACAGCGAGTGGTGGCGTTGATGTATCGCAATTGCTTTTTGACGGACAGGTTTTTGTAGGGCTTGTAGCAAGAAGTGCGGGACTGGATTATTATAGAAAGGCGGCAGAGGTTACCCAAGAGCAGATAAAAGCTAACATTTATAAAGTTTATTACCAGTTGGTAGTAGGAAGAAAACAGATAGGTTCTATTGATGCTAATATAGAACGGTTTGAAAAACTATTGAATGATACCAAAGAAATTTACAAGAATGGTTTTGCGGAGAAATTAGATGTAGATAAAGTAAGTGTTCAGCTGAATAATCTGAAAACAGAAAAGACAAGAGCAGAAAGCTTGCTGGCGGCGGGTAATTCCGGTTTAAAGTTTTTGATGGGCATGCCCCAAAAAGATGAATTGGTTTTAGCCGATACTTTAAATGAAGAAGAATTAAAAGCAAATATTTTAGACAGCAGTTATGATTATAAGGATCGTAAAGAAATTCAACAGCTTGGATTACTGGAAAAACTAAACGGTTATAATGTTAAAAGATACCAGTTGAGTAAAATACCCACCATTGCTGCATTTGCCAGTTATAGTAAAAATGCACAACGTAACAGCTTTAACTTTTTTAATAATGGCGACTGGTTTACCACTTCTATTGTAGGTTTTAAAATGTCTATACCAATTTTTGATGGTAATAACCGTAATGCACATATACAACAAGCAAGACTGGAACTCCAAAAGACGAAGAATAATATAGAACAACTAAAGCAGGTGATTGACGCAGACGTGGAACAAAGTCGTTTGAAAATGACCAGTGCTATGTTAACAGTGGATTATCAAAAGAAAAACATCACGCTAGCTGAAAATGTTTACAATACTACCAAGAAAAAATATGAACAGGGCCTTGGCAGCAACCAAGAAATTTATAATGCACAAACTGAATTAAAGGTAGCACAAACAAATTATTACAGCAGTTTATACGATGCTATCAACGCAAAAATAGATTGGTTAAAAGCAGCAGGAAAATTATAAATATTAAACACAAAGTATCAAAACTAGTATATGAAACAGGTAAAAACATTAGGATTAATTATTGCAGCCGCTTTTGTAATGGCAAGCTGCGGCAACAGCAAAAAAGACGGCGACGCTACAATAACTGACATTAAAGCCAAACTGGAAAAAGCTAAAAAAACAAAAGAAGATAACGAAGCTGAAATTAAAAAATTAGAGGCTGATCTTTTAAGATTAGATACTAATACAGCTAACGCAGCTAAAATAAAGTTGGTAAGCGTAATACCGGTAGCAGTTCAAAAATTTGAACACTATATTGATCTGCAGGGAAAAGTTGATGCAGAAAATATCTCTTACATAGCACCAAGAAGTACTGGCATGGGTGCGGGAGGAGTAGTAAAAGCAGTTTATGTGCAACAAGGACAGGCTGTGAAAAAGGGACAATTGTTATTAAAGCTTGATGATGCTCTTTTAAGACAACAAGTTGCTGCGGCAAAACAGCAAGCAGAAGTGTTGAAAACACAACTGAGTCTTTATAGAACAATTTACCAGCGAAAGAAAAATTTATGGGATCAGGGCATTGGAGGAGAAGTTGACGTAATTAGTGCAAAAGCAAGTGCAGACGGTTTTGAAAATCAGTTGGCAGCAGCAAATCAACAGGCAAGGGTAGCCGAAGAACAGCTGAGTACAGCAAATGTATACAGTGATGTTAATGGTATTGCCGACCAGGTAAATATAAAAGTGGGCGAAATGTTTTCGGGTGTTACTGCAGCAGGGCCACAAATAAAAATTGTAAACACCAGCAATTTGAAAATAGTAACCAACGTACCAGAAAATTATATAACCAGGATGCACACAGGAACCCCTGTAATGATAACCATTCCTGATGCTCAAAAAGAAAATATCCCAACTACAATTTCTGTGATCAGCCAGAGTGTTGATGCTACAATGAGAGGTTTTACTGCAGAAGCAAAAATTCCTTACAATGTGGCATTAAAACCCAATCAAACTGCTATCATGCGCATTAAAGATTACAGCGCAGAAAAAGCCATTGTTATTCCGGTGAACATGATACAAACAGATGAGACCGGTAAATATGTTTTTGTAATGAGCAAAGCAAGTAACGGCAAAACAACCGCACACAGAATTACAGTTGTGGTTGGAGAAGTGTATGGTGATAATGCAGAGATCAAAAGCGGCCTCAGTGGCGGAGAACAACTGATAACAGAAGGCTACCAGAGTTTATACGAAGGACAAGTGGTGTCAACAGGAATTAAAGCATAAGTAAAATTTAAGCAGGCAGGAATGATCAAATACAGACAGACTATCAAAACTATTTTATGAATATCATTGAAGGAATAACAAAAACTTTTAAACAGTTTAAACCCACCAGTTGGGCAATAGATAACAGAACGGCTATCTACATCATTGCGGTTATCATTACCATTATCGGGCTGTACAAATTTAATACAATGCCCAAGGAACAGTTTCCCGATATTGTGGTGCCTACTATTTCTGTAGCAACTGTGTATGTAGGCAATTCACCAAAGGATATCGAAAACCTGGTAACAAGGCCGATAGAAAAACAATTGAAAGGGATCAGTGGCGCAAAGGTTATTAAAATACAAAGTACATCACAAACCGATTACAGTTTGATAGTGGTGGAATTTGATACCGATGTAAAAACGGAGATTGCAAAACAAAAAGTAAAAGATGCTATCGATAAGGCACAGACGGACTTACCAACTGATCTTACATCGCAACCTGATGTGCAGGAATTTGCTTTCAGCGAAATGCCCATCATGTTTGTAAACGTAAGTGGCGATTACGATGGTATCAAACTAAAATATTATGCTGATAAATTACAGGATAAGTTTGAAGAATTAACTGAAGTTACAAGAGCAGAAATTGTGGGCGCACCTGAAAGAGAAATACAGGTAAACGTTGATCCTTATAAAATGTCGCTGGCAAGAGTAAGTTATACGGATGTTGAAAATGCCATCAGCAGGGAAAACCATGATATAACAGGCGGCCTGATAGAAGTGGGCAATATGAAACGCACACTTAGGGTAAAAGGCCAGTTCACCAGTGCATTAAACCTGCAGGATATTATTGTACGCAGCAGTGCACAAGGTGCAATAGTGTATTTAAAAGATATTGCTGAATTAAAAGATACCATCAAAGAAAAAGAAAGTGTGGCAAGATTGGATGGTAAAAATGTGGTTACATTAAACATTGTAAAGCGTGCCGGCGAAAACCTCATCAATTGTGCGGATAAAGTAAAAGCTGCTGTTGCAGAAATGCAGGATAAACAGGAATTACCAAAAGATCTGAAAGTAGTGATCACCGGTGATCAGAGCAAACAAACCAAAACATCTTTTAATGATTTGGTAAACACAATTGTTATCGGTTTTGTTCTGGTGCTCATCATCCTCATGTTCTTTATGGGAGTAACCAATGCATTCTTTGTAGCATTGAGCGTACCATTAAGTGTATTTGTTGCATTTTTATTTTTACCCATCGCTGATGCCATCATCGGCTCCAATGTAACCCTCAACTTTATTGTGTTGTTTGCGTTACTATTTGGCTTAGGGATCATTGTGGATGATGCTATCGTGGTAATTGAAAATACGCACCGTATTTATAACAATGGTAAAGTGCCGCTTGTGCGTAGTGCTAAAGAAGCAGCAGGCGAAGTTTTTATTCCAGTAATGGCTGGTACAGCAACAACGTTAGCACCATTCTTTCCGCTATTATTCTGGAAAGGCCTTATTGGTAAGTTTATGATCTATCTGCCCACGATGCTTATCCTAACATTGGCAGCATCATTGATTGTAGCTTTCATCTTTAACCCCGTTTTTGCTGTAACTTCTATGAAACCAGAAGGGAAAGAACATGCGCAGCCAAAGAGAATGTTGTTTAAAAAATGGTGGTTTTGGGCGCTGGTAATTGGAGGTATATTATTTAATCTTTTTGGATTTGGTATTGGTGCACAAATTGGAACATTAGGTACATCTGCTGCAGAACTTACAGCGAAGAAATTTACCATGCACGGCTTTGGAAACTTTATGCTTATAATGGCTGCACTTGCTGTATTAAACCGGTTTGTATTTGATGATGCCATTCATGGTTTCCAGAAAAAAGTGTTACCGAAACTAATGAACAGGTACGAAAAACTATTGCGTTGGGTATTGAAGGGCTGGAGGCCGGTATGGATGTTTGCATCATTGTTTGGATTATTTATCGTAGCCATTTTATTATTGGTAGCAAGAGGAAATAAATCCACCTTCTTCCCAAGCGGTGACCCCAACTTTATTTATGTGTATTTGAAAATGCCCGTTGGTACGGATGTAAAATATACAGACAGCATTCTGCATGTTTTAGAAAGAAGAGTGGATAAAGTTTTAGACAAGGAATTACCTGCTAATAATCCCAATGGAATTGTGGAAAGTGTTATTGCCAACGTTGCAGTAAGTGCCAACAACCCAAGAGATAATAACCGGAGTGTGCAAAGCAATTTAGGAAGGATACAGGTAAGTTTTGTGGAGTATGAAAAACGTGATGGTAAAAAAACAAAACCTTTCATGGATGAGATACGTGAAAAGACAAAAGGTATTCCCGGTGCCAGTATTGAAGTAGCACAGGAAGATGGCGGCCCTCCAACCGACCCTCCGGTAAATATTGAAGTAGTGGGAGATAATTTTGAAACCATTTCAAAAGTGGCTACACAATTATACAATTACTTAGATACTAACCAGGTGGAAGGCGTAGAGAACCTGCAATCAAACGTTGATTTGAATAACCCAGAGATAACTATTAATGTAGACAGGGAAAAAGCAATGATGGAAGGTGTAAGTACCGGGCAGATTGGCCAGGAGATACGCACTGCAGTGTTTGGTAAGGAAGTAAGTAAACTAAAAGATGGTGAAGATGAATATAAGATTCAGTTACGCAGCAGCGAATTAGTGCGCAATAACGTAACCGACCTGATGAATATGCGGATCACGTTTATGGATATGAATACCATGAGGGTAAAATCAATTCCTTTAAGTGCAGTTACAAAGATCGATTATACCAATACAACGGGTGGGGTTAAACGCAAAAATGTAAAACGTACCATTCAGTTACAAAGTAATGTGCTTGATCCAACAATGGTGGGCCCGGTTAATGCAGCATTGGCAATAAAGATTGATGATTTTAAAGCAAAGAATAAGATACCATCTGATGTTACGATAAAACTCAGCGGGCAAAGCGAACAGGAGCTGGAAACACAGGCTTTCTTGGGTAAAGCAATGCTGATCGCCATGGGAATAATATTTATGATCCTGGTGCTGCAGTTCAACAGTATGAGCAAACCATTTATTGTAATTACCGAGATATTCTTCTCCATCATTGGTGTGTTGCTTGGTTATGCATTTACCGGAATGACGATTGCTACAATTATGTTGGGTGTAGGTGTTGTAGGCCTCGCAGGTATTGTAATTAAGAACGGGATATTGCTGATTGAATTTACAGATGAGTTAAGAGGCAGGGGCATACGCACAAGAGAAGCAGCGATACAGGCAGGTAAGATCCGTATCATCCCGGTATTGTTAACCGCTGTGGCAACTATATTAGGTCTGTTACCACTGGCTGTTGGTTTCAATATCAATTTTATTTCTTTGTTCCAGCATTTCAATCCGCATATTTTCTTTGGTGGTGATAGCGTGGTTTTCTGGGGGCCTTTAAGCTGGACGATCATTTTCGGTTTGATGTTCTCCTTCTTCCTCACGCTGATAATGGTGCCAAGTATGTACCTGATTGCTGAAAGATTAAGAAGGCCGATGGAGAAATTCTATGGCGGTAAATGGATCGGAATCTTTGGTTTCCTTGGCCCGCTCTTTTTTATATTTGTATTGATAATGTACACCACAAGAAGAATCCAAGGCAAAAAGATTTGGAATGGATTATTGAAGAACCCAAAATAAAATAGCGCAGTTGATTATTGAGGAAACTGGTTTTTAAAAAGAAGCTGTTCAGCAATGGACAGCTTCTTTTTTTGTACAACATTTAAGGATTGTGCGACAACTGCGGCTTTTTTCTTGGCTTCACCGTCTTGTGTTTAAAATCGTTTGATAAAATACTGATGTTACCATCTACTTCTAAAACGGCAAGATCAACTTTATCAATACTGGTTACGCCATGTTCTCTTATAGCTCTTTCCAGTTCATCCATCGACATCATAGCATGCTTCATACCCATTTGTAAAACTTCTCCATCCTGCACCAAAACAATTTTTTCGCCCTGGATGATATTGCTGAATTTTGTTGACTTGTTGATAAAGAATTTAAAAATATAGTTAGCAATAAACAAACCAAGTGCAGCAACTATTCCTCCCGGCAGTGTAGTATCATTACCCACCATAGCATTTTGCACACTATTACTGATGAGTAAAATAAACACCAGGTCAATAACAGAAAGCTGGGCTAATTCCTTTTTGCCAAAAAAACGGATGGCAGCAATGATGAAAAGATATACCGCTACAGATTTGCCTGCAATGATAAGATAAGGAAGTAACTGGTTCATATATGATATATTTTAAGCAATATCTTTAAAGTTATATAACTCACTAAAGTAAAATTTATTTCAATCATTTTGTGATATCATTTTTGTCAAGCCTGATGTTAAGCGTTGTGTTTATTTTAGTGTTTCAATTTGAAAGGTCTGCAACTCACTACTTAAAGAATAATACCCTTTAAAATTTGTACGTAATACCATTGGAGAAATTATAATAAAACTTCCCTATCGGCACCACAGGCTTTGAATCGTAGAGGCTGGCAAAGGCAATTGCAAAATCAAAATGTTTGGCAAATGATACACTGAACTTTACACTGTTAGCAAGGCGGTAAGCGGTAAATAAATTATTAAACGGTGTTTGAAAAAATACAATAAAAGAAAGTGTACTATTGGCAGAAGTCTTCCCTTCTAATTTTATATAGTTGTTGGATTTTAATAAACTGGTGATTTGATTTTTTTCAACCGGCGGTTTTAATGCAGAATCAACCGCAATATAATTCCAGGTTTCAGTTTCGTACATAATACCCGATGCAATGCTCAGCTCCCAGTTATTTTTATGCCAGAAACTATAGCGGGCATTTTCCCCTGCAAGAAAACGGCGCAGCATACCCCTCGATTCATCCCATTGATATTGTACAAATGATTCGGGTTGCCAGGTGTTTTTATAATCATGCCGCCACCGCAAATGAACAAATCCTGAATTAAGAAAATCCTGGCTGCCATCATAAGTAAACCTGTAGCTGGCTGCCAGTATCAGCAATTCTTTATAATGTTGTAATTGAAAATTAAAAGCATTGGTGGCGTCTAGTAATAATGTTTTTTGTTTATCGCCTTCCAATGCAATAGAAAGATCGCCATTGCAAACCGTTTTTTTTATGTAATCAGAAGTATCAGTTTGATCGATAGTAAGTATCTGCGCTTTTACAGTATTTACAAACAATACTATTGCAATAAATAGAAATGACTTTTTCAAAATATTAAGCAATTAAGTAAGTAAAAATAGTCAGCCGGAAAATCGGTATAAAAATAATTATAAAACTGCTGCCAAACCAGTCCATCCAGTTTGATGTGATGCACCAATGCCATGCGATGTTTCCGCATGAAAATGTTCATAAAACAAGATCAGATCTTCAAAATGTTCGGTTTGGTAAATATCATACTGGCCATGAATTGGTCTGCCGCCACTTTCACCAGGTACAAACATACTCATTAACCGGTGTGTTAATTCACTGGCAGCATCAGCTATGTAAATTGAAGTGCCTGAAAAATTAAAGGCAATTTCATTTTCATAAAAACCGGCAAATGTTTTTAAGGCACGAACAATTAAATAATTCAATGGCATCCAAACAGGGCCACGCCAGTTACTGTTGCCGCCATACATACCATTGTCGCTTTCGCCGGGCATGTATTTTAAACAATAAGAAGCGCCATCAATTTCCATTGCAAAACCATCCTTATATACTTTACTTACCGAGCGGATGCCTCCCGGAGACAACATTTCATCTTCATCAAATAAAACAGGTAACAATGCTTTCAGTTGACCTGGTGTAAGTAACGAAAGCAAAGTCATTTCTTTTTCAGGGTTATCATCAATTATCTGGTAGCGGTCGTTACAGTTTTCAAAATTATACAGGAGTTGTTTTAGACGAGGTGTATTTTTTAGTTGTTCTTTACTGATGCAAACTGCTGCCAGCAACGGAATTATCCCTGCAATAGAACGCAATCTTACTGGTATACTATTGCCATTGGGCAGTTGCAGCACATCATAAAAAAAACCATCGTCGTACAAATCGTTATCAGACCAAACTTTTGATATCTGTTGCAGGGAATTAGCGATCTGTACAAAATGACTAAAGAAAGTGATACAATCATCTTCATATTTTTCATCACTAACGGCAAGGGATAATGCAATTTCCAGCATACTTAAGCTAAACAATGCCATCCAAGCCGTACCATCAGCCTGGTCAAGCCTGCCGCCTTCGGGCAATCCATGGCTGCGGTCGAAAACACTAATATTGTCCAATCCTAAAAAGCCCCCTTCAAATACATTATTGTTATTGGCATCTTCCCTGGTTAACCACCAATTATAATTTTTCAGCAGCAATGGAAAAATGGTTTGTAAAAATGAAAGATCGATTTTTCCAAAACGTTCTTTTTCGATCCTGCAAATTTCCAACGCAGCTAAAGCCTGTACAGGCGGATTGACGTCACTGAAATTCCATTCGTAAGCAGGCAATTGCCCGTCAGCCGAAAGAAAGTTTTTGCCAAATAACAACAGCAATTGCTTTTTTGCAAAACCAATATCCACTTCAGCAATAGCAATGGAATGAAAGGCAAGGTCCCATGCGGCAAACCATGGGTACTCCCATTTATCCGGCATGCTGATAATGTCAGCGGCTTTAAATTCCATCCAGTTGGCATTGCGGCCCTGCCAGCGCTCCGCAGGCGGAATGGGTTGCAATGGATCACCCTTTAACCAGGAAGCTATATCATAATAATAAAACTGCTTGCTCCACAACATGCCTGCTAAAGCTTGTCTTCTCATTGCTGCGTGCTGCGCTGTTTCATTTTCTTTTATCAATCCTTTGTAAAATGTATCCGCTTCCTGTTTACGTTTGGCAAAACAATCTGTAAAAGAGTTATCAAAGGGTTGTTGCAATGCAACAGTTGTAAGCCGTAAATAAACAGTGGCGGTTTCACCGGCGGCCATTTCTAAAACATATAACGGTGCAGCCTTGGTACCCTCTTTTTTATCGGCTAAAAAACTAAAATCATTTTGTATAATAGCTTTATGAAAAGCATCTTTCCTGGCGGGATGTTTATCGGCTGCACCCCACAGTAATTTTTTGTTGTTCTTATTTTCGGTAAATAAAACTTTATCCGCTTTTTGAAAATAGAAATAATAGTTGCTTAATTTTTCATGCTGTGTTTGTATAGACTGTCCGTCTTCCTGCAAAGCCATACTAACTTTTTCTTTGGTCAGTCCAAACTTCCAGGTATTGCGAAACCACAAGGTCGGCAACAAGTGCAACGTTGCAGTTTCATTTGCACGGTTACTCACGGTTATTCGTATCAAAATGTCATCAGTATCCGCTTTGGCATATTCAGTGGCAATATCAAAATATTTATGGTCATTAAAGATGCCTGTATCCAGTAATTCATACTCAGGCTCCTGCTTACTGCGTCTGCTGTTAACAGTTAGTAATTCAGTATAAGGGAATTCCGCCTGGGGATATTTATACAAATACTTCATGTAGCTGTGTGTAGGCGTGTTATCCAGGTAGTAATACAATTCCTTCACATCTTCACCATGATTACCTTCGCCATTGGTTAAACCAAACAGGCGTTCTTTTAAAATAGGGTCTTTACCATTCCACATTGCAATTGCAAAACATAAATATTGTTGTTCATCACTAATGCCGGCAATGCCATCTTCGCCCCAGCGGTATACACGGCTAATTGCCTGGTGGTGCGGAAAATAATTCCAGGCATCACCAGTGGCGTTATAATCTTCCCGTACCGTTCCCCACTGCCTTTCGCTAAGGTAGCAACCCCAGTGCAGCCAGTTTTTTTTATTGGAGTAATATTCGTTTAACCGTAACTGTTCTTCGTTCATTAATAATTTATTGTTCGGTATAATGATAAGCTAAGCCACCATCAACATAGTAGGTACTGCCGGTTACATATTTAGCATCATCGCTTGCTAAAAATGCCATTACATTAGCTACATCTTCGGGTTCGCCCAGGCGGTGTAATGAAATATTATTTTGTAATGGCCCTAATAACTCCGGCTTGCTTAGCAGGTCTGCATTAATAGGTGTGCGTATGGCACCGGGCGCAACATTATTTACACGGATATTCAATGGCGCCAGTTCCACTGCCAGGTTACGCATCACCATTTGCATAGCACCTTTGCTGGCGCAGTAAACTGTAAAATTTGGAAAAGGTAATTCCTCGTGCACACTGCTGTTATTTACAATTACTCCGGGACGGCTGGTGTTTTTTAAATGATTTACAAATGCCTGTGTTAAAAAGAACATGCCTTTTAAATTTACATTCATCACAATATCATATTGCTGTTCGGTAACTTCCCAAAAGGGTGCATGAATCTCCACTCCGGCATTGTTGATAAGGATATCCAGTTGGCCAAAGGCCTGAATACCCTGGGCAACTAATGCCTGCACATTTTCTACTTTGCTGATATCAGCCTGTATAAAAACAGCTTTAGCACCAGTAGCCTGTACCTGGTTGATGGTTTCTTTTGCATTATCATCATCGTGCAGATCATTTACCACCACATTGGCGCCTTCCTGCCCGAATTTTACTGCAATGGCACGTCCGATACCACGTCCACTACCTGTAATCAAAACTGTTTTTCCGGAAAATTTTCCCATAGCATTTTTTTAATGAAGTTCGGCAAATATGCAACAGGGTGTTTGTTTTTTTAGTAAAGCAAGCGTTAATGATGGTTCGGTACGCAACCCTTTTAGCAACCCTTTATCATTATTTTATAAACAATAATTTCCAATACAATTATATTTACAAAAAAAAAATAACCATGGCAACAGCACACGAAATTGATTACAAAATTTATGGAGAAGAACTCCAGTTTGTGGAAATAGAATTAGACCCCAATGAAACCGCCATTGCAGAAAGCGGCGCCTTTATGATGATGGATAATGGCATTGAAATGCAAACACTATTTGGTGATGGCAGCCAGCAGCAGGATAATAGTTTGCTGGGCAAATTATTCAGCGCTGGTAAAAGATTACTGGTAGGAGAAAGTTTATTTATGACTGCGTTTACCAACTTAGGACAAGGAAAAAAAAGGGTAAGTTTTGCAGCACCCTACACAGGAAAAATCATTGTTTTTGACCTGGCTAAACTGGGTGGCAAAGTGATTGCACAAAAAGATGCTTTTTTATGTGCAGCAAAAGGTGTCAGCATCGGCATTGAGTTTCAAAGAAGATTAGGTACCGGTATTTTTGGCGGCGAAGGTTTTATTATGGAAAAATTGGAAGGGGATGGTTTTGCATTTGCACACGCTGGTGGTTATATCATTGAAAAAAACTTACAGCCCGGCGAAATATTAAAAGTGGATACCGGCTGTATTGTAGCGTACACTCCCAATGTAGATTTTGATATTGAAATGGTAAGAGGGATTAAAAACTGGATGTTTGGCGGCGAAGGTTTATTCTTTGCAAAACTAACCGGGCCGGGTAAAGTGTGGTTACAAAGTTTGCCTATCAGCCGTTTGGCAGGGAGGTTGCAGCAGTATACTTATCATCGTAAAGAAGAAGGCAGCATCCTTGGTGGGTTAGGGAATTTGCTGGACGGAAGGGAATAAGTAACTAAGTATATAAAGTACAGAAGTATCTAAATAGTTTAAGGTTGTCAACTTTTAAAAGTTGACAACCTTTTTAGTTAGCCAGGTAAACTACCTGACTTATTTTAAAAATAAATTTGGTCGTATAATCCCATTTATCGTATATTTGCGATATAAGATTGAAAACATGGCCATTCATAAGAAAGAAGAATTTACCCAAAAGGAGCAAGACCTGGCAGAATTTGCCAAAGCAATTGCACATCCTGCACGTATTGCGATACTAAAAATTCTTGCGCAGCGCAATGAATGTATTTGTGGCGAGATAGTAGAAGTATTGCCGCTGGCGCAAAGTACCGTAAGCCAGCATTTAAAAGAACTTAAAAATGCCGGATTAATTGATGGTGCTGTTGATGGCCCACGCAGTTGTTATTGCATCAACTGGAAAGCCTTTGAAAAATTTATGGGTGAGTTTAGTTTCCTGTTCAATAAATTGAAAGTGCAGAATGAGAAGGCTTGTTGTTAAGAGACCGCTGCCCCTTGAGTGGAGAAGATTGTGGCGAAATGACCTCACCTATCCTCTCCTTGAGGAGAGGGAAATGGAGAAGACCATTGCGAAGATTGAGAAGGAGATTATGATTTATAATAGCTCCGTAGGAGCTGAAGGTGGGTACAAAAACTAAAAAGGGTTGAACGATAAAGCGGACAACGAAAAATATTTTTTAACCTCTTCATTTTATAAAGTACGAATGAAGATAAATAGTATAGCCATGAACAATGATTTAAAACTAAAAGAACTCGTAAGAGAAAAGTACGCCGCTATCGCGGAACAAAGTCAAACACAAAACGCCACATCATGCTGTGGTGCAACTTCATCTTGTTGTGGTGATGAAGTGTACAATATTATGGCCGATGATTACACCAAACTGGAAGGGTATAATCCTGATGCAGACCTGGGTTTGGGTTGCGGGCTACCAACAGAATTTGCCAAAATAAAAGAAGGCGACACTGTTATCGACCTGGGCAGTGGTGCAGGGAATGACGCCTTTATTGCAAGACGTTTTACCGGTGAAAAAGGTAAGGTGCTTGGTGTTGATTTTACAGAGGCAATGGTAAAAAAAGCAAGGGCCAATGCAGAAAAATTGGGATTGAATAATGTAGAATTCAGGTTGGGGGATATTGATGATATGCCGGTAACCAGTAATTATGCCAATGTAATTGTAAGTAATTGTGTGTTGAACTTAGTGCCCAACAAACACAAAGTGATCAGTGAAATATTCAGGGTATTAAAACCAGGTGGACATTTTTCCATCAGCGATATTGTGCTGGAAGGCAATTTACCTGCTAAATGGAAAGAAGTGGCAGAATTATATGCTGGTTGTATTTCCGGCGCTATTCAAAAACAAGTGTATTTGGAAATTATAGAACAGGCAGGCTTTAAAAATATCATTTTGCAAAAAGATAAAGCCATTATTATCCCTGATGATATCTTAGCTAATTATTTAAGTGCAGAAGAGATACAAACTTATAAGAACGGAACAACAAAGATTACCAGCATCACTGTATATGCAGAAAAACCTGCAAAGGACGACAGGAATTGCTGTGAGCCCGGAAGCGGATGCTGTTAAAACAAACGCCTTTTAAGGTTGTCAACTTTTTAAAAGTTGACAACCTTATTTAAATTTACTGCTATGGAAATAAAAACTATGCTGCCAGAACACTGGCCTTCCGTTAAAAAAATTTATGAAGAAGGTATTGCCACCGGCAATGCTACTTTTCAAACCACAGCACCCTCATGGGAAGAATGGGATGCAGCACATGTAAAAAATTCGAGATTGGCGGCAATAGAAAATGGTGATGTGCTGGGATGGGCCGCACTAACAGCAGTGAGTAGCCGCTGTGTGTATGCCGGCGTGGGCGAAGTGAGTGTGTACGTTGCTACTGCCGCAAGAGGAAAAGGATTGGGCAAAAAATTATTACAGGCATTGATTGAAGCCAGTGAAGAAAATAATTTCTGGACATTGCAGGCCGGCATTTTTCCTGAAAATGAAGCCAGTGTAAAAATTCATGAAGACTGTGGTTTCAAAATTATTGGGCGCAGAGAAAAGATAGGGCAGATGAATGGTGTATGGAGAGATACTTTATTATTGGAAAGAAGAAGTAAAATAACAGGAATATGATAAAGAAAAAATTACTTTTCGTTTGTGTAGAAAACAGCAACCGTTCACAAATGAGCCAGGCATTTGCAACCATGATCGGCGGCGACAAAGTAGAAGCTTACAGCGCTGGCAGTAAACCCAGTGGCATTGTAAATCCCAAAGCTATTGCTGCTATGAAAGAGTTGGGCTACGATTTGAGTAAGCACGATAGCAAAAGCCTGGATGAAGTAAAAGCATTTGCACCTTTTGATGCTGTGGTAACCATGGGCTGCGGCGATGCCTGCCCATGGATGCCAGCGAAAAAATTTATCGATTGGCAAATACCTGATCCCAAACATATGGAACCAAAAGAATTTAACGAAGTAAGGGATTTTATAAAAGGGAAAGTAAAAGAATTGATCGACGAACTTCAATAAAAAATGTCCCCAAAATTTTTGGGGACATTTTAGTTTTATACAAGAGAATCTTTTAGTTTCTGCTATTCAATTTTGAAAGCAATCTTAAAATTTCCAGATACAACCATACAATAGTTACCAGTAAACCAAATGCGCCATACCATTCCATGTATTTTGGAGCACCTAATTCTGCACCTTTTTCAATCATGTCAAAATTTAGAATAAAAGTTAATGCAGCAATAGCTACTACAAAAAGAGAAAAGCCAATTCCCAATACACTGCCTTCATGTAAAAAAGGTATTTGTATTCCAAAAAAACCAAGTACAAATGTTATCAAATAAAAAATAAAAATTCCAGCAATAGCTGTAAACATAATTGCTTTAAACTTTTGAGTAGCCTGTATTATGCGAAAGCTGTATAAAAGATACATTGCAATAGCAGTCCCCAATGTTAATCCTACTGCATTAATAACAATATTAGGCGCTTTTGCAGCAAAAGCCGCACTATAATAAGCCGATATAGCACCTATAAACAAGCCCTCTAACAAAGCATAAGCAGGTGTAAGGTAAGCGCTCCATTCTTTTTTGAATGAAATTACCATAGCGATTACAAAACCACCAATACCACCGATGAGTATCAAAGGCATTACACTCCCACTCTGGGCAAAAAACTCTCTCCAGGAATAGAAGGAAGTAGCTAAAACCATTAAAAGTAAAAACCCAAATTTTTGCAAAGTACCTTTTACAGTCATTGCATTTTCGTGGGTTACTACATCGTCCAATATAGTATCCCTGAATCTTTTTTCTGATAACACAGGATTAGAGGAATTCAATAAAGCCATAATTATAATTTTTAGATATTAAAATTAAGCAATTGTGGTGAATTGTCAATGGTGAATGGTCAATAGTTAATGAAGGGCTTCAAATTTAAGGTTCCATTCACTATTCACCATTCACTATTCACGTCTCACTACTCACGCCTCACGTCCTTCAATCCCGGGTACCTGCTCACCGTTTCAAAATTAAATTCATCTTTAGCTTTTAGCTTTATTATAAACTGGTGTAACTCAGCAGAGTCGGCTTCATCCTCATATACCTGGTCGTGCGCCAGCAACACTAAGTTATCAGGTGTTTTTGTTCTGCCTTTGGCAAACGCACTATCTACTTGTGCCAGCATTTCATCACAGGTGTTTTTTAATTTCAGGTGTTCATCAAATTGCCATTCCAGGTCCCAGCCCACTTCGGTAAATCCATCTTTATACAAACTATCTGCTGTGGATTTACTTTTTTCAATATCAGTGCAGGAAATATTTGCCGTGCGCCAGATATTTCTTCCGGGTGTTCGTACAATATTAGCCGTTAGGTGCAAACTATCGGCGCAACGGATAAAATCTTTTATAGCGCTATCGGGCAAAGTATAAAATTTAGCATACTTATTTTCAAAAGCATGTGTGTAGCTGTGGTTGGCAATTTCAAAATACTTGCAAGCCATTAAACTGTCAAAAGTTGCAGTTTGCGTTTTGCTGCCATACACATGCTCCCCCACAATAAATAAAGTAACAGGTACTTGTTCTTCTTCAACAATATGCATCATTTTTTTGGTACCCCGGTTGGGCCCATCATCAAAAGTGAGGTAAATGGTTTTCTTTTTCTTTGCAGGTAAAGGCGGCGCTGGCGTTGCTGCTATTTTACTGGAAGAATCAGGTAAAGAATGCTGGATGGTGGATACTGATGGTGTTGTTTCTGTTTCGTAATAACTGCAGGCGGTAAAAACAACAGTGATGAAAGTAGTTTTTAAAATTTGCGAGGTGGCTTGCTCAACCTCAGAGTCAGGGTCCATAAAGGGTTTTAGTTATAAATTTGATTGATGATGTGAAGATATTAGTGCGGTGGGGCTATTTCCAAGTGGGAGGCTGTTAAATAAAATATAATCCTGAGATACAGGAAGCTTTCAAAAATATTCAATGTTCAACGCTCAATGTTCAAGCCACAATATGAAATGCAGTGCGTTATACCTTAGTGTTCTTTTCTGAAAACGGGCAACAAATTAAAAGCTATGCATTTTCATTGAACATTGAATATTCCTCTCCTCCATAATCGGATGTCACCAACCCTTAACCCTCTAAACGAAACTTTGTATATTTGCCGCATGGAACAGTTAGTAAACCAGATAACAGCACTAAAGGAAGAAATTGCGGCCTGGAATGGAGGCGATGCAGAAACTTTCCGCATTAAATACCTGGGCACAAAAGGCCTGGTAAAAACAATAATGGGGGAAATGAAAAATGTGGCGCCTGAAAATAAAAAAGAAGCCGGGCAATTATTAAATGAATTCAAACTTTTTACAGAAGCAAAGTTCGAATACCTTAAAGCTGCCACTCACGATTCACCACTCACCACTCACGACGAAATCGATTTAACCTTACCGGGAGATGCCCTGCCCCTCGGCAGCCGCCATCCTATAAGCCTGGTAAAGAACAGGATCATTTCTATCTTTCAGCGTCTTGGTTTTGCAGTAGCAGAAGGACCCGAAATTGAAGATGATTTTCATAATTTCTCTGCACTGAACCTGCCCGAAAATCATCCCGCCCGTGATATGCAGGATACCTTTTACATCAGCCAGAACCCCGATTGGTTATTGCGTACGCACACTTCCAGCGTGCAGGTACGGGAAATGGAAAAAGGAAAATTACCAATAAGAATTATTTGTCCGGGTAGGGTTTACCGTAATGAAACCATCAGCGCCAGGGCGCATTGTTTTTTTAACCAGGTAGAGGGTTTGTATATTGCAGAGAACGTTTCTTTTGCTGACCTTAAACAAACGTTGTACTTTTTTGTGCAGGAAATGTTTGGCAAAGAAGTAAAAGTGCGTTTCCGCCCCAGCTATTTTCCTTTTACGGAGCCCAGTGCAGAAATGGATATCAGTTGTTTGATCTGCGGCGGTACAGGTTGTAATGTTTGTAAACACACCGGATGGGTAGAGATATTAGGTTGCGGTATGGTACACCCCAATGTGCTGGATAATTGCGGTATCGATAGTAATAAATACACCGGCTTTGCTTTTGGTATGGGCATAGAAAGAATAACGATGCTGAAATACCAGATCAAAGACCTCCGGCTGTTTAGCGAAAATGACCTGCGGTTTTTGAAGCAGTTTACAAGCGCTACTTAAACCTTAATCCAAAATAAATAATCAACGAATGAAAACGATTTTTTTTACAGCATTATCACTCATGCTGGTGTCAGCGGTGTATGCTCAATCAGCCAATGTTACCTGGGGCGATGAATATAAACTTAAAAAAGGCAGTACCGATCTTGAAGTGATACATACAGATAACACTGGTGTGTATGTAAAGGAATCGCATTTTGCCCTGAAAAGCTATTTTGTAATTGGCGCTACTTCCAGGGAATCTGCAACATTAACCAAGTTAGATAAAGACCTTAAAGAAGTATACAGTAATAACTTCAACAAAGAGTTAAAAGGTAAAGAGTATGAAACATTTTTCTTTTTAAAAGATAAATTGTTTTTACTGGCTACTGACTATAGTAAAAAAGAAAAAACACTTACACTTTTTGCAGCAGAAATTGATAAATCTTCAGGAGAACTTGCGGGCGAATTTACCGAAGTAACCAGCTGGCAGAAAGAAGAAAAAAGCGAAGATATTAACTTTAAAGCAACGTATAATGCCGACAGCACCAAAATGGTTTTGGTAAGTACGATAGAGGGAAAAGAAAAAAACAATTATGAAGTGCGCCAGTTTGATGATAAGATGAAAGCAACGGATAAACCTATTGCCATCAGCAACGAATTTGATTCTAAAGCATTTGTACTGGAAGATGTAGTGTACACTACCAATGGTAATGTGGTAATGATTGGCCGTAAATATGAGTATCAGATAGGTAAAAAGAAAAAAGCAAAATATCTGGATTTTGAAAATTATGTTATCCGCATTTATGATAACCAGGCTAAGCAAGTGAAAGAGATCAATACTACTATTAACGCCAAATGGCTGGTTAGCACCAAAGTGATGCAGATACCTGCAAAAGATCTGGTACTGGCGGCATTTTACAGTAATGAAAAAAGAGGGAAAGAAATCAACGGCATGTTGGTGCAAAGGATTAACTCGCAAACAGGAGACATTATAAGCACCAACCAGAAAGACATCAATACTTCCATGATCACTACTCTGGAAGATGATAATGGCGATGATGATGAAGAAAGCAGGAAGGAAAGAAAGGAAAGAGAGAAGCTGGAAAAAATTCAGAATGAAGAAGATGGGTTCTCAAAATACATGCGTTTTCGCAATTTTATTTATACAGAAGATAAAGGGCTTATTATACTTGCAGAAAAATATGATAGTTATACTTATACTACTAGTTCTTACCAATCAACCACAACTAGTCCTGGTTTTAGCGGCGGCAGATGGATAACTAATACATATCAGGTTTATGAATGCGGTGATATTATGATGAGCAAAATAGACGCTGCAGGTAATATTAACTGGCTGCATGTTGCACCAAAGCAACAACGTGAGATATTTCAAACTGGTTCGGGTTATAATTCAACAGGAATCGGGTTTAATTTTTTTAATACTTCGTATAACTGGCCTTTTTATGCAGGATATGGTGTATTACCAGGTAATAATTCTGTAAATATCATTTTTAACGACAGTAAAAAAAATGATAAGGTTTTGGAGCTGGGCCAAAAAGTAAAAAAGATAAATTACTTTGGAAAGTCAGATTGTTTTGCTATTAGCTTAAACACTGTCACGGGAAAATATACTAGATCATCATTGTTTAATAATAAAGATAATCCAACGGCAATGCCGAGACTAAGTTCTGTTTTGGGAAATGAACTCTATATGGTCGGGAAAGAAGACCGTATGTTGGGCAAAACTAAAATTGCCATTGCCAGGATGAGTATAAAATAATTACTGGTGAACTAACGAAAACTTTTGAAATAATTGAGGTGTATATCATTGTACTGATCTTTAATAGTACAATGATATACATTATCTACAATGGAACTTACATCTACAGTAACCCAATATCATTTTTAATACTTCAACTGCAATTTAATTTTTAAATGATTTTCTGGCAACCCTTTTCGTTTTAAATGCGTCTTATACAACTGTTATGCCTTATTACAGTCGTATTTTCCTTAAAAAATTAATAACTATACAACCTTTGGCATCATAATTGAAAAGTTGCTATTATAATCTAAAATCAATCGTATGACTAACAGCATTCTCAGAAAAAATTTATTAGCCTTGCTTATTCTTACTACCACAGTATTAGGCTCATGTTCTGTATCAAAAGAAGCAAGAGGAATTAAAAAGAACATTAATGGTACCTGGATATTACAAACCATCACTACCGAAGGCATTACCGGTGTGGCCAAAACAAAGATCTTTAATGAAGCTGAATTTGGTTGCTTCATTGGCAGTGAATGGAATTTTATTTCCAATAACAGCATGGGCAGTTACACTATTGTAGATCCCAAAAAGGATTGCCCATCTGTAAAAAGACTGATCCGCTGGTCGATCTATGAACCGAAAGACCTGCCAAAAGAATTTCAGTTCAAAAGATTAGATGATAAAAAAGATCCCATGGATGATAATGCAGGATTCAGGTTAAAGATAACTGAGCTTGATAACCATGTAATGAAACTAAGATCAGAAATAACATTTGAAGGGCACCCTGCTGCCATGATCTACAACTTTATACAAAAATAAATTTTTACACCTCCAAACTAATATTTATGAAAATAATTTTTGAAAAGATATTTTTATCCATTGCTGTTATTGCACTTTTGGCAAGTGGCTGCAAAACTGTACAGAAAACTAACAAGACGCAACGGGGCGCTGCCATTGGAACAGCAGGTGGTGCTATTATTGGCGGCATCATCGGAAATAATGTAGGCAAAAAAGGAAACACTGTACTGGGTGCTGTAATAGGAGGCGTTGTAGGCGGTGTTGCCGGTGGTATCATTGGCAATAAGATGGACCGCCAGGCAGAAAAAATTAAAACAGAAATTCCTGGTGCAGAAGTGGAAAGAGTAGGCGAAGGAATCGTGGTAACATTCCCGGATAAAAATCCTGATGGTTCTAACATGGGCGTTTATTTTGAGTTTAACAAGGCAACCATAACTGCAAACTCCAAACTGGCATTAAGTAAGCTGGTTAAGATTTTCAATGAATATCCTGAAACAAATATTTTGGTAGAAGGACATACAGATGATATAGGTTCCGATGCTTATAACCTTACTTTATCGCAAAAAAGAGCTGAAGCTGTAGGCAATTATTTAAAAGCTAACGGTATTGCACCATCAAGATTAAGCATAAAATGGTATGGCGAATCGCAACCAAAAGTTGAGAACACCAGTGATGCCAACCGTGCAGAAAACAGGCGTGTGGAATTTGGTATTACTGCCAATGATAAGATGAAGGAAGATGCTAAAAAAGAAGCTGCTAAAAATTAAGTAAGCATATAACTTTTAATGTCCGTTGTTATCATAACAGCGGGCATTTTTATTTGAGGTAAGCATAGAAATAATATCTTTATGCTTCATTAAAACAATTGTACATGATACATACCATTTGCGTAATTGGTGCAGGCACTATGGGTAGCGGCATTGCACAGGTAGCAGCACAAAATGGTTTTTATACATTGTTGTTTGATATTAATACAGAGATTGTAGAAAAAGCAAAAATTGCAGTGCAAAAAAATCTGCAATACTTAGTTGGCAAACAAAAAATTTCAGCAGCAGAAAAAGAAACTATTTACAACCGCATCCGTTTTGTAAATGATACCAACGATTGCCTTGCAGATGTGGTGATAGAAGCCATTGTAGAAAAAATTGATGCTAAAGTAGCCATCTTTAATCAACTGGCAGAAGTAAATCACAGCGAAGTGATCTTTGCCACCAACACTTCTTCTCTGTCAATTAGCGATATACAAGCCAAAGTGATGCACCCCGAAAGAGTGGTGGGTATGCACTTTTTTAATCCTGCACCATTAATGAAATTGGTGGAAGTGGTAAAAGGAGATCAAACTTCTGATACTGCTGCACAAGCCATTTATGAGTTGTGCCGGCAAATGAATAAAGTACCGGTGTTGTGTAAAGATGCCCCCGGCTTTATTGTAAACCGTGTGGCAAGGCATTATTATTTAGAAGCGATGAAATTAGTGGAACAAGGTGTTGCGTCAATAGAAAATGTAGATGCAATTATGGAAGCATCGGGTTTTAAAATGGGACCTTTTAAATTAATGGACCTCATTGGTATGGATGTAAATCTTGCCGTATCAAAAAGTATTTATGAAGCGTTTGATAATGCAGTACGCTTTGCGCCATCGCCTTTACAAATAGATAAAGTGGCAAAGGGAGAGCTGGGTAAAAAAACAGGAAAAGGTTTTTATCAGTATTAATTATTTAATGTAAATCAGGATTGCCCTGGCTTTTATGCATTGCCCTTCTTTTATGCATTGCCCTGCCTTTTAAGGCAGGGAACAAAAGCATCAATCTTCTCCAGGGCTTTAGCCCAAATAAAACTGGTGGGCTAAAGCCCGTTATTATATTCTATCTCTCCACCGCCCTGAAGGGCGGAGCAATTCATTTTTAATCATTCTTGCTTAAAGAAGTAATTCAACTTTTCAAAAATCTTGAAGTTACTTATTACCCTGATTAGTTAACGCATACACCGCAAACGAAGCCAGCCAATGCTCTCCTTCATAATTACCACTGGCAACCTGCGGCAATGCAGCTTCCAAATGTTCATTAGCAAGATCGAGTAAGTGTTTATTATGAATAGTAGCAGCAATACCTTTTAAGCACCATGCCCTGCTTAAATTCAATCCATCTAAATGTACCAGTTTGCCGTCAGTACGATCATTTACTTTTCCGGGTTCAATTTTAAAATTGCTATCAAACAATTGTGGCATGAATTTTTTAAGCCATGCAGAAAATTGTTGTTGCGGTAAAACTTTTCTCATCAGGTCGGCTTCTTCCAAGCAAGGGCTTAAAAAATCATTACCATTGGGCTCCCAGCTAAACGGGCAATTTTTATCAGCCGTATAAAATCGTAACGCTGTTTTTTTAATAGCATTTGATAATGCAGTATCACTTTGATGTATGGCATAATCATACATCATACTCAATCCAAAAGCAAGGTTGCTATGTTCCCCCACCCGTATAGGATAAATTAATTTTTCCAGGTAAGCGCTGGTTAATGTTGAAAGTGCTGTTGCTAAAGGCTGTAAAGCTGCTGCCCACTTTTTTGCATCGGCATCATTCCATTGCAACAGCTCATCCTGCAACTGTAATAGCCAGGCCCATCCATAAGTACGTTCAAAACTTTTATTATCCTTACTCTTAAAAACCTGTAACTCTTGCTGTATATTAGCAACAGTAAAATGTTTGTTGAAGAGTTGGCGTATTGTTGTTGCTTCTGCAATATTGGGGTATAGTTTTAATAAGCGTACCAGCATCCAGTGGCCATGCACACTGCTATGCCAGTCGAAGCAGCCAAAAAATGCAGGATGGTAATTTTTGGGTACTCCGGTTAATGAAGAATCAGTAAATGTAATACCTGTTTTATAGGGAAACTCTTTTTCGGCACAGCGTAAGGGCAGCTTCGCAAAATGCGATGCGCCTGTTGCAGTAAGCACTATTTGCCCGTTTACTTTTTCATAATGCCTCTCCTGTGCTATACAAAAGCATACGATCAGGCAACTAAAAACAAGAAAGAATATTTTTTTACTTACCATTATATCTATTTTTGATTATTAAAAATAACACTTATTATTTCACCACGCTATTCTATAACGCCGTTAAATGAAACCGCCTTGCTGGTTTCTTTTGAAAATATTATTGATGAGAACATCAATGAAAAAGTAATGACATTGCAGCAGGTGTTTAAAAGAGAACATTTTGAGGGATTTATAGAAACAGTACCGGCATATAATTCACTGACTGTGTTTTATGATGTGGCAATTATAAAACGTCGCTATCAAATTGAAATAACGGCGTTTGATTTTGTAAAATTATTTACTGAAGATTTAATACTACAACTCAATAGAGGCATTGTAAGTAAACCGGCTGCAATTATAATTCCGGTTTATTATAATGGAGAAGATCTTGATAGCGTGGCACAACAGCATCAACTTACAACAGCAGAAGTGGTGGCTATTCATACAGCAAAACCATACCGTGTTTTTATGATCGGGTTTTTGCCCGGCTTTGCCTATATGGGTAAAGTAGATGAACGCATTGCTACACCAAGGCATGCTGCTCCACGAACCAATGTAAAAGCCGGCAGCGTGGGCATTGCTGGTTTGCAAACGGGCATTTATCCACTGCACTCACCGGGTGGCTGGCAATTGATAGGACAAACACCACTTAAGATCTTTGACATACATAAAAATGAACCTTGTTTGTTAAAGGCTGGAGATAGTGTACAATTTGTTGCAATTAGTAAAGCAGATTTTGAAAGATTAAATGAGTATTAAAATTATAAAACCGGGTGTGCTAAGCACATTGCAGGATGCAGGCAGATACGGCCACCGCAGCATTGGCGTTGGTAGTGGCGGAGCAATGGACATTTTTGCAATGCAGGTGGCAAATTATCTTTGTGGCAATGATGAAAAGCAGGCAGTAATAGAAATGAATTTTCCGGCACCGGAAATTTTGTTTCAGCAAGATGCAGTGATTAGTTTAGCAGGCGCCGATTTTGCAGCAACGATAAATGAAAGCAACGTACCGGTGTGGCGCACGTTGTTTGTAAAAAAAGATGCAGTATTAAAATTTAAACAACCATTATCCGGTGCAAAACTATACCTGGCAGTAAATGGTGGCTGGCAGGTACAACAATGGCTGAACAGTTACAGTACGCATTTAAAGCTGGCTTCAGGCGGGCATTACGGAAGAGCTTTGCAAAAAGACGACATTGTTAATTGCAGTGCAAATAAATTTTCGTTTGAAGAAAACAAAATATTATCCTGGCAAATTTCAGCTTATCAATTGGAGGAAATATACCGGCCTCAAAATAGTATCCGCTGTATTAAAAGTGCAGAGTACGACCTGTTGGATGATTCATCAAAACAAAACCTGTTACAAAATAATTTCATTATCAGTAACCAAAGCGACAGGATGGGTTTTCGTTTAATGGGCAACACGCTTTCTCTAAAACAATCAACAGAATTGATTTCATCAGCGGTTGACGCAGGCATTGTGCAATTATTACCCGATGGCAATTGTATTATTTTGATGGCCGATCATCAAACCACTGGTGGTTATCCAAGAATAGCATCGGTTATAAAAGCAGATCTGCCCAAACTGGCGCAGTTACATCCAGGTAAAGCAATTCATTTTAAAATGATCACCATAAAAGAAGCAGAAGATGCTTTAATTTCAATGTGTGAAGCCCTGGCCGAAATAAAATATTCCTGTGAACATAGTCTAAAAAAATATTTACAGTATTGATCGATATTAACTGCGATATGGGAGAAGGTGTTGGTAACGAAATGCAACTGATGCCTTATATCAATTCGGCAAATATTGCCTGCGGTTATCATGCCGGCAATGCACAAACCATGAAGGAAGTAATTCGGCTTTGTTTGCAATACAACGTCCATATTGGTGCACATCCTTCCTTTTTAGACAGGGAGAATTTTGGCAGGACAACAATGCAGTTGCCGCCGAAAGAAATTTATGATATAATAAAAGAACAACTACGCATAATTGGTAAAGTAGCAGAAGAGTGTGGTACAAAACTGCATCATGTAAAACCGCACGGCGCATTATACAATATGGCTGCAAAAGATGCTGTAGTAGCAAAGGCAATTGCACAAGCAGTAAAAGATTTTGATGCTTCGCTTATTTACTATGGCTTATCGGGCTCAGTAATGGTGGCCGAAGCTGCAAAACTTGGTTTACAAACTGCTGATGAAGTTTTTGCAGACAGAACTTATCAAAGTGATGGTTCGCTTACACCACGTACACAACCCAATGCATTGCTGCAGGATGAGAATGCAGTTATACAACAAGTAATAAAATTTGTAAATGAAAATAAAGTAACCACTATAACCGGCGAAGAAATTTTTGTAAAAACAAACACCATATGCATTCATGGCGATGGTGCACATGCGGTTGAATTTGCAAAAGCCATTCATCAAAAATTGCATGAAAAATAAATCGTTTTTTGCGGGGCCTTTGCTGGGCGCAGCATTTTTGATGGCTACATCTGCCATTGGCCCGGGCTTTATTACACAAACCACAAAATTTACTGCAGAATTAAAAGCAAGTTTTGGTTTTGTAATTCTTATTTCTGTATTGATGGATATTGGTGCACAGTTAAATATCTGGCGCATCATCAGCATCAGCAAATTGTATGCGCAGGATGTTGCGAATAAAGTTTTACCTGGCACAGGCTATATTTTATCTGTACTCATCATTTTAGGTGGCATTGCTTTTAATATCGGCAATATAGCAGGTGCAGGCCTCGGTTTGCAAGTGCTCACAGGTTGTAGTGTACAAACTGGCGCCGTTGTCAGTTGTGTTATTGCGGTTATTGTTTTTATTTTTAAAGAAGCCGGAAAGGCAATTGATATTTTTGCAAAACTGCTGGGCTTTGTAATGATAGGATTAACATTGTATGTTGCCTTTCAATCGCACCCGCCAATGGCAGAAGCATTGATAAAAACTTTTGTTCCTGATAAAATTAATGAAACCATTATTCTTACTATTGTAGGTGGTACTGTTGGTGGGTATATCAGTTTTGCAGGAGCACACCGGTTGCTGGAAGCTGGCATTACCGGGCAGGAAAATCTTAAACCAGTTTCTAAAAGTGCGGTGTCTGCCATTCTGATCGCTTCGTTGATGCGTATACTTTTATTTATTGCTGCATTGGGTATTGTATGGCAGGGAATAATGTTAAGTACAGAAAATCCTGCGGCTACAGTTTTTCAAAGTGCTGCCGGGCAAATGGGCTATAAAATTTTTGGCTTGGTTTTGTGGAGTGCTGCTATTACATCGGTAGTAGGTTCTGCATTTACTTCAATAACATTTGCAAAATTGCTGCATCCGGTGGTTACAAAAAAATTCAGGGAGATAATAATTGCCTTCATTGTTTTTTCAACCATCATTTTTTTAATTGTTGGTCAACCAGTAAAGGTGTTGGTAATGGCGGGTGCGGTTAATGGTTTGATATTACCTTTTGCACTAAGTATTATTTTATTGGCTGCTTACCGCAAAACAATTACTGGTAATTACAAGCATCCTTACCGGTTAGCTGCAGCTGGATGGATTGTCGTAATGGCCATGACTTATATGGGAGTAAAAGCAATAAGTAGCTTGTTCATTTAATATCTTTGTAAAAATAATTTTATGGTATTAGTTACCGGTGGCGCTGGTTTAGTAGGAAAAGAATTGATTGCGCAATTGCTGGCACAGGGAAAAAAGGTAAGGGCAATTTACAATAAAACGCCTCTTGCAGATTTTCATGCTGCCGCATTGGAACAAGTGCAATGCAATATTTTAGATGTGGTGGGTTTGGAGGAAACGATGAAAGATATTGAACAGGTATATCATTGTGCAGCCATTGTTACATTCAATCCCAGGAGAAAAATGGAGATGTTTAAAATAAACATCGAAGGAACAGCCAATGTAGTAAATGCAGCATTGGAAGCAGGTGTAAAAAAAATGGTTCATGTAAGCAGTGTGGCTGCATTGGGTGCATTAAGGGAGGATGAAGTAATTAATGAAACCATGAACTGGACAGAAGAAACCAGCAACAGCAGGTACGGACAAAGTAAATATTTGGCCGAATTAGAAGTTTGGCGTGGTATTGGAGAAGGATTAAATGCGGTAATGGTAAACCCAACCATCATTCTTGGTGCAGGCGACTGGAATAGTGGCAGTTCGCATATCTTTAAAAATGTGTATAATGAATTTCCCTGGTATACTGATGGTATAAGGGGTTTTGTAGATGTAAGGGATGTGGTAAGCGTCATGATACAATTAATGGAAAGTGATATCACTGCACAACGTTTTATTGTAAGTGCAGCGAACAGGAGTTTCCGGGAGATATTTAGTTTAATAGCAAATGCGTTTGGAAAAAAACCGCCGCATAAAAAAGTAACGCCACTGATTGCTGCAATTGTATGGCGGCTGGAAGCGATAAAAAGTATATTCACTAAAAAAGATCCGTTACTAACAAAAGAAACCGCAAAAACAGGAATGGCAAAAGCAAATTTTGATAATAGTAAACTTAAAAAATACTTGCCTGGTTTTACCTATCGTAAAATTGAGGATACTATTACTGATACCTGTACAATATTTCAACAAGAACTTAGCAAGCAATAAATTTTCTATTTTTATTCAGAAGCGATTTATATGCTTGTTTTTAATTAGTGTAATTCGTGGCAAACAAAATCATATGAAAAAACTAATTTTATTTTTAGCAGTTTCAATTTTAAGTAGCAGTGTGTTTTCTCAATCTGCTGTATTTTATGTTTCTGGAAAAGTAATTGATGCAGTTACAAAAGCGCCCATGCAGGCTGCTTCGGTATTTGCACAAAACACCACACAGGGTGCTGTAACTGATGCAGAAGGTAATTTCAGGATAGGCTTGCCTAATGGTGGTTACGACCTGGTGATAACGTTCACGGGCTATCAAACCGAAACACGAAGAATAAGTGCCGGGGATGCTAATGATAAGCCTATGGTGATTGAATTAAAGCTAAAAGAAAAAGCGCTGGAAGATGTGGTGATCACTTCCAGCAGTGAAGTAAAAGATGGCTGGACAAAATATGGCGATTTTTTCCTGGAAAGTTTTATTGGTAAAACCGGTAACAGTAAATCATGTACCATAAAAAATAAAGATGCTATACATTTTTATTTTTCTAAAAAAAGAAACCGGCTTAAAGTTACTGCAACAGAACCGATACAAATTGCAAACGAAGCATTGGGATACAATATCAAATACACCATTGATTCTTTTACTTACGAATACAATACCCAGGTTACATTATACACGGGTTACCCTTTGTTTGAAGAGATGCAATCAACCGATACTGCTAAACAAAATTTATGGGCAGCTAACAGGTTAAAAGCATACAAAGGTTCTATGTTGCACTTTATGCGTAGCCTGTACAATAAAAAATTAAAAGAAGAAGGGTTTGAAATTCAGTTTTTGGTAAAAAATGATGATAAGGAAACAGCAGTGACATTGCCCAATTTTTATGCAGCCATCAATTATGCTAAAGACGATACTACTCAAACCGTAGAAGTGTTGCCCAACCAGAATAATGTAGCCATTCTTTATAAAAACAATACACCCGAAAAAACTTACCTCGATGCCAATCCCGACGAGCCCTCAAAATTTCAACTCTCCACATTGGTTTTTGTACCGGGCGAATCCATAATTGTAGAACAAAACGGGTACTATTTTGAACAAACCGATATCACCATCAACCAGTACCTGAGCTGGAAAAAGATGGCAGATATGCTGCCATATGATTTTAAAACCCCCTGATTTTACACAGTTATGGGCTAAAACGACACAGTTATGAAGTTGTGCTTAAAAAATTGACAATAATGTTGATTCTTTGCAGATAAATATAATGGGAAGGAGGTACTTATTTTTGTGATATCGTGAACCATGTATTTGTAGCATCTGATAGTAGAAAAAACAGCTTGAACAATAGATCCGTACACTATAAATTACCCTGGTTGAAGAAATCGGGGTTTTTTAATTACATTCATATTTATTAATCGTTTTATTGTTGAAATTTTTATTTTTTTTTCTTACGTTTTTTACACCCGCCCTGCTTAAGTCACAGGACTTTAACTATATACATTACGATACAAAGGAAGGCCTCGCTGGTTCTACCGTTTACAGCTCATGCCAGGATAAAGATGGTTTTATGTGGTTTGCTACAGAAAACGGCCTTAGCAGGTACGATGGCACCCACTTTAAAAATTTTACAGTAAAAGATGGTTTACCTGATAATGAAGTACTGAAAGTTTTTGCAGATAGTAAAGGAAGAGTGTGGATTGCAACATTTAGTAAAGAACTGTGTTTTTATTACAAAGGCAAAATACATAACAGAGAAAACGATAGCCTGATACGGAAAATGAAATTTGAGCGAAATGTGGAATACATTGTTGAAGACGATGAACATTTTTTGGGTTTCTCATTTTATAATGCTGTAATAATCATTACGCCAACCGATAGCGTTATTAAATACAAGGTTAGCGATATCTCTAATAACAAAACCGATGCCGCGGCTGTTTATTATATTGAGGGAAAAATTTTGCTTGACCTCAATTTTACAGAAGCTTTTTTTTACGATCGTGTTAATCTTATCTGGAAAAAATACGAGGGGTACAAAGTACCTGAATTTGGTAAGGGGTTTTCTGCTGACTCAACCCACCTGGATTTAAAATTTGATAAAAATAAAAAAACATTTAATAGACTAAGTGTCCCTGGAAAACTTCTTTCCAACCCGGTAATACGTGATTGTGTGACCTATTTAAACACAACAAACGGAACATGGTCGGCTGATACTAGTAAATTGAATACGCATTATTTACCTGGTAAAAAGATAAGCTCTTTAGTTGAAGACAAAGAAAAAAATCTCTGGTTCACCTCCCTTGGAGAAGGAGTGTATAAATTACCTTCCCAGGCAGTACGAACAGTTTTGTTTTTACCTGGAAAAGGTGATAATGACAAAGAAATATTTTCAATTGCAGCATACAATGATCATATTGTAGCGGGGGGTGAATACAGCAGGGGCATGCTGATAGACAAAAATTTTAAAATTAGTGAATTGAATTATGCTCACGCTAAATCCCAGATAAAAAATAATCCCGGCACCAATCGTTTATATGCAATAACAAGTATCAAAAGCACCGCCGCTATATTAGGTTTTGATGAATTTCTTGTAAAATTAGAAAATGATAAACCTTTATTCAGTTCTGTACCCACAATAAAATCTGTTGCCAAGATCAATGACGATTACATTCTCGTAGGTACTTCTTTCTATGCCTTCAAAATGCGGCTTATAGATTTACAAATAACAGATACACTCTGGAGGGAACGCTGTACAAAAGTATTTTATCAAAACCATAATTATTATATCGGTACGCTAAAAGGGCTTTATGAAGTAAGGGAAAATAAAACCTATATCTACCTTGGTTATTTACACCCAGCCTTAACACGTCGTATCACTGATATCAAAGCGGCCGCAGACAGTACCTTATGGATTGCAACCAGTGATAACGGCATTGTGGCATTCAGGGGCAGCAAAGTAGTAAAGGCTATTAATGACAGTATGGGATTAAGCAGCAATATCTGCAAAACCCTTTTTATAAATGGTAATGCATTGTGGGTGGGTACAGATAAAGGCATTAATAAAATAGACATTGCAAATGGGGCGTATCATATCACTAAATACAGCACAACCGATGGATTACCATCAAATACCATCAATGCACTTTATGTTAAGGATAGTACGGTATGGGTAGGTTCTCCCGCAGGCCTCACCTACTTTAATGAAAACAGTATTTCTAATTCTTCTATGTGCAATTTGAGACTGCTGGGTATTACAGTTTCCGGAAAGCAGGTTAAGATAGATTCTGCTATTCATTTGCCTTACAATAATAATAACATACATTTTGAATACGCAGGTATCTCTTTCAGATCAGGCGGCGAAATTATATATCATTACAAACTTACTGGCCTGGATAATGAATGGAAAGCCACAACAGAAAATATTCTCGACTATAAATCTTTACCGGCCGGCGATTATGAACTGGAATTGTATGCGGTAAATAAATATGGCGTAAAAAGTAATAATATAGCCATTCAGTTTTCTATTGCAGCCCCATTTTGGAAAACACTTTGGTTTTACCTGGTAATATCGGCAATTATGATTGCCGGGATCAGCTGGATGTTCAACTACCGCAATAAAAAAACCAGGCAAAGGCTGGAAGAAAAAAATAATTTCCAAAAGCAATTTGCTTTACTGGAACAGCAGGCGTTACAGTCGCAAATGAATCCGCATTTTATCTTCAACTGTCTTAACTCAATACAACAATATATTCTTACCAATGAAAAAGAAAAAGCTAACCAGTATCTTACTGGCTTTGCCGCACTCATCAGGCAAACATTGGATATCTCCTCACAAAAATCGATAACAGTTGCTGAAGAAGCTTCCTATTTAAAAAGATACCTGGATATGGAGCGGATGCGTTTTGGAGATAGCTTTGACTATGCCATTACTGTAGATAATGCTGTTAAAGCCGATTACATACATATGCCTGCTTTACTGTTACAACCTTATGTTGAAAACAGCCTGCGCCATGGCATCAGGTATAAAACGGATGGCGAAGGAAAAGTAATCATCGATTTTTCGATAAAAGGAAATCATTTGTATTGTACTATAAGCGATAATGGTATTGGCAGGGATAAAGCAGCATCATTTAAAAGCAAACAGCATATAGAATACCAGAGTAAAGGAATGAACTTAACCAGCAAAAGAATAGAATTATTGAATGCAGTAAATGAAAATAAAATTATTGTAACCGTAACAGACTTAAAAAACAACGATGATACCGCAGCAGGTACATTAGTAGAAATAAATATACCTATTTAATTATGCAAACCATTTCAGCAGTAATAATTGATGATGAACCAGGAAATATTGTTACGCTTACAGAGCTGGTGAAACAATATTGCCCCGATGTATTGATTGTGGGAACAGCACCTGATCCTTTAAAAGGCTATGAATTGATACAGGAAACAAATCCTGCACTTGTATTTCTTGATATTGAAATGCCATACGGTAATGCGTTTGATTTGCTGGATAAACTTTTACCCATTTCTTTTGAAGTGGTTTTTATAACAGCTTTTAATGAGTATGCCATCAAAGCATTTAAATATGCTGCTTTGGATTATATTCTTAAGCCGGTAAATATTAATGAACTTAAAGAAGCCGTTAATAAAGTAAGTAAAAGGCTGGAAGAAAAAAATATCAATACAAGGATTAATACCTTGCTTAAAAATTTTAAATCAGAAAGTGCAACTGTTCAAAAAATAGCTTTACCAACTGCAGATGGCTGCGCTTTTGAAGACATTAGCGATATTATGTATTTACAGGCCGAAGGAGCCTATACTTATATTCACAGTAAAGGGAAAACAAAACTGCTGGTATCTAAAAATTTAAAAGAATTTGAAGACATATTACCAGATGATCTTTTCTGCAGGATTCACCACTCCTTTATTGTTAATTTAAATTACGTGAAGAAATACTTCAAAGGCCGCGGCGGTTATATACAGATGGAAGATGGTAATGCCATTGAAATTTCTATAAGAAAGAAAAATGATTTTTTTGAGCGGTTTAAGCAATAATTATTTACGCATTACCTTATCCCAAAGTTCAGGTATTCTTTTTATCCATACCAGTTCACGTTGTACAACGCTGGCTTCCTTTGCAGGCGCACCCCAGTAAGTTTTGTTACCTTCCAAATCGCTACCTACACCGGTACGTCCAAGCAACACTGCGTTTTCTCCAATGGTTAATGTTTTATTTATAATTACACCGCCCCAGATAGTTACACCATCTTTAATTGTTGTACAACCACCAACAATAACATTACCCGCAAACAAACAATTTTTGCCAACAACAGTATCATGCCCGATGTGGATCAGGTTATCAAATTTGGTTCCTTTACCAATCCTTGTATCATGACTTACACCTCTGTCGATAGTACAACCTGCTCCAATTTCCACATCATCTTCAATAACCACCCTGCCGCAACTCGGCATTTTTTTATACCAAAGCTCCCTGTTCTTTTTGGTGTTATAATAAAATGCATCACTACCAATTACTGTTCCGCTTTGTATAGTAACATTGTCACCAATAATACAATGATCCATTATGGAAACATTAGGATAGATGATACAATTTTTACCAATGTTAACATGATTGCCAATAAATGCCGTGGGATAAAT
>Ga0068859_100000407_pt1 | contig 42783 bp, 39 predicted proteins | sample KBSSwiS22_FD_66585 | JGI IMG/M metagenome (GOLD analysis project Ga0068859, IMG submission 66585) | Switchgrass rhizosphere microbial communities from Kellogg Biological Station, Michigan, USA - KBS Switchgrass S2-2 | ecosystem: Host-associated > Plants > Roots > Rhizosphere > Soil ... | reverse complement strand
CGACCGGGGTCTTGGTGAAGATCTGCACCGCGCCGCCCGTGGAGTTGCGGCCGAACAGGGTGCCCTGCGGGCCCTTCAGCACTTCCACCCGGTCGACGTCGTAGAGCTTGGTCCCCACGAGACCGCTCGCGCCTTCGTTGAAGACGTTGTCGATGTAGACGGTCACCGGCTGGTCGGCGCCCAGGATGTTGTCGGACTGGAGGAAGCCGCGGAGGATGAACTCGCCGGCACCGGCGCTGACCGTGGTCCGCATCGTCTGGAGGCCAGGTGTGATCGCGGTCAGATCGCCCACCGAGCGGATCGCGCTCTGGGCGAGCTGTTCTCCGGTTTGGGCGGCGATGGTGATCGGCACGTCCTGCACGCGCTCCGCGCGCTTCCGCGCCGTGACCACCACTTCTTGCAGCGCCGCGCCCCCGCCCGGCGCAGTTTGCGCCTGGACTGTCGTCACCGACCCTAAGGCGATGACGCTCGCAGCCGCCATCAGCGCCCAAAGGCGCCTGTTATTCGAATCACTCATCCGGATTCCTCCCCCAAGATTTGGCGGTAGTTGTGCGTGAGATTTCGAACAAAGCAAGAGCGCTCTCGAGATGGTCCAAAAAGCCCCGGCGAAACAGGCGATGGATGTGATGCCGGGAGTCAGTCTTTCGCAACACGGGGCGAGGCGCTCAAAAGCGTTCGAGGCGGCCGAAGCCCTACTCCGGCCTTGCAGAGGCTAAGAAGGCCGGCGGACCCAAAGATCTTCGCACGTGCGGTAGATGACGCCGGTAAAGGCGACGGGCATTACGGCGAAGGCATCGCCATCGACACCCACTCCCTGCAATCAAACCTTTCCAACATAGATTTCGTACGCAAATATCGATCGCCAGCGCCGGAAAATTCATGAAGCGGAGGCCATGGCTTTCGCTGAAATGACCGCGCAGATGCTAAGCCATCTGCGGCGGCGGTGGTGACCTTCACGAAAGTCCAGCCACCAAAATGAACGATTACGACTACATCATCGTCGGAGCAGGATCTGCGGGGTCCGTGCTCGCCGACCGCCTGTCGGAGGACGGCCGCTCGCGGGTGCTGCTGCTCGAGGCGGGGCCGGCCGATCACAGCCCCTTGATCGAGACGCCGATAGGCTTCGGTCGGCTGCTGGCCAACGCCAAGTACACTTGGCGGCTTCCCTGCCCAGCCGACGGCGAGCGGCCTGATGAGGTCTGGATCAGCGGCAAGACCCTCGGCGGATCAAGCTCAATCAACGGCATGCTCTATTTCCACGGCCATCCGGAGGACTACGAATCCTGGCGTCGGCAAGGCCTCGCCGAATGGGGCTGGGAGCCGATCCGCGACGCCTTCGCCGCCATGGAGGGCGCGCCTCTCGATGGGAATTCCGCGGCTCCGCCGCCCGGACCCATGCGCTACACCTATACGCGCCAATCTGAGCTTTCGGAGCGCGTGATCGCCGCCGCCGGCGAGCTTGGCCTGCCGCGCGCCGACGCCCTGGTCGATCCGTTGGGCGGCGCGGGCTACCTTCCGCTGTCGATCTTCCGCGGGCGGCGTCAGAGCGCCTCCGTGGCCTTCCTGCGCCGCGCTCGCCGTCGCCGAAATCTCGACGTGCGCACGGGCGTCCGCGTCGATCGGGTGCTGTTCGAAGGCCGCCGAGCCTGTGGCGTGCGCACTTCGGACGGGCGGGAGCATCGCGCCCGGGGCGAAGTGATCCTCTCGGCCGGCACGGTGATGTCGCCGCAGATCCTGCAGCGTTCCGGCGTGGGTCCGGGCGCCCTGCTGCGCGATCTGGGCGTCGAGGTCGTGGCCGACCGGCCGCGGGTGGGCGCCGACATGAACGAACATCGCGTCCTGCTGATGCACTACAAGCTGCGCCGGGCGCTGGGACTCAACCGTCGTCTCGCGGGGCTGGGCCTGGTGGGCAGCGTGCTGCAATACGGCCTGACGCGGAGGGGACCGCTCGCCACCGCCAGCTGCGACGTCGGCATGTTCCTCCGCTCGCCCGAAGCCGACGGCCGCCCGGACATGGAAGTGCTGATGATCCCCTTCGGGTACGCGCAGCTGCCATCCGGCGGCTACGGCGTGCCGGGCTTCAGCTCCTTCCAGCTGTTCGGTTGGCCGGTGCGTTGCCGCAGCGTCGGCTCGGTGATGATCAGCTCCGCCGACCCGGATGCGCCAGGCCATATCGACCCGCGCTACCTCTCCGACCCCTATGATCAGAGGCTGGCGGTCGAAGTGTTCCGCTTCATCCGCAAGCTGGCCCGCCGGGCGCCGCTGGCCGACATCATCGAGACCGAGCTCGCACCCACCGCCGGCATCGAGACGGACGAGGAGATCGTCAGCGCCTTCAAGCGGTTCGGCTCGGCCGGCATGCACGCCTGCGGCACGGTGCGGATGGGCGCCTCGCCGGACGACCCGGTGGATTCCCGCACACGGGTGCGGGGGGTCGCCGGGTTGCGGGTGGTCGATTTCTCGATCTTCCCGACCTCCATATCGAGCAACCCCAACGGCGCCATCATGGCCACGGCCTGGCGCGCCGCCGACCTGATCAAGGAAGACGCTAGATAGGGAGAGACCCCATGCCCAATGACTTGAACGAACAGCTTCGCACCTTGCTCGCCAAAGAGGAGATCCGCGAGGTCATCCTGCGGTATGGGCGCGGCTTCGACCGCTTCGACCGGACCCTGGTGGAATCGGTGTGGCATCCGGGGGGATGGGCGGAGATGGGGGATCACTTCAGCGGCGACGGCCTGGCCTTCGTCGCCTGGTGCTGGCCCCAGCACGAAGGCTCCGAGGGCATGGCCCACCAGATGCTCAGTTCACTAATCAATGTGGAAGGGGAGCGGGCCTCCAGCGAAACCTATGTGTTCGTGAAGATCCGCATGCCTAAGGATGGCGGCTTCTTCGATTACGAACAATTCGGCCGCTACCTGGATGAATGGTCCTATCGCGGCGGCCGCTGGGCCATCGACCGCCGGCGCTACATCCCCGAGATGATGGAGCAACGCGACGCGCCGGGGGCGACTCCGTCGCCCTTCGTCCGGCGCGGCCGCGAAGACCCCTCTTATGCGCTCGATCCGCCGCTCACGCCGGCGCGGGCCGTGCTTTCGCCGGTGTCGTGACGCATTATCGGGCCGTAGGCCTCGGCGGCGTACTGGAACCCGCGGTCGGAGTGATGGGCGCTTAGCAACCAGCTTCCCCGCTACGACCGCACTCGTGCCACAGAGCCCTATTGGGGGTTGAGGAGAGCTAGGCGGCTTTCGCCTTGGAGGCTCCATAAGGCCGGACCCAAAGGTCTTCGCACGTGCGGAAGATGGTGCCGGTAAAGGCGACGGGCCTGTCCGGCGCGAGTTCCATCTGTGGGAATCTTTCGAACAGAACGCGCAGTCCCACCTCGATCTCGCGGCTGGCCAGATGCCGGCCGAGACACATATGCACGTTGCGTCCGAAGGTAATTATATCGCGATGGTTGCTGCGGTGCGGGTCGAAGCGACGCGGCTCAGGAAACACCTTCGGATCATTGTTGGCGCCGCTAATGGCGAGGAAGATCAGTTGACCTTTTTTCATCTCGCAGCCGCCGATCGTTACATCGGCGGTCACGAACCGCGTCATGATGCCGAATGCGGGTTCCCAGCGTAACGTTTCCTGTGTCACCGCCCAGCGCTCGGCCTCGCCTTTCATGATTTCGGTGCGGGCCTGAGGATTGGCCAAGGCGCAATAGCAAGCGCTGCCAAAATTGAGTGACGTGCTGTGGCCGCCCGCCGGGTAGAGCGTGCGGAGGAATGCAAGAATGGCTTCCTGGTCAAGCTTTTGTCCGTCGATCTCCATCTGCACGATCTGGCTGATCAGGTCGTCTTTCGGATGCCGACGCCGGTCTTCGACGATCGGCATGATGAAGTCGTCGAACAGCTTGTTGGCGGCGATCGCGAGTTCGGGCTCAAACATGCCGTTGATCATCTCAAAGGCCCATTTGATGAGCTGGGCCTCGTCTTGGACGGGAATACCCAGGAGCTTGGTGATGACCCTAAAGGGGAAAGGCCGACAGAAGGCCTCCTTCAGATTGACCTCGTCCTGACCGTCGATCGCGTCAAGAAGCTCGTGCGCGGTCGGCTCGATGAGAGGCTCGACATACTTACGCACTGTTCCGGGCGTGAAGGATGGCTGAACAAGCATGCGGTTGGCATGATGCTCAGCACCCTCCAGGGTAAGAAGAGTTCGGCCCTGGAAGGGTTCGAGATATTGCCCGTAGAATGGGTGCGGATCGAACGAGACGTAGTCGCGAAAGCATTGGTCGACAAGATCATGATCGATGACCAGCCATGTCGTACTGCCGAAGGCCCGCACGGGAACCACGCCCTCATGGTTCTTGCGCATTTCTAACAGTCGGTCATGCAGATCCGGGATGGGGTCGTTGTAAAAATCTATCTCTGGCATTACCGGCGGAGGCATTGCCATGACATCAACTCCCTTACGATCAATTATGTATCCGGCGTACCTATCATGCTGAAATACCGACCGCCAGCGCCGGAAATCACCCTCCCTAGAGATCCATCCGCCGCATTTCCGCAAGCGGCGAAGTCGTTGGCGCATTCGCCGGGCGTGAAGGTGTCCACGCGGATACCAATGGTGTCGCACAGCGCGGGCAGGAAGTCTGAATCAGATCCCCGCGGATTTGCGAGTCCTCGGCAGATTCAGTCTTCCGGGATGACGCTCTAGCGGTTCGCGACGATCCGCAGCGGCGGCGCGGCGCTGGGCTTCTCGCCCCGGATTTGCGCCACCAGGTCGAACAGGGCGCGCCGCACTTCCTCGACCTTGCCTTCGAGGGCGAGGGATTCGAGCACCGCCAGGTGGTGGGCCGTGACGCGCAGGGCGGAGGCGGAGATCACCTCCATCACCTTGGGCGCGCAGGGCAGGGCGCGTTCGGTCTCATCCAGCAGGGCCTCCGCCAGCTTCTCTCCGGGCCGAAGGCCGGTGATCTCGACCTCCACGTCCTTGCCGGGGGTGCGGCCCGAAAGGGCGATCATCTGGCGGGCGAGATCCAGGATGCGGACGGGCTTGCCCATCTCCAGCAGGAACAGGCGCGCATCCCGCGCTTCGCCCTCAGCGGTGGTCGCGGTGGCGTGCAGCACCAGCTGGGCCGCCTCCGGGATGGTCATGAAGAACCGCTCCATCTCGGGATGGGTCACGGTCACCGGGCCGCCGCGCTCGATTTGCGACTTGAAGATCGGCACGACCGAGCCTGCGGAGCCCAGCACATTGCCGAACCGCACGGCGGCGAACCGGGTTTCGCGCCCGTCGTTCTGCTGGGCCTGGATCACGGCCTCGGCAAGGCGCTTGGTCGCGCCCATGACGTTGGTCGGATCGACGGCCTTGTCGGTCGAGATCAGCACCATGTGCTTGGCGCCCGCCGCCTTGGCCGCCTCGGCCACGTTCCAGGTGCCGATGACGTTGGTCAGCACGCCCTCGCAGGGATGGCGCTCGACCATGGAGACGTGTTTCAGAGCCGCGGCGTGGAAGACGATGTCCGGCCGCTCTTCGCGGAACAGGCCGGTGAGGCGCGTAGAATTGCGCACGTCGCACAGCAGACCGCGCCGCGAAATCTGCGGGAAGCTCTCGGCCATCTCGCGCTCGATCTCAAAGAGCGCGGTTTCGGCACAATCCAGCAAGGTGATGTGGCCGCATTCGAAGGCGGCCGCTTGGCGGCAGAGCTCCGCGCCGATGGAGCCGCCGGCCCCGGTGACCAGGATGCGGCGGCCGCGGATCAGGTTGGCGATGGCGTGGCGGTCGAGCTCGATCGGCTCGCGCGCAAGCAGCTCCTCGATGTTGATGTCGCGCATCGGCAGGAGCGTCACGCCCTCGTGCTGCGACAGCTCGACGATGGAGGGCAGCCGCAGCAGCCCGACCCCGTCCGTCTTCAGCCGGCCAAGCTGCCCGGCGGTCAGGCCGCGCAGCCGGGTGGGCTCCTCCAGGAACAGGATGGCGCGGGGATAGCGGTTCCAACGGCGCAGCTCGGCCAGCGCCGCCTCGAGGTTGTCTAGACTGTCGATGATGCATACCCCGCGCACCTGCTGGCCCACGTCGCGCGGCTCGGGCGCGACGATGCCGACCGGGGTATAGGTGTGATCATGATTGCGCGCCGCGTCGCGGAGATAGCTGTCCGCCAGAGCGGGCGGCCCGATCAGAAGCAGCGGGGGGGCCCGGTGCGCGGGGGCCGAGCGTAACGGCGCGAAGAAGCCCAGGGCGTGCTCGTGCAGCGCCCGGCGCAGGATGCGCAGGCCCATGCAGCCGCTCATCTGGAACAGCGGCGCGAGGAAGAGGGTCGGTCGCGGCAGGCCGTGGGCGCGGTCGAGCACGAACACCCACAGCAGGAACACGGTGACGGTGAGCATGGCCACGCGGGCCAGCACGATGGCGTCGGGGATCGAGGTGTAACGCCAGGGCGAAAGCTCGCGCCGGAACAACAGCGAGAAACCGGCGGCAAGCGCGGTGTAGAGCACCACGAGCTGGATGAGGGTGAGAGAGGGCAGGCCGTTGGCGGCCAGGCCGTGAAGTCGCGGCGGAGCGATCATATAGGCGGCCGCAAAGCCCAGCCCGGCGATGACGGCGTCAAGCAGGATGGTTTGGGCTCTCAAAGCCATCCTGGGCATGGACTGCACTCCGCTCAAACTTCGAAACTCCGCTAGTCGCCTAGCGGCGCGTCGTCATGGACGCGGGTTCCTAGGAGCGGAACGCCGACTCTCTGAGCAGGCCCCGCACCTTGCGAGCTTAGGGAGGCGCGACATTTGACGCAATCGGCAAACCGCAGCGACGTGCCGTGGCGGCTCGCCTGTGGCGCGAACGCCGCGCCTCCCCTTAGATCCTTAGAAGGAGACCTTCAGGCTCGCGACGACGCGGCCCTTGTAGTTCTTGCCGAAGCGGTCGCGGTTGGTGTCCCAATAGCGAACGTCCAGGCCGACCTTGTCGGTGAGGGCGTAGCCCGCGCCGAGGTTCCAGGTCGTGTAATCGCCGGGGCCGTCGAAGGCTTGACGGCCGATGGCGCCGCTCACCGAAAGCTTGGTGTTCGGGATCGGCAGCGCGCCGTTCAGTTCATAGTAGTAGGACTTGATCTTCCCGGGGCCGGTGGTGTTCGGCGAATAGAAGAAGGCGGCGCCGATCGTCGCCGGGCCCGCAGCCATGGAGCCGGCGGCCTTGAATTCCCAGTAGGTCCAGTTCGCGGCCGACGGCTCATTGGTGTAGCCGTAGCGGATGGCGCCGAAGTCGAAGGTCACGGGACCCAGGACCGGCTTCACACCGGCGTAAAGGTCGTATTCCAGGCTCGTGGAGTCGCCGAAGTCGACGTTCGACACCCAACCGCCGACGTAGCCGATCTTGGCGATCGTCGCATCGACGCCGCCGAACGCTTCGCCATTGCCCATGGTCTGGCTCACGCCGCGGAAGACGTAGTCCGTGGCGGCGCCGACGTTGAAGGTCAGGTTCAGCGGACGATCCTCGGCGTGGGCGACGCCCGCCAAGGCGAGGCCAGCGACGGCGCTCAACAACGAGACTTTCAGCTTCTTCATGTATATCCCCTACTTAGTGGCCGCGGTTCCGGGCCTTAAGGCCTAGTTCGACCGCGAGTTGTCTTGTCGCGAGTGGGGACGCACGATCAACGCACGTCGTCTCCGTCGACGGGGCCACCCCCTAGGCGCCAAAAATTAAGGCGGCGTTTACGTCCTCAAAGATCGAAAATTGGGCGCCGCGGGTGTTACACGTCACGTTTCGGCCAGCCCCGCCGCCAACTGATTCGTCGGCTTGGCGTTGTTGGCTGCACGCCGAGGGGATACATCGGCGACGATGGACGAGATCAAGCTGACCCAGCTCGGTCGCGAGACCCGCGGCTTCGCCAGCCCGCAGGAGGCGGTGCTGGAGCGCGTGCCCAATCCGCATCCGGACAGCCCCTACCTTGCGCGCTTCACCGCGCCGGAGTTCACCTCGCTTTGCCCGGTGACCGGCCAGCCCGACTTCGCCCATCTGGTGATCGACTACGCGCCGGCGACCTGGCTGGTGGAGTCGAAGTCGCTGAAGCTCTATCTCGGCGCCTTCCGCAATCACGGCGCCTTCCACGAGGACTGCACCGTCGCCATCGGTCGACGGCTGGCGGCCGAGCTGGAGCCCCGCTGGCTGCGCATCGGCGGCTATTGGTACCCGCGCGGCGGCATGCCGATCGACGTGTTCTGGCAGACCGGAGCGCCGCCCGACGGCCTGTGGATCCCCGACCCGGGCGTAGCGCCCTATCGGGGCCGAGGTTAGAACTTGGTCGGAAAATTCTGACCGCGCGAAAGAAACCTGCAGCCCGGGCCGAGCTCTGCCGCAGACGGCGCCAGCATTCCTGAGTTGTGGACTTCCCGCATGGCGCGATCCTCTCGCAGGACGCTCGCACGTGCTGGCGAACGGGCTTTCCAGCGAATGGAATAAGTTCTATATCAGGGACGCCCAACTCTCCTCGGGCGTGTCACCTCAGGCCGGGCGGCGCGGCGCGTCGTCCGGCCGTTGTGTGTCTGGATCCGGAGGGTTCCGGATCTCAGGGCGTCCAAGCGGATACGAGGGCCGCGGGGTCGGGCCGCTCCCGCTCCAGCGGCGCCTCGCCGGCCGTCCCGATCATGACAAAACCCGCCACCCGCTCGCCGGGGGCCAGGCGCAGCAGCGCGAGGGCTTCCGGCTCATAGGCGTACCAGTCGGTGATCCAATTGGCCCCATAGCCCATGGCCTGGGCGGCGTAGGCCAGGTTCACGCAGACCGCGCCGGCCGAAAGGCGCTGCTCCCATTCGGGTATCTTGGCCGCCTTCGGCGAGGAGATGACCGCGACGCATAGCGGCGGCGCCTTCACCTTCACCAGCTTGGGCAGGCAGGTCGGGTCGTCCTGACGGGCGGCGATGCGTTCCAGCGCGTGGGCGTAGGCCGCCTTCGCCTCGCCCTGGAAAACCAGGAAGCGCCAGGGGCTGAGCTTGCCGTGGTCCGGCGCCCGCGTGGCGATCTGGATCAGGTCTTCGAGCTCAGCCGCGGTGGGCCCGGGCTCGCGAAGGGTGACCGCCGAGGCCGAGCGCCGGCGGGCGAGGAACCGCAGGACCTCGGGGGCGGCGGCGATGGGGAGTGGGTCTCCCATCTTCGGCGGTGGCGGCAGACGGTCGGCCACAGGGCGTCCTTCATTTTCTGCAAGACCGCAGGATGCCGGCCGTTTATCGGTTCGGCCCCCGTTTCGGCAAGGCGTCCGCAGCATGTCGCAGAAACCCGCATGGCTTCGGCCTCACGGCCGGCCGTGGCGTCGCGGCCCCCAGCGCGTCGTCTACGAGAACCCCTGGATCAGGGTCACCGACCACCAGGCGACGGCCCCGACGGGGCGACCGGCGCAGTATGGGGTCGTCGGCTTCAAGAATGTCGCCATCGCCGTCCTGCCGCTGCACGACGACGGCACGGTGACCCTGGTCGGTCAGAACCGCTTCGTCATGGGTGACTACAGCTGGGAGATTCCCGAGGGCGGATCGCCCTTGGGCGAGGACCCGCTGGCGGGGGCGAAACGCGAGCTCGCCGAGGAGACGGGACTGGTGGCCCGCGAGTGGCGCCAGGTGCTCCAGGCGCAGCTCTCCAACTCGGTCACCGACGAGCGCGCTCTGGGCTACGTCGCTCTGGGGCTCAGCGACAGCGATGGGGACCATGGTCAGGACGACAGCGAGGATCTCCAGCTTGCGCGCGCGCCGTTTCGCGAGCTGTTGGGCGCCGTGCTCGCTGGTCACGTCGAGGACATGCTGACGGTGGCGATGACGTTCCGGGCCTACCATATGGCCCGGGAAGGCGAGCTGCCTGACGCACTGGCCGGGGTCATGCTAGGATAGGCGCGCCGCAAGGCGGGAGAACCGAATTGAGCCAACGCCTCGAGATCATCGATCCCGCCGCCGCGCCGCCGGTGTGGGCCGCTCTGCGCAACGAAGCCCTGGCGCAAGCCAGGAAGGAGACGGCGCTCGCCAGCCTGCTGGCCGCCGTGATCCTCAACCACAAGACCTTGGGCGACGCGCTCTCCTACCAACTCGCCCGCAAGCTCGGGGACCAGGAGCTTCGCGCCATGACGCTGCGCGAAATCGCGCAGGAAGCCTACGCCGCCGAGCCCGCCCTGCCCGAGGTCGCCGAGGCGGACCTGCGCGCGGTGTTCGAGCGTGACCCCGCCTGCCGCGGCTACCTGCAACCCTTCCTGTTCTTCAAGGGCTTCCTGGCGTTGCAGACCCACCGCCTGGGCCATTGGCTTTGGGGGCAGGGGCGGGAGACGCTTTCCTTCCACCTGCAGAGCCGGATGAGCGAGCTGTTCCAGGTCGACATCCACCCGGCCACCCGCATCGGGCGAGGGGTTTTCCTCGACCACGGGACCGGGATCGTCATCGGCGAGACCGCGGTGGTCGGCGACGACGTCTCGATGCTGCAAGGGGTCACCCTGGGCGGCACAGGCGCGGAGCGTGGCGACCGCCACCCGAAGATCGGCAAGGGCGTCCTCTTGGGCGCGGGGGCCAAGGTGCTCGGCAACATCACCGTCGGCGACTACGCCAAGGTGGCCTCAGGCTCGGTGGTGCTGAAGCCGGTCCCCGCGGGCTGCACCGCGGCCGGCGTGCCGGCGCGTCTGGTCAACTGCCCCACCTGCGACCAGCCGGCCAAGAGCATGGACCACACCCTCGCGGAGGCGGTCTACGACTACGTCATCTGAACGGGCCCGAGGCGGCGCTACACCCGGTCCGCAATTCGGGCTAGGTTCCCCGCCGGCAACAGCGGGAGCGCGCGCGTGGACGAGAAGACCATCCGGAAGATTGAGACCCACCTGCGGGGCACGTTCGCCAACGCGCGCATAGTGCTGACCCCGCGCCCCAAGCAGAAGGACTCCGCCGAGGTCTACATCGGCGAGGAATTCGTCGGCGTCGTTTTCGAGGACGAGGATGAGGACGGTTCGTTCATGTTCGAGATGGCCATCCTTGCCGAGGATCTGCCCTAGGTCGTGGTGACGATTTAACCGGTTGGGGATTGGCAATTGGGGCGAGCGGCGCAGGCCAGCCCACGATGTTCTTGTTATGTTCCCATAGATCCAATACCATTCGAACCAAGGTCGGAAGAGGGCCCATGGTTGGAGCCGCAAGAGGACGCGGCGCGACATCGAACCGCTCAAGTCGCTTCGAGTCTCTTCAGAGAGAGGACTTCGACGACGGCTGGACGGAGCATGACGGACAGGCTGTCCAGATCGCCACCACGGTCCAGCCGATGAAGTCGCGCACCATCGTCGCGCGCAACGCCAGCCCGGATGTGGGGTTCGATCGCTCGATCAACCCCTACCGCGGATGCAGCCATGGCTGCATCTACTGCTATGCGCGGCCGGCGCACGCCTACCTCGGCCTTTCGCCGGGGTTGGACTTCGAGACCAAGCTCTACTTCAAGCCGCACGCCGGGCGGTTGCTGGCGGCAGAGCTCGGCCGCAAGGGCTACCAGCCGAAGGTCATCCACATCGGCGGCGACACCGATCCCTACCAGCCGGACGAGAAGCGGCTCGGGGTCACGCGCCAGGTGCTGGAGGTGCTGCAGCGCTTCCGGCATCCCTTCTCGATCATCACCAAGTCGGCGCTGATCCTCCGTGACCTCGACGTCCTGGGGGAGATGGGCCGCGCCGGCCTGGCGCGCGCAGCCGTCTCCATCACCACACTCGACCGTCGGCTCGCCCGCAGCATGGAGCCTCGCGCTGCGACGCCCGAGCGGCGGGTCGAGGCCGTGCGGCGGCTCTCCGAGGCGGGCGTGCCCACCATCGTCATGTTCGCGCCCTCGATCCCCGCGCTGAACGACCACGAGATGGAGGCGGTGCTGGAGCGGGCGGCCGCGGCGGGCGCGCGCGGCGCGGGCTATGTCGCCTTGCGGCTGCCGTTGGAGATCAAGGCGCTGTTCGAGGAATGGCTGGAGACCGACCATCCCGACCGTGCGCAGCGGGTGATGTCCATGGTGCGGCAGATGCGCGGAGGGGCGGCCTATAATTCCGCTTGGGGGTCGCGGATGACGGGGCAGGGCCCGGTGGCCGACACCATGCGACAGCGTTTCGAGCTGGCGCGCCGACGCTTCGGCCTGGATCAGGCCCTGCCGCCCCTGGACCTGTCGCAGTTCGCGCCGCCTCCTCCGCAAAGCGATCAACTGCAGCTTTTCTGAGCGCCGTGCGGGTCGCCGCTTGAGGGGGAAAGCGCCCCATGCTCTAGGCAGACGTCATGCTTTCCGTGATCGTCACGCCTGGAGATGCCGAGCGGGTGGCGGGCCTGCTTTCCGCCCTGGTGCCGGGCGTGGTCGAGAACCTCGTGCGCGAAGTGGCCGTGGTGGGCGAGGGCGAGCTGCTTCACGCCTTGTGCGAGGCCAGCGGCGCGCGGCTCATTGCGAATGTCCCTGAGGCGGTGGCGGGCGCGCGGGGCGAGTGGCTGCTGATCGTCCCGCCGGAGCTTCGGATGGCCGACGGCTGGGTGGAGCGTCTGGCCGACCATCTGCGCGACGGTGTTCGCGAGGCGCGCTTGCAGGGGCGCGGGGAGGGCTTCTTCAAGCCCGGGGCGCAAGGGGTGCTGGTGGCCCGCTCGCGCGCGGCCTCAGCGCAGGGCGGGTTGCAGCAGCTGGCCCGAAAGCTGGGTCGTGGCGCGCCCCGCATCCGCTAGGTCGAGGCGGGCGTCGATCAGCTGGCCGCCGCCGGCCAGGGTCTCCAGGCTGGGGACTTCCTCGCCGAACATGGTCTTGTAGATCCAGTAGCCGGACAGGACCTTCTGCACATAGAGCCGGGTCTCGGGCGCGGGCAGGCTCTCCAGCGTCAGCAAGGGGTCGGCCGCGTCCGCGCCCAGCATCTGCACGGTCCGCTGCACCATGCCTGGGCCGCCATTGTAGGCCGCCACGGCGCGAAGCAGGTCGTAGCCCACCGCCCGCTCCATCAACCAGGACAGGTAGTCCTGGCCTAGCCTCAGGTTGGTGGCGGGATCGAACAGCGGACTGAGGTCGCGGCGCAGCTTGTCGTCGCCGGCGGCGCGCACGGCCGCCTCTCGGGTCAACTGCATCAGGCCGACCGCGCCCTTGGGTGAAGCGGCTTGCGGATCGAAGCGGCTCTCCTGGCGGACGATGGCGTAAACCAGGGCCCGATCCTGGGTGAAGCCGCCGGCGGGCGTCAGCGTCGGGGTCGGATAGGCCTCGGCCGTCGCCAGGGCGGCGTCGAGGTCCTCGCCCAGCGGCGCGCCCAGCGCCAGGGCCAACGCGTGCCATTGGCTTTTCTCGGCGGCGGTGCGGGCGAGCGCCACGCCAGCCCGCAGTTCCCCGGCCGCGGCGGCGAAACGGCCGAGCTGGGCCAGGGCGGCGGCGCGGTGGGCGCCCGGGTTGCGGGCGACAAGCGCGGCGGGGTCGGCGGGCTGGGGCGGGGCGAACGAGGTCAGCAGCAGCCCGACCGGATCGTCCGCCGGCGATGCGTTCGGCTGACGCTTGAGCTGGCGGGCGGCGATCATGCCGTAGAAGGTCTGCGGCGCCTGGGCCGCCAGTCGAAGCTCTTGGATCGCGGCGTTCGGCTGGTTGAGCGCCGCAGCCGCCCTCGCTCCCCAGAAGGCCGCGGCCGAGCGCACCCAGGCGTCGGAGCCGGCGTCGCGCGCCAGGCTGCGGAAGGCGCCCAGCGCCTGGTCGTAGGCCTTCAGCCGATAGGACGCCAATCCCTGCATCCAGCGGTCGCCTGCCTGGGTCGCCAGCGCCAGGGCGCGCGTCGGATCACCGGCCGAAAAGGCTTCGCGCGCGGGCCGGTCGCGCTCGACCGGCGCCTGGACGCCGAGGTCCGAAACCTCCGCGAGGGTCACGGCCGGAGGGGGCGGATCGCGCGCCTCGGCGGGCTTGCGTTTGACAGCCAGGCCGAACACACGCCCCGCCGGCGGCAGGTCGCGGAACCTGACCAGCCAGCCGCTCAGCTCCTCGAAGCTGGCGCGGTGCGCCTTGGGGTGCATGAGCTGGCCGTAGGAGAGGTAGCCAGCGAGCGACTGGTCGCGGATCTCGACGGTCTTCATCTGGGCGTCGATGAAGTCGCCCCGGTCGCAGGCGGCGAAGGCGGCCACGTAGCGCTGGGCGTCTTCCGGAGACAGCGGTTGGAGGCTGGACCGCGCCCAGGCCTGCGGCGCGGCGCAAAGCAGAAGCGCGATGGCCGCGCCGGCCGAAGCCAGCCGCCGAACACCCTTGATGGTCACGTCAGCCCCCCTGGGACTCAGGCGCGCCCCTCGCCAAAGCAGGGCGGGAGGCTAGTCAGGCCGGTGGCTGCGATCAAGGCGCTCGGTGAGGGTCAGTAGGTCCGTCCAGGCGCGCTTCTTCGCCGCAGGCTGGCGCAGCAGGAAGGCGGGATGCAGCGTCGGCATGGCCGGCAGCTCCAGGTCGCCAGTGCTTGAGCGCCACTCGAACCAGCGGCCCCGCAGGCTCAGGATGCCTTCCTCGCGCTTCAGCATGGCCTTCGCCGAGGCGCCGCCGGCCAGCAGCAGCATCTTCGGCCGCACCAGCTCTATGGCCCGCTCCAGGAACGGCAGGCAGACCATCTGCTCCGCCGGCGTCGGCGTGCGGTTGCCGGGCGGGCGCCAGAAGACGGTGTTGGTGATCAGCACCCGATCGGCGAGGCCTGCGGCGGCCAGCATCCGGTCGAGCAATTGGCCGGCGCGGCCCACAAAGGGCTGGCCGCGGGCGTCCTCCTCGGCGCCCGGACCCTCGCCGATCACCATCAGCGTGGCGTCCTCTCGGCCGCGATACACCACGGCCTGGCGCGCGGCCCCTTCGAACTTCAGCGGGCAACCGTCGAAAGCGGCGATCGCCTGGACGAGCGCGGCCAGGTCTTCCGCCTGGGCGGCCGCCTCGCGCGCCTGGCTCAGGGCCGCGCCGATGTCGGGCGTCGCGGGACCGGCGCGGGGGGCCACGGCGGCCGGCGTCGGACGGGCAGGCGGGGCGGGGGGCTGGATTCTCCCCGCCGCGATCCGGTCGACCGGGGTCTCCATCAGCATGGCGTCGACGCCGCCCTCGGCCCAGAACGCCAGCAGGCTTTCCAGCGCGGGATCGTCAGCGGCGAAACGGGAGAGGCTCATGGCGACGGCGATTTCCGTGTGCGGCCGGGGTTCATGCTTGACCGCCGTCCGCGGACATTCCGATAAGACCTGCGTTTGATCAACGGCGTGCGGCGATCGGTGAGGCCGATTCGCCAGGGAGCATCGGACGGATGAGCGAAGGCGTCGAACGCGAATTCATGGAGTACGACGTCGTCATCGTCGGCGCCGGTCCCTCCGGCCTCGCCGCGGCGATCCGTCTGAAGCAGCTCTCCAGCGACCTCTCCGTCGCCCTGCTGGAGAAGGGCTCCGAGGTCGGCGCCCACATCCTGTCCGGCGCGGTGATCGACCCGATCGGCCTGAACGAGCTGATCCCCGACTGGAAGGACAAGGGCGCGCCTCTGGAGACGCCCGTCACGGAAGACAAGTTCGTCTACCTGGGGCCGCAGGGCAGCCTGGAGATTCCCACCTGGCCGATGCCCGGGTTCATGCACAACCACGGGAACTACATCGCCTCGCTCGGAAACCTCTGCCGCTGGCTGGCCCAGGAGGCCGAGGCCCTGGGCGTCGAGATCTATCCCGGCATGGCCTGCTCGGACCTGGTGTTCACGCCGGAAGGCGGGGTGAAGGGGGTGGTGGCCGGCGTCTTCGGCGTCGGCAAGGACGGCCGGCCCGGGCCGGACTACCAGCCGGGCATGGAGCTGCACGGCAAGTATGTCTTCATCGCCGAGGGCGTGCGCGGATCGCTGGCCAAGGTCCTCAAGCAACGCTTCGGCCTGAACGAAGGCCGCGAGCCGGAGAAGTACGGCATCGGCCTCAAGGAGCTTTGGCAGGTGCCGCCGGAGCGCTTCAGGCCGGGCCTGGTGCTGCACACCATGGGCTGGCCGCTCGACAACCAGACCGGCGGCGGCAGCTTCCTCTACCACTTCGGCGACCACTATGTGGCCATCGGCTTCGTGGTGCACCTGAACTACAAGAACCCCTGGCTCTCGCCCTTCGACGAGTTCCAGCGGCTGAAGCACCACCCCGAGATCGCCAAGCACCTGGAGGGCGGCCGGCGGGTCGCCTATGGCGCGCGGGCGATCAGCGAAGGCGGCTTCCAGTCGGTGCCGAAGCTGTCCTTCCCGGGCGGGGTCCTGCTGGGCGACAGCGCGGGCTTCGTCAACGTGCCGCGGATCAAGGGCAGCCACAACGCGATCAAGAGCGGCATGCTGGCCGCCGAGGCCGCCTTCGGCGCTATGCAGGCGGGCCGGGCCGGGGACGAGCTGACCGAATATCAGCAGGGCTACGAAGCCTCATGGGTGCGCAAGGAGCTGAAGACGGTCCGCAACGTGAAGCCGCTGTGGAGCCGCTATGGCACGGCGCTGGGTGTCGCCCTGGCCGGCCTGGACATGTGGACCAACACGCTCTTCGGCGTATCGCTGTTCGGCACGCTCAAGCACGGCAAGACCGACGCGGCCTCGACCGGCTTGGCGAAAGACTACAAGCCGATCGTCTATCCCAAGCCCGACGGGGTCTTGAGCTTCGACAAGCTCTCGTCGGTGTTCCTGTCGAACACCAATCATGACGAAGGCCAGCCGGCGCACCTGCGGCTGAAGGATTCCTCGATCCCGGTCGAGGTGAACCTCCCCAAGTACGGCGAGCCGGCGCGCCTCTATTGTCCGGCTGGAGTCTACGAGGTGCTCTACGACGAGGGGGGGGACAACCCGCGGTTCCAGGTGAACTTCCAGAACTGCGTCCACTGCAAGACGTGCGACATCAAGGACCCTTCGCAGAACATCGACTGGACCACGCCCCAGGGCGGCGACGGCCCGAACTATCCCAACATGTGATCCTCGGCCGCGCTTGCCGCGATCCAAGCCAAGGGCCAAGGTCCGCCGATGCGTCACTTGCTCGCCTTCGCCGCCTGTCTGCCCCTGCTTCAAGCCTGCGCCAGCGATGGCGCGCGCTTGCAGGGCGCGGCCCAAGACCCGCCGGCCAGCTCGGCCTACGGCATGTTCCTCGCGGGACAGGCGGCGCTCACCAGCGGCGACAGCCGCCAGGCCTCGCGCTTGTTGGACGCGGCCCGCGACGCGCCCGGCGCCGACGATGCGGTGGCGGAAAAGGCTTTCACAGCCGCATTGCTGGCCGGAGACGTGACGCGCGCGGCCGCTCTGGTTCCCAACGGCCCGGACGCCTCGGAGTCGGTCAAGCGCATGGGCGCGCTGGTCCGGGGGGTGGAGGCGATGGCCCAGGGCAAGGGCAAGGAGGCCTACGCCCAGCTGACGTCGAATTCGATCGCCTTTCCACACAAGGCCGCCGCCGCGCTCGTCTCGCCCTGGGCGGCGGCGCAGAGCGGCGATGTCGACGCTTCCCTGGTCCCGCCCCAGGTGCGCGGCGACAAGGTCGTCGAGTATTTCGGAACCCTGGGCCGCGGCCTGTTGCTGGAGCGCGCGGGCCGCTTCGACGCGGCCGAGGCGGATCTCAAGGCCGCCGGCGGCGGGGGCCAGAGCGAGCTGGCGACCCTGACTTACGGCGGTTTCCTGGAGCGCCGCGGCCGGCGGCTGGACGCCGTCGCGCTCTATGAATCCGTATTGGGCCTTGGCGAGAGCGAAACGATCGAGGCGGCCAAGGCGCGCGCGGCCGCGGGCGGGCCCGCGCCGCCGGCTCCAAGCCTTCGGGAGGGCGCCGCCCAGGCGCTGCTCGCGCCTGCGGCCACCATGATCGCCGCGCGTCAGCCGCAGATCGCCCTGGCCTATCTGAGGCTGATCCTGCGGCTGGACCCCCGTCGCGGCGACGCCTGGGTCATGGTGGGCGACCTGCTGATGGCCGGCGACGATGTCCCGGGCGCGCGGGCAGCCTACGGCCGCGTTCCGCCCAAGACCACCGACTATGTCACGGCGCAGGGCAAGATCGCCTGGAGCTATCAGCAGACCGGCGACCAGGAGACGGCGATCCGCATCGCGCGCCAGGCCGCCGCGTCCGGCGATCGCGACGCGCGTTTGACGCTTGCCGATCTCTACCGGGCCTACGGGCGATTCCAGGAAGCGGCCGACGTGCTCGCGCAGCTCATCAAGGAGGGCGGCAAGCCCGACTGGCGGCTGCTGTTCGGCCGCGCGGTCGCCTACGAGCGGCTGGGCCGCTGGTCCGAGGCGGAAGCCGACCTGCAGACGGCGCTGAAGCTCAAGCCTGACGAGCCGGAGCTGCTCAACTACCTCGGCTATTCGTGGATCGACCGCGGCCTGCGGTTGAAGGAGGCCCTCGCCCTGGTGGAGAAGGCGGTGGCCGCAAATCCCCGGTCCGGCGCCATGATGGACAGCCTGGGTTGGGCTTATTTCAAGCTGGGCGACTACAAGCAGGCGGTGGAGAAGCTGGAGCTCGCCGTCGAGCTGGACGCCGGCGATCCTGAGATCAACGACCACCTGGGCGACGCCTATTGGAAGGCGGGCCGGCGGGACGAGGCGCTGTTCCAGTGGCGCCGCGTGCTGACGCTGGGCCCGGACGAAAAGCAGAAGGCGGCCGCGGAGGCCAAGATCGCCTCGCCCAGCGGGGCGGACGCCGCCGCGGGGAAGGTCGCCGGGTCCTAGATTTGCGCCGTCAGGCTTTCGCTCCCGCCAAGGTCAATCTCTTCCTGCACGTGGGGCCGCCCCGCGCCAACGGCTACCATCCGCTATGCAGCCTGATGGTCTTCGCCGACGTGGGCGACCGCCTCTCGGCCGAACCCAAGGCGCAGCTTACGCTGGAGGTGGACGGCCCCTTCGCGGGCGGGGCGCCCGCTGGTCCGGACAACCTCGTGCTTCGCGCCGCCCGGGCGCTTCTCCCCAAGGCCGAAGGGCGGGGCGTCCAGCTTAGGCTGGAGAAGCGCCTGCCGGTCGCCGCAGGCCTGGGCGGCGGTTCGAGCGACGCCGGCGCAACGCTGCGCCTGTTGCGCGCGATGCTGGGGCTCGCCGTTTCGGACGCCGAACTGGAGGCCCTGGCCGCGTCCTTGGGCGCCGACGGCGCCGCCTGTCTTTGGGGCCGGCCCGTGCTGGCCGAGGGTGTCGGCGAGCGGCTCTCGCCCGGTCCCCGCTTGCCGCCGCTGCATGCGGTGCTGGTCAATCCCGGCGTCCCGGTCTCCACGCCCGCGGTCTATCGCCTTCTCGACGCCATGGGTCGCTTCGGCGACACCGCGCCGCCCGTCCCGCCGCAGGATCTGACGGATGCGCGCGCCGCGGCCGCGTGGTTGGCGGGCCTTGCCAACGATTTGGAAGGGCCGGCCTGCGCGGTCGAGCCGGCGGTGGGCGGGGTGCTGGAGGCGCTGTACGGCGCGCCGCAGACCCTGCTGGCCAGGGTCTCGGGCTCAGGCGGGACGTGCTTTGCGCTCTGCGACGAGGCGGAGAGCGCGCAAGCGCTGGCCGACCGCATCGCCGCGCAACGGCCGGGCTGGTGGGTGCGCGCCTGCCGCCTGGGCGGGCCTTGGCCTGACGACCTTTAGGGGCGCCCCCAAACGAAAACGGGGGTCCCAAGGACCCCCGTTCCCGTCGCTCGAAGCGGATTGACCAGAGCCTATTCGTGCAGGGCTTCGCCGTGCAGCGCCAGGTCCAGACCTTCCACTTCGCCCTCCTCGGAGACGCGAAGGCCGGTGGTGAACTTGCAGATGTAGAGGATGACCAGCGTGCCGATCGCGGTCCAGCCGATGGTGGCGCCGACGCCGACCAGTTGCTTGATCACGCTGGCGTCCTTGCCGAGCGGGTTCACGGCCGCATCGGCCAGGGCGCCGGTGAGCAGGGCGCCGGCGATGCCGCCGATGCCGTGCACGCCGAAGGCGTCGAGGCTGTCGTCGTACTTCAGGGCCTTCTTCAGCCACACCGCGCCGCCGTAGCAGACCACGCCGGCCACGGCGCCGACGATCAGGGCCCCTTGCGGATTGACGAAGCCGGCGGCGGGGGTGACCGCCACGAGACCGGCGACGGCGCCCGAGGCCAGCCCCAGCATGCTGGGCTTCTTGCGCTCGATCCACTCGACGACCATCCAGGCCAGAGCCGCGGCCGCGGTGGCGACCTGGGTGTTCAGCATGGCGACGCCCGCCAGAGCGTTGGAGGCCACCGCCGAGCCCGCGTTGAAGCCGAACCAGCCGACCCACAGCAGGCTGGCGCCGATCATCGTCAGCACCAGGTTGTTCGGGGCCATGTTCTCGGTCCCGAAGCCCTTACGCTTGCCGAGCACCAGGGCGCAGACCAGACCGGCCACACCAGCGTTGATGTGCACGACGGTGCCGCCGGCGAAGTCGAGCACGCCCAGGCTGCCCAGCACGCCGCCGCCCCACACCATGTGGGCCACGGGCACATAGACGAGCAGCGACCACAAGGCGGTGAAGAGCAGCAGGGCCGAGAACTTGATGCGCTCGGCGTATGCGCCGCAGATCAGCGCCGGCGTGATGATCGCGAAGGTCATCTGGAACATCATGAACACCGACTCCGGGATCGTCCCGGCGAGGCTGTTCGTGCTGTCCATGGTCATGTGAGACATCATCGCGCTGCCGAGGCCGCCGATGTATTTGTTCAGCCCCTCGGACGTGTTCGCGGTGAACGACAGCGAATAGCCGACGACCATCCACAGGACCGAGATCAGGCAGGTGATGGCGAAGGACTGCGCCACCGTGGCGATGACATTCTTCTTGCGGACCATGCCGCCGTAGAACAGCGCCAGGCCGGGGATGGTCATCAGCAGCACGAGCGCCGTCGAGGTCAGCATCCAGGCCGTGTCGCCGGTGTCCAGCTTGGGCTTGGGCGCTTCGGCGGGCGCCGCCGCCGGGGCGGGGGCCGCGGCCGGCGCCGCTTCAGCGGCCGGGGCCGCAGCGGGCGCGGCCGCTTCCGCCGTCGCCGGCTCGGCGTTCTGGGCGAGGGCGGGCGCGAGCGGCGCCAGGGCCATGCCGGCGGCGAGCGCCAGTCCGGCCAGGGCTTTTAATTTCATGAGCTTCATAATCGCGTCTTCCCCTCTTACAGCGCCGCGGCGCCGGTCTCGCCGGTCCGGATGCGCACCGCCTCTTCGACGTTCAGGACGAAGATCTTGCCGTCGCCGATCTTGCCGGTCGCGGCGGCGGCCTTGATCGCCTCCACGGCCTTGCCGACGGCGGAGTCTTCGACCACCACCTCGAGCTGCACCTTGGGGAGGAAGTTCACTTGGTATTCCGCCCCCCGATAGATTTCGGTCTGGCCCTTTTGCCGGCCATACCCCTTGACCTCCGAGACCGTCAGCCCTTCGACGCCGGCGCCGACGAGCGCTTCGCGCACGTCGTCCAGCTTGAAGGGTTTGACGACCGCCATGATGAGTTTCATCGCTCGTTCCGCGTGACCCCCGGGGAGGCCCGCCCCTTGTTGTTGCGTTTCAACCGCGCGCCTCCCCCGAGACGGGGCGAACGGCAGCGGGACGCTAGCGGGCGGGGGGAACGAGGCAGCCCTCCGCGCCGGCCTGGACCGTAAGTTTGACGGTCATGCTAAAAAACGTGGCGCCAAAGCGCCTGGGCGCCCGATAAATAGGCGCATCGCGCTGGTCGGAGCGGCAGGTTAAAGGCAGATGGGGTCCGCAAACCCTAGCGCCGCCAGCGCGTTAAGAGGTCGATGGGGGGCTCCCGAACGCAGGAGACCACGATGAAGCTTACCTATCTGCTTGGCGCCGCCGCCATGGGCGCCCTGATGACGGGCGCCGCCCACGCCCAGTCGACATCGGTCAACGCCTCGCCTCCCTCGTCAGCGTCCGCCTCCAGCGCCCAGAGCGCAGACCCCGTGGCCAATCCCATGGCCGCGGCTGTGGCCTCCGGCACGCCGGACGCCGCCGACCCCGCCCCCGCGAGCGCCGCGTCCACGGGCGTCACGGCGACGTCGGCCACGACCTACGGCCAGGGCGCCAGCGTCACCGCCACCACCACCACCAACGGCCCGGTTCCGGACACCGCGGAGAATCGGCGGAAGTACGGCGGGCCGATGTCGCGCGCGGGCAAACGCACGACGGCCAAGGGCGACTGAGGGGGATCGAGGCCCGCCTGAGGCGCAGCTTGAAGCAAAGGTCGGCGGGCCCTATGGTCCGCCGACTTTTTTACCCCGCTCGTGAACCCCCTCCCGGATGCCCGATAAGCCCCTTTCGTTTCAGGGCCTGTTCCTGAAACTCCACGACTATTGGAGCAGCCAGGGCTGCACCATCGTGCAAGCCTACGACGTGGAGGTCGGCGCCGGCACGCTGAGCCCGATGACGGTGCTGCGCGCCCTGGGGCCCAAGCCCTGGAAGGTGGCCTACGTCCAGCCCTCGCGGCGGCCGGCCGATGGCCGCTATGGCGAGAATCCCAACCGCCTGCACCAGCACCACCAGTATCAGGTGATCCTGAAGCCCAATCCGCCGAACCTGCAGGAGCTCTACCTGGGCTCGCTGGAGGCCATCGGCATCGACCCCATGGTGCACGACATCCGCTTCGTCGAGGACGACTGGGAAAATCCCACCGTCGGCGCCTGGGGCCTGGGCTGGGAGGTCTGGTGCGACGGCATGGAGATCACCCAGTACACCTACTTCCAGCAGGTGGGCGGGCTGGACGTCTTCCCCGTGGCCGGCGAGCTGACCTACGGACTGGAGCGCCTGGCGCTCTATCTGCAGAACAAAGAGAGCGTCTACGAGCTCGAGTACAACGACGAGTTCAAATACGGCGACATCTTCCTGGCCAACGAGCAGCAGTTCTCGGCCTTCGAGCTGGAGGCGGCCGACGTCGCCGTGCTGAAGCGCCAGTTCGAGGAGATGGAGCGAGAGGTCCCGCGCATCCTCGGAAGCCTGGGCCGCCAGGGCCAGGCGCTGGTCCTGCCGGCCTACGACCACGTGCTGAAGGCCAGCCACCTGTTCAACATCATGGATGCGCGGGGCGCCATCGCCGTGGCCGAACGCCAGAGCTACATCGGCCGCATCCGCGACCTGTGCAAACAGTGCGCTGAGGCCTGGGTCGCCCAGCAGGACGCGGCGGCGTGATGCGAAGGGTCTGGTGCGCACTCGCGACCGCGCTTCAACTCGCGGCGATCGGCGGGCCTAGCCTCGCGGCCGATGTCTCGGACAACAGGGTGGTGTCTTCATCGGATGACGCCGCCCTGGCGGCGGCATCCAGCCAGGCCCGCAAGACCTTGCCGATCTTTTGGAAGAAATACGATCAACAGACCTCGCCCTACTATGGCGTGTACGCGAGCTTCCCGGTTCCTGGGGGAGTGGAGAACGTGTGGGCGCGGCCGCTTCGGCGGGAACATGGAAAGGTCCTTGTTCGAATCGCGGCCGACCCGGCGATCTTGAAGCTCAAGTACGGGGATCAAGTTTGGATTGAGCAGGGACAGATCATCGACTGGCAGTACGCGAGCGGCGGCAAGCTGTACGGGGCCTATGTGACGCGGGCGCTCATGAGTCGCGTTACCCCCGAGCGGCGCGAAACTGCGGCCCGCCTGCTAGCCCCGACGCCCCTTGAGCCCGGCGACAACTGATGCCCCAGCTTCTGCTCGAACTGCTCAGCGAAGAGATCCCCGCGCGCATGCAGGCCCAGGCGGCGCGCGACCTCGAGCGCATGGTGCGCGAGGCGCTGGCCAAGGAGGGCTTCCTGCCCGAGGCGCTCGCCGCCTTCGCCGGGCCGCGCCGCCTGACCCTGGTCGCCGAGGGCCTGCCCGAGGCGCAGGCCGACAGGATCGAGGAGCGCAAGGGGCCGCGCGTGGGCGCGCCCGATGCGGCCATCGAGGGGTTCCTGCGCTCCACCGGCCTACGCCGCGAGCAGCTCGTCGAGCGCGACGGGGCTTATTTCGCCGTCCTCGACCGTCCCGGCCGCCCGACGCCGCAGATCGTGGCGGAGATCGTGGAGCAGGTGGTCCGCGCCTTCCCCTGGCCCAAGTCGATGATCTCGGGGACCAGCCGCCTGCGCTGGGTGCGCCCGCTGAAGCGAATCCTCTGCGTCTTCGCCGGCGAGGTGGTGCCCTTCGAGATCGACGGCGTCCCGAGCGGCGACCTGACCGAGGGCCACCGTTTCATGGGCTCGAAGCAGCCAATCCGGGCCCGCGACTTCGACTCCTATCAGGATGGGCTCGCCCGCAACTTCGTGGTCCTCGATCCGGAGGAGCGGAAGGAGCGGATTATGGACGCCGCCCAGACGCTCTGCTTCGCGCGCAATTTCGAGCTGGTCCACGACGAGGGCCTGCTGGAGGAAGTGGCTGGCTTGGCCGAATGGCCCGTCCCGGTGATGGGCGACATGGAGCCGGCCTTCCTGGACCTTCCGCCGGAGGTGATCCGCACCTCCATGCGGGTCCACCAGCGCTATTTCGCCGTGCGCGACCCGCAGACCGGATTCCTGGTCCCGCACTTCGTCACCGTGGCCAACATCGCGGCGAAGGACGGCGGGGCGACCATCGCCAAGGGCAACGCCAAGGTGCTCTCAGCGCGCCTGTCGGACGCGCGTTTCTTCTGGAACGAGGACCTGCGAGTCCCGCTGGAGAAGCGGCTGGAGAAGCTCAAGGGCGTCACTTTCCACGCCAAGCTCGGCTCGATGTACGAGCGGGTGGAGCGGATCATGGCGCTGGCTGGCGAGCTGGCGCCCTTTGTCCGCGACGACGCCGAGACCAAGATCAAGGCGGAGGCCGCCGCGCGCCTGGCCAAGGCCGACCTGGTGTCCGGCATGGTGGGCGAGTTCCCCGAGCTGCAGGGCGTGATGGGCGCCTACTACGCCGACAAGCAGGGCCTCGACCCCGAGATCGTCGACGCCATCCGCCATCACTATCGCCCGCAGGGGCCGGCCGACGAGGTTCCGGTGCAGGCCGTGGCCGCCGCCGTCGCTTTGGCGGACAAGCTGGACACCCTGGTCAGCTTCTTCGCCATCGGCGAGAAGCCCACGGGTTCGAAGGATCCGTACGCGCTTCGCCGCGCGGCGCTGGGCGTGATCCGCATTCTGCTGCAGACCCGGACGCGGCTGCCCCTGAAGCAGTTCGTTCCCGACGACGTGCTGGCCTTCTTCGCCGACCGCCTGAAGGTGCTGCTGCGCGAGCAGGGCCAGCGGCACGACCTGGTGGACGCGGTCTTCGCGCTGGGCGACGACGACCTGGTCCGGATCGTTTCCCGCGTCGATCACCTCGACCGGTTCCTCAACTCGGAGGATGGTCAAAATCTGCTCGCCGGCTACAAGCGGGCGGTGAACATACTGAAGGCCGAGGAAAAGAAGGGTCCGCTGCCCGAGCGCGCTCCTGTGGAGATGGAGGGCGCGCCGCCTGAGGAACTGGGCCTGATCGTCCGCCTGGGGCATGTGCAGATCGAGGTCGGCGAGGCCCTGGGACGCGAGGATTTCGAAGGCGCGATGCGCGAGTTGGCCAAGCTTCGCGAGCCGGTGGATGCGTTTTTCGATAAGGTGCTGGTCAACTCGGAAACGGCGGTGGAACGCGAGAACCGCTTAAGTCTTCTGGTGAAGGTGCGCGACGCCATGGGGCGGGTCGCGGACTTCTCGCAAGTGACGGGCTAAGAGGGCTTTAGGAATGACGACGGACACCCTCGTCAAGGCGCGCTGGGTCTACAGCTTCGGCGGCGGTTCCGCCGACGGCGACGCGTCCATGCGCAACCTTCTGGGCGGCAAGGGCGCCAACCTGGCCGAGATGTCGGCCCTGGGCCTGCCGGTTCCGCCGGGCTTCACCATCACCACCGGGTGTTGCACCCACTATTACGCCAACGGCCGCTCCTACCCCCCCGAGCTGAAGGCCCAGGTGCGCGACGGCCTGGCCCGCATCGAGGAGTTGACCGGCAAGCGCTTCGGCGACCCGGCGAACCCGCTGCTGGTGTCGGTCCGCTCCGGTGCGCGGGCCTCCATGCCCGGCATGATGGACACGGTGCTGAACCTCGGCCTCAACGACGCGACCGTGGAGGGCCTGGCCAAGCTCTCCGGCGACCGCCGTTTCGCCTTCGATTCCTATCGTCGCTTCATCCAGATGTACTCGAACGTGGTGTTGAACCTCGACCACCACATGTTCGAGGAGCTCCTCGACGAGCATAAGGAGCGCCTGGACCTGCAGGTCGACACCGCCCTTTCAGCCGAGGATTGGGAGGCGGTGGTCGCAGACTACAAGGCCGCCGTCGCCAAGGAGCTCGGCCACAGCTTCCCGCAGGACGTCAACGACCAGCTTTGGGGCGCCGTGGGGGCGGTGTTCGCCAGCTGGATGAACGACCGCGCCAAGTTCTACCGCCGCATGCACGACATCCCCGAGAGCTGGGGAACGGCGGTGAACATCCAGTCCATGGTGTTCGGCAACATGGGCGAGACCTCGGCTACCGGCGTGGCCTTCACGCGCAATCCGTCCACCGGCGAGAACCGCCTCTACGGCGAGTTCCTGATCAACGCCCAGGGCGAAGACGTGGTGGCGGGCATCCGCACGCCCCAGGCCCTGACCCGCGCCGCCCGTGAGGAGATGGGGGAGACCAATCCCTCCATGGAAGAGGCGCTGCCGGAGGTGTTCGGCCAGTTCAAGACCGTCGTGGAAAAGCTCGAGAAGCACTACCGCGACATGCAGGACATCGAGTTCACGGTGGAGAAGGGGCGTCTGTACATGCTGCAGACGCGCAACGGGAAGCGCACCGCGAAGGCGGCGCTGAAGGTCGCCGTGGACCTCGCCGAGGAGGGCTTGATCGCCCGCGAGGAAGCGGTGATGCGGGTCGAGCCCGCCTCCCTCGACCAGCTTCTGCACCCGACCATCGATCCCGCCAGCCCGCGCGACGTGATCGCCCAGGGCTTGCCGGCTTCGCCGGGCGCGGCCACCGGAAAGGTGGTGTTCACCGCCGAGGAGGCCGAGCGGCTGGGCGGCGCCGGCGAGGCGGTGATCCTGGTGCGCGAGGAGACCAGCCCCGAGGACATTCGCGGCATGGACGCGGCCAAGGGCGTGGTGACCGCCCGCGGCGGCATGACCAGCCACGCCGCCGTGGTCGCGCGCGGCATGGGCCGGCCTTGCGTCTCCGGCGCCGGCGAAATCCACATCGACGCCAAGGCCCAGGCGTTTCATGCGCGCGGCCGTTCGGTGCAGGCGGGCGACATCATCACCATCGACGGCTCCACCGGCGAGGTGCTGCTGGGCGCCGTGAAGATGGTCGAGCCGGAGCTTTCGGGCGACTTCGCCATCCTGATGGGCTGGGCCGACTCCGTTCGCCGCCTGAAGGTCAGGGCCAACGCCGAGACCGCTCTGGACGCCCGCACCGCCCGCCAGTTCGGTGCGGAGGGCATCGGGCTCTGCCGCACCGAGCACATGTTCTTCGATCCCGACCGGATCGCCGCCGTACGGGAGATGATCCTGGCCGACGACGAGGCGGGCCGCCGCGCGGCGCTGGCCAAGATCCTGCCGATGCAGCGGAAGGACTTCGTCGAGCTGTTCTCGATCATGGACGGCCTGCCCGTCACCATCCGGCTGCTCGACCCGCCGCTGCATGAATTCCTTCCGCATACGGAGGCCGATGTGGTGGCCGTGGCGGAGGCGACGGGGCTGGACGCGGGCAAGCTGATGCGCCGCGCTCAGGAGTTGCACGAGGTGAACCCGATGCTGGGTCACCGCGGCTGCCGGTTGGGCGTGTCCTATCCCGAGATTTACGAGATGCAGGTCCGCGCCATCATGGAAGCCGCCTGCGAGATCGTGGCGTCCGGCAAGCCCGCGCCGATCCCGGAGATCATGCATCCCCTGGTCGCCAAGGGCGAGGAGATGAAGTTCCTCCGTGAGCTGACCGATCGCATCGCCTCGGCGGTGCTGGCCGAACGCGGTCTCAAGATCGACTACAAGGTCGGCACCATGGTCGAGCTGCCGCGCGCCGCCATCCGCGCCGCCGACCTGGCCGAGCACGCCGAATTCTTCTCCTTCGGCACCAACGACCTGACCCAGACCACGTTCGGCATCAGCCGCGACGACTCCGGCCGGTTCCTGGGGGCCTATGTCGACAAGGGGATCTTCGAAAAGGACCCCTTTGTCACCCTCGATCAGGAAGGCGTCGGCGACCTCATCCGGCTGGCGGTCGAACGGGGCCGGGGCGCCCGCGGCGACCTGAAGTTGGGCATCTGCGGCGAGCACGGCGGCGACCCCGCCTCGATCGACTTCTGCGAGAAGCAGGGGCTCGATTACGTGAGCTGCTCGGCCTATCGCGTGCCCATCGCCCGCCTCGCCGCCGCCCAGGCCGCGATCGGCGAACGCGAGAAGGACCGCTAGGCGGCCCGAAGCATGCTCGAAGTGATTCAGCCCAGCCCGGCGTTCCGGGACAATGTCCAGCAATTGCCGCCTATCGACGGCGTAGAGCGCATCGACCTCGTCGATGACAGCGGCACGGTCGTCGCCAGCATCGAAAATCAGCCGGGCAAGCAAGGCTCTCTGGCCGTCTACCACTATCTGAAGCGAGCTTTCGGCCGTCTGGATGACAAGGCCGCACAACATGGGCTGGAAGTGTTCGCCGAGCACACGGCGGATGCACGTCGCCGACCGGGCGCGCATCCCAACGTCGACCGTCTGCTCGAGATCGTGGCCGGCGCCCGGCCGTTGCATATCGAAGTCGTCGCCGCCGCGCGGTGAACCCGTCCGCATGGGCTGGGCGCGCAGTGACGAAAAGGTCACACTCGTCCGCCGCCATGATTAAGTCGGCGAACCTACAGAAGGGCGCCCGCGTTTGACGCCAACCGATACCGGCTGGGGGCCGCTGTTCGGTTTGTAGGAGTACAATCACAATGAAAGCTTTCGTCACTGCGGCCGCCGTGGCCGCTGCGGGCCTCGCTTTGCCCGCGCTCGCCCAGGCCCAGCAATCCACCAGCCTGGCCGGCGTCTACGGGAACCTCGGCTATGCCAGCTCCCATGCCGGCGGCGTGTCTCTCGGCGCGGTGCAAGGCCGCCTGGGCTATCGGCTGAACAACTACCTGGGCATGGAAGGTGAGATCGCCGCCGGCGTCGGCAGCGACAACAAGGCCATCGCGCCCGGCGTCGAGGCCAAATACAAGCTGCGGCATGCAGAAGCCATTTACGGCGTGGGCTATGTGCCCCTGGGCGACAAGCTCGACCTGATCGGGCGCGTCGGCTACGGCGGCTCCACCGTGCGCACTCGGGCGCCGGGCTTCCGCGACACCGACAGCGACAACTCGTGGAACTTCGGGGCCGGCGCGCAGTACCACTTCGACGGCGTCAACGGCATCCGCGCCGACTACACGCGCCAGGAGTTCATCGGCGACAGCGGCCACGCCAACGTCTGGTCCGTCGCCTATAGCCGCCGGTTCTAAGGCGCATGGGCCCCTCGTCCCCACCCTGGGGGGCGGGGGGCCTCCGCCTAATCTCGCAACAGGGGAAGCGACAGGCCCGAGACCGGCCGCGCCCCCAGGATCTCCCGGCGGAACCGGAATAGCTCGGCGGGACGGCCGCCCGTCTCGGTCTCCAAGCGCCCCAGACCCTCCACCAGCTCGGCGCGCTCGAGCGCGCGTCGGAAGTTCTGCTTATGCAGCGGCGCGCCCATGATCGCCTCGGCGGCGCGTTGCAGGGCCGAGAGGGTGAACGCCTCGGGCATCAACTCGAACAGTACGGGCCGATAGCGCAGCTTGCCGCGCAGGCGCGACAGCGCCGTGGCCAGGATGCGTCGGTGGTCCGAGATCATGGGCTCGCCCATCGCGCGCTGCAGGGCTTCGGAGGACTCTGCCGGCGCCTCGCCTCGGTCGCGGGCGGCTTCGGGCGCCAGCCCCGCCTCGTACAGCAGCTCGTAGCGTTCCAGCACGCGCTCTTCGTTCCAGGGAGAGCCGTCGAGACCGAACAGCAGACGCACGCGGGCCAGGCGATGGGCGTCGGTCCCGCTCCAGCGCCGAAGGGCGGCGCCGATCGGGTCCAGCGCCGGCGGCCGGCCTTCACGCCAGTCCTCCCAGGGGAAGAACCGCGCCCAGGGTTGCCAGTCGGAATCCGGCGTGTGGCTCTCCAGCACGGCGGGCGCCAGCGCCAGATAGCCGACCGAGATCACCCGGGCCCGCCCGTCGGGCGCTTCGCCGGCGGCGCTCATGTCGGCGAGCGGCGCGTCGCGGCCCCGGTCGCCGAATGTGTAAAGCTGCTCCACATAGCCGAGGTTGAAGCGCGTCTGCTCGGTCACGAAGGCCCGCAGCGCCAGCTCGAACGTCCGGCGCCCGGCGGGGTCGAACGGCCCGAAGGGCAGGCCCTGCTGGGCTTGGCCGGGCGGCCGCACCGTCAGCACCACGGCCTCGCCGTCGCGGATGGCCACCACCACCGCCGAGAGTCCGATGACGACGGTCTGGGTCAAGCCTATTCCGTGACGAAAGCTGCGGGCGCCGGCTCGAAGCCGGCCGCCTCCGACAGCAGGTGGAAACGGTGGACATAGCGGTCCTGGGCGATCGCCGGCGCCCAGGGCTCGAGCGTCGTCACATAGTCCACGGGGGGAGAGCCGAACAGCGTCAGCGCTTCCTCCGGGGCGAAGCCGGCGAGCTGGACCGCCTCGAAATAGGCGCAGATGCGATCGGCGCGCTTGATCAACACCTTTGTCTCGGCGGGAGTCTTGGCCGGCAGGCCGAAGCGAATGTGGATCGCCGCCTCAAGGCGCGCCTCGAAGCTCTTGTAGTCGACGCCCAGCGCCGCCTTGAACGGCGAGATCATGTCGCCGATCACATATTCGGAGGCGTCATGCAGCAGCGCCGCCAGGCGCCAGCGCGGAGCGATGTCCGGCTGCAGGTGGGCGAGGATGTCCTCGACGACCACGGAGTGCTGGGCCACCGAAAAGGCGTGCTCGCCCAGCGTCTGGCCATTCCAGCGGGCGACGCGCGCCAGGCCATGGGCGATGTCATCCACCTCGATATCGAGCGGGGAGGGGTCGAGAAGATCGAGGCGGCGGCCCGAAAGCATACGCTGCCAGGCTCGCGGCTCCGGCGAGGCTTTGGCGGCGCTGGAGGCCTTTCGCAGCCCTTTCCTCACGCGCGAATTCCTTTCACAGTCACGTCGTCAGTGGATGATCGCCTGATAAATATCAATGCTGACCCAGACGGTTGGGTTCGAACACCTTGCCAGGGAGGCGGTGAGGATCATGAGTTGGGCTCGTATCATGGCTCCGCTGTCGGGCGGGTCCCAGGACGCGGCGACGCTGGCGGCCGCGCTGTTGCTGGCCAAGCCGTTCGCCGCCGAGGTCGTCGGGGTCTATGCCCCGGCGGACCTAGCCGACCTCATGCCGTGGATCGGCGAAAGCTTCACCGGAGCGGTGGAGGCGACCGCGCTGGACTCGCTGAAGGCCGCCGCGGCGGCCGGCGAGGGGCACGCGCGCGCGGCCCTGGAGGGCTGCCGCTACGACAAGAGCCGTTTCCTGGCCTTGCAAAGCCCGGTCTGGGCCGCGCTCGCGGCGGAGAGCCGGCTTTGCGACATGGTCGTCTTCACCGAGGACGCGGCCCGCGGCCGCGGGCCGCTGGCGCGGACCTTCCAGCAGATGCTGGGCGACGAGCAGCGGCCGGTGGTGATCGCGCGGCGCGGACTGCGGATCGACGGCTGCACGGTGGTCGCCTGGGATGGCGGCAAGGAAGCCTCCCGCGCCGTCCGGCTTGCAACGCCCCTGCTGGAGAAGGCCGCGCGCGTGGTGATCCTCCAGGCGCAGAAATCGGGCGCGCGAGATGTTGATCCAGCCCGCCTGCAGTCCTATTTCGCCCAACGCGGCGTGAAGAGCGAGCTGCTGACGGTCAAGGCCCAGGGCGACGTCGGCCGCTGTCTGCTGGAGGCCGCGCGCGGGGCGGGTGCGGACCTGTTGGTGGCGGGGGCCTTCGGCCAACCGCGCCTTCAGGAGTTTATCTTTGGAGGGACGACGCGGACTTTGCTTGCCGCCGAGGGACCTTCCCTGTTCTTGTCTCACTAGACCAACGAGAGATTGATCATGACCCTGTCGCGGATCGTCATGCGGCTCGCCCGCAACCCTGGCACGGAATTCGCCGGAGGCGACGACCATCGCGGCTACGCCTTGGTCGCGCCCCTGACCCCCGACGGCCATCTGGACGAAACCGCCTTCACCAAGGTCAAGAGCGGCTGCACCGTCCGTCGCTTCACGCCGGACGACGATCCGGCGGACGGGCGCCTGAACCGGCGAGGCGCGCGCTGGTTCTTTGACTATGACGAGGACGATGTGGCCGACGACGAGCCAGTCCACCGGCTGGGCGAGCACCGTTTCGCGGTCGGCGAGTACGTCACCGTCACCGACGAGGATGGGCGTCCGCTGACCTACAAGGTCGTCGAGGTGCAGCCGCTCGGCTGAGGAAGACTGCTCTCCATTGCGGCGCCGGCAGAACCGGCTCCGCTCTAAGGCTTATCGGGCTTGGCTTGCGTTTCGCCGTCCCGCGTCTCGGCGTAACCCATCGCCTTGAGGTCCTCGTCGCCGACGGCCTTGGATTGGAAGTTGGTGAAGTCGTCCTCGCCGCCGGAAACGACGCCGGCGTCCCGCACCTCGTCCAGGCCCTCGATATCCCGCGCCGTGAGCTGGTCGTCGTCGAAGGCGTCGCCCGCGTCGCCGCCCAGGCCGTCGAGGTCGTCCTCATGCTCGGCGTCGGCGGCGTGATAGTCGAGCTCGTCGTCCTCTTCGAAATCGGCGTCGGCCATCGCCGCCTCGTCGAACTCGTCGGCGTCGAGGGCGAGTTCCTCCTCAGGGTCGCGATCGCCGAAGCGGCGCGTCACGTCATAGACGTCGGGCAACTCCTCGAAGGTGCGCATATCTTCACCGATGCCCGGTGCGGAGCCGTCGGCCTCGCTCTCGCCGCCGACGGTCATGCTCTCGTCGAAGGTCTCGGCCTGGTCCTGGGAGTCGAAGTCGGATGAGCTGTCGAAGCTTGAGCCAGGCATGACTGGATCTCCTGGGGACGCGCCGTGCGGCCCTTCTCAGGATCAATCCGTTGGGGCGCTCAGCGTTCCGCCGCCCAGGCTTCCATCGCCTGCGCCACCTGCGCCATCGCCGGCGCCCATTCGCCGGGCTGCTGGGCGGCGAACACCCGGGCCTGCGGATACCAGGCGTATTTGTCGGCCGAGCCCAGCCTGGGCCAGGCGCCCGGTATGGTGATCAGCCACGCCGGCGCCCCGCAGGCCGCGGCGATGTTGAAGCTGGCGTTGGAGAAGCCGACCACCAGGTCAAGGGCGCAGGAGAGCGCCGCCACCTCGTCGAGATCCTGCTTCAGATCGATCTCAGGCGGCCGCCAGATGTCGACGCCAAGCGTCGACCTGGCGTGGGCCAGCTCGGCGGCGCAGTCGCCGTACTGCAGGTTGACGAAGGTGACGCCCGGCCGCGACAGGACCGGCGCCCAGTCGTCGAACTCTGCGAAGTAGCGGTGACGGGCGTCCTTGCTGATGCCGCTCTTCCACAACAGACCGACCTTGCGTCCGGGGAGCGCATCCAGGCGCTCGCGCCAGGCCGACACGCGCGCCGGATCGGCGGCGAGATAGCCCACGGTCGCCGGGAAGTCCCGGCGATCGCGCCGGAAACGGCGGAGCAGGCTGGCGATCGGCGCCCAGAGGTCGATCGCCGGCAGATCCTTCGCGGCGGGGACGGCGCGGGCCGGCCGCGTTCCCCGGGCGTAGGTGGCGTGCGGTACGACCATGGCCCGCGGGAACGCGCGCTGGAACATGGCGACCAGGCGAGTCTCCACCGCCAGGATCAACCGTCCCTTGGGCCCCAGCGCGCGGATCACGTCGGGCAGGCAGTTGGCGAAGAGGATCTCGTCCCCCAGGCCCTGCTCGCCGACCACCAGCAGCGTCTTGCCGGCGAGGTCGTCGTCGGGGGACCAACGCGGGCCGTCGACCAGGAAGTGGGTGATCTCGGAGAACTGCGGGTGGAAGCGGGCCTCGTACTCGTCCCAGCCTTCGCCAAGCCGCCCCTGGGCCATGAGGATGGTTGCGCGGGACAGCCGCATCATCTGGCGCTCGTCCTCGGGCAGGACGCCGGCCAGGGCGGCGTCGGACGCGGCGAGCGCGGCCTCCGGCTCCCCAAGCATCAGCAGGCAGTTGCCGAGGTTGTAGCGGGCCTTGGGGAACTCGGCCGAGAGCCCCAGCGCCTCCTGGAAGAAGATGCGCGCGGTGGCGTAGTCGCCCTGCTCGCCGACGATCGTGCCCATGGTGTTCCAGAGCATCGGATTTTCGGGCGCGCGCAGGATGGCCGGGCGCAGGATTTCGATGGCCTCCTCCAGGCGCAGCTGCTCGCGCACGGCGCAGGCCAGGTTGTTGGCCGCCTCGGCATGGTCGGGATGGCGGGCGAGGTAGTGGCGGAACAGCTTCTCGGCCTGCTCGCGCATCCCCATTTTGTAGGCCAGGCGGCCGAGGTCGTTGGCCACCTCGGCGTGGTCGGGCAGCAGCTTAAGCGCCATCTCGTAGGCGCCGACGGAACTGGCGAAGTCGCCGGCCTTCTCGCGCGCGATGCCCAGAAGGTACCAGCCGAAGCCGCTTTTCTCGTCGCGCTCGAGCGCCTGCAGCGCAAAGCGTGTCGCGCCGTGGGCGTCCTCGACGCGCAACAGGTCCACGGCCCGGCGCAGCAGCGGCGCGGCCGCCAGCGCCCGCACCTCGGACATCGCCGCGTTCAGGCGGGACAGGGCGTCCTGGGAGCCGGCCTGGCCGAGCTCGTCGGCTGCTGTCAGCCTGGCGGCCTGCGGCCCCTGCGGGTCAGCCGACAGAGAGTCCGGCGCCGGCACGGATACTCCCGGGGGATGGCCCGGACGCGGCATGAACGACTCCTTTGCGGACAAGGACCTTGGTCGTCCCGGCATGATTAACGGGCGCTTAAGAAAGCGGGCGAAGCTGCGGCAAGGCGGCGTTAACCCACGCTGTTTAAGTGTTTCGCGTGCGCTCTTGCCTAGCGGAGGCGACAATAGGTGAGTCGAGCCGGAGGTCGGTTCGTGAAGCGTGACTCGGGGAGGCGGTTGTGCCGCTGAAATTGTCGCTGAAGCCTGGGGAGAAGTTCGTTCTCAACGGTGCGGTCGTGCAGAACGGCGACCGCCGGGGTGTTCTGGTCCTGCAGAATAAGGCGTCTGTCCTTCGCGAGAAGGACATCATGCAGCAGGAGCAAGCGAATACGCCGGCACGACGGATCTATTTCCCTGTGATGATGATGTATCTCGATGAGTCAGGGGCGGAACGGTACTACGACGAGTTCGTCCGACGGATGAGCGAGTTCATGGGGGTCATCAGGAACCCCACCGTCCTTGCGGATTGTGTGGACGTTTCACGGTTTTGCATGGAGCGCGAGTACTACAAAGCTCTGATGCTTTGCCGGAAACTGATCGAGTACGAAGACGAGAGGTTGGGGAATGTCCCTGCAGGCGTACCAGCAAGCGGCGACCCGGGCTGAGACCCCGCGCGAGACGGAATACCGTCTCTTCGCGCAGGTCACGCTGGCGCTGATGGATGCCGCCAAGTGCGAGCCGACCGACATCCGGGGGCGCATCGATGCGCTCGACTGGAACCGGCGGATGTGGTCGGTGCTGGGCTCCGCCTGCGCTGATCCGGAAAACGCCCTGCCTGAACAGCTTCGCGCCTCGATCATCTCGTTGAGCATCTGGGTCGGCAAGCACACCAGCCAGGTGATCCGTCGTCAGGACGACATCCAGGCGCTAATCGAGGTCAACCGGATGGTGATGCAGGGCCTGCGCGGCCCTGGCCAAGCCCCGCTTCCCGCCGCCGCCTAAGGCGTCTCATCTAGAATTTCCTGCGCGAGGCGCCGGGCAGCTTATGCCGGGCGGCAGCCTCGGCGCCGCGGCCTGATCGGCTCGCTCCTGTAAAACTCACGTGAATCCATAGGCTTGCCGCGTCAGCGGCGATGGCCTGGCGCTTGCGACGCTGGCCACGGCGAAAAATTCGCCCGCCAGCAAAAGCTGGCCTGCCCTTCCAGAATGGATGAACACGATGCTTTCAGTGAACACGAACGTGGGCGCCATGGCGGCGCTGCAAAACCTCAACTCGACCAACGCGGAGCTGTCCCAGACCCAGACACGCATCAACACCGGCTTGCGGGTGGCGAACGCGAAGGACAATGGCGCCGTTTGGGCGATCGCTCAGAACCAGAGGGCCACCTCGCAATCGCTGAACGCCGTGAAGGACTCGCTGCAACGCGGTCAATCGACCGTCGATGTGGCGTTGGCCGCGGGCGAGACCGTTTCGGACCTTCTCATTCAGATGAAGGAGAAGGTGCTGGCGGCCTCGGACTCGACGCTCGACACGAACAGCCGCGCCGCCCTCAACGACGAGTTCAAGTCGCTGCGGGACCAGATCAGCAAGGCCGTGAACAACGCCGAATTCAACGGCGGCAACATGTTGAAGGGCGTCAGCCCGACGAACATCAGCGCCCTTGCCAACGCCGACGGGACCGCCACCATCACGGTGACGGCTCAGCCGATGGATCTGGGCACGGGCGTGCTGTCGAGTCTGACGAGCACCTCGTCCATCGGCACGGCCACCCTGGCCTCGGGCATGATCGCCACCATCGGTCAGGCGATCATCGACGTTTCCGCCGCCCTGTCCGCCCTCGGCACGGGCTCGAAGACGCTCTCCTCGCACCTGACCTTCATCGGGAAGCTGCAGGACACTGTTGATGCGGGCATCGGCAACCTCGTCGACGCCGACCTGGCCAAGGAAAGCGCAAGGCTCCAGGCGCTGCAGACCAAGCAGCAACTGGGCATCCAGGCGCTCTCCATCGCCAACCAGGCGCCGCAGGTGCTGATGGCCCTGTTCCGAGGATGATCGCAGCCGGGCGGGCTTTTGGGCTCGCCCGGCTTTTTCTTTCCGGGGACGACCTCTGGCCCCAGGGCGGCCCGCGTGCCGCCAAGCCGCCCACGGCATGGGCAAACTTTGCCGCGCGACCCGGCAATTTCTGCTTTCGACACGGAAAACTTTGCCGGTGCGGGCGTGGATAACAGACATATAACGCCGATATTACAATGGGTTATCCTGCTCCGGCAAAGCCTGCCGAGTTGGCCCATGGATTGCTGCAAAACCTGCCGGGCAAAAAGCCTCCGGCAGCCTGGTGGTGGGCGCCGGTCCGGAGAAAAGGACCAAGTCGAATGCCTTTGAACAGCGTCAATACGAACGTCGGCGCCATGGTGGCGCTGCAGAACCTCGCTGCGACCCAAAACGACCTTTCGTCCACTCAGGCGCGGATCAACACCGGCCTGAAGATCGCCTCGGCGAAGGACAACGGCGCCATCTGGGCCATCGCCCAGAACCAGCGCTCGACCTCGCAATCGCTGAATGCGGTCAAGGATTCGCTGCAGCGAGCCTCGTCCACCGTCGACGTGGCGCTCTCCGCCGGTGAAAGCGTCTCCGACCTGCTGCTGCAGATGAAGGAAAAGGCGCTCGCCGCTTCGGACGTCACGCTCGACACCAACAGCCGCACGGCCCTGAACGACGACTTCAAGTCGCTCCGCGATCAGATCGCGAAGGTCGTGGCGAACGCGGACTTCAACGGCGCCAACATGGTCAAGGCGAGCGGCGACCAGATCCAGGCCCTGGCCAATTCGGACGGCAGCTCGGTGATCTCGGTGGCGGCCCAGGACCTGTCCCTGGGCGGTTCGGCTCTGAGCGGCATCGGCGCCACGGCGTCGATCGGCACCCAGACGCTCGCCAACAGCATGATCTCGACGGTCGACTCGGCCATCACGTCCGTCTCGACGGCGCTGGCCAAGCTCGGCACGGGCTCCAAGGCCCTGCAATCCCACGTGACCTTCGTGGGCAAGTTGCAGGACACCCTGGACGCCGGCATCGGCAACCTGGTGGACGCGGACCTCGCCAAGGAGAGCGCCAAGCTCCAGGCGCTGCAGACCAAGCAGCAGCTCGGCATCCAGGCCCTGGCGATCGCCAACCAGTCGTCGTCGATCCTGCTCAGCCTGTTCCGGTAGGGGCGTCAGGGCGGGCGCGGGGAACGCGCCCGCAAACCGCGCGTCGGCGGGCTAAGGGGAGCCCCGCCGGCGCGCCACTTTCGGAGCGCCGCGCCGCGAGGTCGGCGACTGATAGATGCAAAGCAAGGTTGCGCCATTCGCAGCCACGCCGGATTCCACTTACGGCCGTCAGCCGTCTTCGCCCACGCCCGAGCATGAGCCCGCAGCGGCTCCAGGAGAGGGCGAGGAGACGGCGGAAGCGGACGTTCGCCTCGTCATCGAGGAAGACCTTTCCAACGGTGCGATCGTGTACAAGCGGATCGACCGCCGGACCGGACGGGTCGTCGCTCAGTTCTCGCGGGAGAACGTGCTGAAGATGCGTGAGGACGCCGGCTACGTGGCCGGCGAGGTGATCCGGACCAAGGCTTGAATTTCATCATGCGGACCTGATCCGCATGCCGCGAGACTTGCCCTGAGGGGAGCCGCCGCGTCCGGCCGGACGTGGTTAACGCGCGTCCGTCCGCGTTAACTTTCTGATTACCATAAAATCCCTAGCCTGCGTCCATACCACCCGCGACTCGCGCGAAAAGGGTATCGGCGAGAGCGGCGGCCAGGGGAAAGTGCGATGTCGATCAGCGTCCATACCAACAAGCCTGCATTGGTCGCGCTGCAGAACCTCAACAGGACCAACGACGAGTTGGGCGAGGTCCAGAACCACATCAACACCGGCCTGAAGATCGCCACGGCGAAGGACAACGCCGCGGTCTGGTCGATCGCCCAGAACCAGCGGGCGGACATCGGCGCGCTGAACGCCGTGAAGATGAGCCTGGACCGAGCGAACTCCATCGCCGACGTCTCCATGACGGCCGGCCAGTCCGTCTCCGATCTCCTCGTCCAGCTGAAGGAGAAGGTCGTCGCGGCGATGGACACCTCGCTCGACACCGCGTCTCGGACGGCGCTCGATTCTGAGTTCAAGTCGATGCTGAGGCAAATTCAGCAAATCACTGGAAACGCTGCCTTCGATGGTGCGAACCTGCTGAACGGCTCGGTTCCGGGCTCGATCCAGTTCCTGGCCAATTCCGACGCCAGCTCGTTCATCACCCTGTCGACCCAGGACCTGTCCCTCGGCGGCGGCATCATCACCGTGCCTTCGACGGCGTCGCTGACCAGCTCGACCCTCGCCGGCCAGATCCTGACCGACCTCAACGCCTCCATCGTCAACGTGAACCAGGCGCTCGGGTCGCTGGGCGCCCAGGCCAAGCAGATTTCTGCGCACAGCGACTTCGTGGGCAAGCTCACCGACACCTTGCAGACCGGCGTCGGCGCGCTGGTGGACGCCGACCTGGCGAAGGAGAGCGCATCGCTCCAGGCGCTGCAGGTGCAGCAGCAGCTGGGCGCTCAGGCGCTATCGATCGCCAACCAGGCTCCGCAGATGATCCTCTCGCTATTCAGGGGCGCCTGAGCCCCGCCGCTTAACCGGGCGGCAGGGCTTGACGGGATAGGTTCTGCCGGCGGCTTCGCGGCCGCGGAGTCCATGCGATGGTCATCAGCGTCGACAGCAACCTCCTGCTGGCCTTCTACCAGGGCAAGGCGGGGCTGCCTGCGACCACCACGGGTAACGGGGCGACCGCGGCGCCGAAGGTCGCGCCGACACCACCCTGGAACGTCACCCAGACTGCGAAACAGGCCAGCGCCGCGGTCACGGCCGCGCTCGCCGGGCACAAGATCGTCGATGAGTCGGCGGCCCAGCTGGACCTCGCCGGGGCCAGCGCCGACTACAAGAAGCTGTTCGCCCTCTATCAGGGCCTGGGCACGCTCACCGACCTGGCCAACCAGATCAAGACCAAGGGCCTGACAGCTGCGGAGAAGACCCAGTTGCAGAAGGCGTTCGCCAACGGGCTGGCGGAAATCTCCACCTATGTCGGGCAGGCCCAGTTCGAGAAGCTGCGCCTGGTCCAAGGAGAGGCGGCGACCAGCGACAAGTCCGGCCTCACCGTTCCCAAGCCTGGATCTGTTTATGTCACCCCGCCGCTCGCGACGTCGAGCAGCGCCTCGACGCCCGCGTTCGAGGGCGATGTGCGGTTCAATGTCCGCGTGACGCGTGTGGGGCAGACCTACGACATCCCCATCGACCTGTCGCAGATGCCGGACCAGACGCGAAGCCTGGCCAATGTCATCCTGTACGTGAACGACCAGCTCCGGGCCGCCGGCGTGGAGACCCGGTTCGCCACCTCGCGCATCCCGGGACAGCCCCAGCAGGTCAAGGCGGGCTCGAAAACCGTCACCCTGCCGGCGGGCCCCGACCAGTGGGCGCTCAAGGTGAAGGTCGGCACCTCCGAGACGGTCAGCTTCTCCTCGGACCAGAGCGCGGGCGCTGTCTACCTCGCCCAGCAGGTCGGCGACCCTGACCCGAACAAGGACGGCAAGACCGACGACTCCACCGTCGGTCAGCAACTGCTGAAGTTCCAGACCGACACCAATCTTCTCACAACGCCGTCGCAGATCGCCGGCCAGGCCAATTTCGTCGATGGCCGGGTGCTCTCGCAGAACCTCGGTTCCGGGATCAGCGTTGTGCACGCCCAGGTCGTCGGGCCGGACGGCGCGCTCTACATGCTGGCCGACGTGGACGGGAAGGTGGACGGGCAGGGGATCCGCGGAGCGCAGGACGTCGCCCTGCTGAAGTACGATTCCGCGGGGCAGCTGATCTATACGCGCACGCTGGGGGCGGCCAGCTCGGCCAGCGGGCTCAGCCTCGCGGTTTCGGCCGACGGCAAGGTCGCCGTGGCCGGCTCGGTCAGCGGCGCCTTGGACGGCTCGACCGACGGGGCGATGAACTCGGGCGTCAGCGGCGCCTACGCCGGCGCCAGCGACAGCTTCGTCACCCTGTTCGACGCCAAGGGCCAGGAGGTCTGGACCCAGCGCCGGGGGGCGCAGCAGGCTGACCAGGCCGACCAGGTGGCGTTCGGCTCCGACGGCACGGTCTATGTGGCGGGCCAGTCGAAGTCCGCCATGCCGGGCGGCGGCGCGGCCCTGGGCGGCTGGGACGGCTACATCACCGCCTTCGTCACCGACGCCAAGGGCAAGGTCACCGTTCCCTTCACCCAGACTTTCGGGACCGCCGCCACCGACAAGCCGAAGGGCATGGTGGTGGATGGCCAGGCGCTGATCGTGGCCTCCAACGAGAACGGCCGCGCCGTGCTGCGCCGGTTCGACCTGTCCGGCGGGGCTCCGATCGAGGTGGCGAGCCGCGACCTGGGGAACCTGATGGGCGGCGACATCGCCGGGCTGGCCATGGACTCCAGCGGCAAGCTGGTGATCGCCGGCACGACCTCCAACCCCGCCCTGGCGGCCGGACTGGTGACCAGCGCGGCTTCCGGGGGCTCGGACGCCTTCGCGGCGCGGATCGCCGCCGACCTCGGCGCCGACCCCGCGGACCGGGTGGCCTATTACGGCGGCTCCGGCGACGACAAGGCGACCGCCATGGCCGTAAGCGGCGGCGAGGTGTGGATCGCGGGGTCGGCCGGGACGGACCTTCCGGGCCTCTCACCCGTCGGGACGCAGGATGGATTCCTCGCCAACCTCGACATCGACACAGGCGCGGTGGACTGGGCGCGCCGCTTCACCGGCCAGGCGAACCGGGCCACGCCCAGCGCCATCGCCGTCGCCCCGCTGGGAGCCAGCATTCTCGACCGGCTGGGGCTGCCCACGGGCCAACTCACATTCGATCCGTCGCAGCAACTGGCGGCGGTGAGCGCGCTGCGGCCGGGCGACCAGTTCACCGTCGCGGGCTCAAACCAGGCGGCCCAGACCGTCACCATCGCCGCGGGCGACACCCTGGAAACCCTCGCGGCCAAGATCCAGCGGGCTTCCGGCTTCACCGCCACGGTGACCGTGGTCAGCACCTTGGACGGCCAGCGTCAGCTCAAGATCGTCCCCGCCCGTCCGGGCGCCATGATCACCTTCGGAAAGGGCAAGGGCGACAGAGACGCCTTGTCGATCCTGGGCGTCCCCGAAGGGGTGGTGCGCCAGACCGTGACCACCAAAAGCGGCGCCACGGTCCCGGCCGACGGCAAGGCGAACCTCTACGGCCTGGGGCTCGCCAGCGACATCAACCTGTCCGACGACGCCCAGATCAGTCACGCCCTGGCCGAAGTGACCACAGCCCAGGGCGTCATCCGCACGGCCTACAAGAACCTGGTGGCGGCGGCTTCGCCCAAGACGGCGGCGCAGTCGGCGGCGACCACCACGGGCTCCGTGCCGGCCTATATGACAGCCCAGATCTCCAACTACCAGGCCGCGCTCGACCGGCTCACGGCCGGCTCCGACAGCTCATCCTCGTCTGGCGGGCTCTTCGGATTGGGTTGAAAGCCGGGCCCGTGGGGGATAGCGGAGCCCCATGGACCTTGGCCAACCTCGCAACCGTCTGGCGCTCGGCGGCGCCGTCGCGGCGCTGGCGGCCGGCGGTCTGCTGGCGTGGGCCTTGGGGCAGGCCCACCGCGGCGAGCGGACCCCGCCGCCTCCGGCGTCGCGGGGCGGCTTGGTGATCGACCCCTCTGGAACGCACGCGGGCCGCATCGACCCGGCCGGGCCGCTGCGCTGCTTCGTCGATGGGCGGCTCGTGGGAGAACTGGCGCTGGCGGAATGCGCGCGGCGTAACGGCGTGGCCACCCAGGCGCTGGACGTGGGCCTGGACGCTTCCGGGGCGCCGGCGGCGGCCCAGGCGGGCGCTGCGGCCGTGACGCCCCTGCCGCCTATCGCGCCTGCGGCGGCGCCCGCCGCCGCGCCGACGACCGGCGCCTGCTGGTCCTATGCGGGCGGAAGCTGGCGCCGGCTTCCAGGCGACACCTCGCTCGACGGCTGTGTCCAGGCGCTGTTCGCCGGCCGCTGCGCCAAGCCGGGCGAGGCGGC
>Ga0068859_100000402_pt1 | contig 43006 bp, 74 predicted proteins | sample KBSSwiS22_FD_66585 | JGI IMG/M metagenome (GOLD analysis project Ga0068859, IMG submission 66585) | Switchgrass rhizosphere microbial communities from Kellogg Biological Station, Michigan, USA - KBS Switchgrass S2-2 | ecosystem: Host-associated > Plants > Roots > Rhizosphere > Soil ... | reverse complement strand
GGTCGACTTCAGCAGCTCTTGAACGAACGGAACGCCTTCGTGATATATATCGAAAAACTGATTGACTTCGCTCGGCAGCTTGAACTCTCGATCACGAAACTGAGACTCGGTGATCCACTTGGTCGACACGGCGACCTTTCTGCGACCGGCGCCGTACACCAGCATGAGGTTCAGCGGCTTGGCCACCGAGTCTCGGTCCAGACCGGTCATCTGAGCGATCTTGCCGTGATAGTCCAGCCCCGGGTTGGCGTTGTACTCCCGCATCAACGCCATCGCCGCGGCCGTCGCCTTCTCACTGAGCATGCCGGCCATCGCGGCGCGAGCGGCGTAGTGCGCCAGCAATCGAAATTCTTGACCGGAGTAGTCTCCGCGGAACCAGCGCTCCCCTGACTCGGGCACGAACATACTTCGAATGAGAGGGCCGAATCGCTTGTCTCTCTTCGGCACCTGCTGAAGATTCGGGTTGGCGGACGACAAGCGGCCTGAGCGAGTGCCTTCTTCTCCGTCCTCTTCCTCGTCGGTGGATCTTCGCAGTTGATGAAATTGAGTATGAAGACGTCCGTTGACGTTGGCGCCCATGATCACGCCGCGGATGAAATTCCGCTCCATGTTTTCGAGACGCCGTATGAAAAGAATCTTTTGAAGCGCGGGATGCTTCTGATCCTTCAACCAGGGGGCCGTGAAAGACGGATTGCCGGCGGCCGTTCGCATGAACGGCACGTCGATCGCCTCGCACAGTTGGACGAGGCTGTCGTTTTTCCATGGGTCGACTTTTCGCCCCGCGACCGCCTGCAAGATGTCGAGCTCTTTTCCGAGTTCCGACTGCATCTCTCGCGAAGCGATCTCGGCTCGCTCCAGATCGACTCGGACGCCTCGCAGACGCATCTCCAGAAGCACGGGAAGGAGGTCACACTCCAACTTCCAGATGGCGTCGAGATTCTCGCGTCGGATGATCGGCTCCTGGCAGTCCCAGACGTCGAAGGCGAGCTCGGTGTCGTCCTCACCGTACTTTCCCGGGCCTGAGGCGGGCGGGAGATCCCGCATCGAGCCTTTGACGTTCTTCTTACCCAGCGCCGCCTGAATGGCTTTGAGAGCGGCCTCGTTCTTGCCCCGACCGACGTACTTCCAGCCCAGCTTCTCGAGAGCGAAGCCGCGATGCTCCTCGCAGGTGGCTCGGGCGGACTCTTCGTCCAAGATGCCTTCGGCGTTCTGAATGTCGAAGATCGGGCCCGACACCTTGAACCCGCCGTCGACGGCGAATCCCTCGAGATCGTACGGCAGGTTTGCACCGATCTTCGGCCGATCGTTGTTGAGGCCTTCGCGCGAGCTTAGCCAGTCGAAGACTCGCTTCTCGTCGAAGTTGTCTTCCGCGCCCGCGCGATGCCTGATCGGGTAGTAACCTTTGAATCGCTCGCCGTTCGTCCAACGCGCCGACACGCCGACTCCGATGATCTCGGCGTTCTTGCGCACGAACCCGGGGCCTTTAGAGTGAAGCTCGGGATCGAACGACTCGATGTCGACGCTGATTCCGTGAGCGCCCGACAAGTCCGGCATCACAGTCGGGCGTCTCCAGTCGGTCTTCGGGAGAAGAGACGCGGCCATCTTACCGACGCCGCCGGTGAACTCGAGCTTGTAGTCGCCGTCGGTGAACGGCAGGTGCGGGCCGCGCACCTTCGCCGATTTCTTGAGTTTGGTGCCGATCTTGCCGAATCGAAGATATTGTTCCGCGCTCATGAAGGGCGACGGCCGCAGACTTCGCCGGTTCTCGCCCATCGTTCTAGATCGTTCAAGAAGTCCGAGTCCGAGTCCGAGTCCGGACGCCAGTCGATCAGTTGTCGGTACTTTTCTCTGTTGAGTTCTCGCGTGCCGTTGATCTCGGCGCTGATATCGCTCAAGACGCAGGCGTCGCGAACGTCGACGAGTCGAGTCGTCAACAGATCCGGGTCAGCGCCGAATATCTCGGGATCGGCCGGCTCGAGCTGAAAGGCCGCCGAAGCGAGGCCGACTCCGTCGGACGCGAGAATGGCCGCCACCTTCTCGACGTTGCGTTCGTAAATATGCTGACTGCCGGCGGTGAGACGCAAGACGCCCGGTTTCAGATTAGTCAAGTGTGTCTTGTTGCCTCCTTTAATGACTCGCTCTTGAATGAGCAGATTGACGAAGTTCGAGATCATCGAGAAGTTGAACACGTCGAACGGCCAGCCGAGCCAGGCGTCCGAACTTCGCATCGTCGCGGAACAGTTGAGTCTCCCGTTACGAATCAGGAACTGGAGCGACAGGGTGCACGGCGTGTCCTTCGTGCTTCGCGGATTCTCGCGCCAGATGTTGATCACCGCCTGTCGAGTGTCGGGATCTTCGATCAACTTGTCGACGACGTAGGTGAGTTGGTCCACGATCTTCGGCCCGTAGGCGCCGCCGAAGTATCGGCCGTCGTCTGAGAACTTGCTGATCATCTTGGAGTAGTACGATATCGACTCCACGCGATTGTCGCCCTTGAGGATCCAGAGCGCCTCGGCCAGCATGAAGGCGTGAAACTTTCCTTCTATCCGACCGGCGACGTTCAGCATCGGGTATCTCATGTCGATGCAGGACTGGTAGCCGAGAATCTCTTTGGTTCCCTGCCCGCGCGGATTCGTCGAGTCGCCGTAGTTCGTCACGTCGGCGATCATCTGAAGCCAAGCCTGATTCGCGATGAGCGGCAGGTTATTGAACACGAACGGCCTCCTTCACTTGTGACTCCTTCGGGAATAGTCCGAGTTCTCTCAGCGTCGGCAGCACCATAATCCTAAATTCGTTCTCGGTGGTCGTCAGGTCGGTGCGAACTTGTTTCGTTCGCGAATCGTTCGCGAATTCTCGCAAGAACGCCTCGTTGATGACGCTCATTGCCTCGACGCTGTTCCATTTCTTGGCAGACTGGTGAGACTCAGAAGTTCTTGCTCGAGCCCGCTCGAGCAAGATCGCCGGATCTCCCGTGAGTAAAAAGAACGCGTCCCACGGAACTTCCTCCAACATCATTCGGTACCACTGCTGAATGCGAGAGTTCGCAGAGCGCTGATGCATGTAGGCGATGGCCGACGGCGACCAGCGATCGGCCACCACCCACTTTCCCTGTGCCAGTGCGTCTTTGATGAGCGCGCAGTTGTGGGCGTGATTCGACATGAACAGAAGCTCCAAGGCGTCGGGGGCGATGTTTGTCGTGCCGACGGTCTCGAAGAGGATCCTGCGCACCTCGTCTCCGTAAGCGCTGCCGCCCGGCTGCTTAGTCTGAATGAAGGGCACGCGCATAATCTTTAGGAGTCTCGTCAAGACCCCGACGTGCGTGCCCTTGCCCGACCCGTCTATTCCGTCGTACACGACGAAGCGCGCCGGCGACCAGACGTCTGTCGACGCAGGTGGCGGCTGCGTCGACAACGGATTCGCGAGAAGTGCGCCCATCAGACCGAAGCCTCCTCCGTGACTGAGGAGTCAGTCACGGCGACGACCGCCTTCGGGGCGTTCGGATTCACTCCGTCGTTCACCGGATTCTTCGATATTCGGGCAGCCCGCTCGTGAAGCTTCGGCGGCTTCGGCGGCTTGCCTGCGTTCTTGTTGATCGCCACCACGTCCATCACCTCGCCGCTCTTGACGAGATAATCTCGCTTGTCGTTGTTGAAGAATCCGTCTGCGTAGAATCCTTCGCAGGCGAAGTTGCGAACGAGCCAGCGAACGATCGGCGGGCACACGCCGCGAGACAAGAATCCTAGGGCGTGACCGGCCTTCGTCGCGATTCGCTCCGGGAACCCGTACCACGTCGGGAATCCCATAATTCGCGCGTAGTCGCCCAGCGAGAGCAGCTGACCGTCCATCATCCACAAGCTGCTGCCGATCACGACGGGCGCCTGCCCGTTCGGGTCGAGCAGATTCAGGCAAGACACGTCCCAGAGATTATTGTTGGCGAACTTGGCCCACGCCGGGTCGCCGGACAGCTTGGTCAGAATGCCCTTCATCTTTCCGAGGCCGTACTCGCCCCTCAAGATGGCCGCCTGGGTAGTCTCGTCGGGATACTTCTCCTTGATCCTCTCCATAATGCCGTCGAACTGGCGCTGATGGTCGGAGAACGCGGGGCCGTCGTGCCGAATGACGGACGACAGCGTGGTCAGCTCGCAGCGAGGCACGGACACCTCGAACTGTCGCCCCTCGCCTTTGGCGAAGACGGCCCAGAAGCGCTTGCGATTCTGAGGCAGACCGAAGTACACCGACGACTGGATCACGCGAATCAACGAGTACCCGAACAGTTTGGCATAGTAGTCGTGAATCGGTCGAGCCTCTTCCATCGCCCGAGGCACCGACTCGATCATGATCATTCCGGCGCCGTTGCCCATCGCGTAGTCGAGCAGCTGCTTGGTGCACTCGAACGCCTTTGAGTCGATCGACGCGGTGCTGTTCTCCCGCATCTTCGCCCGCATCGGGCTGTTCAGGGTGCTGAAGGCGGAACACGGCGGGTGGCCGATCACTAAAGTATTCGAGAGATCCTGGCTCGGCCACTCTTTCGTGTTTTCCACGAACTTGACGTTCGGCGCGTTGAAGCGCTGGACGTCGATTCCGTACCCGCTCGTCTCGTACGATCCGCGAATAGGCAGTTGCATGTCGACGACGGCCGCGAGAATCGAGCCGCCGTAAGAGTTGATGAGAAGCACGTCCTTGAAGTCGAAGCTCATGATTCTCCTTAGACGAAATAGCAGACGAGGGTGAGAACGTCGTCCTCGTACTGAGGCCCGTACGCCTCGAGGAGTGCCTGATGCATCCCTGCGTGGGTTCTGCTCGCCGGGTTGAAGGATTTCTCCAACAGCCACGCCGGCACGCTCTCCAAGTCTCCGAACTCCGTGACGAAGGAGACGACGGCATCGCCGATCTTCGTCTGATCGTCGGCGGCCCAGAGCTCGATCGCATCGCCGCCGACCAACTGCTGATGCTTCTCGCCGGAACGAAGGGTGACGTTGTATCCTTTCGGCTGCTCTATGCTCGTCTTGAAATAAATCCTCTTGACACTCATCCTTTTATTACCTCCTCGAATTTTGCGTAGATTTCTTCGATCGGAGAAATCCGACTCATCATCCATTCAGCTTGCTGCTCAGCGAGCTGAGCGAGTTCGGTGTCGCTCTTTCTCTCCACGTCGTAACGCTGGATCTTGAAACAGTCGTCCATCAGCCTGGCGTCCTCGTAATCACACAGCAGGATCGCCTTCGCCTCCGCCGCGTGATAGTATCGCGCTCGCCACCAAGCGGGGGCGGGGTACTTAGGCGCCAGCACGCCCCAGCTTCTCTTGTACACCGCCCGAATCTCGTTCTCACCCAGAATCTCCTGACCCTGCCGCTTGTTCCCGTACTCTTTGAGAGGCCAGCGGTCGGAGGTGCCGGCGACGCCCTGCTTCTTGATCCAGGCCGAGTGGTCCTGGAGCGTCGCGGAGACCCACTGCCGGGTTCTCGGTCCCGGCCAGTCTTCCGTGGTCTTGAGGTGGATGTCTGTAAGCGAGGTCGGGTCCCAGAGGACGGTCTTGGAAGTCTTCGGGAACTGCGGGACGAGCTTGGCGGGGTCGGCCCAGGAGAAGGCGGGGATGAAGGCCGCCTTGAACGGTCGCCGATCGGTGAACTGCTGTGCCATCGTTCGAATTCCGTTCGAACATTCTTCGTCGATCGTCTCGCTCTGACGGAAGAACGCCATTCGCTTGTCGAACGTGCGAATCATCGTCTCCATGTTCTGTTGCGTCGCCATCGACGCCCAATCGTCGTAATACATCACCGTCTTTTCTTGATGACGAGTGAGAGCCCACGCCGCGCCCTTGATGTGGCGAACTTGAGCGGCCAGGGAGCAGATTTTCGTCATCCCCTGAAGGATCAGGTCGTACGACGAGAGATCTTCGCCCCACGTCACGCCGCGATGCTCTACTGAATACCCAAGGCGTTCTAGTAACGCCTTGAGTATATGCGGCGTCTCGACGTAGAAGTGTTTCACGTTCTGCGAGCCCGCTTGGCGGGCGGTGACGCCCGTGACGATCGCCTTCTTCATTCGCGCCCTCTCCTTCTATTCAGCAGCACGGTCGGCGACACCTCGGTGTTGTACGATCTGAACCGCGTTTTGTCGCCGTACCCGATCGCCGACGTCTTCTCGTGCATGAGCATCTCGTTGAAGAACTCCAGCGCGGCCTTGAGGTAGGTCTGAACCGGGACGCCTTCGTCGAGGTGCAGCTGGAGGGCCGGCTCCAACTCCGTCCCGTACTCGGTGGTGACCTTCATCAGCGAGCTCCCTTCTCCGAAATGAGCGCGCCTGATATCGTTTCGCCAGCGATCGCAGGGTCGGACTCTTCCTCAAACTTCTCGCTCACCTCGTATCGCACCACGTCTCGACCGGTTCGATACTCATCAAACCAGTACCGCGCCATCGGGATCAGCCAGCGCAGGTTGGCGACGCACGTCTTGACGTTGAGAGTCTCGACGTCGACGACCTCGATCTCTTCCTCGGTGGTCGACGTGACGCTCTCGACCGAGGCGGTGCAGAACGACACGAAGAAGAATATCCGCGCGGACTTGCTCACGCCCGGATTGCCGGCCGAGAGCGTCAAGAAGTGAGTCCAATCGCCGGCGATCGTCCCGGTCTCTTCGAAATACTCGCGACGCACGGCCTGAAGAGGGCTCTCGCCAGGCTCGATCTTTCCGCCTACGCCGTTCAGCAGACCTCGCTGCCACTCGGGCTTTCGCTTCTTGATCAGCACCAGGCGAGACCCGCCGTTGCTGAAGCAGAATCCCACCACGTAGTCGACGTGATTCTCCATGCGTCCTCTCTTTCTATCGAAAGAAGCCACCAGACTTTGCCGTCTCTTGAGCCTTCTCCACCAAGCGATACGCCGAGCCCTGAAGGCGGCTCAACTTCGTGATCGTCCTGCGACCGGAGTCGCTCGTCATTTCGGCGTGATCCACGCCCAGACCCGTCACCGTCAGCCGACTCAGGCTCCGACGACTGTCCGTCGACTGATACACGTTCCCCACCGTGACTGCTTCTTTCACCTTCTTCATTTCAACTCCTCCCTTGTGCGAGAATAAATCTCGGACCGCGGGCTCTTCGCAGAGCCCGAGTCTCAGACTACTCAGAAGCTTCGAGGAGCAAAACCGCGCGAGTACCGGGGAGAAAGCTGTTTCCCCCGATAGAGCCCGGCTTGGGGCCGCAGCTTCGCGGCGTGCACGCGGGCGGATCCATCGGCGGCGCGTTGGGCGGCGGCAGCTTCGGTTTGAACGGATCGTCGTAAATGCATTTGTTCTGATGCCCGCTCGGGTTATCCACGCACGGTATGGGAATCGTGCTGTAGGGCTGCACGTCGTCGCCGGTCTGCGGGGCGACCTGAGTCGCGAGCAAAATGTCGACGGTGGCGTTCGAGTTCATAGCCGTGATGGCAGTGACGGCTTCGTCCGCCCGCATCGTCTCGAATTCCACAGACGTACCGTAATAGGCCGCCGACTGCGCGACCGCCACCATCGTGTCGTCGGCGTAGTCGCCCAAGAACGTCAAGGCGTCGGCCTTCGAAATGAAGTTCGAGTTGTAGACGTACATCGTGCCGCACCCGTTGTAGTTTTGACACTCGAACGCGTACGCCTTGAAAGTCAAAAAGGTTCCCGCGATCGCGAGCGCGGCCGCCAGACCCAGAATCAGTTTATTTTTCGTTTGCAACTTATACTCCTTCTCTCATGATTGATTTGAGACACTCGACGGCCGGGCGCAGATCCTCGTAAATGAACGGAGTACTCTGCCTGACGAAAGGATGATCGTGGAATCGGCCGCCCGCCTCCAAGACGATCACCGTCGGCTTGCGCAACTGCCAGGCCCAAGCCAACTCGAACATAGATCCCACAGACACTTTGCGAGCGCGGGCGAAGTTCGCCAGCACGCAGTCGCAGCGAAGCACGTCGCTGTAGTCGCGAGCAAAGATGCCCGCCCCGGTGTACAGATGCCCGTGCTCTTCGTACGCTTTATCTATCACCGCGCCGGTCTTGAGAGCGTCCTTGTCTCGCATCGGACTGACCGGCGTCAGCCAGTCAGGGAGCAGCGCCGTCGTCTCTGCGTAATACTCTTGAGTCTCGGCGTGCGTGAGACCGCTGATCGACCCGGCGAGATAGACGGACTTGGTTCTCACCGGCGTTCTCTCTCAGGCGTCACGTCCGGTCTGATCCTGTTCGCCTCCGCGGCGTCCTTGAAGCAAGACAAAGCGTCGACGCCCCTGACCCCGCCTTCTGTGTGAGTCCCGACGTAGCACACCACGTCTCCGTCTCTGAACTTTCTGACGCTGAACGACTCGCCGTCCAACACGGTCTGAACGGACAGCTCAGACCACTTCGTCGTCGCCATCAGGATCACGTCGACGAACAGAAGCGTGAACAGGACTACTCCGTATAAATTGAACAGTTTCATCCGACCACCCTTCTTAGTAGTATCACGAACTTCTTGACGAGACGAACGTTTCTCGGAACGTTCCACCATCGATTGACTCCCGAGGGGTGCGGGATCACCACCGTCTCGAATCCCTCGGGGTGACTCGACCACTCGAAGAACTCGGTCTTGACTCGAAAGGCGGTCGCGACGTGACTGCCGAGAAGCACGACGACCTTGCCTCGAAGATCGGGAATCAGCTTGGTCACCGACTCCCGAGCCTTCGCGACCGGCCATCGGTCGCCGCCCCGATCGTCGCCCGAGTGCCCCGGGTATTCGTTCAAGACGTTGACGAACTCGGCTCGCTTCTCGAGTCTCGGTCCGATAATCTTCCGAAGTCGGCGACCGCTGAAAGAGTCTCGGCCGAGAGCCTCGGTAGAGACCGTTCGCCCCGGCGCCTGGCCGACAAAAATCACACCCACACCCGCGGGCCTGACTGAGCGAGAGTTCGCCTCGTTTGTTCGATCTCCTCGGGATTCGTCTCTCTCACGGCCGTCTGAATCCCCAGCCACAGCGGCACGAACTGAACTTCGATCTCTCCCCAGTCGAACACCGGGCTCTTGGTGAGAGTCAGTTCGTACGCTCTCAACTCCGCGCAGGCGACGCCTTCCATGTCCAGCACGGCCTTCAGCACGGGGCTGATCGGGGCGACTCGCCCGTCGCTCATCTGCAGGTACTCGACTCCCTTCATCCCCACCTGACGTTGATAGCCTGCGTCCAGCAGATGAATTCTCGAGTGATACACCCGAGTGTGAGGAGTCTTCGGGTCTTCTTCCATCGCGAAGTACTGAGCCACTCACGCCTCCCACATCGGCTTGGTCTTCTCGTGAAGACTCGCCGCCCTCTTTCTCACCTTCGGCGCTCGAACTTCTCGCTTCAACGCTCGCTTGAGACTCTGTCGCTCAGGCTCTGCTTTTATCTTTTCGATCAGAGTCTCGGCCGCCAGCTCTGTTAGTACTCGCTTCACGTCGTTCATTTCTTCTTGAGCAACTCTAGCTGATCCTTAACCATCTGAATCGCCTTGCTCTTGGCCTCGTGCTCTTCTACACGTCGACGAGAACCGTCGACGTGTATAAAATACACTGTTCGAAAGTCTCGACTCACGACGCAGTCGCCGGGCCTAGACGAGCGCCAGTCCGGGACTCCGGAGAGGCGCATCGGGCTCTTGCCGTCTTTTTCTCGCGCGACGTTGATCGCCTCCAACTCGCCCGTCTTCACGGCGACGACGGCTTTCTCTTCACTTATTTTCTTTTGGTTCTCGGCGCTTCTGAGTACGTAGCTCACGTCCCACACCATCCCTTCGTGACGGAAAGGCCCGAGGCCCCCGTTTCGTCTCTCTTCGACCGAGGCCGGGCACGCCCAGCGCTCATCCGCGACCTTGCCCGGCCGCCCCTCCAACTTCTTCAGCCGCCTCACCCCGCACTCAGGGCACAAGATCGGCGTTCGATCTAGTCCGTCGTCGACTCGTTCAGCCAAGCGTCACCGAGAATCCATCTCACGCGGTCGCTAGTCTTCGGCGATCTCTTAGAGCCCGTCAGCACTCTCACCGACGATCGACCCGTGAACCCCGCCTTGACTCTCGTCGTCGATCGAAGCCAGTGTTCGTCTTCCTCGGTTCTCGGCGCCCTCGATCGAGCGATCTCTTTTTCGACTCGCGTGAGCTGCCCTGTTCGGATCGCCCGCCCGAAGTAGTCTTTCGGCGGCCACAGGCCGTACGGCGCGAGAACGATCAGCGCCTCGCCGAGCTTGGACTCCAAGTCGAGAATCTCACGGCGTCCTCCGATCCTGACGCCACGAGTGATGGCGTCCAGTACCTTTCTCTCACGCGTGTCGCAAGATCGGCGGCAGGCCCGGTCGAAGTCGGCGATAAACTCCTCGGCCGGGCGAGAGCAGAGCGACAAAGACTCTTTCCTCATCACCGTCGCGCCGAGACGTTGCATCTGCGAGCACTCCTGCCGCTTGTCGAGGCAGTCCCGGAACACTCGCCTGAATCGGCAGGGGCACGGGGACTCGCTCACCGAGACGTCGCAGGCGGGACACCACGTCGCCTTGATTCTCAACGATCGAGTCTCGGTTCTCTCTTGCATGGCCGCGGCAGCAGTCACTTTCGTCTCCTCACTGTCTCGGCTGAGACTCGAAGCAGCTGTTCCATGGTGGCCTGATCGACCGACCACGTCAGCTTGCCTTGATGCACCCACAAGGTCACTTCCGACCCTGAGGGAATTCGACTCTGATCTAGCATGTTGGCTAGGGGCGTCGTCACTCGTCTCTGCAAGACGCGCCTGAGCTCCCTTGCCCCGTACTTGTCGCTCTGTCCCTCATTCAAAATCAATTCTTTCGCCCCGGGCGTCACCTGCAGAAGAAAGGTGTGACCGGCGGACACGGCGTGGGTCTGTATCTCGTCGAGCATCACTTCCATGATCTTTCGCAGCGACTCACGGTTGAGCGTCTCGTACGCGATCGTCTCGTCGATTCTGTTATAGAACTCGGGGCTGAATCTTCGCTTCACAGCGGCAATCATCGTCGCCACGTCGCTCTTGCGCCGGTTCTTGTCGTCCTTGACGAGACCGAACGACCCGGAGTCGATGATCTCTTTGGTGCCTAGATTGGAGGTGAGAAATATGAGGCTGCGTTCGAAGTTGACGGTCGAGTTGTCGCCTAGGCGAAGCGTGGCCTTGTCCATGATGCCGAGAAGTATGCGAGACATCGAAGGAGCCGCCTTCTCTATCTCGTCGAAGAGAACGAGCGACAGGTTCGACTTGTCGCTCGTTATCCCGCTCAACTTCTGCTGCGACAGCATTGGTGTCGTTTCGCGATGGCCCAGGTAGCCGGGCGGGGCTCCGACGAGCTTGGCCACCTCGTGATCCATCTGAAACTCGCCACAGTCTACCTTCAGGAGTTGTTTCTTGTTGCCGTGAAGCACCTCGGCGAGAGACTCGACGGTCTTCGTCTTGCCGGACCCGGTCGGGCCGACGAGCATCACGTTGGCGACGGGTCGGTCGGGCGGGCACATGCCTGTTCGATGAACAGACACGATATTGGCGATCTTTTCGACCGCCTCGCTCTGACCTATGAGTAACTTGGCAAGCTGGGTTCTAACGTCTACGCTACTTACCTGCACCTTTTCTCCTCGTCGACTTCGATCAATTAAAAGACGTGAGCGAGAACGAGTCTCGCTCACGGATCGCGCCTCGCGAATCACGAGGCATGACGCAGAGAAGGTCTTATACGTCGACCGGCTCGCCGACGTTCACCACGAACCCGGCGGCGTCGCCGGGCAGCAGGTTCAAGGACAGGGTGCTGGTGAACAACTTCTCGGCTCCGGTCAAGTCTCCGTCTCCGGTGAAGCTCACCACCGCCTGCGTGTTGGCCGGTCCTTTCGGGATGATGAATCCCGTGAGACCGTCGGCCGCGGCGTCGATCGACACGAGGTCGTCGTTGGACGCGGTAATTCTCGCCGGACCGTCGATCGGAGCGGCGTTGCCGAACTGATCCACCGGCTTGATGCTGAACGGTACTTTCTTGTTGACTTTCAAGTCCATAACTTCATTCTCCTCCCAAATCTTTCCGTCTACTTCGATGATGAATCTCGTCGCCGTGCCGCCGGCGATCTCCTTTTTAATTACCTCGACTTCGCGAGCGAGATCCTTCATTCGCTCGTTCAACTCCAGGAACTCCGCGCGATCGGCGAGACGCATCAGTCGCAGCAGGTCGACGAAATCGTCGAGTCGCTCATTCGTCTCGTCGTCTCGCAGTTTTTCGTAGTATGCCTGCGTTTCAATGAAGCTCCGAAGCGAAGCGAATTCGCTTCGGAGACTCGCCACGTCCAGCGAGTCGAGCTTACGCGCCATCGTCGTCAGTATCGACATCATCTTTCTCCTCAGGCTCGATTCTCGTCACCAACTTTCGCTCAGCGAAGACGTTCTTCGAGTGATAACGGAACAGGCCGACCAAGTCTCGCCCCTCTTTGCCGCCTACTCGGGCGCGACCTTTCTCGAGGATCGACTCCAGGGCCGAGTCGAACAGCCGGTCGATCTTGGACTGGTCCAGAGCACGGGCGACGGTGTCTATCAGCGCGAGCTGCTGTTTCGTCAGGCCGGAGAAGGCTGCGTCGCGTTCGGCGCCGGCCCCCGGGATGGCGAACACGTACTCGGTCTCCGCGCCCTTCTGGCGCCTTCGAGGGGCCTGAGCTCCGACCCTCACTCCTTGATTCAGGAGTCGGACGGTCTCGCCGTCGGCCGCCAGGCGATAGACCACCTGCCCGTCGCAGGACTCTATCGTCCCGCCGGCGGCGAATCGGGCCTCGATCGCCTCGTTCAAGAACCGCCGGCCGAAGTCCGACGCCCAGCAGACGTCGAAGAACTCTTCGATCGGAAGGATCATCGTCGGCGGGCCCCCGGACTTCCCGGGGGCCGAGTCAGTTCTCACCACGTTCTTGCCGAACTCGTTGATCATCTTTCTGCCTCCATCTTACCTCTTCCTCTCCCGAGAAGAAACAGTTCTCGGAGTCAGTCTCGCCTATTCTCCGAGAAGGTCTTCTCGATAGCGCCCCGACATCCATCTGTGACTCGGATTCGCCGAGCAAGCGTATTTATAACACACGTCTGTGAAGCAAGTCACGTCGACACCTAGCGCGCCACAAGTCGGACATCTGTCGTCGCAACCATTCAAGAGTCGAATTCTCGCCTCGTCAGCCGCCCGCCCCTGAATGAAATAGTTGTACGACCAACGAGTAGCGTCGAGCGTCTTCAGGAAGTCGCGCATCTTGTTCTCCAACTTATTCGGCGCGTCTCGCAACTCTTCTTGTTTCTCTTCTTGTTTCTCTTCTAATCGCTTCACCACGTCACCTTCAGGTTCCACCGGACGTAGCGTCCACAACCTGATTGAGGATCGTCGTACGCCGGAATCGGAGTCGTGCTTACTTTGGCCGAATCGAAGGCCTCTGTGCGAGCCATCCCGCACAACAGTCTCAGCGTCGTCGTCTGATCGACGTGACGCTTGAACACTTCCACCAACTCTTCGACCTGCCTGTTCGCGACGGCCATTTTATTCGCTCCTCTTTCTGAAATGCATCCCCCATGCCTCTCGCAAGGTGAACCCCCTGCCCGGGTACCGACGCGGGTCTCTAAAGTCGACGGTCCACGGGCGATTGCACTCAGGAGAATAGTCGACGCGGCCGCCCGTGACAACGGACAACAGCAGGATCACGCCGAACTTGATCGCCTTCACCTCGCCAGCCAGATTCCCGCGAAGGCGCCGACGATCGCGGCCGCCATCAGGGCCGAAAGCAGTATCGTGCTCATAACGAATTTCTTTAACCTCCGTTTCAAGATGAAGACGAACTCGTTCGCCTTCATACGCCCGGGTACTCCCTCTTGACGAGTCGGTTGCCCTTCGGGCCGTCGCCGTACACCGTCATCAAGTCTTGAAATGCGCGCATCATCGGGCGCCGGACGCGAGCGAAATGCGACTCGCGATGCTTCTCGAGGAATTCTCGAATCTCGAGGCCGGTCATCGTCTTCTTGCCGTGCTTGAACCAGAGATCCAAGACGTCGCGCCCGAGTTGCTCGAACTTCATCAACTTCCGCTGCAGCTCGGCCTTCGCGGAGCCGGTGACCTCAGGGTCGTACAACAGCGTGAACACCTTTCGGTCGAGGATGGGGCACACGTCGGGGAAAGGTTTGAAGCCCGACGGGTCGACGACGGCGGCGCGTCGGGCCCGAGGGCGACGCTCGTCGGCCTTGTCCAGGGATCTCAGGTACCTCTTGATCGCGGACTCTTTGTCCGAAGAGCGACCGACCTTCTCCTGCTTGAGAATCTTGGCCGTCGCCTCGTCGATCGCCGCGACCGTCATGCCGGTCAGATCGGATCGGGTGAAGGCGTTCACTGCGCGTCCTCCTTGAATCGAACCAAGTGAAGTTCTTTCTGCTTGTGAGTGAACTCGGACGACGCCTTGTTCACCGCCATCGTGGTTCGGCCGAGACGGGCGGCGATCTCCTGCAGCCGCATCCCCGACACCTTCATCTCGATCATGCGTCGCTTCTCGTCGTCGGTCCACTCCATCGTCCCTCGAAGAGCGACGGAGGTCTGCGGGATTTCTCGACTGAGGAACTCTTCTAGTTCTATTTTCATAGTGGCTTCTCGCAAGGGTTGACCGCGGCCAGAGCCTTGTGGGCCTCCTGCATCTCCGCCCACTTTGCTTTTCGCTCTTCGGAGCCGATCGGGAACTCTCCGACGCTCTCGATCAACCACTTCTTGGCGACCGCCTTGCTGTCGATCATGACTCGGCAGGCGGGGCACTTCCCGCAGCGCAGAGACGCGAGACCTCTCAGCTTCTGAGCTGTGTGAACGCTCACCTTTCGCCCGGTCGCGACGTTCTCACCCACCCAGCCGGCATGAGAATAACGATACCCGTGAGGCGTCCATCGCTGGTTTTCGCCTCGGTCTTCGACGATTCGCACCCGGGTCAGTCGGCCCGACACCTTCATCACGTACACGCCCCCGACCTTCACGTCAGCTCGCTTGATTTTGTCGCTCATTTCGCTCCTTTGTAGTCGATATAGATTTCGTCGAGGATCAGATCCAGCGCGGCTTCGGCGGCTCGCTGCGCGATCTCTTGAGACAAGTACCTGCGATCGGGGCCGCCGACTAGCTCGCAGTTGACGAAGGCGACGAACCCGGGGACGCCGGATCGGGCCTTCGTCGTTCGCAGTCGAACGAAGCCGTGCCACAGCTTGGCCGACGACTCGTCCTTGGAGACTTGCGTCCAGGAGATCTTCATTCGGCCTTCTCGATCATAAAATTCGCGACCGACTGCCGAGGATTGATCGGCAGCCCCAGCTCCGCCTCGACGATCACGTCGTCGTCGTCGTCGTCGAACACCTCGACGGCGCGAAAAACAATATGCTCGTCGCCGGCGTCGTTCCACTCGTGCTTGAAGAAGACTCGCTGCCCGATCTTCACGTCGATCACAAGACCACCGTGGCCGCGAGTCGGAGACCGCGCTCGATCTGAGGCCGAATCTGCTCTTCAGAATAAATGAACCCCCAGACTTTCTTGTACTCTTGCGATTCGGCCATGAATCGGCGCACGGCCATTTCTGAAGGCGCGTAGACTTCCACGTACTCGCCGTGACGATCTCCTCTAAGAGTCACGAAGAAGCGTTCGCCTTCGGGCTCTTTGTCGAAATCGTTGTTCGCCCAGCGAGCGACCACGTACGGCAAGGTGTCGCCCGTGACGGTGCCGGCGGGAAAGGTGGCTCGAACCAGAGGACTGCCGTCAGGGTTGCGTCCTACTTCGAGCTTGAAATTCAATTTTCGAGCCAAGAACTCGAAGAGACGGGTTGAGTCAAAAGGCGTCACGTCTGCGCTCATACAATTTTCTCCTTTTCGATCACGGGAATTGCGCCGGCGAACACTTCGTGAGCGCCGTTGGACCATCGGTCGCAGAAGGCGTTCCGGGTCTTTATCACTCGGGAACCGGGCACCTGGTCGACTTCGTCCAGGAACAGCCAGCCGTCGGCGTCTACGTGTTTGGCCCAGACTTGGATCCGAAAGACGCCGCCGCAAGTCATCGGGTCGAACGGGCCGGAGGAGACCGACGTTCGAATCTCGATTCGCATTTTCGAGCAGGGGAGACAGACCGTCTCCGAGGCTCCGTTCGCCATCGGCCACGTTCCTACCGGATCGCGGCGGCCACACTTGGCACATTTCGTCAGGTCAGGGCTGACGTCGCCGTAAGTGAGAATCATTTGGGGACCTCCATAGAGGTGACGAGCACCCCGAAGTCATAGGCGAAGTACGCCCGACAAAGCTTGCAGACCGCGAGATCGTCAGAATTGATCGGCGCCTGATTCTTCCCGCATAAATCGCAAGAACGCTCGGGCGTGTCGACGAAGATTCCGTTGGCGTTCACTTCGACACCTTCTCGCCCGTGACTTTCTCGTGCAGCGCGGCGTACTCAGGATCGTTCTTGACGTCGGCGCAGTGGTCGTCCCAGGCGGCGAAAGCTTTCGCGCGAAGAGCGACGAGTTCCTCAGCCTTGCGGTCGGCGGCCGCGTCGCCCGCGGGGGTTCCCGCGGGGAAGGCAGAGAGGACGTCGCCGACGCTTTTCACGATCGGCGCCTTCGCCCTCTTCAAAAGAATCTGGGTGGCGAACTTCTTACAGGTGGCGAGAGGACCGAGCCACGTAACCTTGCCGGTCTTGTGATTGACGATCCCGTACATGTTGGTGTCGCGACCCGAGAGCCCGCGACTGCCGTTGTAGATTTCGAACTCAGTCTTCTCGCCGTCGAGGAGCACGAGAAACATCCCCGTGTCCACCCGATCGAAGGTCACTCTATTTTTGTCTTTCATGTTAGGATCTTAACCCGAGGCTACCCGAGAAGTCCAGCGGAGAATGATTAAAATTCCTTAATCTTTCCGAGCGACCCGCGAGAGGCTTCGGGCGGGAGGTCCTATAAGGAAGGAGGTCGCGGTCGGGGCGAAGGCGCCTTCGGTCTCGGAGGGTCATATAGGATAGTACTCCGAGACCGACAGGAATGCCAGAGGAAAAACTTGCACCGACGGGTAAAAATGACCGCGAGCGGTCGGGTGACCGCCGAGAGAAAGGGTTAAGGCTACGACGAGAAGCACTAAACTGTTGCAATCGCTTCACGATCGCAATTGGCCATCGAAAAGCTTAGTAAATCCCGAAAGGAGACCAGTCATGGTCAACAAAACGAACAGGAGCAAATCGGAACATCCGGTTTTCGACCGCAAGGAATTCCGCGTGGAGGCGTCCGCGAAGGCGCTGAAGACGTGGGAGACGTATTTCTCAGGACAGCCGGCGAAGCTGGCGGAGGCGCTGCACGCCCTCGCCAAGTCCAGACCCAGCAGGCAGTTCGTGGGGGAAGAGATTCGGAAGTATCTCGAGCGCAATCGCGAGAAGTACTTCCCCGGGTGCAGACTGAAAGACGTCACTCGAATCTTCTCCGGCTACTGCGGCCGTCTCATTCGGGCCGGCCTGATTCAGCAGACTTCGCGAGAAGCCTGACACGACGGCGCCGTCGACGAGGCGGCGCCGGTTCGCCCGACGCCGCCGTTCGCAATCGCTTCAACACGTTGTTCTTGATCATCGTGACTCGACTGCCGTTGACGCCCAGTTCTCGAGCGATAACCCCGCAGTCCTTTTCTTGCAGAAGCAGGTCGTACACCTGAGCCTCACGCCCGGTCATCACGGCCTTCTGCCGCAGCGAATTCAACGCCAGTCTGTTCTCCGCCTGCTCGAATTCTCTCGAGTCCGCAGGATAGTTGAACACGGCTTCGAGCGAACAGATATGCGGTCTCAGCGGGAGACTACCTGCTCCTCTGCGACCTGGTCGCACACGCCGCAGGTAGTCTATCATCGCGCCGAAGATCCGATTGCCGGCGAACGGGCCGAGAGCCGAACCTCTGTTCGGGTCCCAGCGATCGACGGCGTCGATCGCCCCCAGCCAGCCTTCGTTGATCAGTTCGTCGGCCGGCACGGACTTCGGCAGCCGACGCTTCAGCTGGTAGGCGATCGCCTTCACGCGACTCTCGAGAGACTCAATCTTTTGGTCTCGGATCATAGAGAAACTCCAAACAAGCGACGCGATTCGCGCCGGCCTTGGCGTCGGCTTCTTCGCGCGTCCAAGACGCGTCGGGGAGACGATTCGTCTCCGGGTCGTAAATGTTGAGCCAGAACGTCATGGCTCAGTCGCTCGACGACGTAGACTTGAAGAACACGCCCGCGAGAAAGTTCAGACAAAACGCGTCCAAAAAACCGATCGCCGGCAGCTTGAACACCCGAGGCACGACTTCGTTCCACGCCCACATCGTCGGCAGCGCCAGCAGCGTCGCTACTACCACGACGAACAAAAGCACCGTCAGCAAAGCGGCTATAAATTTCATTCAGTCTCCTTTTATTTCTGCGAACAAGCCTTCGGCTCTCAACGCCCTGCCCATTCGAACTTCCGCGTCGTAGGCCGCGTGAAAGAACCGGCCCCGATCAAGCCCGAGTCGCAAGGTGGCCCGATTGGAGTCCAGCCCTCGCTCGAACCACAAGCGAAACAAATCACCGCCCACCCGGCGACAGATCAAGTCGAACGACGCGGCGAAGTTCTCACGCGGGCGGCCGAACGACCCTGGCCAGGATCGCACGACGGACGTGCGACCGTCGACCTGAGCGTCTCGAATCTCGCGCCGGCGTCGGAAGCAGGTGCGGAAAATACCACGCCACACGCAGCGACAGACGGTCGGTTCGAATCGGTTGGCTATCGGCACGCCGTCGCCGGCACACTTCACGCAGAAGGGATCGGCCGTCAGGCGATCGAGTCTCAAGCAGTCGGCCTCGAACTGCGCGTCACGAGCCTTTCTTCGACCGGCTCGGCGACGCAGCCGGTCTTTCTCTTCTCGATCCTTGACCCGGGCGAGAAAGTCGGATCGTCGCTGCTCGAAACTCAAACGAGGGCGGGGCATGAGACCCTACCAGCGACGACCGAGCGTCAAAGGATCGTAGTTGAGCGACGGGGCCGAGACGGCAGACGACTTCAGTTGCGGACCGGCCGAGCCGCCCCCGCGGGTGGCTCTTCGCAATTGGCGAAGATTCTCCGAGGCCTCCTGCCCCGGCGTTCGGTCCAGCGGGACACTCTTCACGGCGCCGCACGCGCACTTTCGGTAACCCGTCAGGTGACCGCTCGAACAGATTCTGATCATTCACACCCTCCATCCTGAAAAACGATTTGGATCTTCTTCGCGTCGGCGGAACGTGATTCGCATCTTCGGCAGCACGGCGCCTACATAAGCGATCGCCTTGATCACGCCGACGACAATTACAGAAAGCAAGAAGCACGCGCCGACGAGTGCGAGAAAATACAGGATCACTCCGCCTCTTTTCGCGCGACTTCCGCCTTGGCTTCCACTTCGACGATTCGCTGCGACAGCGATTTCGGCGAGAACTCCCCGCACCCGTCGTCGGACTTGCACCCTGGCCAGGAGCTCAGGAAGTTTATATTAACGGAGCCGCCCGGCCCGGGCGAGGGAACCATGAACGTCGCGGGAGGATTCCGCCGGCACTGACCGGACGTCAGGTTTGTGTTGACTTGGTAGAATCGGCAGTCGCCGCAGCGGTCTCTCACAAGGACCTCCACGACGCGGGAACGTTTTCGACTCGAACGACTCGGGTCCAGAGCACTCTGCCGTGAGTCGGAGCGGCGATCACGTCGACGTCGCCGGCGAGACGCGCGACCGCGTCGAACGCGCGAAACTGCGAGTCCCGCTCCCATCGCCCCTCGAGCCTATAGAAAGAGTCGCCGATTCTTATAATCAAGAAGAAGCGATCGTCGTTCGACACGATCGTGAAACTGTTGCTCACTTGCTCGAGCGTCAGCGACCCGGGCCAGCGCACGTAGAAGCGAACGATCGGGTACGCCTCGTCGCCGAAAGGAAAAGGAGAAGGTCTCTTTTCGCGCCTCGTCAGAGTCAACGGCAGTCGCGTCGGCTTCTTGGTTTTCGCGACTGCGGCGGCAGCCACGACGGCGGGTCCAGACGCCAGCATCGCGGCGAAGAATCCTCTTCTAGTCCGGTCTCTCATTTCGTTTCTCCTTCGAGCACTTCCCACATTTCTCGTACTCTCCGACTAGCGGCTTGGTCGTCGATAGGTACTGCTTTCGCTGATGCCCGCAGACCAGCGTCACGTCCCAGCGATCTCGCCTCTCGGTCCTGGACTTTTCCACGCAGATGATCTTGCGATAGGCCGTCATTTGTTCGAACCCGGGGTCGTCCATCGGTCGATCAGCTCGCCCTTTTCGTCGTCAACGTCTTCGGCGTTTCGAGCTTCTACGACTTCTTTGAGCGAGACTTTCGACGGCGTGCCACGCCCGAACGCGATAGACAAGTCTCTGACTTGCTTCACGTCGTCGGGGCAGATCGGGTCTTCGCTCTCTACTTCGATTCGAGCAGTCACCACGAACGTCTTGACGTACATTTCTTCACCTTTCTTTGAAACTACGCGGCGGGCAGCCACCAGTAGGTGATCGCTAGGTGGGCGCCCGGGTCGGGCTCTTCGGGCAAGGCGACGTCGACGTAGGGCGTGGCGACGACTGGCCAGACGACGTCTCTACCGAGCGTAGACGCTCGGTAAAAAATGATGATCGAACTGCCGCCGACGGGCGGGCGCTGAAGCGTGATTCGCGCGAAGCCTTCGATCACTCGCGGAAGACCCGCCAGGTCTTCCGCGGAGAATTCCTCGGTCTTCATTATCGGCGCCGGCGACGTCGCCGCGGCGGTCACGCGAAGCATAGGCGGGTTGACGGACTGGTCCAGCACCATCCCGCCGAGCGAGGCGCAGAGGGTCCGGGCGGGTTTGCCGAACATAGCAGGAATATCCACACGTAAACGTGTGGACTGCGGCGACGGCCCGCAGGGATTCAGGGCGAGACTGAGCCCGCCCTGAATTTGAGCGACGCTCGCGGCGGCCCCCGCCGCCGCGAGAATCAAACACTTCGTGATCGAGACGTTTCGGTGTCCCACGTTCGTCACCTAAAACGGCGCCTTCGCCGTGTCGTCGAACGAACAGACGTCTGCAGGGGCCCCGACTCTCGATTCTCGATCTGCGAGACTGAGTTTGAGCGTGAGCGGCGAGTGAGTCTTCTGAACTTCCGGATCGGCCGGCGGCGGGATCGCCCCGACGTGGTCGGCGTGGTCGAACGAGGCCTGAACGGCGATGACGTTGCCGCCCGCCTCCTCGACGTCGTGCCCGACCAAGTCGAACGAGTTCACGGGAGGGTCGTAACCGACGAGACTTAGTCGCTGGTCGCAAGAGAGAAGCGAGGCGACCAAGGACGCTCGCTCACGCAGCAGACTCTCCTTCATTCGAGCCACGAGAGTCTCGGCGCAGTCTAGCTGATCCGACTTCCTCAAGGCCATGTCGCGAGCGTCGTCGCGCTGGCTCTGGTGACGAACGCCGACGGTCGCGTTGTGAAGCGTCGCCTTGCTGGCGGCGGCGAGTCGGCGACGAAGATCGTCGACGACGACGACCTGCGTGCGAAGTCGCGCCTGCGCGAGCCCGAGGGCGGTTCCCGTCGCCGACGACTCGGCGACCGACGCGTCTAACTCCGTCTGGGCGCAGGTCAGTTTTTCTCGAAGCGCCTCGATCTCGGCCTTCAGCTTTTGGTTGTTCGTTTTCTTCGTTTTCGTAGTTTTCACGCGGGTCTGTTCCTTTCTTTGTTCTGACTGAGTGATTTTGAATTCGCGACCCCGGTCTCGGTCGGTCTCGCGTCCCTACAGGAACGTGTGCCGAGAGATCGAGGTCGCGAAACCCGGGCCTGGGCAAGTCTATTTCTTGATCGGCGTGATCTTCGAGGCGACGGCCTGATAGGGGTCGGCGATCTCGCGCTTCACGGGCAGCACGATGGACATCTTGCCAGACCCGACCTGGAGCACGCGAATCAGCGACTGCTCTTTCAGCCACTGGAAGTCGGCGGCGGTCTCTTTGACCACGCGACCGAAGGCGCCTTTCTCGACGTCCTTGGCCGTCATCGGCGTCTCGTCCTTCACCCGATTGTCGACGAACATCAGGATGATCGCGCGGATCATCGAGACGTCGCGGGTCTTCGGGGCCTTGTCTTTCTTGGTCTTGCCCGCGGCGGCGCCGGCGGTAGTGTTCGCCCCCGAGGGGCTGTCGGTCTTCATTTCGTTAGTCTTCCTTTCAGATTTTGAACTTCGACAGACGATCGCGAAAGGCGCGAGAGGAACGAAGAGGAAGGTCGCAGCCCCGAACGCCCTTGCTCCCCGGCTCGACTCCCTCGCCCTTCGCGATCGTCTCTCATGAACCCATCTTACGCCCGATCGCTCGGGAAGTACAGAAGAAAATGCGAGACGACTCGTCAATTCTCCGAGAACGTTCTCGAATCAACGTGACGAGAGAATCTTCTGCAGCCCCTCTTTTATAGAGATCAGCGCCGGCTCGACGTGCGACGCCACTCGATCGGCCGTCATCTCAAAGGCGTCGTCGATCTCGGCGAGAGCCGACAGCGCCGTTCGCCCGTCTCTCGGAAAAGTTATCGCGTATCGGCCGCCGCTCGCTTCTTCGAATTTTGCTTCACATTTCTCGTCAGACACGACGGCGATCAGCATAATTTTCAACATCTCTCTAAAATCCTCTCCACCATCGTCTCGCGAGAAAGTAAATTCGATCGCCCGCGCACAGAAGCAGCGCGCAGACGACGACGAGAGCGACAGAGGTCGCGTGTTCGCTCATTTCTCGCTCCTTCGCGCGAGTCTCGTCGCCGTCTCGGTCAAATCGATTTTGTTCGACGGCCGGCCCGGCTTCTTCTTCGCGGCGGGGCGCCAGGCGAGAATTTCTTCGCGAACTCGCTCGTGTCTGCGCGACATCACGACCGACGGCGCCGTCGAGTAAAAAGCAGAGATCGCTCGCCACGCGTCCGCGTCGGCGAGATGAAGACGGCCGCGATCGACGCGACACTTCCAGTCCTCGAACTCCCGCGGCGACCACGATAGGGGGTCGTCGGCCGACTCCGGGGCGTAAGTCAGATCGATCGCCTCGACGAGCGAGGCAAGCACGGCGGGGTCGTCCTTGACCTGAACCGAGGGCCAAGGCTTGAGCGGGCCGTCTCGCCCTTCTCTGCCCTTGTACAGACCCACGGAGGCGCGGGAGTCGAGGTACCCGCGCCAGAATTCGGGGGAGCGGGACAAAAGGCGGTCGGAGACCGAGTCGTCGTCTCGGGCGGGCGAGTCGGTTCTCGGGAGAAAGGCGGCGAGAACGCCGGCGCAGTAGTCTCGGTCCTCGGCCGAGGTCGAGGAGGCGACGATCGCCCGGGAGAGGGACAGGTTGAACATGGTAAGGATATTGTAGCAGAGATCGGTCTCGGAGGATCAGGGTTCTCGGCGACCAGGGTTAGGACTATAGAACCGCGTACGCGCGTCACACACGCGCATGCACGCCTGTACATCACCCGCGCGGGAAGAATTGCGTGATTGGACCTGAACCAGACAAATGCGACGAGTAGTAGATTTATCTCTAACTTGTTGATCTGTGTTGCAGACCCGTCATGACGAGGTATGTCTGGCTTAGGTAGCAGCAGCGAATTTTTCCCGCGCGGGTGATGTACAGGCGTGCACGCGTACGCGCGGTTATATAGCGCTCAGACGAGGCCCCCTGACCAGGTCGCGAACTTTCGCGTACTCGAGGTACGGAAAAGTCGTGCCGACACCTGGACGCAGATGCTAGAATGAAATTGCAGAAAATTGCGAGGAGCAGCACGATGTTCAAAGTTGGCGATCCGCGACCACCGAACTCTGGGACTCGCGCGGGAAATAAGGCGCGACTGTCGAAGATGCGAGAGTTTTGCGCGAAACAGTGCCAGGCCGCGGGCGCGCCGTACAGCACGCTCGTCGAAATGCTGATCTGGATCGCCATCAACGGCAAAGATCCGCTCGAGAATCGAATGAACGAGGAGCTCGGTGAAAAATCTCCGTTCCATCCATCGAAAGTCAATTGGCAGGACGGCGAGGGAAAAATTCACCGTGTCGGCGGCTTCATCCCGCTCGAGACTCGCGTCGACTGCGCGAAGCTCGCACTTCCTTTCATGCACAACAAGCTTCACGCCATCGAGATCACCGGCGAAGACGGCGGTCCTGTTCGAACCGAAGAGACGAGCGTCGCCGCGCAACTTTCTCGCGACCCGGACATCCGACGCATGTTCGAGAAGGTCGCGCAGAAGGCCGCCGGACTGAAGTCTCTCGAAGAAGAGTCGCCCGAGCCCGAGCCCGAGCAGATCGAAGGTTAGAATCAAGCCAGGAGAAATCTGATGAAAGTTTCGACGACCGCCCTGATCTTCCTGCTGAAGGCTCAGCTCCGAGATCACGACCCGACCCACTGCGCTCTCGCCGAGAGATTGCTCGACCAGCTGACCGAGGAGTCCGAGAAAGAGACCGACTGGCCGAAGCAGACCGTTGAGGCTCTTCAGGCCGACGCCGACCGACACGTCGGGGCCGTCGCCCGAGAAGAATTCGAGAAGCAGCGCGCCGGCGTCGTCGCCGAGATACTCGGGAACCTCGCGCAGGAGCGAGGTCATCAGGCGGCCGCGCTTCGGAGTCAAATTTCGACTCAGATTCGAGAAGAGTTGGCGCAGGTCGCGCGTCTTCAGGCTCTCGCGCCTCAGCCGCGTGATCTCGACGACTGGCGGAGTCGCGACGATCACGCGACCGATTCCTCGAAGTGAACGAGCAAGAGCTAGTCCGAGAGGCGCTGCGCTTCGGCTGGAGGATCAGTCCTCTCTCGGCGGCGCTGACGTTCTCGGCCTGGGATCACGTCGAGGGAGTCAGTCAGGACGCTCAGTTCGAGTCGGCGCCTCACCTCGAGCTGGTGAGCGACGCGATCGTCGACGGCGTGAACGGCGACGGGCCGCAGTACATCATCGTCAGCATGCCGCCCCGACACGGCAAGTCGACGCTGATCTCGAAATGGACGCCCGAGTGGTACCTAGGCAACTGGCCTCAGAACACCGTCGGCGTCTGCGGCTACGGCGGAGAGTTCGCGCAGCAGTGGGGTCGGTCGGTTCGAAATCAGATGGACCGACACGAGGACATTCTCGGCTTCAAGCTCGCCGAGGACAGTCAGAAGGCGAACGTCTGGAACACGGCGCACGGGGGCGGGATGTGGGCGGCCGGAATTCGAGGATCGATCACCGGGCGCGGCGCCAACCTGATGGTGGTGGACGACCCGATCAAGAACGAGGAAGAGGCGTTCAACTCCGGGCAGCGAGACAAATTGTGGGAGTGGTGGCAGGGCACGGCCCTCACCCGAACGTATCCTTCCAGCGTGATCGTCGTCGTGATGACGCGCTGGCACAGCGACGACTTGGTCGGCAGGCTGCTGTCGGCCGAGCACTGCGGGAACCCCGAAGACTGGCGAGTGATCGAGCTGCCGGCGATCTGGGACAAGAAAGGCGTCGACGCCATCGGGCGCAAGACGGGAGAGGCGCTATGGCCGAGTCACTTTCCCGCGGACTGGTTGATCAAGCATCGTCAGAAGGCGATGCAGCCGGAATTCTGGGAGGCCCTGTATCAGCAACGGCCGATGAACGAGACGGGCGTCGGGGTCGTCTACAAGAACTTCGACGAGTCGATTCACGTGAGGGAGATTCATCGGGACCATCGGCTGCCTCTGTCTCTGTCGCTGGATTTCAACGTCAACCCGATGACGGGCGTCATTGCGCAGGTGAGAGAAGAGTTCACCGCTCACACTCACCTCACGAACGAAAAGAGAATCGTGTGCGAGGTGCTCGACGAAAAGGTGCTGCCCGACAGCAACACGCCGGAGATGATGGCGGAGTTCTTCGACTGGTACAAGGACTCCGAGGGGAGTCGGCGAACGGAAGTCTGGGTGTACGGCGACGCGACGGCGAATCGGCGAGACACGCGAGGCGATCTTTCGGACTGGGAGATCGTGTATCGTTTCCTTCGCGATCATTCGATTCCGTTCAAGACTTTCGTGACGAAGAGCGATCCGACGCAACGGGCTCGGGCGAACGCCATGAACGACGCCTTGCAGCTGGACGACGACGTGAGACTGTTCCTGCGACCCCGATGCAAGGAGCTTCGCGAAGACTTGAAGGAAGTTCGGTGGAAGAAAGACAAGGCGGGGAACACGATGAGTCAGCTCGACAAGAGCAACCCGAAGCGCACGCACGTCAGCGACGCGCTCGGCTACCTCGTGTTTTCGAGATTTGCGCTTGCCGAGGCCGGCGGCGAGAGACCGGGGACGCCGAGATAAGATCGAAGGAGAAATAAAATGAACGTTCACCAAGCAGTAGTCACTTTCACCAACGGGACGGCGGTCGCGCTGTCGACGCTGTTCTCCGCGTACGACAAGTGTGCGAAGTTGCTCGTGGAACCCGACGTCGCCAACGCCAACGTCTGTTACGTGGGTGACGCCTCCCTAGCTCTAGGCACGTCCACCGTGAATCACGTGATCAAGGTGATTGCCAAGCCGACCGCCGCCGACGCCGAGCTGGACAGCTTCGAACTCGAAGACTCCGGAGGCAACAACAGTATCGTCACGTCTGAGTACAAGTTCGACGGCACCACCAATCAAAAAGCTCGCGTGACGATCTGGGTGAACTAAAAGAGGCGAGTCATGGCCATCAAAGAGTTTCCTTCGAGCGTCAAGATCAAGAACGTCGATCGCAAGTCTGCGGACTGGCAGGTGCACTCCGCTTCTTGGGACAAGATGTTTCTGATGTACGAAGGCGGCGCCGCGATCGAGGCGGCCGCCGAGCAGTTCCTGACTCGGCGCCCGAAGGAGCCGCCGGACGTCTTTCAGTCTCGGTGCGCGCGATTCTCGTACGAGAATCACGTCGGAACCGCCGTGGACTGGTATCTCGCCGCGCTGTTCGAGAAGTCGCCTCGGGCGGAGGCGCCCGAGGACGCGAAGATCGACGAGTTCTACGGCGAGTTCGAGAAGAATTGCGACCGCGCCGGCACGCCGTTCGTCGAGCACCTTCGCACGTACTACAAGAATCTCTTGCTGTTCGGTCGGGCCGCCACGCTCGTCGACCTCCCGCCCGCAGGCGAGTACGTGAATCGTCAACAGGAGATCGACGCCGGGCAAGACGAGCCGTATCTCTGCGCGATCGATCCTCGCACCATCATCAACTCTTCGTTCGACGAAGACGGTGTGCTCGACTGGATCATCTTTTACTCGCGTGAATGTCGGGCCGACGACCCGTTCAAGGACGAGGCGAAGTTCGACGTGTGGTATTACTTCGACAAGACCACCTACGCCGTGTATGAGCGCGAGATTCCGAAGGACGAGAACACCAAGCCTCCGGACGACGCCGAGGCTCAGTTGGTCAAAGGCCCGAAGCCTCACGCGCTGGCGGACAAGAAGCAAGTTCCGATCGTTTACACCGAGCTGCCCGAGGGGTTGTGGCTGATGAATCGCGCGTTCAGTCCCGCCAAGAATCACGTCAACACCGCCAACGCCCTCGACTGGGCTCTGATGATGTCGGCTCTCGCGATGCCGGTGATCAAGATGGACGGTGAGTTCAGTCTGACCCTGACTGAGTCCGGGTTCATCAAGTTGCCTCGCGACTCTGAGTACAACTGGTCCGAGCCCGAAGGCAAGTCGCACACTCTTCTCGCCGATCGAGCCGAGAATTTGGTGGAGCAGGTGTTTCGCGCGTTCTACTTGATCGCGCAGGCTCGCAGCACGTCGGCAACGCCCGCCGCTCAATCTGGCGTATCCAAGCAGCAAGACATGGCCGCGTCGCAGAAGATTCTCAACTTGTTCGGCGACGTGATGCGCAATGCCATGGAGAAACTGATGACGGGAGTCAGCGACGCCCGAGGCGAAGAGATCAAGTGGGATATTCGAGGATTGGAGTTTCCTGAAGAGTCTCCCGACGTCACGCTGTCGATGGTCGGCGAGGCGCTCGCTCTCGATATTCCCTCCGACACCTTCGCGCGAGAGATGCAGAAGACCGCCGCCAGCGCCGCGCTTCCCGACGCTCCTCGTGAACTGCTCGACAAGATTCACGAAGAAATCAACTCGGCGCCCACGAAGGCTGAGCGTGAGATGCAGGAGAAAAAAGACCACGTTGACATGATCACAAAGGCGGGCCTGAAGCCGAAGGCGCCTTCGTTTCCGGTTTAGGAGAAAACGATGATGCTTCGAGAATGCGAAAACTACGGCCGCAAGATGAAGGCCGCCTGCCTGCTGATGATCGTCGCTTTGCTCCTAGTCACGGTGATGACGGCTCGCGCGAGGACGACAAACTTCGACCAAGACAAGTTCGACGATTTGTATCACGAGATGGACGTCATGTTTCGTCAGCTGCATGGCTGCCCTCCCACCGGTTGGCCGCCTGCGATAGAATGCGTCGCTGGACTTGGTCGGTTCGACGTTGTACAATGGAAGCGGGTGTCGGATCGAGGAGAACGATTGTTCGAGAAAGGGAGAGCAAGATGAACGAGAATCATGACGAGCTAGGGCGCTTTGCTTCTGCGGGCGTGACCTCGAAAGAATCGGCTCGCGCAATCAAGGCGACGAAAGAAGCTCACGAACGTGAAAAACAGGCGTTAGAGCGAGACACTCCTTCTGGGTACGGCGCCGCTGAAAGCGAACACGGCATTGCGCAAGACTGGCACGATCGGGCGGCCGACAAACACAATAGAATGGCTCGCTGGGTCAAGAACACCGACGACGTGAAACACTTCAGCCTGGCTCAGATGCACAACGAAGCGTCGACATACCACAGGCTGAAACGAGAAGAATTCATTGTCAAGTACGAAGACGCCAAGGCGCGCGGTAGAACCGATTCGATAGTCCCGGGGTGGCGGGGCACGAAGGCTCGTCCTATTCAGATTGGGAAGTACACCGACGACAACAAGCCCGGGCCTTACGGGAATCGCGGGCCTTACGGCAACTAAACATGTTCGACAAACTGATCGACTTTCTCATCCAGTGCATTCAGTTCTTTCAGTTCTCACATGTCGTCAATCAGTACGAGAAAGGTATCGTGCTCCGCTTCGGGAGCTTTCACCGGTACGCGACACCCTGGTCGGCTCCCGAGCCGAAGATCGCGCAGCCTCCTCCGTTGCCTCTGAAGCGGAGGCAGCTGTGGGCGCGTCTCTGCCGATGGAAGGGCGAGAAGTTCCCGGGCTGGGTGCTCGCCATTCCGTTCTTCATCGACTCAGTGATCACCGTCAACGCGGTGGACGAGCCTCTCACCATCGGCCCGCAGTCGCTGACCACCGCCGACGGCAAGAGCGTGGTGGTGAGCGCGCTGTTCGTGAACGTCGTGCTGGACCCGAAGAAATTCTTGCTGAAGCTCGAAGGCGGCAACGCCGCGATGCTGCTGATGGCCCACGGCGTGCTCGCTCGCTTCGTCGAGACGAGAACTTGGGAGCAGCTCACCCAAGTGGTGAACGAAGAGGACGAAGAGGGCGTGGAAGACGAAGCGAAGACCGAGAAGCGGGCGGCGTCGACGTCTCGTCAGCTCGCCAGCGCGATGCGACGACGAATGAGGAAGTACGGCGTCGAAGTCGGGTACGCGCAAATCATCGAGTTCACTCAATCTCGCTCGCTGAAGATCATGGGAGTTCACTGATGAAGAACGTAATTCTTGCTCTAATCTTGTGCGCGTCGCCGACGCTAGCACAAGACGAGATCGAACAGCGTCGAGGGATGAGTCTCGATTCCGCGGCGACGATCGTGTTCGCCGTCTCGACGGTCGTGGCGCTCGCGGAGTCGCCGACTTTCCGAGGCTGGGTCAAGTCGACGCGTCATCTCGGCTGTCTGGTCGCCAAGCGCCGCTTGTGCGGGCGCCCCGACGCGTCGCCTTCTCGTCCGAGCAGGCCCGAGGAGGTTCTCGTAAGTATTCCCGAGAAGTCTGCCGAGGCTCCTGGCTCGGGTGATAGACTGTAGTCAGAAGCCGAGACGAAACTCGTCTTCGAACCCCCGCTCGCCGGGTCAGCGCGAGGCGGGTCTGCTCTCCTGCAGACCATCAGATTCAAGGAGAATCAACTGCATGCGCAATTTTCTTGCGAACGGACCTCTGCGTGATCCCGCCGGCGAAGGCGCCGGGGGTGGCGGAGCAGTCTCGGTTACCGTGGAACAAATGAACGCGGCCATCAACGGGGCCGTCGCGAAGCTCTCTTCTGAGCAGACCGCGAAGTTTCAGGCGATGCTCAAGCCTTTCGAGGCAATCGGCCCGCAGTTGACGCAGCTCACCGAAAATCTCGTGACGTTGCAGCAGCAGCAGACCGAACAGCCAGGTGAGAAAAAGAACAAGCCCGCCGAGGGCGATCCTCAGCTGAACGCCGAGCTCAAGCGACTCGCGAAGCTCGTCGAGACTCAGGGCGCGCAGATCAAAGAGTCGAACGACGCGCGCACGGCGGCCGAGCAGAAAGCCAAGGACACTGACAAGTCCAGCCAGCTTCGGGCCGCGCTGAGCGATTTCAATTTTGCGAACGCCGACGCCGCCGACGACGCCTTCAACCTGCTGCTGTCGAAGATTCAGTGGGATGACGCCGGCGAGAGTCTGATCGCGGAAGGTTTGCCGCTGAAAGACTTCGTGAAGAGCTACATTCCGGAGCGAAAGGCTCACCTGCTTGCCGCTCAGGGCAAAGGCGGAGCCGGGGCGCCGGGACAGACGAATAAACCGGGCGGGTCGGCCTTCTCGACGGACAGCATCAAGCCGGGTATGTCGAAGGAAGATCAGCAACGCGCGGCCGCGGCGATCGTAGCCGCCTTGCCGACGCCGTAACGAATTTCGAGAGACGCCGAGAGCGTCAGAGGAGAGGACACATAACATGGCTGCAATTACCTCCGCGAACGCGGCGCAGGCGATCGTTAAGTTGGTCGCCGCTCAGAGCATGCCCGCCACGATGGGCAATCTGGTGATGGGCAATCTGGTCAATCGGGACTACGAGCCGGCGCTTGCACAGGCGGGCGACACCATCAACATTCCGATTCCTCCGACGATGTCGCGCAACAACCTCGCCGAAGGCGGGTCGGTCTCGGCTCAGAATCCTTCGCTGGGTAATGCGCAGGTTGTGCTGAACATGCACGCGGAGTCCACGTTCATCATCCCCGACGTTCTGCAGGCGCTGACCGGCGCCGCACGCGGCGACTTCTCCATCTTCGACAAGTACATGACCCCCGCGGCCGTGGCTTTGGCGGAAGGTGTGGAGACCGATCTGCTGAACTTGTACGCCAACCTGACGGTCAACACGGATGTCGGCGCCAGCGCGACCACGATCACGGAAGACACCGTCGACAAGGCCGAGAAGGCGCTGTTCGACGCGAAAGTTCCTCCGAACGAGGCTCGGCACTTGATCCTGTCCAGCCAGGCGTACACCGACGTTCGCCAGATTCCTCGCTTCACCGAGGCCGACAAGCTCGGCAGCGGCGCGGCGATCGCGACCGGCGCGCTCGGCAAGCTGAAAGACTTCAACATTTTCCGCAGCCAGTTCGTGGCGAAGCCTGCTTCGACCACGTACAATCTGGCCTTCACCCGCAACGCTCTCGCTTTGGTGATGCGTCGTCTGCCTCAGCCCATGCCGGGCACCGGCGCCGTCGCAGAGTACGCCGAGCTCGGCAGCTTCGGGTATCGCATCGTGATGAGCTACCAGCCCAACACTCTGTCGCAGCAGTTCACGCTGGACATGTTGTACGGCGTCGCGGTACTTCGTCACATCAACGGCGTTCGAGTGCTCAGCTAAACCAGGCTGATCAATCGCTCCCCCTCGGCTCTCAAGAGGCTCGGTCACTATCCGGGCCTCTCGAAGCAACTAGTCAACAATAGGAGAAGAGCAACATGGCAGTTCAGCAAGCAAAGTTTTGGAAAGACGTGAAGCGCGAGCGAGCCAGCATCGTGGCAAGCTTGGTGAAAGGTGACGCCGCGGAGAATCAGCCGCGATGGTCGGAAGACAACATCACCGAGGCCGACAGCGGGGCGAGGATCGACAACAACGTCGTCTTCATCACTTCGCTGTTGCACAACGACCGAGGGACTCGGGCCGGGTTCATATCCGAGGCGACCGTCGAGTTGGCGGGCCAGAAGCTGGTCGAGCAGACTCACCGTCTGTCGACCGAGCAAGAGATCGATCAGTTCGTCAGCTTGAACAATCAGCGCGCCGGAGAGATTCAACGCGCAGAGATCAAGAAGAAGATGCAGTTCGTTCAGACTGTCGGCGACGCGGCTCGCGAGGCGAGCAAGCTGGCCCAGTCCACGGGGCTGCTCAGCGATTAGCAGCGAAAACGGAATTCATTTCGGGAAGAGGAGAACGATTCACATGACCAACCTGGCGATTCAGGCGAAGACCACCAAGACCGCGCAATTTCTCGGCGCCGACGTCGACATCAGCGGCATCGCGGGCGACTGGACTCTCGTTCTCGAAGTGCTGGCGATGAACAGCGGCGACACCGCCCGTTTCGTGTTCGAAGATTCGGACAACGCCACCACGACCTACAACACCGACATCTTTCCCGGGCCCGCTTTCTCCGTGTCGGGACAGATCGTCAGCTCGGCGCCTCGTCGGTTCACCGTCACCAAGAAAGACTTCCCGAACCTGCGATTCGGCGTCACCAGCGCGGTGCTTCGGCTGAACTTGACCGAGATCACCGGCAGCTCCAAGTCGGTCACCTATCAGGCCTGGGTCGAGTACTAAGCTCGACTCGGAATCAACAACCTCGCGCGAGGCCCGAGACTCTGCAGGGGTCTCAGGTCTCGCGCTAAAACTGTTTCAAGAGGAGACGAAGAAAAATGTCTAAAGTTCTCACCACCGCCGACGTCAGGACGTTGATCAGCGCGATGGCGGCAGTGACAGGCCCGACCATCACGGACGCCACCAACGCTTCGCCCTCGGTAGTCACCGCGGCCGCTCACGGGTTGCAGGTCGGAGACGTCTTGCTGATTTCGGGCGTCACCGGCAACACCAACTTGAACGGTCTGCGATTCGTTGCGACCGTGCCTGACGCCGACACGTTCACGATGAACGACTTCGTGGCCGGCTCCGCGGTGAACGGCAACGGGGTCACGGCGGGCACGATCGTGTGCAAGCGAATCACCAACACGCTGCGACCGGGCGACCTAGGTGATCTGACGGCGGCCTTGGCTCAGCGGCCCTCCACCGGCGGCCCGTTCGCCGACAACAATCGGGCGGCCGAGTCGAGCTTGAAGACTATCTTCGGCCTGTAAACGCCGTGCCCACCACCAGAGCGATCAACGTCACCGCCGGCCCGACTCTTCCCGAGCTCGGGCAGCCCGACGACGTGCATATTCTTAGCGGCACGTCCGCCGGGAATCGAGTGTACGTTCGAGGCAGCAAGTGGGAGGTGGAGTCGCACAGGATCGCGGAACCGGTCGTCGCGCTAGTCGACGACGGGAGTATCGTTGCCACCGACGCGAGTCTCGGGAATCAGTTCTGCGTGGGCCCGCTCACCGCCGACGTCGAGTTGGCGAATCCTACGAACCCCACGAACGGGCAGGTGTGCACGTGGGAGATAATTCAGAACGCCACGTCGGCCAAGACGCTGTCCTTCGGGACGGCGTTCGCTTTCGGGGCAGAAATTACGGCGGCGGTAATCTCAGCCGGGCTGTCGAGTCATTCGTTTATCTCTGCAATCTACAACGCAGAGACGATGAAGTGGTACGTACGTGGCGTATTGACGGGGTATTGAATGAAGAGGAGCGCAAATGAGCAAGGGAAACACGTTCGAGAATGATTTACTCAAGCTGATCTTTAATGCGACAGCGATCGCCAACATCGCGGACAACGCGGCGTCGAGCCCGCTCACGAATTTGTTCGTCAGTCTTCACACGGCGGATCCGGGCGAGGGCGGTGATCAAACCACGAACGAGATTTCTTACACCGGGTACGCTCGAATCACGATAGCTCGGACCTCGGGCGGCTGGACCGTGACGAACAACAGCGTCTCACCTGCGGCGAACATCGACTTCGGCCAGATGACTGCAGGGGCGGGCGGGACCGTCACGCACTTCTGCGTGGGTACCGCGACGAGCGGCAGCGGCAAGATTCTTTACTCCGGCACCGTGACTCCGAACATCGTCGTGTCTAACGGAGTGATCCCGCGTCTGACCACGGCTTCGACAGTTACTGAGGATTAAAACAAGAGTTTCAAATGGCGACCCGCATTTATTTGCCGTCGACCGGCTCCGCGTCGGTCACCCCGTCTACGTGGAACTTCGGCGCGCAAATAAATCCCGTCACGCAGGCGGGTGTTCTCACTAAAATCGCGAGCACGATGACCTCCAAAACGGAGGCCACCGGCACGACGAATCCGACTGCTCGCGCAATGGGTCGTCACGTTATCGGCCCGCTCGCGGGGCAAACGATTTCTGGCACTGTGAAAGGCCAGATGCGCGGTTCAGAGAGCAACGCCGGGGCCAACGCCTCACTTGCTCTCGCGATAAAAATCATCAAGCCGGACGGGACCGACAGAGCGGTGCTGCTGGCTCAGACCGCCGCCGACGCCGCGTCCGTCGGGCACGAACTCGTCACGTCTCTGACCAACAGCAAGTTCGAGGACGCCGCAGAAAGCGCTTCGATCTCGCTCACCTCTCAGTCGGCCACTGACGGAGATTACTTGGTGATCGAATGGGGATTTCGCTCAGCGACCGCCACGTCTCGAAACATTACTCTCAGTTACGGCGATGACAGCGGGACTGATCTCGCCGAAGACACAAGTACCACGGCGGCGAACAACCCCTGGGTAGAATTTTCTGGCAACATCGGATTCGTCAAGAGTGGAGACGGAAACGCCCCGGGCCTGGGGGCCTCGATCGTAGTCGGGGTGGCTTTGTTTCTCGGTATCGCCGCGGCGACTGCTGCTGCAAGTGACTCGGTCGTCGGGCAAGGGATCAATAACGCGACCGGCGCGTCGATCGGCGCAGCTTCTGTTTCCGGCGTCGGAACGTCATTCATCGGCGGCGTCGCCTCGGCGGCCGGCACTTCTGACGGAAGCTCCGTCGGGCAAGCGACGGCAGAGTCGATCGGCGCTTCGAGTGGTTTGAGTTCAGGCGGCGGGGTCGGTGCTTCTTTTGCGAGCGCGCCCGGGTCGAGCGTCAGTACGGCCGATCCTTCTGCAGTCGGCCAGTCTGTCGCAGAAGCGGTCGCGGCGTCTGACGGCGTCGGCGCCGCTTCAGGTGTCGGAACGGCGTTCGAAGGCACCGACGGTCTTGCTGTCGGATCTTCTGACGTGGCCGGCGTCGGGCAATCTTTTGTTTTAGCCGCGGGTTCGTCTGCCGGGTCGGGGCCGGGCACGGCGGTCGGGCAGTGTGACGTAGAGACGACTGCGTCAGCGACGAGCGTGGCGTCGACGATCGCGATCGGGCAGTCTGTTTTCGGAGTAGTCGGCGCCGGCGCGGGAGTCGGGTCTGGCGACGGGGTCGGCGACGAGAGCGGCAGCGAAACTACGAACGGCGTCGGCGACGCTTCAGGAGTGACAGGCGGCGGCTTCGTCGGTGTCGCGACCGCCGAGGCGACGACTCTCTCGGATAATTTCTCCGATGTTCACGGTGATATTATAGGTATAGCGATCTCGAATGCCGCCTCGGCCGGCTCGAGCACGGCGACGGCGATCGGAAGCGTCGTTCGTGAATCAGTCGGAGAGTCAGTCGGTCTTTCTTCTGCTGACGCGGCCGCGAACGAAGACGGAAACGTTCTCGAAGCGGTCGGGCAGTCAGTCAACACTTGCAACGTCGTCGGCAGAACTGACTCAGGTTACTTTTTTCAACAGGCGGGTTTCTTCTTCTGCGGTTCAGATTAAGGGGAGAATTCTGTAATCATGTCTACCACTCGCACGATCAACGTCACCGCCGGCCCGATTCTTCCCGAGTCAGGACAGCCCGACGACGTGCATATTCTCAGCAGCGCTTCCGCGGGCAGTCGCATGCACGTGTGGGGAAACAAGTGGGAGCCCGAGTCATTCACGCTCGAGGCTGACTCGATCACCGAGACCGAGATCGCCGACGACGCGGTCACCGAAGACAAGATCGCCGACGGGTCTGTCACGCTCGACAAAGCGGATTCGACCCTCGTCGAAGCTCTGACGGGAATCGTCACTGCTCAGCAGCTGTTGAAATTTCGCTTGGCGATTGCAAAGACTCGCGACGGTGTCTCGGACACCAAGATTCTCTTCATCGGCGACTCTATCACCGCCGGCAACGGAGGGACGGTCGCCACGAACATGAGTTTCAACGCGTACCCGAGCCGCATTCGCATCGGCAGCTCGGTGATCGCCGCTACTCCGACGCTGGGCCTCTTCCCGGGTGGGCAAGACGATCGTTTTGCTCTCGGCACCGGGTGGTCCGGTTACGCCGGTGGCTACGGTTTCGGCAACGGTTCGGCGTACATAGCGAACGGCGCGGCCGGCAATTTGGTTTACACGGCTGGGACTCAGAACGGTACTTACGACACTTACGACGTTTACTACTTGAAGTACGGCGGCGGCGGCACGTTCACCGCGACGGCGACCGGCGGCGCTTCTTCCGGTGCGGTCGACACGAACGCCACGCAAGCGGTCGGCAAGGTGACGATCACCGCGGCTTCCGCCGAGAACGACAACGAAGTCACCATCGTCAACACCGCCGGGCAGGTGTTGATTCTCGCGATCGAGTCTCGTCTTTCGACCGCGAAGATTATCAGATTGGCGAACGCGGGCGTGAAGGATTCAAGAGCGTCGGGCACGACGGCGGGGTCTTGGAGTCAGGCCGGCGGCGGTCTCGCGCTCGACGCGGTCAGTTTCTACGCGCCGAGTCTGAGCATTATCGGTCTCGGCACCAACGACGCTTACGTAGCGTCGGCGACAAAGGCCACGTACAAAACGGCGATGCAGGCCATCATCAACAATTGCCGCCTGACGGGTGACGTGGTTTTGCTGACGCCGCCCCCTACCAGCGACGGGACCGTGGCCGCGCTCATCACTCAGTATCGAGCGGCGATCGCCGAGCTGGCGGTCGAGAACGGCGTCCCGGTGATCGACATCTTTGCTCGCTTCGGAGGGACGTGGCAGACGACTCTCATGAACGACACTTTTCATCCGAACAACTCCGGGTACTGGGACATCGGCGCGGCGGTCGGGTTGTTCTTGACTTCAGTTATCGGCGCGAATTAAGGAGACACGCGAATGTTCACTCACGTAATTAGTCGCACGTACCGAGACTCCTCGGGCGTCAGCATCACGGCTCAAGAGTCCGTCACCGGAGACTCTGAGTTCAACTTCGACGGCTCCATCGCCGTCGCCACTCGGGTCGAAGTCGATTACGCGGTGACGCGAGCCAACCTGAAGTCGCTATCGCTGTACTGCGCCGACGCCGTCACGGTGTACGCGGAGAAGGCGACCGCGCTGGCTGTGGTCGACACGATCAACGCCTCCGGCGGCGACGCCCAGATCGAAATCACGAGTCACGGGCTGGCCGTCAACGACATCATCCGAGTGACGGGAATCGGCGGATCGACCAACCTGAACGGAGTTTGGTTCGTTAAAACCGTCGTGGACGCGAATCACATCAAGATCAGCGCCACCTCGGGCGGCAGCGCGGTTCAGGGCAACGACGCCACGTACACTTCCGGCGGGTCGGTGTACTACCAACTGCGAATCGACATCGCTTCGCCGCAGAATCTTTTGTGGAGCGTAGCGAAAGACGGTCTGAGCAAGTGCCCGTTCACCACGGACATCGGCAAGCTCTTCGTGACGAACGCCAACGCCGACGCCGTGACTTTCAAAGTTCGATCGCTCGCCGATCAGACGCCGTAAACCCGCCGAGTCGGGAATGAACGCCACCGTCGGGCCTGATCGACGGAGGGGAGTGAGAACCTCCCCTCGCGAAAATGAGGAGAGAATGCTCTGGACTGACGCAGACTTCGTGACTGCCGCCGATCTTTACTCGATCGACGCGTCCGTCGCTGACTTGGCGACGGACTTCTCTCTCACGTTGGAGGGCGCCGACGGTCTCATTCGCCGCGGCATCGAGTCGGCCGGCCGAACGCTGACCGCCAACCTGCAGTCGTTCTCTTCGGGCTTGGCGAATTCGAGCCAGCTGTTTTCTTCTTCTCACCTCGCCGCCGTGTTTCATCCCGGCGTGTACCCCGGGCAGAGACTCAGGGTGACTCCGTCTCAGATCGTCGTCAGCGGGCCCGTTTCCAACTACTGGTCGGCGATTAAACGGTGGGTGGCGTCCCGATGTCTCGCCGAGGTCTATCTCGCCGTATGCTCAAAGGCCGAGGGCGATCGTTACGAGACCAAGCTTGAGTTACTCCTTTCCCGTGAGGAGAAGGATCTCTGGCCTTCTCTCAAGGCGACGGGGATTCCTCTGGTAGGCAGCCCGATGCCTTGCCCGGCCGCCGTGCAGGAGAATTCAGGCAGTTGGTCGGCGTCGACGGCCGCTTTGGTCGCCGGAACTTCGATCGGTCAGTTCGACGTGGCGATCACCTACGTCGACGGCGTCGTTTATGTCAGTCCGACGGACACGAAGAACGCGGAAAGCCATCCGTCGGCGCGCAAGACCGTGAATCTGTCTGAGAGCGGGCTCGGAATCACCGTCGATTTGACGAGTCTCGTGCCGCCCGACGGGACGATCGACAAGAGAAAAGCGGCGCAGGGGTTCGTGCAGCAGATGAACGCCACCGCGTACAACGTGTGGGTGAGTGAGAGAGGCGGGACGCTGTGGTTGCAAAACGCCTCACCGATTCCGATAGCGACGAGAACTTACGCGCTCGACGCAGATCCGGTTCTGTCCGGGTACGCGGCGCAGGAGGGGCAGTGGCCTGAGTCTTATCGGGGCGTCAGCAACACGCTGATGAGAGCTTGAGGGCGACGGTCGAGAGTCTCGATCGTCGGACGGACGCGATACTCGCTTCGTTCGAGAGCGATCTGAGCGGCGTGGTGTCGCGAGCTCGACTGGCGACGTCACTTCGACTTCGAGCGCTGCTGAACTTGACGGCCGCGGGAGAAATCATCCCGTCGGCGGCGAATCTGAGAAAGATTCAGGCGCTGCCGAAGATATTTCAGCAGGCGCTCGCGACGCACGGGTACGACGACGCCCTAGCCGTCTTCGTCGACGGGTTCGACGGCGGTCTCACGCTGTTCGAAGACGTGTTGAAGAAGATCACCGACGACTACGTGATCAAGCCGGTGAGCTGGAGCGGCAAGGACAGGGCGCTGCTGAGTCAGATGAAGCAGGGCGTGGTGATGTCGATCGACGACGTGATCGATCGAACCGCCCGATCGGCGCGCAATCAGGCCGTGTACATGGTCGGCGGGTCTCCGTTCGAGGCGGTCGCCATAGAGTTGGCGGAGAGACTGGGGACGTCGGTCGGTCAGGCGTCGGGTCTGGCTGCGACGGGCATAAGCACGTTCTACCGAACGGCCGCCGCGAAGGGTTACGAGAAGATCGAGAACGAGCTGGCCGAACACGACCGACAGCTGGAGTACACGTACCACGGGCCGCCGGCCAGCGACAAGTTTATTCGGCCGTTCTGTCAGAGACTGATGAAGCAGGCGGCGCAGGGTCGGACGTGGTCGAAGAGTCAGATCGACAGGATGGACAACGGGCAGCTCGAAGACGTGTTCACGACTTGCGGCGGCTGGCGCTGCAGGCATCAGTGGATAGTGGCTCTGGACGGAAAGAATGGCGGACGTTAGTTTAACTTTCGGAAACGAGCCTGTGGAGGTGCTGCTGAAGAGGCTGGGTGAAGCGACTACGCCGACGCCCGGCGACATGTTGTACGTGCTGAACAGGCAGAAGAGCAGAATTCTCGATCGAACGTCGAGGGGATTGGATCTCAACGAGCAGCGCTTCGAACCGTACTCGAGAAACGGACCGTTCTATTACTACTCGAAAGGTTCGACCGGCTCCTCGCTGAAGAGCAGGAAGGCGTTCGCCGGAAGAGTGGCGAAGAAGACCGGCGGCAAGAGAACGACGGTCGGGGTGAAGTTCCCGTCGTACGGCGCGGCGAAGGCCGCCATCAGAGGAATTTCGCACGTCGACTTGCTCGGGTTTCAGGCGCCTCACATGCTGCAGGCGATCGTCGCCCGATCGGGCGACGGCCGGTACGGGTCGCTCGGGATTTACGGGCCTGAGGCGGATCGAGCCGAAGGGCACAACGTCGGGGCGGGCAATCTGCCGAAGAGAGAATGGTTCGGGTTTAGTTTCAAAGACGAGCAGGCGACGGTCGTCGACTTCGAGACGCTGCTCGGGGTCAGAGTGAAAAGGGTGATCGAATGAGTTTTCCGATCGGGAAGATCGTGATCGACGCGATCGTGGATCGTCTCAAGGACGACAACGACGGGTTCAACGTCACGTTCAACAATCTGCGAGTCGACTACGGAGTGTCGAGAGAGTCGGTGATCGACTTCGCCCCGCTAGACGGGACGAGCAAGAATTTCGTGTTGGCCAATCTTGACCCGAGCGACTGGGTGACGGCGGCCAATCCTACGTTTCCGTTCGTGACGCTGTTCGTCGAAAGTTCGACGAATCAGAACTTGCAGAAGTTTCATCAGTTCTCAGGAGAGGTTAGGGTCGGGCTGAACGTGTTCTTGTCTTGGTCGAACCCCAAGCTGCGAATCGACGCCTTCGAGCCGGAGGCCAGCTGTTACGAAGAGACGGTGTTCACGGTGTTCAATCGGGCGCGAAACGCGTCACCCGATGATCAGAACTGGGGCGAAGAGATCACGTTCAACGGAAACGTCTCTTGTCAGCGCACCCGCCTCGAGCGTGGCGAAAACTTCTGGCGACAGGCGCTAGGGTTCAGGATGGAATTCGAAGTGGATCAGCGAGGGGAAGTGTGACGAGGTACAAGTATTTCGGCAACGGTTACGTGGAGGCCACCGACGCTTCGTTCAAGAAGTTCGGGCAGGAGCTTCCGTTGTCCGACCAGACCGCGCTCGACATCATCGAAGCGGGCGGCGGAATTCTGACGACCGAGCAGTTCGCAGAGATCGGCTATACACCGATCGAGCAAGCCGACAAGCGCGAGCGCAGAGGGCCGGCCTGGCAGGCTCGACATGATCAGGCTCTCGGCAAGATGCGAGAGCTGAGAAAGATTTTGAGTGATCGCCTGACTAAGGGCGCAGAACAGGAGAACAGAAATGGCGAATAAGGCTCTTTCCCGCCTCGAGCGAGTGTACATGGCCGATCAGGCCGACTTCGCGGTCGGACCTTCGTTCGGTAACGGCGACTACGTTCGCAGCATCAAGGTGGATATGTCGAACGACATCGCCACTCTCGTTCGACGTGACAAGACCGGCAGCCGAACGGCGACCATCGGGGTCAAAGGTCGCACCTTCGGTAAGTGGTCGTACGAGGGCTCCCTGGCTCCTTCGGGCGTCAACGGAACCGCGCCCGACTTCGAGCCCCTGATGAAGGCCATCTTCGGCGCCAACGGCGTCGCGGGCGGCGGCGGTCTGCAGTACAACTTCGTCGACGATCCGATTCTCACTTTCGGCATGGCGTCGTTCCGAACTCCGTCGACTCTCAATCAGCGAATCGCTATCGGTTGCGTCGTTCAAGAAGCGACTTTCAACGTCGGCGCCGACATCGCCGAGTTCACCGCCAGCGGTGAGTGCCGCAACGTTCTCGAGTCGGATTACTACGACGCCGCCACGACCGAGGAGAAGGCCGGGTACGGCGCCATGCCCACCGAGCCCGGGGCGCCCGTCAGCGCGGGCGGGATCATCGCCGGGTTCACCGGCGACGTGAGCATCGGCGGATCCAGCATTAGCCGCATTCGCACCGCGACGATCAAGATCAACAACGGTGGCGCGGTGGTGAAAGACACGTTCGGCACCTACCTGCCGGACGACGTCGAAGGCGACACGCGGAACGTGACCATCACGTTCAACATGTACGAAGACGACAGCGCCGGTCAGAAGAACATTCGCGAAGCGACCAACACGAAGACTCCCGTGGACGTGGACATTACCGTCGGCACCGTGGCCGGGTCGATGGTTCAGTTTCTGCTCACCAACGTTCAGCTGGCCGCCTACACCCTCGACGACAGCGCTCGTCGGTACAGTCTGTCGGTGCCTGAGAGTCGGGCGTTCGGGACCGACATCACGTCGCTGGACGAGATCGTGATGGTGATAAAGTAGTATCGCGAAAGCACGCGGCGGGGGAGCTCGGGAGTCCAAGGCCCGAATCTTGAACGACGGCGATCAGCCGCGCCCCGCCCAATTTTACGAAACAAGGAGGAAAGCCGAGACACGACACGCATCTCGTCGTGGGTCGGAGACGAATCATGTTCAATTTCTTGAGTCAGCGAGAGGTCCAGTCTGCGAAGTACCCGGGCGTGACGTTCACGGTGAGAGCCATGACCGAGGCGGTTCGGATGAGAATGATGACGCGAAACGCAGAGGCGTTGGCGGAAGTGAGACGGGTTCAGTCTGATCTCGACGCCATTGAGCACGACGAAGGTGAGTCGTACTCAGCTGAGCAGAAGCTCCAGATCGTCAATCTTTTGGATCAAGGTGAGCTGATCAAGCGAACGCGCATCGACCCCACGTACGTTGAGTTCGGTTTCGTTTCTCTCAGCGGCATGACCATCGACGGCGTCGCCGACGTGGACTGGAAGACGCTTCATGAGCGCGGGCCCGAAGAGCTCTATCAGGAGGTGGTCGAGGCCGTCAAGGCAGATTCTCAAATGTCTCGCGAGGAGCGAGCGAATTTAGAGTCGCCTACCACTTCAGCCGCTCAGGCGGGTGGGCGAACCGACGATTCAATTGCGGCGAATGCAGGAGAGACGGATTCTACGAGCACCGAAACTGCTCCCGATACTATCCCGCAGACGTAAAGCCGGATCGAGAGAAGTGGTGGGCCGCGCAGTACGACGACGTGGTGGTGCCGGGTGTCTCGACCAACGAATGTCCGGTGTCGCTCATCAGTCCTTTCTCGATCACTATGATCCAGATCAGTGATCGCAGTCGTCGTCTGCCTGAGCTTCGAATTTTAGGAGACGGGTCTCAACTTCCCGCTAAGACGGTGGACGCCTTGGAGATCATAGCG
>Ga0068859_100000401_pt1 | contig 43052 bp, 40 predicted proteins | sample KBSSwiS22_FD_66585 | JGI IMG/M metagenome (GOLD analysis project Ga0068859, IMG submission 66585) | Switchgrass rhizosphere microbial communities from Kellogg Biological Station, Michigan, USA - KBS Switchgrass S2-2 | ecosystem: Host-associated > Plants > Roots > Rhizosphere > Soil ... | reverse complement strand
CTGGTAATCGGCGCGAAGCAGCGCCGTCAGGCGGCTCGTGGGTTGGAACTTGAAGGCCGCACGCACGGACTTGATGTTCGAGTCGCCATATCGTGAGCCCAGCTGGCTACGCATCCAGCCGGTCTCACGGTTCAATTCGCCGACCACACGCAGGGCCGCGTTCTCGGCCACGGGCGCGTTCAGCATGGCGGCGAAGCGGCGCTGGCCTTCGTTGCCGACGCCGCCCAGAACCTGCGCCTCGAAATGATCGCTGGGTTCGTTGGTGTAGATGGTGAAGGCGCCGCCCGTGGTGTTGCGGCCGAACAGGGTGCCTTGCGGGCCCTTCAGCACTTCGACGCGATTGACGTCGAACAGGTTTAGGACCCCCTGGCCATTGGAGCCGGAGACGTAGACGTTGTCGATATAGGTCGCGACGGGCTGGTCCTGACCGACAATGTTGTCCGTTTGGCCGAGGCCACGGATCCTGATGTAACTGGCGATCGGATCGACCGATGTCGCGCGCTCGATGGACAGACTCGGGGTCGATGCGCTGAGATCGGCGAGCGTCCGAGTGGCTTGCTTTTGAATGGTGTCGCCGCTGAAGGCGCCGACGGCGATGGGCGTATCCTGCAGCTTCTCCGTCACTTTCCGTGCCGTGACCACCACTTCTTCCAGCGCCGCGCCCTCAGCCGGCGCTGCTTGAGCCGCAACGTATTGGACCGGTGCGGCCGAGATCCGCCGGTCGGATGCGGGATAAAGCGCGACCTTGAGCGATCGAGCCGGGCGACGCTTCACGATCAGGCCGCCGGTATCGTCACGCACAATTTCGAGGCCGGTTCCCGCCAGCAGCTGTCTGGCGCCCTGCTCCGCAGTCACAGTGGCGCGAAGCTGCGTTGCGCGAACGCCATCAACCACGGCCGGATCGAACAAAATGTTCGCACCGGTTTTCGCGGCAAGCTCTTGCAACGCCTGAGCTGCAGGCTGCGCGGCGATATATACGGAGAATGCGCGTTCCTGGGCGTGCGCATTTGTCGACAGAATCGCCAGCGCAACCGTCAAGGACACGCCTGGATGCGATATCTTGATCATATGTCCCTCCCCGTCGGTGCGCTTTTCCCGCACGCTTCGAAGGGTAGACGAGCAGCGGAGCGTTTTCCTCAGCAGCCGGCCGCGGTTTTCAGTTTCAAAGACGTCAGCGAACAGCTTCGTTACCTTGCGAGGCTCAGTTCACGCTGTCCGCCACCTTTGACGCATGGCCTGCGATTGGATGTGAGTTGGAGGACATCCGCCACTAACTGATCACTTAAGGAAGATGCGGTCAGGTTCACTAGGTTATGGGAGAGACTGGCGGCGAGCGTGCGGGCGGCATATTCGCCGCGGGCCGGCGCAGTATCAGCAAGTTATCGCGGGCCTCGACCTGCGCGCCCAGCAGTGCGGCGACGGAATGAGCAAAGCTTTCGGTGTCGTGCGTGTCATAACTGCCGCTGATCCGTTCACTTGCAAGCGTATCATCGACACGGATCTGCCAGGAATGTCCATATCGGTTCATCTCTGCCACGGCGTCGGCGAGCGGTTGACTGTTCAGCACTAGCCTCCCTTGCAGCCATGCGCTCTCGACCAGGGGGTCAGGTCGATCAAGGCGCGCGACCCTGCCGCGGCACAACAGCAACCGCTCGCCAGGCTTCATGAACTTCAAAACCGCTCGATCCACACCTTTTGCGGGCTGCACCATGACGCGCCCGTCAAGCAGCATGACCGCGACACCCGATTGCTCCCGAGCGACGTCAAAGGTGGTTCCAAGCGCAGTGACGGCACGACCGTCGGCGCAGACAATGAACGGTCGCGTGCGATCGTGAGCTACTTCAAAACGAGCACGTCCGCGCAGCAGGTCGATGCGCCGCGACGAGGCGGTGAGCCGAACATCCACCGCGCTCTCGGTGTCTAAGGTAATCGCGGAGCCGTCCGCTAACGCCACCCGGCGCAGCTCGGCGCGCTCCGTAGCATAGCGCTTCGCAGACAAGCTTCTCCATATATATCGAGATGCGATCGCCGCTGGCACAAGCGCCGCGGCGCCGCCTGCGAGCACCGCGCGGCGTGCAAGGCGACTCCTCCCTCCATCGTAAGCGATCGGACCGCGCAATCCGCCAACCGTCTCCCACGCCTCCGTCACTTCCATCAACGCGCGCTGATGCTCGGCCGACTCTGCGAGCCATGCGCGGAACTGATGCTCGTCGTCGCGGGATCGGTCTTCAGAGTTTAGCCGCGCGAGCCAGACCGCCGCGTCAGCGCGCGCATTTGAAAGGGCTGGACGAGGCTTCTTGCTCACCAGTCTACCGCCCATTTTGTGATGAAAATCATCGCCTTTGCGACATGCTTCTCCACAGCGCTAACGCTGATCCCATGCTCTTCGGCAATCTCCCGATATTTCTTCCCTTCGAGGCGATGGCTGAGAAAAATCAGTCGCGTTTTTGCCGGGAGACGATTTAGCCCTTCCCGTACGCGCGCCAACCGCTCGCGCGCAATCAGCACCTCGTCTTGCAGCGGGTCGGCCGAGCCCGCGAGCAATCTGGCAAGCTCGCCCTCCACTTCAGTATGGACGAGAAGCTGGCGTGAGTGATCGATCGCGATATTGATCGCCGCACGAGTGAGGTAGGCAGCCGGATCCTGCACAACTGTAGTGGCTCGGCGCTCGCTCATTCGCACATAGGCGCTTTGAAGGCAGTCCTCGGCAGAAACGCGGCCGCCAACGCGGCGCGCCACTCGGCGCAGCAGCTTGCGCCACTCCGGGCGATCATCGCCATTCATGCCATGGCAGCTTTCAACTGGGATATCCGTGCGCTCGAATAGTTAGACGAATGAAGCTAACGACTCCTCAGTCTAGGTTCACGAGACTTCCCGCGCCGCGTACGTCGCTCATGGCACTATCAACGGCATTGTCAGACCGAGCTTGGCCGCAAGGCTGATGCGTCCGTTGGTCAATTGGCCGATCTCGCTCAGCGCTCCGACGGGGCTGCCGGCGGAGGGCTTGTCGGGCGTCGCCGCCTTGAGATGCGACAGCGCCTGGGCAGGCCTCGGTGGGACGGAGGGCTGTTGCCGGTCGAAGCGTCACGGACTATGTCGGGCGGCGATCAAGCTCAAGTGACGTCGATGGGGGGCCCGTGGATTACGAGTTCATCCAGGTCGAGCGCCAAGGGGCCGTCACCACCGTCACCCTGAACCGGCCAGAGGTGATGAATGCGCTTCACATCCCGATGCACCAGGAGCTGCAGGCGGCGTTCGACGATTTTGCCGACGACGACCAGCAACAGGTCTGCATCGTCACGGGAGCCGGCGAGCGCGCCTTTTGCGCGGGCAGCGACCTCAAAGCTGTCGCTGCGGGCGCCCGCGGCGGCTACCCGCGAAGCGGCTACGGGGGCTTGGTCGAACGGTTCGACCTCGACAAACCGGTGATCGCCGCCGTCAACGGGGTCTGTCTGGGAGGGGGCTTCGAACTCGCCCTGGCCTGCGACCTGATCATTGCAGCCCAGAGCGCGAGCTTCGGGCTTCCGGAGCCGAGGGTCGGAGGGATCGCGCTTGGCGGGGGGGTGCACCGCCTGGTCCGGCAAATCGGCCAGAAAAAGGCCATGGGCTTGCTGCTGACCGGCCGGCGCATCAGTTCCGCTGAAGCCTCGGACCTGGGCCTGGTCAACGAAGTCGCCCCCGATGGGGGGGCTTTGGCGGCCGCCCAGCGTTGGGCCGCTCTTATTCTGGAGTGCGCGCCGCTCTCGATCCGCGCCACCAAGGAAGCCGCGCTCCGCGGCCTCGACGAACCGAGCCTGGCGGACGCCATGAAGCGCCAAGCCGGCTATCCGGCCTATGTTCGCTGGGCGAAGTCGGAGGATCGGCTGGAAGGCTCGCGGGCCTTCGCCGAAAAACGGCCGCCCAGCTGGAAATTCCGCTGATCCGCCGCGCAGCGCGCGCGGCTCAGGACGCCGGGGCGCCAGCCTCCTCGTCCATCCGGATCACGATCTTGCCGAAGAAGGACGAGGCCTCCAGCATTCGGTGCCCGTTTGCGATCTCCGACAGCGGCAGGACGGCGTGCACCACAGGTGCGACCTGGCCGTTTGCGACCAGCCGCAGCAGGCCCAGCATGATCCGCCGCAACCGGGCGTCATCGGGTCGTCCGACCCCGTGCAGTTCGAGACCGCGTGTGAACAGCTGGCCCAGATGGATCTGGGCCATGTGACCCGCCGTGACCCCGGTCGTCACGAAACGCCCACCGTCAGCGAGCGACTTGAATGCGGCCTCCCACATCGGCGCCCCCACGTGGTCAAGCACTACGTCTACGCCGCGCCCACCGGTGAGCGCTCGGACCCGTTCGGCGACGTTTTCCTCGTAGTGGTTTATGGGCTCGGCCCCGAGACGCGATGCGAGCTCGAACTTGCCGGGCGCTCCGACCGTGGTGATCACCCGGCAGCCGGCGGCCCGCGCGATCTGAATGCCGAAGCTGCCGACGCCGCTGCCGCCGGCGATGACCAGCACGTCCTCCCCCGCCTGGATACGGGCGCGGTTGACAAGGGCGTCGTAGGCGCTGCGGCCCGCCGTAGGGATGGCGGCCGCCGCCGTATAGTCGCAGGTGGGCGGCAGCGCGAAGGTCAGCATCGCCGGCGCCGTGGCGACCTCCGCGTGGGCGCCCGCGCCCAAGGCCACGACCGGCTGGCCGACGGCCAGGTCCGGATAGGCGGAGCGGGCCTCGGAACCGATCTCCAAGATGTCGCCGGCGATGTCGCGCCCGCCGATGTAGGGCAGCTGGCGCATGACGCCGTGGGAGCCCTCGCGGCTATAGATGTCCAGCCGGTCAAGCGAACTTGCCCGGACACGGATCAGCACGTCGTTGGGACCAGGCTTCGGGTCCGGACGTGGACCGACCTTGAGCGCCTCGGGACCGCCTCGGGTCTCGATGAAGGCTGCGCGCATGGGCGCTCCTTTGGATTCGCCCGCGCCGGCCTCAACCGGAGACTGTCGGCGTGCAGCAGAGTTCGGTATAGCCGTTTGGCTACCCCACACCAAGGCGGGTCCATGGCTCCGCGCCACGTCGAACCCGCTGTCGCGCCTCCGAGCGTATCGGGCAGCATTGAACCGGGAGGAGCTTTGCGATGTCGAACGACGGCCACAGCCGCAATCTTGAGCGGGCTTTCGCTTGGGCTGAAGGGATCATGGGCGGCAAGGTTGTCGCCAAGGAGGACCAGAAGCGCTGGCGCCCGCAGTGGTTCCTAGACATCGAGAAGCCGGACGGCTCGATCCATCGGGTCGTTCTTCGCGGGTGGCGGGCGGCGACCACCGGCACCGAGGAGGAGAACCGCCGGTTTCTGGAGAGGGAAGCTGCGGTGACGCGCGCCCTGCAGGGTACGGGCGTCAAGGTGGCGGCCTTTCACGGCTACGACCCCGAGGGCGGCTGGATGTTGATAGATCGCTTCGAGGGCTCTCCGCATATCGGCGACGTCGAGGACCTTCAGCTGCAGAAGAAGATCTTCCATAGCTACATGGAAAATCTCGCGCTGATGCACAGCCTCGACTGCGCCAAGCTTGGCCTGGAAGGCGTGGTCGATCCGCCGGCGTCCTACGAGGACGCCATCGGAGGCGAGGCAGGGGGCTTGGCCTGGTATCGCAAAGAATACGACAAGGTGGTCGAAAAGGACCCGGAGCCCCTGGTCGAACTCGGGCTTTGGTTCGCATCAACGCATAAGCCCCGGCCGACCAAGCAATATTCGCTAAGTACCGGCGATCCGGGGATCAACAATTTCATGTTCCAAGGCGACAGGTTCGTGGGCCTCTACGACCTCGAACTGGCCTACATCGGCGACCCGCTGCGGGAAATCTGCCAGATGCGGCTGAAGACCATGTGCCATGGGAGCGGCGAACGCTACCTGCACGATCTGCCCGACGGGATTCGGCACTGGGCCGACGCGCTCGGCGTGGAGCTCGACCGTGAGTCGATCGGATACTGGACCGTCGTCGCCATGCTTCAGGGTCCGATGCTCACCGTTCGGATCATGAACAAACCGGACCCGGAGTACATCGCCGAGTTCGAGCACATGAATACCCACCAACCCCATTACCGGCGCGGTCTCGCCGAGGCGCTGGCGGAATACTACGGACTCGAGCTGACCGTGCCGGAAAAGCCTGAGCCGCACAGCGATCGCATGTCGCGTTACTATGAACTGGTCACCCGCCAGTTGCTGGAGACGCACGCCCGCCTGGCGACTTCAGACGAACACAAGTTCTTGCTGGAGAGGACTGCGGATTTCACCAAGACCCTCGAACTGGACAAGGCTTATGGCGAGCACACGCGGGCGGCCAACATGGCCGACCTTTCGGCCGTGCTCGGCCAGCCGGTCAAGTCGGAGCGGGAGGGATTGGCCATGCTCCAGGCCCGGATCAAGAACTCGCCCGAGCAGGACATCCCCGGCGTGGTGCAGGCGCTGTTCAACATCGAGGTTCGCAATGCCTGGGTGTTCGAACCGATGCAGCGCTGGGCCAAATACCGCACCGCCGCGCCGTTGGACAGGATGTGGTGACCTAAAGGCCGACCTTGGCTGGTGGGGCCTCAGCGCCCCGCTTCAGGCCTGGTTGAGCCACTCGCGGGCTTGGCGCTGGGCTTCGGCGACGTCGTCGGAGGCCATCTCGTCCGCCAGTTCCTTGCGGTAGACCTTGGCCTCGACCGAGCCGCGCATGGCGGCGAGGTTGAACAGCATGTGCGCCGACACATAGTCCAGCGGCGCGCCGCCCTGGCCTGTCGAATAGAGCAGGCCGAGGCGGAAAAGCTCGTCACCCGTCGCGTCCGGCGTCGGAAGCGGCAGGCCGTGTTCGGCGACTTCCATACGGGGCAGCATCGTGCTTGTCCTCTTCGACGACCGCCTCCCGGTCTGGAGACGTAAGGGTCGTCTTCACCGTCGAGGAAAAACCAAGCCGCCTGAACACAAAGTTAAGGCGCGCGTCGCCTGATCTTCATCGGCGATGGCGCGCTTTATTCAGCGCGCCCGCTGATTGAAGAGCAACCGCCGTTCGGCCTCGGCCTCCGCGGGGGTCTGGTTCGCCCGGCGCTGCTCGAAACCTTCGCCATGCTTCATCGCCCGCTGGACCGCCTCGCGCGAACCGATGCGCTCACGCCAGGCCGCGAGGTTGGGGAACTCGGCGAGGTCGATCCCCTGCATCGCCGAATAGCCGGTCCAGGGCCAGGCGGCCATGTCGGCGATCGAATAGTCGCCGGCCAGGAAGTCCCGCCCATCCAGACGCTTCTCCAGCACGCCATAGAGGCGATGGCTTTCGTTGGTGTAGCGGTTGGCGCCGTAAGCCAGCTGGCGCTGGTCGGGAACGAAGCTGGCGGCGAAGTTTCGGAAATGGTTCGCCTGGCCCAGCATGGGGCCCAGGCCCGCCATCTGCCAGAACAGCCACTCCTCCACCTCCACGCGGTTGCGCTCGTCGCGTCCGTAGAAACTGCCGGACTTTCGCCCGAGGTACTGCAGGATGGCGCCGGATTCGAAGACCGAGATCGGCTGGCCGTCTGGGCCCTCGGGGTCGACGATCGCCGGCATGCGATTGTTGGGGCTGATGGCCAGGAATTCGGGGCGGAACTGCTCGCCAGCGCCGATATTCACCCGCCGGATCTCGTAAGGGAGTCCCATCTCCTCCACGGCGATGGTGATCTTGTGACCATTGGGCGTCGGCCAGTAATAGATCTCGATGGGCAAAACCATGACGGCCTCCCTTGGCGACTTTGCGTTGCATCGCAGATAGCAGAGACTGCCCAGCCAATGCGCCCCTCGCGGCGCTTTGTCGACCGCCGAGACGGCCTCGGCGTTCAGCCTCAGTTCACGCGAATAAGGGCATCAGAGGGTCGTGTTCTCGACGAAGACCATATCCGGCGCCCTGAAACGCCTCGCACGCCTCGCCGGGGTTGTTGCCCTGGCGGCGACCGTCGCGGGCGGACCAGCTCTGGCCGACGGGCGCGGTCATGACCGGGGGGAAGGCCGCTGGGCGCGCGAAGGCCGGGACGGTCGTTGGGCTGGCGGGGGCGAACGCTGGGCGCGGGACGGCAGGGATGGCGGCCGTTGGGCGCGGGACCGGGGCGAGTGGCGCGGCCCTCCCCGTGGGCGGGGCTACGGATATGACTATGGCTATGGCCCGCCGCGCGGCTACCCGCCCCCCTACATGGAAGGTCCTCGGTATCCGTCGCGTCCGATCCCGCCGGGAATTGGCCTGCGGCGCGGCGGCATGATTCCGCCGGAGTATCGCGGCGCGGTGGTGCCGGACTACGGCCGCCACCGGCTGCGCCCGCCCCCGCCGGGGTTCGGCTGGGTGCGGATGGGCGATCGCTACCTGCTGGTCTCCCGCTCCACCGGCCAGATCTTCGACGTGATCGGCGACTGACGCCTACTCCAGGCCGAGCCTGGCCTTCAGGAGCTGGTTGACCGCGCCGGGGTTGGCCTTGCCTTGGGTGGCCTTCATCACCTGGCCGACGAACCAGCCGATCGCCTGGGGCTTGTCCTTCACCGCGGCCGCCTGGCCGGGATTGCCGGCGATCAGCTCGTCGATGATCTTCTCCAGGGCGCCGGTGTCGGAGACCTGGCGCAGGCCCTGCTTCTCGACGATCTCGGCGGCGCCGCCCTCGCCCGCCCACATGCGGTCGAACACGTCCTTGGCGATCTTGGAGGAGATCACTCCCTCCTCGATGAGTTGGACGAGCTCGGCGACGGCGGCCGGTGCGATGGGCGACTGGGCGATCTCCAGCCCCGCTGCGGTCAGCTTTGCCGCCAGGTCGTTGGTCACCCAGTTGGCGGTGAGCTTGGCGTCGCGCCCCTTGGCGGCGGCCTCGTAGAAATCGGCCTTGGCCTGCTCGCCGACCAGCACGCCTGCGTCGTAGACCGAAAGGCCATACTGCGAGATCAGCCGCGCCTTCTTGGCGTCCGGCAGCTCAGGCAGGTCGGCCTCGATCTGCTTGATCCAGGCCGGGTCCAGTTCCAGCGGCAGCAGGTCGGGGTCGGGGAAATAGCGGTAGTCGTGCGCCTCCTCCTTGGAACGCATGGACCGCGTCTCGCCCTTCACCGCATCGAACAGGCGGGTCTCCTGGTCGATCCGGCCGCCCTCCTCCAGGATCTCGATCTGGCGGCGCGCCTCGTACTCGATCGCCTGCTGCATGAAGCGGAAAGAGTTGACGTTCTTGATCTCGCAACGGGTGCCGAAGGGCTCGCCGGACCGGCGCACGGAGACGTTCACGTCGGCGCGCAGGTTGCCCTTGTCCATGTCGCCATCCGAGGCGCCCAGGTAGACCAGTATGGTCCGCACCTTCTTCACATAGGCCGCGGCGTCCTCGGCCGAGCGCATGTCCGGCCGAGAGACGATCTCCATCAGCGCGGTGCCGGCGCGGTTGAGGTCGATGTAGGTGGCGTTGGGGTCCTGGTCGTGCAGGCTCTTGCCCGCGTCCTGCTCCAGGTGCAGGCGCTCGATGCCGACGACGAAGCTGGAGCCGTCGTCGCGCTCCACCAGCACCTCGCCCTCGCCGACGATCGGGTCCTTGAACTGGCTGATCTGGTAGCCCTGCGGCAGGTCCGGATAAAAATAGTTCTTCCGGTCGAAGCGCGACCACAGATTGATCTTCGCCTTCAGGCCAAGCCCCGCCTTCACCGCCTGCTCGACGCAGTGACGGTTGATCACCGGCAGCATGCCCGGCATGGCGGCGTCGACCAGGCTCACCTGCTCGTTTGGGCCCGCGCCGAAGCCCACGGCCGCGCCGGAGAAAAGCTTGGCGTTCGAGGCCACCTGAGCATGAATCTCCAGCCCCAGGACCACCTCCCAGTCGCCGGTCCGGCCCTTGATCAGCTTGGATGTGTCAGCGGTCTGGCTCATGGCTCACCACCACTTCTGAGGTTTGGCGCGGAAATCCGCGGCCTTCTCGATCGCGCCGCCCAGCGAAAACAGCGTCCCTTCGTCCAGCGGGCGGCCGATGAGCTGCAGGCCCAGCGGCAGGCCGGCGGCGTCGAGGCCGGCCGGCAGGCTCATGCCCGGGAGGCCGGCCAGGTTCACCGTCACGGTGAAGATGTCGTTCAGGTACATCGCCACCGGATCGTCGGCGTTCTCGCCGAGCGTGAAAGCCGCCGAGGGTGCGGTCGGCGTCAGCAGGGCGTCGACCTTGCCGAACGCCGCCTCGAAGTCCTCCGAAATGCGGCGGCGGACCTTCAGCGCCTTCAGGTAATAGGCGTCATAGTAGCCGGCCGACAGCACATAGGTGCCGATCAGGATGCGCCGCTTCACCTCGGTCCCGAAGCCCTCCGCGCGCGTCTTCTCGTAGGTGTCCGTGAGGCTTCGCCCATCGACCCGCAGGCCGTAGCGCATGCCGTCGTAGCGGGCGAGGTTCGAGGACGCCTCGGCGGGGGCGATGATGTAGTAGGCCGGCAGGGCGTATCGCGTGTTGGGCAGGCTGACCTCCACGATCTCGCAGCCGGCGTCCTTCAGCCACTCCACGCCCTTGCGCCACAGCGCCTCGATCTCGGCAGGCATGCCGTCGACCCGATATTCCTTCGGCACGCCGACGCGCAGCCCCTTGACCGACTTTCCGACGAAGGACGGGAAGTCTGGGGTCTCCACCGCCAGGCTGGTGGAATCCTTGGGGTCGTGGCCGGCCATGGACTTGAGCAGGATGGCGGCGTCCTCGACCGTGCGGGCCATCGGGCCGGCCTGGTCCAGCGACGAGGCGAACGCCACAATCCCCCAGCGCGAGCAACGGCCGTAGGTCGGTTTGATCCCCACCGTGCCGGTGAAGGCGGCGGGCTGGCGGATCGAGCCGCCGGTGTCGGTGGCTGTGGCCCCCAGGCACAGCTCCGCCGCCACCGCCGCGGCCGAGCCGCCGGAGGAGCCGCCGGGCGTCAGGTGCGAATTGGAGCCCTGGCGGCGCCAGGGGTTCACCACCGGCCCGTAGGCCGAGCTCTCGTTGGACGAGCCCATGGCGAACTCGTCCATGTTCAGCTTGCCCAGCATCACCGCCCCGTCGCGCCACAGGTTGGCGGTGACGGTGGATTCGTAGGTCGGCTTGAAGCCATCCAGGATCTTGGAGGCCGCGGTGGAGGCCACGCCCTCGGTGCAGAACAGGTCCTTGATCCCCAGCGGCGCACCATCCAGCGGTCCGGCCTCGCCGCGCGCGCGGCGCGCATCCGAGGCGCGCGCCATCTCCAGCGCCCTCTCCGGCGTCTCGGCGACGAAGGCGTTCAGCGCGCGGGCGGCCTCGACCGCCTCGATGTGCGCCTGGGTCAGCTCGGCGGAGGAGAAGGCCTTGGAGTTCAGGCCGTCCAGCGCCGCCTTAAGCGTGAGCGAAGTGAGCTCGGCCATCTATTCCACCACCTTGGGCACGACGAAGAAGCCGCCCGCGGTCTTCGGCGCATTGGCCAGCACGCGGGCCGGATCGCCGCCCTCGGTCACCACGTCTTCGCGCATGGGCAGCGAGGTCGCCACCGCCGAGGTCATAGGCTCGACGCCGTCGGTGTCGACCTCGTTCAACTGCTCGATCCAGTTCAGGATGCCGGACAACTCCTTGGCCAGCGGCTCCAACCGGTCCTCGGGCTCGGCGATCCGCGCCAGCCTGGCGACCTTACGCACGGTCGCCGCGTCGATGGCCATGGGGTGCTCCTTGAGACTTCGCGCGTGGGTTAGCCGCCCGGCGCTTTGAATTGCAAGCGCCGCGGAGCGAAACGCCTCCGGACTGTCAGCTCCGAACGCGGGCGGACCCGGGTCAGGCGCGCGCCGATGCGCCTGCGGCAGCCCCCTCCGCCAGCCAGCGCGCGCACTCCGGCCCCAGCTCGGCCAGCGCCCGACGCTCATAGGCCGCGACGTCCTCGGGCGTCAGCACCTCGCGCCAGCGGCCGTTGACGCCCTTGTTGATGAATTTCGTCGCCCCGCCCTCGAAGATGGCGCCTCCCAGCGGCGAGACCTGCTCCGCGTGCGCCTTCATCCAGTCGAAGCTGCAGTGCTCGAGGATATGCGGCCAACGCGCCTCGGGGATGTCGCACGCCAGGAAGTCGGCGATGGCGCGCATCTCGCCCTCCAGATCGCGTTTCAAATCGTTGAAGTGGACGAGCTTGACGTTCGGCAGATTGCGGATGGCCCACCAGCTGGAGATGTTCTCCCAGAACGCCCAGAAGGGGGCGCCATCGTGCTCCAGCCAATGCAGGAAATATCGGCGGATGTCCGGGTCCGGCAGCCCGATCGGCGGGCCGACGCGGCCGGGCGTGTCGTTGAGCGCGTCGTACCAGAGCTGGTTGGCGCAGGCGTGATGGTTGTAGAGGCTCCAGACGACGTCGCGGCCGTCCCGGGCCACGTAGACGTACTTCGCCCTTGGCGAGAAGGTCAGCGCATCGACCGGAAGGTGCGTCTTGACGATCCGGCGATGGCTCTGCGCCTCCAGCTTCTGCAGCGTGTCCGGCGGCATGATGCGCAGGTCGAGCCAGGGCGAGATATCGAAGATCCGGACCTCGGGGTCGCCCGCGAAGACCAGCTGGCCCACGATCTGTTGGGTCCAGGTGGTGCCGGACTTGGCGTAGGTGGCCACGATCACGTCGTCGTCGCGGAACGCGAAGCGATCCCAGATCGTCGAGTCCATGTGATGGTTGTGCAGCTCGCGCGTCTTGCGGGGCCATTCCAGGTGCGCTTCAGGCATGATCCGTCTCCCCTGTGCGGCGAAGGATTCTAGCGCAAGGGACGATCCAGCGCCTCCCTCGAAAGGGTGTCGTGGTATGAGGCCGCCATGCCCGTGCTGGAGCTTGCCGATTTCGCCGCCGCCCTGCCCGCCTACACCCCCGTGGCCGGTCTCGACCTCGGGGAGAAGACGATCGGAGTCGCCGTCTCGGACGCCACCCGCGCGGTGGCGAGTCCGCTGGAGACGATCCGCAAGACCAAGTTCACCGAGGACGCGCACCGCCTGTTCGCCCTTATGGAAAGCCGAGGCGCTGCGGGCGTGGTGATCGGCCTGCCGGTCAACATGGACGGAACCGAGGGGCCGCGGTGCCAGTCCAACCGCGCCTTCGCCCGCAACCTGCTGCGCCTGCGCGATCTGCCGATCGCCTTCTGGGACGAGCGGATGTCGACCATGGCGGTCAACCGCATGCTGATCGACGAGATGGACATGACCCGCGCCCGCCGCGCCGAGGTCGTCGACAAGGCCGCCGCCGCCTGGATCCTGCAGGGCGCGCTGGAGCGTCTGCGTTCGCTTCAGGCTCCGCCTCCTTGAGCCGTTCGCCGAAGCCGCCTATGAGGGCGCTTTGATGAGCGCCGCGCCAACCGGTCTGAACGAGGTCCTGGGACGGACCTTCCCCTTCCCGAAGCGGCATTTCCTTTCCGTGCTGGACCTGAACGAGGTGGAGGTGGCCGGCCTCCTGGACCTCGCCGACGGCTTCGTCTCCCTCAATCGCCAGACCTCGAAGAAGCTCGACCTGCTCAAAGGCAGGACGCTGATGAACCTGTTCTTCGAGAACTCGACCCGGACCCAGAGCTCGTTCGAGCTGGCGGGCAAGCGGCTGGGCGCGGACGTCGTCAACATGAGCCCTCGCTCGTCCTCGATCTCCAAGGGCGAGACCCTGATCGACACGGCGGTGACGCTGAACGCCATGCAGCCCGACCTGCTGGTGGTTCGCCACGCCTCCTCGGGCGCCGCCTCGCTGCTGTCGCAGAAGGTCACCTGCTCGGTGATCAACGCCGGTGACGGCCAGCACGAGCATCCGACCCAGGCGCTTCTGGACGCGCTGTCCATGCGCCGCGCCTTCGGCTACCTCGCGGGGCTGAAGGTGGCGATCTGCGGCGACGTGCTGCACAGCCGGGTCGCGCGCTCCAACGTCGGCATGCTGCAGATGCTGGGCGCCCACGTCCGACTGGTCGGCCCGCCCACCCTGATGCCGGCCCAGGCCGACCGCTGGGGCGTGGAGGTGTTCCACCATATGCGCGAGGGCATCGCCGGCTGCGACGTGGTGATGATGCTGCGCCTGCAGCTCGAGCGGATGGACGGGGTGATGGCCCCCTCCCAGCGCGAGTATTTCCGCTACTACGGCCTGGACCGCGAGAAGCTGGCGCGCGCCGCGCCCCACGTGCGGGTCATGCATCCGGGGCCGATGAACCGGGGCGTGGAGATCGACTCCGACGTGGCCGACGACCTTTCCGTCAGCCTGATCCAGGACCAGGTTGAGATGGGCGTGGCGGCGCGGATGGCGGTGCTGGCCGCGCTCGCCGCCCGGCTGGAGGAGGCGTGATGCCGGCGCGGCCCCTCGCCTTCGTCAACACCCGCCTGGTGGACCCCGCCTCCGGCTATGACGGCCCGGGCGCGGTGCTGGTCGCCGACGGCGTGGTGGCCGAGGTCGCGAAGGGCTCGGGCCTGGGCGCGCTGTCGCCCGATGTGGAGGTGGTGGACGCCGCCGGAGCCGCCCTCCTGCCCGGCCTGGTGGATATCCGGGTCAAGACCGGAGAGCCCGGCGCCGAGCCCAAGGAAACGCTGAAGTCGGCGGGCCTCGCCGCCGCCCGCGGCGGGGTGACCTCCATCGTCGTCCAGCCGGACACCCACCCAGTGGCCGACGACCCCGCAGTGGTGGACTTCATCCTGCGGCGCGCCCGCGGCATCCAGCTGGTGCACGTCTATGCAGCCGGGGCGGCGACCAAGGGGACCGAAGGCGAGCGCATGGCCGAGATCGGGCTGATGCGCGAGGCGGGTTGCGTCTACGTCACCGACGCCGACCGGCCGATCGCCAACTCCAAGGTCTTCCAGCGGGTGCTGTCCTACGCCAAGGCCTTCGGGGTCCCGGTGGCGCACCGCCCGGCCGACCCCTGGCTTTCGAAGGGCGCGGCGGCCACCACCGGGGAGTTCGCCGCCCGCCTGGGCCTGCCCGGCGTCCCGGCCATCGCCGAAAAGATCATGCTGGAGCGCGACCTGGCGCTGGCGGAGGCGACTGGAGCGTCGCTGATCGTCGATCAGATCACCACCGCCGCGGCCCTAGAGAGCTTCCGGCGGGCGCGCGACAAGGGCCTGCCGGTGGTCGCCACCACCTCGATCAATCACCTGTCCTTCAACGAGATCGACATCGGCGACTACCGCACCTTCTGCAAGCTCGACCCGCCGCTGCGGCACGAGGACGACCGCCAGGCGGTGATCGAGGCGGTGGCCGCCGGGCTCATCCCCATCGTCGTCTCGGCCCACGCGCCCGCGCCCGCCGAGGACAAGCGCCTGCCCTACGACGAGGCCGTCCCCGGCGCCGTGGGCCTGGAGACCCTGCTGCCCGCCCTCCTCGCCTTCCATCACGAAGGCCGCATCGCGCTCGTGGACCTGATCCGCGCCGTCACCACGGCCCCGGCCGAGCTGCTGGGCCTGCCGGCGGGCCGCATCGTCCAGGGCGGCCCCGCCGACTTGGTGCTTTGCGACCTCGACGCCCCGATCGTGATCGACGCCGACAAGCTGGTCTCGAAATCGAAGAACTCGCCGTTCGACGGCCGACGCCTGCAGGGCAAGGTGCTGCGCACCCTTGTGGAGGGGCGGACGGTCTACGCCGTCTGACATATGTTCTCTTTCCGTTCTTGCCGTCGGGCGTTGTTGTCCTTAGGCTTCGAGGAAGCAGGAGGACGATCATGGCTTGGCGTGGCGGATGCAAATGCGGGGCGGTGGCTTTCGAGGTCGAGGGCCAGCCGCAGAAGCTGATGGAATGCAATTGCTCCATCTGCCGGCCGAAAGGCTACCTGCATTGGTTCCTGCCAGAGGCTCAGTTCCAGCTGAGCACGCCCGACCCGGCGATGGGGACCTATGAATTCAGAACCCACAAGCTGAAGCACCGCTTTTGCCTGACATGCGGCGTCTCCCCCTTCGTCCAGGGGCCCGGGACCGTGGCGGTGAACGCGCGCTGCCTTGAGGGCTTCGACCTCGACTCCGTGCCGGTCGAAGCCTTCGACGGGGCTTCACTTTAGGTGACGACGGCGGCCCGGCCAGCTACCACGCAGGGGGAACGGGAGGCGTGACATGCCGGCTGGACTTTCTCCGACGCTGATCGCGCTCGCCCTGGCGGGCGGCTACCTGCTGGGCTCGATCCCCTTTGGCGTGCTGATGATGCGGGCCGCCGGCGCCGGCGATCCCCGCGCCATCGGCTCGGGCAACATCGGCGCGACCAACGTGCTGCGCAGCGGCCGCAAGGGCCTGGCGTTGGCCACCCTGCTGGGCGACGGCGGCAAGGGCGCCGCGGCGGTCTTCGTCGCCTGGCTCGCCACGCGCGACGCGAGCCTCGGGGCTCAGGCCTGGCTGACGGCCCTGGCCGCCGGCGCGGCCTTCCTGGGCCACCTGTTCCCGGTCTGGCTGGGGTTCAAGGGCGGCAAGGGCGTGGCCACCTTCTTCGGCGCCCTGCTCGCCGCCGCTTGGCCGGTGGGGCTGGCGGCCTCCGCCACCTGGCTGGCCGCGGCCTTCCTTTCCCGTATCTCCTCGGTCGGCGCCCTGGCGGCCGCCCTGCTGGCCCCCTTGTACGCCCTTTTGCTGGGCCGCCCCGCGGCGGCGGCCCTGGCGGCCTTCATGGCGGTGCTGATCTATGCCCGCCACCTGCCCAACATCCGCCGCCTCCTGAAGGGAGAAGAGCCGCGGATCGGAGCGCGGAAGGGGAAGTCCGTCTGATGGCTGCGCTGTCCGAGCGCGAGCGGCGCGAGTGGCTGACGCTCGCGCGGACCGAGAACGTCGGGCCCGTCGCCTTCCAGCAGCTCGTGGCGCGCTACGGCTCGGCGGGAGAGACGCTTGGCGCCTTGCCCGAACTGGCCCGCCGCGGTGGTCGCGCCCAGGTGCGGCTGCCCCGGGCGGCGGAGATCGACCAGGAGCTGGCGGCCGGCGAGGCCCTCGGCGCGCGCCTGCTCTGCGCCTGCGAGCCGGAGTTCCCCCAGGCCCTGGCGGCGCTCGATCCGCCCCCGCCGGTGGTGTGGACCCTGGGCCGGTCCGAGCTGCTGCGCCGCGCCTGCGTCGCCGTCGTCGGCGCGCGGGCGGCCTCGGCGGCCGGCCAACGCTTCGCCCGCGGCCTGGCCGCCGAGCTTGGCGAACACGGCCTCGTGGTGGTCTCGGGCATGGCGCGGGGCATTGACGGCGCCGCGCACGAAGGCGCTCTGGAAACCGGCACCGTCGCGGTGCTGGGCGGCGGGGTGGACGACGTGTATCCGGCGGAGCACGCCGGCCTCCACGCGCGCATCCGGGAACGGGGCTGCCTGGTCTCGGAAAGCCCGCCGGGCTACACGGCCGCCGCGCGCGACTTCCCCCGCCGCAACCGTCTCATCTCCGGCCTGTCGCAGGCGGTGGTGGTGGTCGAGGCCGAGCAGAGATCGGGTTCCCTGATCACCGCGCGCCTGGCGGCCGAGCAGGGCCGCGAGGTGCTGGCCGTGCCCGGCTCGCCGCTCGACCCGCGCGCCCGAGGCTCCAACGACCTGATTCGCCAGGGGGCGGCCCTGTGCGAAGGCCCGGACGACGTGCTGCGCGCGCTTGAGGGCTTTCGCGGCCTGCGCGAGCCGGACGTCGCCCCGCCCGGCGCCGCCCCGGCTGAGGCGGACGACGCCTTGCGCCAGCGCCTTGGCGAGCTGCTGTCGCCCACGCCCGTCAGCCGGGACGAGCTAGTGCGCGCAACCGGCGCGCCCGCCCCAGCCGTTTTCGCGGCGCTGGTGGAGCTGGCGCTCGCCGGGCGCGCCGAGCTGCAGTCGGGCGGCCTAGTGACCGCAGCCTGACGTCCCCGATCACTTTTGGAGCCCCCTATGGGGGCTCGCCGCAACGACAGCCGATGGGCCGTTGACACGCGCCGGGAGGCCACCCCACCTTCCGCCCGTTTTCAGTAAGCGCGGCCCGCCGCGCACGTCAGGGCTAAGGTCTGAATGAACGTCGTCGTCGTCGAGAGCCCGGCCAAGGCCAAGACCATCAACAAGTACCTGGGCCCGGACTTCAAGGTTCTCGCCTCCTATGGCCACGTCCGCGACCTTCCGGCGAAGGACGGCTCCGTCCGCCCCGACGAGGACTTCGCCATGTCCTGGGACGTGGACGCGAAGGCCGCCAAGCGGCTGGCGGAGATCGCCGAGGCGGCCAAGGGCGCGGACCGGCTGATCCTGGCCACCGACCCCGACCGCGAGGGCGAGGCCATTTCCTGGCACGTGCTGGAGGTGTTGCGGAAGAAACGGGCGTTGAAGGACGCTCAGGTCCAGCGGGTGGTGTTCAACGCCATCACCAAGGCCGCCGTCACCGAGGCGATGGCCAATCCGCGCGACATCGACATGGAGCTGGTCGACGCCTACCTGGCCCGCCGCGCGCTCGACTATCTGGTCGGCTTCACCCTTTCGCCGGTGCTGTGGCGCAAGCTGCCGGGCTCGCGCTCCGCTGGACGCGTGCAGTCGGTCGCCCTGCGCCTGGTGGTGGACCGCGAGTGGGAGATCGAGCGCTTCAAGACCCAGGAGTACTGGACCGTCGAGGCCGACGTCTCCGCCGGAGCCGAGCCCTTCCTGGCGCGGCTGGTCAAGCACGAGGGCAAGCGCCTTTCCAAGTTCGACCTCGCGAACGAGGCCTCGGCCTTCGCCGCGCGCGACGCGGTCAAGGCGGCCGAGCTTCGGGTGCACGCCGTCGAGAAGAAGCCGGGCAAGCGCTCCCCGCCCCCGCCCTTCACCACCTCGACCCTGCAGCAGGAGGCTTCCCGCAAGCTTGGCTTTTCCGCCCAGCGCACCATGCAGACCGCGCAGAAGCTCTACGAGGGCGTCGACATCGGCGGCGAGACCGTGGGCCTGATCACCTACATGCGGACCGACGGGGTGCAGACGGCGCCAGAGGCCCTGGACGAGGCCCGCGGCGTGATCGGCGGCCTCTATGGCCGTGAGTACGTACCCGAAAAGCCGCGCTTCTATTCCACCAAGGCCAAGAACGCCCAGGAGGCGCACGAGGCGATCCGCCCCACCAGCCTGGCCCGCAATCCCGGCCGACTGCGGCTCGAGGGCGACCTCGGACGCCTGTACGAGCTGATCTGGAAGCGGATGATCGCCTCGCAGATGGAATCCGCCCGCATCGAGCGCACCACCATCGACCTGGAGAGCGCCGACGGGCGCACCGGCCTGCGCGCCAGCGGCCAGGTGGTGCTCTTCGACGGCTATCTCGCTGTCTATGAAGAAGGCCGTGACGACGCCGAGGACGAGGAGGGCGGGCGCCTGCCGCAGGTGTCCGAAGGCGCGGCCGGCCGCGTCGTCGCCGCCCGCGCCGACCAGCATTTCACCGAGCCGCCGCCGCGCTACTCCGAGGCCAGCCTGGTGAAGAAGATGGAGGAGCTGGGGATCGGGCGGCCTTCGACCTACGCCTCGATCCTGTCGGTGTTGCGTGACCGCGCCTATGTGCGGATGGAGAAGAACCGGTTCATCCCGGAGGACAAGGGCCGTCTGGTCACCACCTTCCTGGAGTCCTTCTTCGGCAAGTACGTTGAGTACGACTTCACCGCCGAGCTGGAGGAGAAGCTCGACCTGGTCTCGGCCGGCGAGCTCGACTGGAAGGTGCTGCTGCGCGACTTCTGGCGCGACTTCCATGCCAAGACCGAAGAGATCGGCGGCCTGCGCACCCGCGAGGTGCTGGACGCCCTGGACGGCGCGCTGGCGCCTTTCCTGTACCCGGACAAGGCGGACGGCTCAGACGTCCGCGCCTGCCCGGCCTGCGGAAACGGGCGGCTGTCGCTGAAGACCAGCCGCTATGGCCCCTTCGTGGGCTGCTCCAACTATCCGGAATGCCGCTACACCCGTCGCATCGGCGAGCCCGCCGAGGGCGAGGCCGGGGGCGAGAACGGCGACCGCGAGCTGGGGACCGATCCCGCGACGGGCGAAACCGTCTGGCTGAAGGCCGGCCGCTTCGGCCCCTATGTCCAGCTTGGCGCGGGCGACAAGCCCAGGCGCGCCAGCCTGCCCAAGGGCTGGAGCCCGGCCGCCATGGACCTGGAGAAGGCGCTCCGGCTGCTGCGCCTGCCGCGCGAGGTGGGGGCGCATCCCGAGGATGGCCAGCCGATCCTGGCTGGAATCGGCCGCTACGGCCCCTTCGTCCAGCACGCTGGGACCTACGCCAACCTGCCCTCGGTGGACGAGGTGTTCGAGGTCGGCATCAACCGCGCGGTCTCCCTGCTGGCCGAGAAGCGGGCCGGCGCCAACGGTCGTCGCGGCGAAGCCCAAGCGCTGAAGGAGCTGGGCGCGCACCCGGCCGACGGCGCGCCCGTGCGCGTGCTCTCCGGCCGCTATGGCCCCTACATCAAGCACGGCGCGACCAACGCCAACGTTCCCCGCGGGACGGACCCCCAGGCCGTAACCCTGGTGCAGGCCGTGGCCCTCCTGGCCGAGCGCGTCGCCAAGGGCGGCGGGAAGGCGAAGAAGCCGCAGCGCGCCGCCAAGGCGAAGGCCGAGCCCAAGGCCGCTAAGGCGAAGGCCGCGCCCAAGAAGGCCGCGCCCAAGAAGGCCGCTGCCAAGGTCTGAACGCTAATCCGCCGGGAAATGCGGCGTCCAGGGCGTCAGCGGGCGGCCGGGCGTGGGCATGTTTTCCCAGCAGACGACCCGTCCGGGCATCTCGACGGCGAACAGGGTTCGGTTGTCAGCGCCGCCGAAACAGCAGTTGGTGGGAATCTGATCGCCGCCGGGCGTCTCGAGCACCTCGACGATCCGGCCGTCAGGATCGACGACGCGGACGCATTGGCCCACCGTTCCGGCGACGTAGAAGCGGCCTTCCATGTCGACGCAGAAGCCGTCGCCGCCGCCGATGCCGAGGTTTTCCACGATCCACTCGCGGGACCCGTCCGGGAACACCCGTTGCAGCCCGTGAGCCTCGACCACCACCACATGGCCGTCCCGGTCCAGGCCGATGCCGTTGCAGTAGACGAAATCCTTGGCGTAGACCTCCAGCGCCCCGTCGGGACGCAACGCCATGATCCGGCCGGCGGGCGGGTCGGGCCAGATCACATGCACCTGGCCGTCGCGCCACTCGACTTTCATGGGCGGGGGATCGGTGAAGTAGACCGTGTTGTCCGAGGCGACGACCAGATCGTTAGGGGCCGAGAAGCCTCCCTTGGCGACATAGCGGACTGCGCCATCGGGGGCGGCGTACTGCAGGCCGGGCTCCGCGGGCCGACAGGGCGGAGGATCTGGGAAGATGCCCAGGGATGCGAAATCAATCCCTCCGTTCTGGGTGACGAGGAACCCCCCCCCACGAGCGGGCGCCGCGCCGTTCGCTCCGCCCCGGGTGTCGGCGATGCGAACCGCACGGCCGTCCTCCGGCCACACCCGATATAGCTCGCCCGCGACGTTGCACACCACCAGGGTCCCGTCCTCGCACCAGACCGGCCCCTCGCCGAAGGGCGTCGCGCCCACGATCCTCGCCTTCATCCTGGCCTCCCCGTCGCGTCGCCAAATGCGCGACCGTCCCGCCACCTTGCGCGAGGCGCCGCAGGAAATCGACCATGATGAGAGTCAAGCTCCGGCGAACCACCCCGCGAGACTCGGCGTTCGGTGCTAAGCACCGGTCATGGCCAAACCCCGCTCGCCGAAGCCGTCCCGCCCGCCCCAAGGCCTGCCTGACCGGGAGGCCTTGCTGGCTTACGTGAGGGAGACGGGCGAGACCGACAAGGCCGAGATCGCGCGCCACTTCGGCTTGAAGGGCGGCGAACGCCGCGCGTTGCGCGAGATGCTGAAGGCGCTGGAAAACGACGGCGCCCTCGCCCGCCGCGGCCGTCGCGGCTTCGCCGAAATGGGCGCCTTGCCGGAGGTCGGGGTCGCCGACGCCGTGGAGCGGGACCCCGACGGCGACCTGCTGGTGCGGCTGACCAAGGCGGAGGACGCCCCGCTTGTCCCGCTGGCCCCGACGCGCGGGGAATCGGGCGCGGCGCCCGGCCTGGGCGACCGCCTGCTGGTGCGCTTCGTGCGGCTGGAGAGCGGCGAGTTCGAGGCCCGGCTGATCAAGCGCCTGGGCCAGAGCGCGCACCGGGTGCTGGGCGTGGTGCGCAAGGCGCGGCGCGAAACCCGCGTGGAGCCCGTCGACCGCCGCTCCAGGGACAGCCTGGTGATCCCCGACTTCGCCGCCGCCGACCTGCGGGACGGCGACCTCGTGGTGGCCCAGGTCGGCCCCGCGGAGCGCCGCTTCGGGCCGCACCGCGGCAAGGTGCTGGAGATTGTCGGCCGCGAGGACGAGCCGCGCGCCGCCTCGCTGATCGCCATCCACGCCCACGGCATCCCCACCGGCTTCAGCGAGGCCGCCGAGGCGGAGGCCGAGGCCGCGGAGGCCCCCATCCTCGCCGGCCGCGAAGACCTGCGCGACCTGCCGCTGATCACCATCGACCCTGCGGACGCGCGCGACCACGACGACGCGGTCTACGCCCAGGCCGACACCGAGGAGAACAACCCCGGCGGCTGGGTGGTCTGGGTGGCCATCGCCGATGTTGCGGCCTATGTGCGCTCCGGCTCGGCGCTGGACCTCGAGGCGCGCGAAAAGGGCAACAGCGTCTATTTCCCCGACCGGGTCGAGCCGATGCTGCCGGAGCGGCTATCCAACGGGCTCTGCTCGCTGCGCGAGGGCGAGAACCGTGCCTGCCTGGCGGTGCGGATGGTGTTCGGCGCCGATGGCCGCAAGCGCTCGCACCGCTTCGTCCGGGGCCTGATGCGCTCGGCGGCGAAGCTTTCCTACGAACAGGCCCAGGCGGCCGTGGACGGCGCGCCCGACGACAAGACCGGTCCCCTGTTGGAGCCGATCCTCAAGCCGCTGTGGGGCGCCTTCCTGACGCTGCGGAAAGGCCGCGACGCCCGCTCGCCGGTGGAGATCGCCTCCACCGAGCGCAAGGTCGCCATCGACGAGATGGGGCGCATCGCCAGCATCACGCCCCGTTCCTCCCTCGACGCCCACAAGCTGATCGAGGAGATGATGATCCAGGCCAACGTGTGCGCGGCCGAGACCCTGGAGGCCAAGCGCTCGCCGCTGATCTACCGGGTGCATGACGCCCCATCGCCGGAGAAGCTGCAGGCGCTGGCCGACTTCCTGGACACCCTGGGCATCCGCTGGGCCCGGGGTGAACGGGTTTCCACCGAGCGCTTCAACCGGCTGCTGGAGCAGGCGGCCGAGACCCCGCACATCGACATCGTCAACGAGGTGGTGCTGCGCACCCAGATGCAGGCGATCTACTCGGACGAAAACATCGGCCACTTCGGGCTGAACCTCCCCCGCTACGCCCACTTCACCTCGCCCATCCGCCGCTACGCCGACCTGATCGTCCACCGCGCCCTGATCCGCGCGCTGGGCCTGGGCGGCGACGGCCTGACCGACCAGGACCTGGCCCAGATCAAGTCCACCGCCGAGAAGGTGACCTTCGCCGAGCGGCGCGCCATGGCCGCCGAACGCGACGCCATGGACCGCTACATCGCCGCCTTCCTGGCCGACCAGGTCGGGGCCGAGTTCGAGGGCAAGATCACCGGAGTCACGCGGTTCGGCCTGTTCGTGCGGCTGCTCGCCACCGGAGCCGATGGGCTGGTGCCGGTCTCCACGCTGGGCGGGGAGTATTTCGTCCACGACGACGTCGGCCACGCCCTGGTGGGCGATCGGAGCGGCGCGCGTTGGCCGCTGGGCATGGCCGTGCAGGTGCGGCTGAGGGAGGCGACGCCGGTCACCGGGGGCCTGGTGTTCGAGATGCTGAGCGACCCCGCCCCGCCGGACCATTCCGCGCCCAGGCCCAGGCTCGGCATGCGCGCCCGCGGCGACCGCCGTCCCGACAAGCCCGGCCGCCCGGCCGGCATACGCAACAGCCGCAAGCGGAAGATGGGCGACAAGCGCCGCGGCCGCTGAGGTTCTCTTCCGTTCGCCGTGACGGGCGCCTATGACCGTGGCCATGGTCGATGAACCCATGCAGGGCTGGAAGGTCGAGGGGCCGCCGCGCGTCCCCGGAAAACGGGCTGTCCGCCCCAGACCCTCGGCCACCCTGCTGATCGTGCGCCGCGACGGTCCAAGGCCGCGCCTGCTGATGGGCCGCCGGCACGGCGGCCACAGCTTCATGCCCGGCCGCTGGGTGTTTCCCGGCGGACGGCTCGATCGCGCCGACCGCCGCGCGCCTGTGGCCGCGGACCTTCCCCCCCAGACCCAGGCGCTGTTCGACGCCCACCTGCCGGCCGGCCTTGGGCGGGCGCTGGCCCTGGCCGCCGTCCGCGAGACCTGGGAAGAAGCGGGGCTGCTGCTGGCGCGGCCGGCTCCGGCTCGGCCGGGCGCCGGGCCGTGGCGCGGCTTCCTGGCGATGGGCGCCCTGCCGGACCTCTCGGGCATTGACGTGGTCGGCCGCGCCATCACTCCGCCCATGGTGGCCAAGCGCTTCGACGCCTGGGCGCTGACCGTGGGGGCCGAAAGCCTGTTGACGCTGGAGCGCGCGCCCGACTGCGGCGAACTGGAAGAGATCGCGTGGGTGGACTTCGACGAGGCGCTGGCGCTTTCGCTCGCGCCGATCACGCGGGTGTTCGTCACCGAGGCCCAGGCGCGGATGAAGCATCCCGGGAGACCCAGGCCCTTCGTGCGGCACCGCGCCGGCTACATGCGTATCGGAACGCTCTGAGCCGCCGCCATTGACTTCACCGGGCGGATTCGTATTTTCCGCCGCTCTTTCCAACGCCTGCCGACGGCGCGACCGTCCGGCCCCGCAAAGGACCCGCCATGGCGAAGCCCGCCTCCATCAAGATCCGCCTGAACTCCTCGGCGGACACCGGCTACTTCTACGTGACCAAGAAGAACGCCCGCACCAAGACCGACAAGATGGTGCTGAAGAAGTACGATCCGGTCGTGCGCAAGCACGTCGAATTCCGCGAAGGCAAGATTAAGTAATCAGTTCAAGCCTCGGAACGGACAGAAAAAAACGCCCGGGCATCCCCGGGCGTTTTTTTCATTCCTGCTTGAAGGCGTTGGCGAACGCGGACAGCCCGCGCTTTAACCCGCCGTTCTCACAGCCCGTCAGGCCGGCTCCTTGGCCCGCTCCTCGCGGCGCTGCATGGCGTTGATCGGAACCGTCTTGGTGTCCCTGCCGGAGCGCAGCACCGTGCCGGGGAGCGCGCCGGTGTGCTCCCCGTTGCGTACGATCTGCACGCCGTTCACGAACACATGCGGGATGCCTTCGGCGTCGGCGTAGATGCGGGAGGCGCCGCCCGGCACGTCCGGGCGCATGTAGGTCGCGCCTCGGCCCACCTTGGTCTCGTCCAGGATCACCAGGTCGGCCTTGTAACCCGGTGCGATCGTTCCCCGGTCGACCATGCCGAAGTAGCGGGCGGGCCTGGCCGTTATCAGGTGCACGACCTCTTCGAGCTGGATCACCTTATGCTGGCGAACCCCGCGCTGCAGGGCGTCCGTCGAGAAGGCGAAGGTGTCGATCATGTCGAGGTGGGCCCCGGCGTCCGACCCGCCGATCAGGGTGCGGTCGTCGCGCCAGAGATCGGCGCGGAGATCGTAGGCCTCACGCGTATTGCCCCCCAAGCCAGGGGCGAAGGTGGTCGTCAGCCCGTCGGCGAGGGCGATGTCCAGCATGGCGTCGATCGCCGTGCATCCGCGCTCCTTGGCCACGTCTCCGACAGTCCGTCCCGCAAGGCTGGCGTCTGCCTCGCTCTCGATAATTACGTAATCCCACAACCGGGCCAGGCGGTAGGCGGAGCTCTCGTGCGGCACTGTGGCGGCGTCGGCCGCCAGGCGGGCGCGCACCTCGGGATCCTTGAACTGCACGATCCGCTCGGCCACCGGCGTCTGGAAGATGGTCCGCCACAGGCCCGGAAGGCTGTCGAAGACGACCCCGTTGTGCAGGTTCAGATAGACCAGGGGCGGGATCGGCACCGTCAGCGCCAGAACCTCGCCGCCGCGCGCACGGGCGAGGTCGGTGATGTGCAGCATCCGGTCCGCCCTCGCCCTGGCGTCTTCGCGGTCGTCACTTATCACCGCGAGCAGATTCCAGTTCACCGGCCGACCGCCGGCGATGGAGAAGTCGGCCAACAGCTCGACAACTTCCGGTGGGAACTCGAGGTCGGGCAGCAACTCGAGACCCGTACCTTCGTGGTTGCGCACCTCGGCGGCCAGCGCGAGCAGCTCGGAGTAGTCCGCCCAGCGCGACGGCACGGGCTTGCCCTCCGCGTCGTTGTGGGTCGGCGAAATCGTGGTGGAGAAGCCAAGCGCCCCTTCCGACAAGGAGGCGTTCAGCAACTGCTTCATCTTGGCCAGTTCCTCCGACGTCGACCGCCGGCCGACCGCCCGCTCGCCCATCGCCAGGCGCCGGATCGCGGAGTGGCCGCAGAAGAAGCCGATGTTGATCCCGACCTTGCCTTCCAGCTGGGCAAGATAATCGCCGAAAGAGGACCACGTGCCCCAAGGCACCGCCCTCTCCAGCGTTTCCAGCGGCATCCCCTCGACGCGGGCCAGCATCGGCTTGATGTAGGCGGCGGCCTCGGGGCTCGTCGGTGCGATGCTGAACCCGCAGAAGCCGCCAACCGCCGTCGTCACGCCGTGGAAGCAGGACGGACTGAGCTTCGGATCCCAGAACACCTGGGCGTCGTAGTGGGTATGGCAATCGATGAAGCCCGGCGTGACGACCAGGCCGGTGGCGTCGACCACCTCTTTCGCGTCTTCGGCGACTTCGCCGATGGCGACGATCTTGCCATCCTTGACGCCAACGTCGCCGCGGAACCGCGGACGCCCGGTTCCGTCGACGATCGAACCGTTGATGATTTTTAGATCAAGCATTTCCGCCACCTAACTGGATTTTCGCGGCGCCCCCGCGTTCCCGTCCGTGGGCGTCGATGAAATTTATGAGGACGGCATCCTACCCCGCCGCCTTCCTGGGACGCAAGCCGAGGCTGGCTCAAGCGTCAGGCGCTAACGCGGGCTGAGGCGGATTTGGGCGGCGCGGGCGGCGGAGCTACGCCGCCTTGGCGATGACCCGATTGCGCCCGGCCGCCTTGGCTTCGTACATCGCCCGGTCGGCGCGTTTCAGCAGGCCGTCCGGCTTGGTCTCGCCGGCCAGGGTGGAGGCCACCCCGATCGAGATGGTCACGTCGAGCGGCTCGCCGGAGGCGACGTTGCGGAAGGGCTCGCCAGCCACTTGCCGGCGCAGGCGCTCCGCGATCCGCTGGGCGTCCTCCAGCCGGGTCTCCGGCATCACCACCAGGAACTCCTCGCCCCCCTGACGAACCGGCAGGTCGATGGACCGCACGTTGGACGCCAGGCGAACGGCGAACTCCTGCAGCACCTCATCGCCGACGTCGTGGCCGAAGCTGTCGTTGATCTTCTTGAAGTGGTCGATGTCGATGGCCAGCACGGAAACCGGCTCGCCGCCCTGTCCGGCGCGCTCCACCAGCGCCTTGAGCTGGCCGGACATGTAACGGCGGTTATGCAGGCCGGTGAGCTGGTCGGTCACCGCGGCCTCAAGCGACAGGTCCAGGCTGGCCCGCAGGTAGTCGGCGTAGCGCTTGCGGCGGATCTGCGTCCGCGCGCGGGCCGCAAGCTCGCCCGGATCGACTGGGCGGCCGAGGACGTCGTTCACCCCGATGTCCAGCGCCTTCATCAGCCGGGGCCTGTCTTCGAAGTCGATGATCGCCAGGATCGGCAGGTTGCGCGTCTGCTCCTCCAGGCGAACCTGGGCGGCGACCCGAAGGCCGTCAAAATCGCGCGCCGCGGCGTTGACGATCATCAGGTCCGCGGGGCCGCGGGCCGCGATCAGCGCCTTCTCGGGGTGCGGCTCGACCACCGGCCGGTGCTCCACCGCCAGTTCGGCGGCCAGGCGCTCGGCCTGGCGGGCGTTGTCGTCGACGATCAGGATGCGCCCGCCCGAGCCGCCAAGGCGCGAGGCCGCGTTGGCGATCACGCCCATCCGCCGGCCCGAGGCCTCATGCTCGCGCAGTTCGTCGACGACCGCCTTCAGCCGCGTCAGGCTGCGTACCCGGGCCAGCAGCATCAGGTCGTCGATAGGCTTGGTCAGGAAGTCGTCGGCGCCGGTCTCCAGCCCCCGCAGACGGTCGGCCCGGCCATCGAGCGCGGTCACCAGCACCACGGGGATATGGCGGGTCTCCGGCGCCTCCTTGAGGCGGCGGCAGACGTCGAAGCCGTCCAGGCCCGGCATCAGCACGTCCAGCAGGATGATGTCCGGGCGCTCCGAGGCGGCAAGCTCGAGCGCCCGCTGGCCGTCGCCGGCGGTCATCACCTCGTAGTATTCGGCGGAAAGGCGGGCCTCCAGCAGCCGGACGTTGGCCGCCACGTCGTCGACCACCAGGATCCGCGCGGTCATGCCCTAGTCCAGCAGGCTGCGGATAGTGCCCAGGAAGTGCGCCACCGAGATCGGCTTGGAGATGTAGGCCTCGCAGCCGCCCTCCCGGATCCGCTCCTCGTCGCCCTTCATGGCGAAGGCCGTCACGGCGACCACCGGGATGGAGGCGAGCTCCTCGTCCTCCTTCAGCCACTTGGTGACCTCCAGACCCGAGATCTCGGGAAGCTGGATGTCCATGAGGATCAGGTCGGGGCGGTGCTCGCGGGCGAGCGACAGGGCCTGCAAACCCTCTCGGGTTTCCAGGATGTCATATCCCTGAGCTTCGAGCAGATCATGAAACAGCTTCATGTTCAGCTCGTTATCCTCGACGATGAGGACCTTCTTGGCCATCACGGACCTGACATTGTGGTCGAGGGCGACCTGCTTAGGACGCTCCCATCTGTCCAGTCTGGATGACATGGCATATCCTTAAAACTGGTGAAGAGCCCAATCGCCAGGAGCGTCCTTGAGCCAGATCACCCAAGAGCGGCCGGATATCGAAGCGCCGAGCCTCGCCGATCTCGGCGTGGACACGACACGGCCTCTGCTGCTCGTGGACGTGGACGAGGTGCTATGCCTTTTCATTAAGGGATTCATAGACTTCCTACATGAAGCGGGGCTGGAGATGCGGCTCCAGCGCTTCGCCCTGCTCCAGAACATCTACCGGCCAGGCGCAGTCGATCCGGTGGAGCTGAAGGAAGCGGTGGACCAGTACCATCGATTCTACCGCGAGCATTGCGGGGAGCTGGAACTGGTGCCGGGCGCCTTCGCGGCGCTGAAAGCCCTCAGCCGCCGCAATTCGATCGTGATTCTCACCAACGCCCCCGCCGACGCGCTGGACCTGCGGACGCAGTGGCTGCGAAAGAACGGCCTTCATTACCCTTTGGTCGTCAACGAGGGCCTGAAGGGGCCGATCGCTGCGAAGCTCGTGGCGCAGACCGAGACGCGCTCGGCCTTCGTCGACGACCTTCTGATGCACCTCGATTCCGTGGCCGAACACTCGCCTCGCACGGCCACCTTCCAGCACGTGGCCGACGAGCGGCTTCGGGCGATCGCGCCCAGCTCGGAACGGCACGTCCGCATCGACGACTGGCCCAGGCTGGCCGCCGTCATCGAGGAAACCCTACAGGCCTGACGCCCCAAGCTGCGGCCGTGGCGCATCCTGGCGGACGTGCACGACCGCCCATCGGTCGGCATAGAGCCGCCGCCAGCCGGGCTTCGCATCCATCTTCCGGGTCAGGGCCTCCCTTGGCGAGAGGATGGTCCAAGCGATGCCGTATTGCGCTACGGTCCGGTCGAACTCCGCGTCGTCGCCGCGCATCAGCGCCATGTCGCGTCGGAAGAAGTCGTCGCCGTACATGTCGGCGCGTCCGTCGATGAACGGCCGGACCCCCCGGAAGATCAGATATCCGCCGAAGCTGTAGGTGTTCAGCACCGGCTGCGCCCGCACCGCCTGGGGCACGTGCTCCAGCGCCGTCAGCGGGGTGGTGACCGCGTCCGGCCGCGAGACGGGATGGGCCGCGCGCCAGCCGACCATGCCCACCACCGCGACGGCGAAGATCAGGCCCGCGGCCAGGCCCAGACGCAGGGGCCGCGGCGCGAGCCGGCCGAAGGTGCGGCCGATCGGTTCGGCCAGAAACAGCGGCGCGATCAGCGCCAGCACCAACTCATGTCGGCGATGCTGCAGCGCCATGTGCAGCAGGAAGAGCACCAGCACGGCGCGCAGCGGGGGGATCTTCACCCCCCGCGACAGGCACAGCAGCAGGGTAACCAGGATCGCGGCCTCGAATTCGCCGAACGTGCTGAAGTCGGGCGGGCGCCATTCCACGATCCCGTTCAGCGTCTGCATGGTCATGATGTGGAAGGGGTAGGTCAGGGCGTCGACGCCATGCGGCGTCAGCAGCACCGCCGCCAGGCATGCGAGCGCGAAGCGCCCCCACCCGCGCACCACCGGCCAGGGATCGCGCCAGCCTTCGAACAGGGCCTCTAGCGCCAGCGGCGCGGCCACCAGGGCGCCGAAGACGAAACTGCCGTGCAGGTTGGCCCACAGGACCATCACCGCCGCGAGCGCCAGCGGCGGCGCCCGGCGCTCGGCGCGGGCGGCCAGGAGCTCGCTCGTCCAGAAGATCATGATCGGCAGGGCGAGCAGGTGGGGGCGGGTGAACATTCCCACCCACATGCAGCCGAAGCTGAGCCAGGCGGTGACGGCCAGGCCCAACGGCCCCATCCAGCGCGCCAGGCGGCTTAGCAGCAGGGCCATCGACAGCGCCACGGCCAGGCCGAAGAGGACGACGAGGCCGGTCCACCCCGCCGCCCGCCACACCAGGGTCATCAGCACTTCCGACAGCCATTCGTGCGCCACCCAGGACTTGCCGAAATGCGGGAAGGAGAAGGGGTCCACGCCGGGAATCTGCCGGTGGTCCAGCATCCAGGAGCCCGCCGCCAGGTGCCAGTAGGTGTCGCCGTCGTTCAGCGCCCGCGGCTCGAAGACGATGAACCAGAAGCCCGCGATAGCGGCTGCGACGACCACCAGCTCGCGCAGGCTGAGGGAAAGCCGCAGCGAACGCGTCGAGCCGGCCGGGGCGGAGATCGTCGTCATTCGCGGAAGGACAGTCCTGCTCACAAAAACGGCGCACCCGTGTGGCGGGGTGGGATGGGGCGCGTCAAGCCTCGCCTGCCGCCCGCGGCCAAATCGAGTATGACTAGGACATGATCCGCATCGGGGTCGATTTCGGCGGCAGCAAGATCGAGGCCGCGGCCTTGACGCGGGACGGCCGCATGGTCGCCCGCGTGCGACGCCCCTCGCCGCCCGCCTACGACGCCGCCCTGGATGCGGTGGCCGATCTCGTCGAGGAGGTCGAGCGGCAGGCCGGGGTGCGCGCCGCCGCCGTGGGCGTGGGCGGCCCGGGCTCGATCTCGCCCGCTAGCGGCCTGATCCGCAACGCCAACTCCACCCACCTGAACGGCAAGCCCTTCCCCGAGGACCTGGCGCGTCGGCTGAAGCGACCGGTGCGCTACGCCAACGACGCCGACTGCCTGGCGTTGTCCGAGGCCGCGGACGGCGCGGGCGCAGGCGCGGGCGTGGTCTTCGCCGCCATCCTCGGCACCGGCTGCGGCGGCGGCGTGGTGGCGCACGGCCGGCTCATCGAGGGCCGCAACAGCTTCGCCGGGGAATGGGGACACCTGCCCCTGCCCTGGGCCACGGGGGACGAGCACCCCGGCCCGGACTGCTGGTGCGGGCGCCGCGGCTGCCTGGAGCTGTGGGTCTCAGGGACCGGCTTCGCCCGCGACGCCGGAGGCCCCGCCAAAACCGTGGTCGCCGCAGCCCGGGCGGGCGAACAGGAGGCGCAAGCCGCCTTCGACCGGTACGTCGACCGTCTCGCCCGCGGCTTGGCCATCGTCTGCAACCTGATCGACCCGGAGGTGATCGTGCTGGGGGGCGGCATGTCCAACGTGGACGAGCTTTACGCCCGATTGCCCGCCGCCATCGCGCCACACGTCTTCTCCGACGTTTTCGCCACCCCCGTGCGCCGGGCTGAGCACGGCGATTCCTCGGGCGTTCGGGGCGCGGCGTGGCTCTGGCCGCCGGCGGGGTCATGACGGCCTTCTGCCGCGACTGCCTCGCCGCCGCCCCCGAGGCGTCGCGGCGCTGCGCCGCCTGCGGCTCGCCGCGCGTCGTCAGCCATCCGGAGCTGGACCGTCTGGCCATCGCGCACATGGACTGCGACGCCTTCTACGCCTCCGTGGAGAAACGCGACCGGCCCGAACTACGCGACCGGCCGGTGATCGTCGGCGGCGGCAAGCGCGGGGTGGTGACCACCTGCTGCTACATCGCCCGCACCTACGGCGTCCGCTCGGCCATGCCGATGTTCAAGGCCCTCGCCGCCTGCCCGCAGGCCGTCGTCGTCAAGCCCGACTTCAGCAAGTATCGGGCGGAGAGCCGGCGCATTCTGGGGATGGCCGCCGAGCTGACGCCGCTGGTCCAGAACCTTTCGCTCGACGAGGCCTGGCTGGACCTGTCCGGCACCGACCGCCTGCATGGCGCGCCGCCGGCGCTGACCCTGGCGAGGCTTCAGGCGCGCATCGAGGCGGAGACCGGGCTCACCGTCTCCATCGGTCTCTCGGCCAACAAGTTCCTGGCCAAGATCGCCTCGGACCTCGACAAGCCGCGCGGCTTCTCGGTGATCGGCGCGGAGGAAGCCCAGGGGTTCCTGGCGCTGCGGCCCGTCTCCATCCTGCCCGGCGTCGGGCCGGCCATGGCCGGCTCGCTGGAGCGGGCCGGATTCCGCAGCGTGGGGGCGCTGGCGCGGGCCGAGCCGCGCGACCTGGGGGCCCGCTGGGGCGCCCACGGCCTGCGCCTGTCGGAGCTGGCGCACGGCCGCGACGCCCGCGCCGTCAACCCCGACGAAGGGCGCAAGGGGATCAGCGCCGAGACCACCTTCGAGAACGATCTCGCCGCCCTGGGCGCGCTGGAGGACAAGCTTGCGCCGCTCTGCGACAAGGTCGCCCGGCAGGCCCGCGCCGCCGGCCTCGCGGGCCGCACGGTGACGCTGAAGCTGCGCGGCGTCGACTTCCGAATCCTCACCCGACGCAAGACCCTGGCGATTCCCACCCAGACGGCGCGCACCCTGTTCTCCGTGGCCCGCGAGCTGCTTGCGAAAGAAGCAGGCGCCCGCCCCTGGCGGTTGATCGGGGTGGGGCTGGCGGAGCTGTCGGACGCCAGCGCTGGGGCCGATGACTTCTTCGCCGGAGAGGAGCGGCGGGCCCGCGCCGGCGAAAGCGCACTCGACGCCCTGCGACAACGATTCGGTTCCGACGCCGTGACCTCGGGGCGGATTTTGCGTGCAAAAGCGGCGCCCAGAGAGGAATGATGACGACGTGGGCTGTCCGGAGCCGAGCCGGAGCCGAAATGGCCCAATGTAACCCGGTTTGGACGCTTCGACCCTTTCCAATGCAGAAGTTTGACTTATCTAATGGACTGGCGGTGATGGGCCTGCACCGTCAGGAGATCCTGGCCATGGCCGAGCGTAAGCAGGGTGATCAAGGCGCCGGCGTCCGCTCGTCTGTGGTCACCCAGACCAAGCCCAAGACGCAGAAGCCCTCGATGTACAGGGTGCTTCTGTTGAACGACGATTACACTCCAATGGAGTTTGTCGTCTATGTGCTTGAGCAATTCTTCAATAAGTCGCGCGAAGACGCGACTCGGATCATGCTGCATGTCCACCAACATGGCGTGGGCGTCTGCGGGGTGTTCACATACGAAGTGGCGGAAACAAAAGTGGCCCAGGTCGTTGATACGGCACGGCGGCATCAACACCCGCTCCAGTGCACCATGGAAAAGGATTAGAGGCACTTGCCTTCATTCTCGCGTCAGCTCGAAGAATCCCTCCATCGCGCGGTCGCCTATGCGAACCAGCGAAAGCACGAATACGCGACGCTGGAGCACCTGTTGCTCTCGCTGGTCGACGACGAGGAGGCCGCAAGCGTGATGCGCGCCTGCGACGTGGACCTGGGCGCCCTTCGCCAGACCCTCACCAACTACGTCGAAAACGAGCTTCGATCGCTAGTCGTAGACGACGGCGAGGACGCCAAGCCGACCGCCGGCTTCCAGCGCGTAATCCAGCGCGCGGTGATCCACGTGCAGTCCTCCGGCCGCGAGGAAGTGACCGGCGCCAACGTGCTGGTGGCGATCTTCTCCGAGCGCGAAAGCCACGCCGCCTATTTCCTGCAGGAGCAGGACATGACGCGGTACGACGCGGTGAACTACATCGCCCACGGCATCGCCAAGAAGGCCGGCGCGTCCGAGACCAAGCCTGTGAAGGGCTCCTCCGACGACGAGGAGAAGCCGTCGGTCAAGACCGGCGGCGAGGCGCTCGAAGCCTACTGCATCAACCTCAACGAGAAGGCCAAGCAGGGTAAGGTCGATCCGCTGATCGGGCGGATGGCCGAGGTCGAGCGCTGCATCCAGGTGCTGTGCCGCCGGACCAAGAACAACCCGCTGCTGGTCGGCGACCCGGGCGTGGGCAAGACCGCCATCGCCGAGGGCCTGGCCCGCAAGATCGTCAACAAGCAGGTCCCCGAGGTTCTCTCGGGCTCCACCATCTTCTCGCTCGACATGGGCGCGCTATTGGCGGGCACCCGCTATCGCGGCGACTTCGAAGAGCGCGTCAAGCAGGTGGTGAAGGAGCTGGAGAACCACCCCGACGCCATCCTGTTCATCGACGAGATCCACACCGTCATCGGAGCCGGCGCCACCAGCGGCGGCGCGATGGACGCCTCGAACCTGCTGAAGCCGGCGCTGGCGTCGGGCACGCTGCGGTGCATGGGCTCGACGACCTACAAGGAGTTCCGCCAGCACTTCGAGAAGGACCGGGCGCTCGTCCGGCGCTTCCAGAAGATCGACGTGAACGAGCCGACGGTCGAGGACACGATCAAAATCCTCAAGGGCCTGAAGACCTACTACGAGGACTTCCACAAGCTGAAGTACACCAACGACGCGATCAAGGCGGCGGTGGAGCTTTCGGCCCGCTACATCACCGACCGCAAGCTGCCGGACAAGGCGATCGACATCATCGACGAGGCCGGCGCCAGCCAGATGCTGCTGCCCGAAGCCAAGCGGAAGAAGGTGATCGGCCTGAAGGAGATCGAAGGCGTCGTGTCAAAGATCGCCCGCATCCCGCCGAAGTCGGTCTCCAAGTCCGACACCGAGGCGCTGAAGCAGCTTGAAGGCGACCTGAAGCGCGCCGTTTACGGCCAGGAGGAAGCGATCGAGCAGCTCTCCGCCGCCATGAAGATGGCGCGGGCGGGCCTGCGCGACGCCAACAAGCCGATCGGCTGCTACCTCTTCTCGGGCCCCACCGGCACCGGCAAGACCGAGACCGCCCGGCAACTGGCCGCCACGCTCGGCATCGAACTGCTGCGCTTCGACATGAGCGAGTACATGGAGCGCCACACCGTGAGCCGCCTGATCGGCGCGCCTCCCGGCTACGTGGGCTTCGACCAGGGCGGCCTGCTCACCGACGCGGTGGACCAGCATCCGCACGCGGTGGTCCTGCTGGACGAGATCGAAAAGGCGCACCCCGACGTCTACAACATCCTGTTGCAGGTGATGGACCACGGGCAGCTCACCGACTCCAACGGCAAGAAGATCGACTTCCGCAACGTGGTCCTGATCATGACCACCAACGCCGGCGCCTCCGACGCCCAGCGCAACTCGATCGGCTTCGGCCGCGGCAAGGCCGAGGACGAGGTGGACGAGGCGCTGAAGCGCACCTTCACGCCGGAGTTCCGCAACCGGCTGGACGCGGTGGTGCAGTTCCACTCGCTGACGCCCGAGATCATCCGCCAGGTGGTGCAGAAGTTCGTCATGCAGCTGGAAGCCCAGCTGGCGGACCGGCACGTCACCATCGAGACGGACGACGAGGCGGCCGACTGGCTGGCCAAGAACGGCTTCGACGAACTCTACGGCGCGCGTCCTCTGGCCCGCGTCATCCAGGAGAGCATCAAGAAGCCCTTGGCCGACGAGATTCTCTTCGGCCGGCTTGCCAAGGGCGGTCACGTCCGCGTGGTGCTGCAGGACGGCAAGCTCGGGTTCGAGATCGAGGGCGGCGAACGGCCGAGAGGCGCGCCGGTGATCGAGAAGCCCGCTGAGGAGGCCTCCTCGCCCGAGCCGGTCGAGTAAGTCTCAGGCGAGACGGGAAACGAGAAGTCCCGGGTCACCCCCGGGGCTTTTTCGTGGGTGAGAGTTAGCGCCTAGCTGATCTTCGCCGCGATCTGCAGCGCCAGCGCCTTCAACTCGTCCATATCGGCCGCCGGCGGGGCGTAGAACTGCGGCGGCCCGCCGGCGCGCGGGAGGATATGGAAGTGCAGGTGGAAAACGCTCTGCCCGGCGGGCGCGCCGTTGGTCTGGAAAACAAAGATGCCTTCCGGCTCCAGCGCGGCGCGGACCGCCCGCGCCACCCGCTGCACGCCAAGGATCACCGCGGCGAGCTTCTCCGGCTCCTCCTCCAGCAGGTTGCGGGCGTGGCTGTGCTTGGGGATCAACAACACGTGGCCCCGGGCCTGTGGAAAGGCGTCCATGAAGGCGAAGACGTGCTCGTCCTCGAACACGCGCGCGCAGGGCAACTCGCCGCGCAGGATCTTGGCGAAGATGTTGTCCTGCTCGTAGACGCCATCAAGGCTCATCGTCGGCTTCCTTCTATTTCACCACGCCGCGCGCAATCGCGCGCTCGCCCCTGGGGCGAAATCCGTTTCGACAGAGTCGGATATCATTTTCGGTCCGGCCTCCTCACCCTTCGCGCCGGAACGGCGAATATTCCGCCGTCAGCCACTCGATCTCGGACTCGACCCCGGCCCGCTCGCGCCGGACGAAGGCTTCCACCGGCGCGCGGAGGGCCGGGTCGGCGATCCAATGGGCGGAGTACACGGGCGTGGGCAGATAGCCGCGGGCGATCTTGTGTTCCCCCTGGGCGCCGGCCTCGACGCGCGCCAGCCCCCGCTCGATCGCCCATTCGATGGCCTGGTAGTAGCAGAGCTCGAAGTGCAGGAAGGGCGCCTCCTCCACGCAGCCCCAGTTGCGCCCGAACAGGCAATCGTCGCCGATCAGGTTGAGCGCGCCCGCAATGAAGCGCCCTCCGCGACGGGCCATCACCAGCAACACCCGCTCGGCCATGCGCTCGCCCAGCAGGGAGAAGAACCGCCGCGTCAGATAGGGACGGCCCCACTTGCGCGAGCCGGTGTCCATGTAGAAGGCGAAGAAGGCGTCCCAGTGCGCCTCGGTGAGGTCGTCGCCGGTCAGGCGCAGGATCTCCAGCCCGCTCTGCGCCTCGCGCCGCTCGCGCCGGATGGTCTTGCGCCGGCCCGACGAGAGCGCCGAAAGAAAGTCCTCGAAGTCGCGATAGCCGTTGTTGAGCCAGTGGTATTGCCGCCCTTCCCGCAGGGCGAGGCCCCTGTCCCCCATCCAGCGCCATTCCGGCTCCGTCGGGAAATTCACGTGCAGGGAGGAGGCGCCCTGACTCTGGCACAGCGTCAGCGCCCCACCCATCAGCGTCGACCAGCCGGCCTCGGGGTCCACGTCGGGCCGCACCAGCAGCCGAGCGCCGGTCGCCGGCGTGAACGGCGCGGCGCAGAGCAGCTTGGGATAGTAGCGCCCGCCCGCCCGCTGATAGGCCTCGGCCCAGCCATGGTCAAAGACGTACTCCCCCTGGCTGTGGGACTTCAGGTACAGCGGCATCACCGCGGCGACCTGGCCGGCGTCGTCCTCGACGGTGAGATGCTGCGGCCCCCAGCCGGCGCGCTCCACCGCGCAGTCCGACGCCTCCAGCGCGTCCAGGAAATCGAACCTGATGAACGGATTGCCGGCGTGCTCCGGGCGGCCGGCGCAGGCGTCCCAGGCCTGTCGGCCGATCTCGGAGATGCGGCGATGCACCGAGACCGCGGCCTTCAGACTCACGGCCGGAAGCCCTCGAAGATGAAGTTGTCGCAGGCGTCCCTCACCTGCTCCCATTGCGCAGGATCGCGCACGGTCCAGGCGATCACCGGCAGACCCTGGGCGCGCAGGCCGGCGGCGGCGGGGCTGGGCAGCATGTCCAACCCGAGCGCCAGAAAGTGCGGTCGCGCGATCTCCACATGCTGGAGGGCCGCATAGCCGCGCCTCTGCTCGGGCGCCACGTGCTTGGCGTCCCGATAGGAATAGCTGTCCAGGCCGCGCAGCACGCCGGGAAAGCGGTCGGCGAACCAGGCGTGGGAATAGGGATTGAAGCCGATCACCGCCACCGGCCCGGCATGGTCAGCGATCACCTCGTGCACCCTTTGCTCCAGGGGCCCGACCTGACCGGCCGGCGTCTTGAGCTCGATGTGGACGAGAGCGCGGCGGCCGACCAGGGCCAGGGCTTCGGTGAGGGTCGGGATGGCTTCGTCGGTCGCCTTCAGCCGCAGTTCGCCAAGTTCCGCGGCGGTGCGCGCGCTCAACCGCCCCTCGGCGCCCGTCATGCGCTCCAGGGTCACGTCGTGGAAGACCATGGCCTCGCCGTCGGCCGAAAGCTGGACGTCGAGCTCGATCCCGTAACCCGCCGCGCAGGCCGTCTGGAAAGCGCCCAGGGAATTCTCGGGCGGGCCGTCGGCGCTCCACAGGCCGCGATGCGCCACGGGCGGCTGGAACAGCCGGTCCCAGGCCTCGCCGAAGGCGCCTGCGGCCGCGGGCCGGCTCACGGCCGGAGCGCCACCACCGCATCCACCTCGACCGCGAAGTTCATGGGCAGGCGATAGACGCCCACGGCCGAGCGAGCGTGGCGGCCCGCCTCTCCGAACGCCTCGACCATCAGATCCGAAGCGCCGTTCACCACCTGGGGGATGTCGAAGAAACTGGGCCCCGCCTGGACGAAGCCGCCCAGCTTGACCACGCGCGCCACCCGGTCGAGGTCGCCTTCGCAGGCCGCCTTCATCTGGGCGAGCAGGTTAATCCCGCAGATGCGGGCCGCGCGCCGCGCCTCGTCCAAGCCGACGTCCTCGCCGACCACGCCCTTCACCCCCCCGGCGGCGTCCACCGACACCTGGCCGGAGACGTGCAGCAGGCCGCCGGTGCGAACGAAAGGGACGTAGTTGGCCACCGGCGCGTTCGGCTGCGGGAGCACGAGGCCCAGTTCGGCGAGGCGGGATTCCACACGAGACATGGCCGAAGGTCTATCGCCCGCCCGCCGGCCTGGAAAGGGCGCCGACAAAAACGGCCCGGACGTCGCCGTCCGGGCCGTTCGAAACTCTAAGCCAACCGAGTTGGGCGGCGGTTCAGCGCGCCGCCTGGAAACGCTCGACGATGTCCGTCACGCGTTGGTTGAGCGGCTTCATGCTGTCCTTCACCGAAGCGGACACGGTGTCGGTCAGCTTGCCGACCTCGGCGATGTAGGATTCGAGGAAGGTGCGGGTGAAGCTCGACTGCAACTCGACCACGTCCTGCAGGCTCTTGGCTGAAGCCAGGGTGCGCGCGGCGGCGACCTGGTCGTCGAAGGTCTTCTTCGAGAGCGCCATGGTCTGGGCGCCGATCGTCTCAGCGCCCTTGGCGGCCGCAGTCACGGACGCGACCAGCGCCTCGATATTCTTCTTCGAAAGGGAGTTGGCTTCGTTGATCGCTGCGAGCGTCTTTTCGACGCCGTCCTTGAAGGCGGTGTTCGAGGCGGTGGTCATCTGCTCGATCGTGGACTTGGCGGTTTCGGCGGCTGACATGGGCTCTCCTGGATGTCCCGAGCGGCTGGACGCCGCAAATGCAGCATCGACAACCTATTGATCCTCCCTGTGCTTTTGAGCGTCTCTGGCGGAGATGTCAAGAATTTTTGTGCGCTGCACAATGGCATTTTTGCTGCACTGCATCACGCGGATGTGATCGAGTGTGACCACGCGACAAATGGCGTCGATCAAGAGGTTGTTTACTGGCGAGCAACCATGAGCGTGCCATGGTACGCAGGATTCCTAAGTCCCAGTCTCCGTATTAACCTTTTGAATCGACGGACGAAGCATGTTGCGAAACGCCCGCCGCCTGTTTGTAGCGTTCGCTGTGGCCGCCGCCACCGTCGGCGCGGCCGCCTCGCCGGCCCAGGCCCAGATCCCCTACTTCCGCACCCTGATTGCGGCGTCGGAGAGCAAGTACGCCTCGATCGTGGTCGACGCAAAAACGGGCGAGGTGCTCTACGCCAACCACGCCGACAGCCCCCGCTATCCGGCCTCGCTCACCAAGATGATGACCCTCTACCTGACCTTCGAGGCGCTGGCCTCGGGCAAGCTGAGGATGGACGACCGGGTGATGTTCTCGCCGCACGCCTCGGCGCAATCGCCCACCAAGCTCAACGTGCCCGCCGGCGAGACCATCAGCGTGGCCGAGGCGATCCAGGGAATGGCCATCCTGTCCGCCAACGACGCCTCCATGGCGATGGCGGAAAAACTGGCCGGCTCCGAGGGCCGCTTCACCGCACTGATGACCCTGCGCGCTCGCGAACTCGGGATGCAGACCACGCGGTTCGTGAACCCGAACGGGCTGCCCGACACCCGCAACATCTCCAGCGCCCGCGACATGGCGATCCTGTCGCGCGCCCTGATGCGTGACTTCCCGCAGTACTATCATTTCTTCAGCCAGCGCGGCTTCCAGTTCCGCAGTCGGTGGATCAACGGCCACAACCACCTGCTCGGAAACGGCGTGGACGGGCTGAAGACCGGCTACACCCGCACCTCCGGCTTCAACATCGCCATCTCCGGCGTGCGCGACAACCGACGCCTGGTCGTGGTGGTGATGGGCGGCCCGAGCGTCGCGGCGCGCGACCAGCACGCCGAGGACCTGCTGCTCACCGGCTTCGACGTGATGACCCGCCGCGCCCGTGGCGACCTCTCGGTCACCGTCGCTCAGAACCTGTCCGAGCCACTCCCCGCCGGGCCGATCCAGCGGCCGCCGGTCGAACAGGGCGACGGCGAGCAGGACAATCTGAGGATCGTGCTGACGTCCGCCGCGCCGCCGCCCGGCTCCACCAAGCTGCAGGTGATCTCGCCGCGCCGGCCTAGCGCCCGCATTGAACGCGCTGAGCCGAAGCGCCGTCAGGCCCGCGGCGACACCTCGATCCAGGTGGGCGCCTTCCGCACCAAGCGCGAGGCCCATCGCCAGATCGGCTTCGTCGAGAGCCGCTTCGGCCGCAACCTCGGCGACGCCGAAGGCGCGACCGAGCATGCCGCCGGGCGCTACCGGACGGTGTTCAATGGCCTGACCCAAGGCGAGGCCAAGGCCACCTGCCGGTCCATGCGCGCCAAGGGCCTGGACTGCGTCCTGGTCGACTAAGGCGCCTTAGCGGTTCAGCAGTCGGTCGCGGGCGGCGTTGAGCTGCGCCGCAAGGCCCGCGGTGCCGCCGCGATCGGGATGGACGGCGCGCATCAGGCGCACATAGGCGGCCTGCACCTGGTCCGGCCCGTCATCCGGTCCGACGCCCAGGATGCGGCGGGCCTCTGCCTGGCTCATGGGCTGGGCCGGCGCGGGCGGCGCGCCTGCTCCAGGCGGGCGGCGGGTGGAAAGGGCCAGCCATGCGCCCGTCAGCACCAGCACGAAGGCCGGGACCCAGGCCTCCCTGACACCGGCGTAGGCCGCCCCGGCGAAGGCCGCCAGAGCGCCGGCGGCCGTCAGGAAGCGCCATTCCCGCCTGGGCAGGCGGGGCCGCCGGCCGGCGCGCAACAGGATCCAAAGCGCGAGGGCGCCCAGGAGGAGATAGGTCACGGCCCTACTCGGCCGCCATCATCTCTCCGTCCAGACCTTGGATGCCCAGGGCCGACATCACCGCACGCAGCTCCTGACGAGCCGCCACGTGCTGCAGCGACATCGCCACCGGACGTATCGACGGAGAGAGGTCGGCGATGGTCAGGCCGAATGGGAACAGCTCGCGATAGATCACCCGGTCGCGAAGGCCGGGTCCTATGCGGAAGCCGACCTTGCGGGACAGCGCCTCCACCCTCTCGTCGAGGCGCTTGCGGTTGCGGGCTTCGGTGGGCGCGAGACGGTTCCGCAGCACCACCCAATCGATCATCTTGCGGTCCTTGGCCGCCCGCGCCTTGCGGCTGTCCCATACCGTCTCGGAATAGAGACTGTGCCGCACCAGCTCGAGGCTCACCGGGTCCACCACCCCCAGCATGTCGAAATCGACGAAGCTGTCGTTCATGGGGGTGACGATCAGATCAGCCAAGCCGTGGGCGACGCGGCTCACGGCCGTGTCGGCCCCTGGCGTGTCGATCAGCAGGAAATCCGCCGCCTCGCTGCAGGCGTCGAACGCCGCCTGAAAGCGCGCGACGACCTCCGCTTCGGGCGCGCGCGCGAGTTCCGGCCCCTGCGAGCTCACCAGATGCTCCATCGGCAGGGGCGCAGTGGCGCCGTTTGCGTCCAACCACTGCCGTCGATTGGCGAAGAAGCGGCCCATGGTCTGCTGGCGCAGGTCGAGGTCGAGCACCGCCACCTTGGCGCCCGCGTGCATCAGGGCCACGGCGGTGTGGATGGCGATGGTGGACTTGCCGGCCCCGCCCTTCTCGTTGCCGACCACGATCACGCTGGCCTGCGGCATTTTTCTGATCTCCGGACGGTTCGGCGAAAGCCGACTCAAGATTGCGCATGATGATCCCGCGCTGGCCACGGCGGTCAACGCGAAGGCCGCGTAAACGGTCGGCAATCCACGCCAATCTTCCAGCCAAGCTTCGTCCCGCCGCGCGGCGTACGGCCGCGCTGCGGCGGAACCTCGCATGGTCAAGGTGTGACAGGTCGCCGCACAGTGAAGCTACCTGCGGGACCGGCCGACCGTCCCCGAGCAGTATGGGGCGGCCTCTCCACGGCCAAGCTCTAACGTCTTTAATTTCGCGAAGTTACGATTTTACGGTTAAGTTTGATTATTATGGCGATTTTGTGCGTAAGCACTGCCGTATGTCATCGAAACATCTTGTAATCAACTACAACGGCTAAGCTGTGCGACACCTTGCCTTGGGGAATTTGTTGACCCCTCACCATTAGGTTGTGGCCCGCACAGCGCCGGAGCTGTGCGCCGTGCGGCGACGGGACGCCAGCCCAACCACCGGAAGTAGAATGTCCTATTTGAAATACGACGGCTCCACGGCCGTGGAGACCGCGCCGCCGGTTGCGAGCAACTTCGGGACGAGCGCGGTTGAGACGCTGACGGGCGGGTCTGGGGCGGAGGGGCTGTACGGCTCGGACCGCGACACCCTGATCGGCGGGGCCGGCGACGACACCTACTACTTCCAGGG
>Ga0068859_100000397_pt1 | contig 43279 bp, 33 predicted proteins | sample KBSSwiS22_FD_66585 | JGI IMG/M metagenome (GOLD analysis project Ga0068859, IMG submission 66585) | Switchgrass rhizosphere microbial communities from Kellogg Biological Station, Michigan, USA - KBS Switchgrass S2-2 | ecosystem: Host-associated > Plants > Roots > Rhizosphere > Soil ... | reverse complement strand
AGGTTGGGTAGTCGTTGATTTCAAAATATCCCAGCACGGGCAATTCGACCTGCGTGGGATTGCGCGTGCTGCTGTCGATGACGAAGATGCGCGGCTTCGCGATTGGCGCTGTGGTGCTGCCGAATTCGGTTGCGGCGTAGGCTATTACATAGGTGCGCGTGCCGTCGGGACTCATTTCCGACTCGAGCTTGATCCACTGCGTAGCGGCGGAACCGGGGAACACGATCTTGCCGATCTGTTCGAAATCGCGGCTGTACACGACATCCGAGTTGAACACAACGCGATTGCCGTCTTCGCTCGCGCTCGCCCAATAGAACCGCTCGAATCCGGCCGGGTTCTCGTGAGCGACCGAGGTCGCCGCGTCAAGATACAGCGTGTAGAACGGGTACGCCCCGGTGCAGCAGCCGTTCTGGTGGATGTACAGGCGCTCGCCATCCCGCCCGAGAGCAAAGCGTGAATCCTCGAAGAGCCACTGAGGGTTGCCCTGCAGCTGTGTGAATGCACCCGTGCTCAGGTTCACGGAGCCAAAGGAATAGGGGGAACCCGAGAACCAGGCACGGCCGTCGTTGAGGATCGGGATCGTGTCGTGGCCGGGCTGCATGCCGGGGACGTCAAAATGCTTCTGTTCGGTAAAGCTCGTCGTTTGACTGGCGTCGAGCAGCCGCAGATTGCTCGTCGTTGCGCTGGTCGCGACGACGAGGCTCGCGCCGCCGGGGGTCATGCCGAGATTGGCAATCGCGGGGACCGACGTCGTGGTCAACGACCACGTTGCGCCCGTATAGCTATACCGCTGTAGCGTATTGAGACCCATGTTCGCGAAGTAAACGGCGTCGCGCTCGGGATCGTAGAGCATCGAGCCGATTGTGCCGCCTGTGGCGAATGCTCCGTATGTGTATGCCTGGGGAGCGATGACTTGGAGAGTCTGCCCCGTACCGACGTTGCCCGTCTGATTGGTCGCCTGCACTTGGTACGAAGACACAGCCATCGCCGCTGCTTCGATGATGACCTCCGTGTCGTTCACCTTCGTGTACACAGGGTTCGCGGCACCTTGAATCGTGAGGCCCGATGCGAGGTTCGAAAGCGCGTCGAAGCCGACACCGCGAACGATAAGGCGGATAGGTTTCGTGCTGAGCTGCACGTACGGAGCGATGCTCGTGACCTGGGCGAGCTTCTTGGTCACATGGAGCTGGTAAGTCACCGGAGTCATCGTCGCGAGCGAGGCAGTAACGGTGACCTGCGCCGTGTAGTCCTTTCCGTTCTGCAGAGCCGCGAATGCGGAGTTGTCCAGCGTGTAGTTCAGGTTGGTGCCGGTCTGGCCGCTTGCGCGGGTGAGGGAGAGCCACGGCGCATCGGTCGTGGCGGTCCATCCGACCGCGGGGCCGGACGCGATGTTGATGGGCGTCGAACCCGAGAGCTGTGCGGTCGTGGTGTTTGCGTCGATCGTCCGAATGATGTCCGCCGGCCGCACGAGTCCAACGCCCACGGTTACGGCGAGGGGAATCGTTACGGCGAGAACCGGGTAATCGCCCTGAACGACCACGTTCGCGGAATAGGATCCAGCCGTGAGGTTGGTGGCATCCGCCCAGACCTGGTAGCCGTTCGCGGTGTTCGTCACCTTAACCCAGTCGCGCGACCCGGAGACCAGGTACTCGACCGTTGCGCGATAGGTTGGGTCCCAGGTCGCCGGTGTCACATTGACGGCGACGGGCGCGCTGGTGCTGCCTTCCGTCGCAGTGAATGTAAGATTTGCGGGGCTGACCTGCAGATTGTGCTCGCCGCCCGGCGGAGCCGAGACGTGGTAAGCGACTGTCAGGAAGGTGAACTGGTTGCCGGCGTCTACCCTGAACGTAGACGTGTAGTTGCCCACCGGGTAGGAGCGGGCAACGATGCGGAAGCTGGTCGATGAGAGGTTCTCGACCCGGAACATATTGTCGGCGCTGAGATTTGTAACGTTGAAACTGGTCGCTCCATCAGGAAGCTGCAACGTGAAGGTCTGCTGACCTTCATTGCCGCTTACGGCGCTGATGTCCACGCTGTTGCCAGGGGTTACCTTAAGTCCTGGACGCACTATCACCGTGTAACTCACGGCGAGCGGCGTGTTACCCAGCCGGTTGTTGCACGCAGCGTCGGAGCACGCCAGGAGCAGGACCCGGCCAGTGTAGGTGCCGGGGGCGAGGCCCGCTGCCGGCGAAATCTGGAATGTACCCTGTACCCCGCTGATGACCGCGGGGATTATGTTGTTTATCGCCGTGCCCTCGACGATTGCGCCCACGTAGAGCGCGCCTGAATAGGTACCCTGCGCCGTCGCGGTGACGGTCTGCATCGGAAGAATGCCGCCGGCTGGGTTTTCGGTAAAGTCGAATCCTATGGACGTGCGGTCGAGCGTGAATGTGAGGCTGCCCGAGCCGCCGCCATCGGAGCTACCACTGCCGCCGCCGCCACCGCAGGCAGCGACCAGGATCGTGAGGAACAGAGTGACGAGGACGGTTCGTCGAGTGCGTCCGTGCTGATTCATATTTGGTTTTTAGCTACGAAGGACGCGCGCGAGCTTAGCAGTGCCGAACGGCCTACGTCTCGCTTTGTGACAATATACGTCCGGCAGTTGGTGTCCCGCGGACACAGCCGTGTTGTACGTCGATACAGCTCTAGCCGGCCGCCCGGCACAGAAATCTGCCGCTTCGGGTCCGTGTCGGGGCGCTCTGCGTCCAAGCCAGATTGCCATTCACGAACACGTGTACGACACCTTCGGATATCTGGGCAGGGGCGTCATACGTCGCGCGGTCAACGATGGTTTCGGGATCGAACACCGTGATGTCAGCCTTCATACCCACCGCGATCAGGCCGCGTTTGGCGAGGGCGAAAGTCGCCGCAGGCAGCCCCGTCATCTTATGAACCGCCGTTTCGAGACTGATCACATTCAGGTCGCGGACATAGCGGCCTAACACGCGCGGAAAAGTACCCCATAGGCGTGGATGCGGCAGCGAGTCGTGCGGAAGTCCATCCGATCCGACCATACAACAAGGGTGCATCAGGATCTCGCGGACATCCTGCTCGTGCATCTGAAAGTAGCTGGCGCCGCCGGGCATCAGCCGCTCGGCGGTGAGCGCCTCGGTGATACCCCATTCCTGCGCGATGGACTTCAGTGTGCGCCCGGCCAATTTGGGATAGGGTGTGGACCAGTTGACCAGGATCTCGACTTCGCCGTCGGCCAAGTCTGGACGAATGACAGTCGAGCCTGCCGTATACGGGTAGCAATCGAGGTGGACGGGCTGGGTTTGGCGGGCGGTGTCGATCAGACCGAGAGTCTCGGCAGCCCGGCCCCAGTTACTTACCCCGGCGCATTTGTGATGTGACAGGACCAACGGTGTCCGGCCCGGCCTGCTGACCGCAAAAGCCTCCTGTAACGCATCGACGATGCCGTCGCGCTCGTCGCGAATGTGCGCCGTGTAGACCGCGCCGGCTGCGCTGACTGTTTGGGCCAAAACCTGCAACTCTGCAACATCGGCGGCCTGGGCGGGGGCGTAGAACACCCCGGAGCTCATGCCCACCGCGCCTTCGTCCAGGGCTTCGCGCAAGAGGACGTTCATCTGCTCGCGCTCCGCTGCAGTGGCGGGGCGCTCAAGGTCCCTGACACACCGAACGCGTAGCGTTGAATGGCCCACCAGGGCAGCTACGTTGACGCGCGGCGACACCGCCTCGATCGCCCGGCGATAGCCGGCAAAGGTGTCATATGCGAAGTCATCTTTCTGGCCGAGCAGATTGAACGGTTCGCTGACTCTGTCGCTGAAGCGCAGGGGAGGGGCGGAGATGCCGCAATTTCCGACGATCAGTGTGGTGACGCCCTGGCTGATCTTCGGCGTCATGTCCGGCTGGGTGATGCAAATCAGATCGTCATGGGTGTGAGCGTCAATGAAGCCGGGTGCGACGACCAGGCCCGTGACGTCAATGATCCGAATAGCCGAGACCTTCGCGAGGTCGCCGATGGCGACAATCGTATCGTCACGCACGGCGACGTCGGCGGCGAAAGCGGGCTGGCCGCGGCCGTCAATGATCAGCCCTCCTTTCAGAACAACGTCAGCGTGAATGATATCTTGTGCCATGTTGGGGTCTATTCGAGAACTCTCTAGAAAAACGTCTTCAGGCCACCGACAACCGTGTAGTCGTCGTCGACCTCCAGAAGCAGGGACCACTTGTCGAAGGTGGTACAGGGATGCGATATGTCGAAGCCGAGAAGATCACCAACCGCCAGATCCGCTTCCACCGGCACGGTCAGGTAACCATGTTGGTCGTTGAGTTTGTCGACCGCCAGAGCCTCGATGGGTTGCGGCACGTCATGGCGGCCATCGCGAAACCACCAGCGGGCCACGGGCAGGTCGATGTCGTAGGACACGTCGCGCTTGCCCATTAGCACGATGGCCCGGTTCGGCTGCGGCCGCGATATTACCCGCGTCCATACTTCAAGGGCGGGGACGAGGCTCGGGCCCGGTCCTTCGATCGCCCGGTCTTGAATGCGCGTCAGCAACCGGCGATAGAAGCCGCTGTCATGCGTCACATAACAACCGCTGCGCAGAACGACGACCACGCCTGGCGATTTGGCAGGCAGGACGTGGGCTACGAGGTCGTAGTAAGCGGATCCACCGGCGCTCAGGATGATCTGGTCAGGATTCGCGAATAGATGCTCGGCGGCCAGAGCCTCGTAAAGGTGCAGGACGGTCCGCAGGTAGTCCGCTACCGCAGCGGCGTCCTGGGCGGCATCTTCTGAGACGATCAGGCCTTCATAGCCTTCGATTCCGTGAAGCTCAACATGGGGCAGCGATGCGATGGACCGGGCGAGCGCCAGCCCTTCCTCCAGGGTGCGAACCCCGCAGCGCCCGTGGAGCATGCCTACTTCGATGAGAAGCCGTGCCCGAGGCGCCCCGGAACACTGACCGAAGCCGGCGGAAATCGCCTGTGCGCCTTCGAGACTGTCGACCAACACGTAGTAGGCCCGCTGCGGCGCTTGTGCCCACAAACGGGCCAGCCCCGTGATTTCAGCCCTGCCAACCAGTTGGTTGGCCAGGATGAGGCGCGGCACGCCGATGTCGTGACACAACTTGAGCTGCGTCATGGTCGCTACCGACAGACCCCAGCAACCGTGGCTGAGCTGACGCGCGAACAATTGCGGGCACATGGTGGTTTTGGCGTGCGGCGCGAGCTCAACGCCCACGTGCTCGATATAGGCCTGCATCACCCTGAGGTTGTTGTCCACTGCGGAGCGTTTCAGTACGGCAACGGGCACGGGCAGATCGCCCCGCAGCAAATTCAAACCCCGCCCGGCCAGATCCTCAACCCGGATGATGGATCCGTCCAGCGGCAGACCTTTGGTCCCCGCCGGCAGGCTCATGTTTGCAAGCTCGCTCAGGCGCAAAGCCGCCCCGGTCAGCACGGCGGCTGCAGGGCGATCACTTCTATTTCGACCTTGGCGTCGACCATCAACGGGGACTGCACACAGGCGCGCGCCGGCAGCGCTTCCTGGAAGTAACCGGCATAGACGCGGTTGAAGGCCTGAAAATCACGGGCGTCGTCGAGCCATACATTCGCTTTGACGACGTCCTTCAGCGTGCAACCGGCTTTCTGCAGGATCGCGCTGATGCTCTGGATGCAGTGGTGCGACTGGGCAACGATGCCGCCCGGGATGACTTCACCGTCTTCGCCCAGCGCGACCTGGCCGGACACGAAGACGAAGCCGTTCGCGATTGTCGCCTGGCAAAAGGGCAGGTGCTGCCCACCGGTGCCCGTTCTCGCACCACCAATGCGCTCAATGGACAAAAGACCTCCTCGGGCTTGCGGCGCCGCATCATTTGAGAACCTAAAACCTATCAAAAATGTAGCATCGTTAAAGTCAAAATGGAACGGCAATGACATTTTCGCGCGCCGGGCAATTGAAATTCCTCGGAAATGTCATTAGCTTCGACCCGATAGCCGCCGCGCGATGTTGGGAAAGAAAGCCGTATGAACAAATCTGGGACGACTCCCGACAGCGGCGACATCCTCCCGCGGCTCCAGAGCATGATGGATTCGATGACGCGGGCGGAGGTCAAGATTGCCAAGCGGATCCTGGCAGCGCCGGATGATTTCGTCCGCGCGAGCGTGCGCTCCGCTGCCGCCGATCTCGGTGTCAGCGAGCCGACAATCCTGAGATTCTGCCGGGCCGTCGGCTGTGACGGCTTCAAGGACCTGAAGTTCCGCCTCATCCAGGAACTCGCGTTATCCCAGGCGATGACTGATCAGAGCGAGCGCGCCACGAAGGCAACACGCGCCGTTGGCGCGGAAGGCGCGGGTAAGGGCCGCGATGATGATCACGTGTTCGACACGATCATCGAAGCCCTTACGCGCACGCGCGACACGTTGATTTACAAAGATCTGTTGAGCAGCGCACACGCCATCGCGAAGGCCGGGAGCGTCGTTGTCTACGGCATCGGTGGCAGCTCGGCCGCCCTGGCTGCCGAGGCGCACAACCGCCTCTTCCGGCTGAACATTCCGGTCATGGTTTTCACCGACGGCTACACCCAACGCATGTCGGCTGCGATCCGGGCCGAAGGCGATGTCGCGCTTTTTGTCTCATCCACCGGTCGTCCGCGGGAATTGCAGGAGAGTTTGGAGCTGGCGAAGTATTACAAGGCCACCTGTATCGCCATTACCGATAAAGACACCCCGTTGGGGCGTGAGGCGGACATCTGCCTGCACGTCGGCCTTGCCGCATCGGGAGTCGAAGAATTTCAGCCCAATCCGATGCGCTTCGCGCAACTCTTCGTGATCGACCGGCTGGCCTACGAGGTGGCCGCGGTCCTTGGCGAGCGCGCACATCTGGCCTTGCGCCGAATGCGCGGCAGCGTCGCCTGGCTGCACGGTATCGCGCCTCAGCAACCCATCGGCGACTGAGCAACAGCCCGCGCGGTAGCGTGGCCAGCCAGCCGCGGGCGTAGCTCCGCTGAGCCGCTATGTAACATTTGCTACATCCCTTCTGAGCGTTCGCATGCTCAATGTAGATTATTGATCTACAACGAATAATTCAATCGGTCAGGGATTTCTGGCAGTGTCGATTTATACAACAATAACAGAAATGACGTATTTTTGATTGACGCTTGTGTAAAAGCGTGTTTATGCTCGAACCGCTCAGACATTTCTAACAAACCGCCATGGAGTGGCCTACGTACGGGGTTCACAAAGATGCCAGGGGCCAGACAAGATTTATATCGTTGCTTCATATCGGTGTTGGTTTTGTCAATCATGCCGGTCCACGCAGGAGCCGCGGAGGCATCCAAGGCGGCTACGGACGCCGGCACGGGTGAGGCCCTGGAAGAGCTCGTGGTGACCGGGTCACGAATCACTGCGGCGGGTTTCACACAGCCAACGCCGACGACCATGTTATCCGCGCCGGATATCGAGAAAGTCGCCGAGCCGAATCTGTTCAATGCGATCGCAGAATTGCCAGCGCTCCAGGGCAGCACCGGGCGCACGACCTTTGTGAACAGCACCAGTAGCGGCATGCAGGGGTTGAGCTCATTCAGCCTGCGCAACCTGGGCACCATTCGTACGCTGACGCTGCTGGACGGACAGCGAGTAACCCCAGCGAATATCACAGGGGTTGCGGACGTCAGTCAGTTTCCGCAACTGCTCATGAAGCGTGTCGATGTCGTTACGGGGGGCGCCTCAGCCTCGTACGGATCTGACGCCATCGGAGGTGTCGTCAACTTCGTCACCGATACGAAGTTCGTGGGCTTCAAGGCTAATATCGAGGCCGGGGAGACTACCTACCAGGATGACAAGAACGGAACCGTTCAAGCTGCCTGGGGCAACGCATTTGCGAACGACCGGCTCCACCTCGAAGCGAGCGGTGAATACAGCAAAGAGAACGGCGTGCGCTCCGGCGGCTTTGGCGTCGGACCCGGAGCGGGCGGGCGGACTTGGTTCACCGCACCGGCGTTTCAGGTTCGTCCCATCGGTCTGACTACCGATGGCAAGCCGCAATACACCGTGATCCAGAATTCGCAGCAGTACCAGTATGCGAAATATGGGCTCGTTACAAACGGTCCGCTGCAAGGCCAGGCCTTTGGCGTCAACGGCGTCCCATACGATTTCCTATACGGATCAAACGGCGTACCCCAGAAGAACGGTACCGTGAGCAACTGCTACAGCCCGTTCTGTGTGGGCGGCGATCTGAGCGGCGATGTCGGCCAGACCCCGAGTCTGGCAGCGCGGCTGCAGCGCTCAGTAGGCTATACCCGGCTCGGCTACGATCTCGACGGCAGCAACGAGGTCTATATCACCGCGAACGTGGCGCGGGTGACCTCGATGAATCAACCCAACGCGGGGGCTGAAAAGACCGCCAATCTGAATATCCACTGCGACAATCCCTACTTGACGGCCGCGTTCCAGGCGGATTGCGCAACCAAATACCCCGGCACGGGAACCGTCTCCGGAACCTTCGGGTTCGGCACCAGCAATGGTGAGTTTCCAAACCCGGTCAGCGTGAATGCAATACGGCAGATGCTGCGTTTAGTTGCCGGCGCGGACGGCTCCGCAGACATCTTCGGAACGAAATGGTCGTACAACGGTTATTACGCTTTCGGTACCAACCGCACGAGCATCGATGTCGACGACATTTCACTGACGCCCCGCTACAACGCGGCCATCGATGCGCTCGCCGGACCGAATGGCACGATCGTTTGCCGCAGCGCGGTTGCTCAAGCTTCCGGATGCAAGCCGTTGAATGTCATCGGCCAGGTTGCCGTCGATCCCGCGGCTCTCGCGTATGTGCTGCCTGCCAATGGACCGCAACAACGTTCCCGCCAGGAGGAGCACGTCGTCAGCTTCAATGTCAGCGGCGAGCCTTTTTCGCTGTGGGCGGGACCAGTGGCTATCGCAACGGGCGCGGAGTATCGCAATGAGTCTTACGCGACCCACGCGGATCCCTACGGTAACGGCGTTACCGCCGACACCCCAAACACGACGGCTTATCCGGCCGATCCGCTGTTGAATACAGCTGGCAACAACTGGTACGCCGGAAACTATCACAACGGGCAAGGCTCCTATCACGTCGCAGAAGCCTATCTCGAGCAGAACATTCCCGTCCTGAAGTGGGAGCCCCTGGGTGAGGCCAACCTCAATCTCGCCATCCGGCAAACCAGGTACAGCACCTCCGGAAGTGTGACGGCCTGGAAGGCGGGTGGCACGTGGAAGACACCCATCGATGGTCTCAGTTTTCGGACCGTGACCTCACGTGATATACGCGCGCCCAACTTGAGCGAGTTGTTCGCGCCGGTAGTGGTGACGAACAGCTTCGTCATCTCCAACGGCAGGAACATCACCGTACTCGGGGAAACTGTCGGCAACACCAATCTGAAACCCGAGATCTCCCGCAATACGACCTTCGGCGTCGTCCTGTCCCAGCCGCAGTTCCTGCCCGGCTTCAGTGCGTCGATCGACTATTACGATATCCGGATAGCGAACGAGATCTCGACTCTGACGGCGCAGAACGAGGTCGATCTGTGCGCGGCCGGAAATCAGGAGCTGTGCTCGCAGATGCTGCTGACCAGCACGCTCCCGAACACGAACTACGTCAGAGTGCAGGCTTTCAATCTGGCGACTGTCCGTGATAAGGGCTTCGACGTCGAAGCCATGTATCGCACCGGACTTGCGCCCCTGGGGCTGCCCGGCTCTGTGACCGTGCGTGCCCTGGCAACCCATGCGATCAGTTTCCTCACCAATTCCGGTATCATCGGGACGATTCCGGTGGAAAGCGCCGGCGTCAATCAGGGCACCGGCGTCAATTCGGGCGGCATCCCCAAGTGGAAGGCCTACTTCACGCAAGGCTGGGATACCGACAAGTACAGTCTGACGGTCACCGAGCGTTGGTTCACTGACGGTGTGTACAGTAACGAATATATTCAGTGTCAGACCAATTGCCCCGTCTCGACGGTCGCCCACACCACCATTGACAACAATGTCATGAAGGGCGCCACCTACATCGATCTGGGCGGAACGTACAATGTTTCCGGCAAGCTGACCGCCTATTTCAAGATCGACAACCTGCTCAACAGGTCGCCGGAGCCGGCTCCGCAGACCAGTGTCTATTATGGTGCGAACCCGTACCTGTATGATGTCCTCGGGCGCATGTATCGTGTTGGCCTGCGGGTGGGCTTCTGAGTAACTAAAGAGGCAGGTGGCGGTTCAATGAACATTGGATCGTCACCTGCAGCGGCGCTGGGTGAGCCAATGGCGGAGCTTTACGTGTCTTGACCGTTCTTGCCGTCGTTCTTCTGATCGCGTTACTTATTCTTCTCATCAGTTGGGTCCGGGTGCCCCCGTTTGCCGCCTTCATCGCAACCGCCCTGACGGCGGCGCTGTGGTTCGGCATGCCGCTGAACGATATCGGCAGGTCGCTGGAGCGCGGGGTAGGGGATATGCTGGGCGGACTGACCGCCATCATCTGCCTCGGAGCGATGTTCGGCAGGATAATCGCCGACAGCGGAGCGGCCCGGAGTATTGCCAAGGCGCTCATCGGCGCGGTCGGTGTCAGGCTCATCCTGATCGCCCTGGCGCTGACGGGCCTGATCGTCGGCATCCCGCTGTTTTTCGCCGTCGGCTTTGTAGTGCTGGTGCCGCTGACATTTTCGCTCGGAACGCGCACGAAATTGCCGGCCGTCCAGCTCGGCATTCCGCTGCTGTGCGGCCTTTCCATAGCGCACGGCTTTCTGCCACCCCATCCGTCACCGATCGCGCTGATCAAGCTGTTTGGAGCGGATATCGGCGTGACGTTGATATACGGATTGATCGTGGGTGGCGTGACCCTGATGATCGCGGGTCCCCTGTTGGCGCTGACACTCAAGGGTATTACGCCGCAGGCCGCGGGTCAGGCAGAGGATCAATCCGCGCCACTGTTTGCTGAGTCCAATTTGCCCGAAGAGCGCTTGCCGGGAGCGCTCAACAGTTGGCTCACCGCCGTTGCGCCCGTGACGTTGATCGCGGCCGCGACCGCCGTTGCCTATGCGCCGCACCTGTCGCCCGGATGCAAGGCGACTGTCGCGTTTCTTGGACAACCGGCCGTCGCTCTTATGGTGTCTGTGATTTATGCGACGTTCAGCCTGGGTGTCGCCCGCGGCATGAGTCTCAAAACCCTCATGCAGGCTTACGGTGTGTCCCTGCAGGATGTTTCCGGCATATTGTTGACACTGGCGGGGGCCGGCGCCCTGAAGCAGGTGTTCGTTGATAGTGGCGTCAATGCGCAGCTGGCCGCATGGCTGCAGACCGTTCCCCTGCAGCCGCTGATACTGGGGTGGCTGATCGCCATGGTCATCCGAATAGCACTCGGATCCGCCACCATAGCCGGGCTGACGGCTGCGGGTATCATGGTGCCCATCGTTGCCGCCAGCCACGTCGATCCGAGCCTGATGGTGTTATCAATCGGTGCGGGCAGCCTGATGTGTTCACACGTCAACGACGCCGGGTTCTGGTTGTTCAAGGAGTATTTCAACCTGAGCCTTCGGGATACCTTCCGTTCCTGGACTGCGATGGAAAGCGTGGCCGGCGGCGTCGGTCTGCTATGTGTGCTGGCCCTGAATCTGGTGCTGACCCTGTACGCCAGGCATTGAGCGAAACCATGTGGCGCAATTGGATTGATAGTTTAGCCGGCATCGCGTTGCTCGCTGTTGGTACGGTGGCGGCCAAAGAGCCATCGCTGATTCCTTGGCCCGCAGAGGTTGCGTTGCTACCCGGTGTCCTCGTGGTTGATGGGCAAACGCCCATTTGCGCCACTGGCGCAGCCAGCAAGGTGGCGAGGCGTCTGCAAGCGACGGTCAAAGCAGCACAGGGACTCGATCTGCAGGCGCGCGGCTGCGAGCGTTCGGGCATTACACTTGCTTTGTCCTCCGTGGCCCCTATCACAGATAGTGAAGGCTATACCCTCGACGTGGGCGCGGACGGCATACGAATCATGGCGCGCGCCGAAGCAGGTCTTTACTACGGCGCCATGACGGCGGCGCAATTGCTGTCAGCGAGGGCGGCGCATGCTCCGAGCGTTCGCTTGCCGCGTATGCACATCGAAGATTATCCGCGTTTCAAGTGGAGAGGGCTGATGCTCGATCCGGCCCGTCACTTCCTGCCAGTGGCGGATGTCAAGACGATCATCGAGCAGATGGGGCAGCACAAGCTCAATGTGTTGCATCTTCATCTGACAGACGATCAAGGCTGGCGCATTGAGATCAAACAATATCCGGAGCTGACCAGGATCGGCGCCTGGCGCAAACCGCCATCCAACGGCGGGCCAGGCAGTGAGACGGATACTTATGGCGGTTTTTATACGCAGGACGACATCCGCGACATCGTGGCGTATGCGGCTGAGCGCTATATCGCGATCGTTCCGGAACTCGATTTACCTGGGCACGCTCAGGCTGTTGTTGCCGCCTATCCTCAACTCGGGGTGACGAGCGGCCCAGTCGATGTGTCGAGCGACTGGGGCGTCAACTACTGCCTCTACAATACGAGCCCGGAGGGCCTGACGTTCGTCAAAAACGTGCTCGACGAGCTCATGGCCCTGTTTCCCGGCAAGTACGTCCATCTCGGTGGCGACGAGGCGGTCAAGGACCAATGGAAGGCCTCGGCGGCCATTCAGGCCCAGATGAAAACGCTTGGCATCGCGGATGAGGATGCGATGCAGAGTTGGTTCATGGAGCAGATCGGATCGTATCTCGCCGCGCGTGGCCGCACGATGGTGGGCTGGGATGAAGTCCTTCAGGGCGGTGTTCCGCCGGGGACAACTGTGATGAGCTGGCGCGGTATACAAGGCGCGATCACCGCGGCGCGGCTCGGCCATGACGTCGTGCTGTCGCCTGCACCCACTTTGTATTTCGATAACCTGCAGAGTCGCCGGGATGATGAGCCTGCCGGGCGCCTGGCCATTGCTCCTCTATCGCAGGTATACAACTTCGAAATCATGCCACCGGCGCTGAGCCCCGAGGAGGGACGCAACGTTTTGGGCGCCCAAGCCAATCTGTGGAGCGAATACCTGCTGTCAGGTTGGTACGTCCAGCACGGCGCTTTCCCCCGCGTCGACGCGTTGTCGGAGGCGCTTTGGACGCCGTCTTCGCACATGAGTTGGGCTGGGTTTCTCGACCGTCTTCCTGCCCAGATGCAGCGTTATCGCCGCCAGGGAATTGCCGCTGCCGATTCCGCATTCGCCGTCGGATTCCAGGTGGTCAACGGGCGCAATGCGGCTGTGCGCAGTGGTGCCGGTGCGGTGATGCTCTTCAATCAGACCGCGTTCGGCAAGATCCGCTACACGCTCGACGGGTCGGAGCCGAACTTACAGGCAAAACTGTACACCGCGCCACTGGCGCTCGCACCGGGCGCCGTAATCAAAGCCACGGCGTTCAGCGATGACGGGCTGGCGTTGGCGGCCGTCCGCAGCTACGAATTCAGCACCGCCAGCCTCCTGGCGCGCTCCTCGAATCAACTCGAGGCGTGCCCGGGCGGCAATCTGGGTTTACGCCTCCCATTGACTCCGAACTCACCTGCCGTGGCGCCCGTCTACGATGTGGACCTGTTCCAGAGCTGTTATATCTACCCCAAGGCGCCCCTGAGCGGGGTGAGGGCCCTGCAGTTTGAGATCGCGCGCCTGCCGCGCAACTTCGCTTTGGCCAACCATAAGAACCAAGTGAAGTCCTATCCGGCGCACACGCGCTTCGGTGAGCTGGCTGTTTACCAGGACCGCTGCGAAACCGGTCCCGAATTAGCGCGTGTCGCTCTGCCCGATCCTGCTACCAGTGAGGCTCAGCAGAGCATTCAGGCCGCGATCGCGCCCATGCCCGGGGAGCATGACCTGTGCTTGATTTTCACCGCTCCCACCAGCGGTCCTCTATACGTCATTGGCGAGGCAAGGGTTACCGTCAACTCGTCGAGGTAATGTGCTCTGGCTCCACTTTATAAATGACCCGGACTTCACCGGGCTGGGCGTATGGGTACTTGTCCTTCCCGAGATATTTCTTGGCCATGGCGTCGATGTGCTGGTCGGCACCTTCCCGGGTACGCCCGGCTACTCGGCCGCGCACTTCCAGGTAGCGATACGGGTTGTCAGGATCGGTGATCGACAGTGCGACTCGCCCATCGCGTTGCAGGTTCTTGTCCTTCTGCCGGCCCTCGGCCGTGTTGATCACAACATGGCGTCCGTCGAAGTCCACCCACACCGGGGTACTTTGCGGTTGACCGCCGGGCATCAGCGTTGCCAGATGCGCGAACGCCTTCTTCTTGAATAAATCCAGGTGCGAATCCGGTATGACTGTCTGCGCCATGGTCCCACTCCAGATATCGACTGTATCCAAATAGTACCCGCACCCGTTGCGTACCGCAGCGGGAATTTGGCCGCGGCCTCAGCCTTGACCGCGCCGCGCAAAGTCAGCGCAGCTGCAGTCCCACTCGCAGCCCTCCCAGGCCGGACTGCAACATTCGTCGGCCGGCCACCGCAGCTGCCGCTAGTCTCACGGTCCGGCAAATGCCTCGTCGTCAAGAGATTTCGCGATGAATCGCTCATCGGGCGCACCCATATTGATCGCAGGACTCCTGCTCCCCACTGCAGCTTTCGCTGCCAGCACAGTACAAGATACCGTTGACGTTCAGCATGTGATGGATGCTTTCCACGCTGCCGTTGTCAGCCATGACGGCGCACGGCTCGCTGCTCTGTTCACACCGGAAGGCAGCACGTGGCTCAATGTATTATCGGATGATGCTTACAGGCGCGCGAAGGCGAAGTCGCCGGACGTAGCAAAAGTTCGCTTGGGCAGCTTCACGGAGTTTGCTGCATTCGTATCTACCACCAAAGCCAGTCTCGAGCCGCGCCACACCCGCGTTCGGATTCAAACCGACCACACCATTGCCTCGGTGTATTTTGATTTCGTGTTCCTGATTGACGGCAAGGAGGAAAATCACGGCAGTGAGACCTGGCAGTTGGTCAAAGGCACCGAGGGTTGGCGGATCGCCGCAATCGCGTACTCCTCGGATCCGCATGCACCGTAAGGTGGCAGTCATCGCTCCAGATGTGATTTCTGGTTGAGGTTGGCACTGCGCCATAGGTAGAGGGCGAGGAGGGCGTGCGCACCTGTCCGCATCGCGTGCGGCTCGTCACTTGCATGATGAATTACCGCTCCTGGCGGGTGCTTGCGCCAGTGGCCGTCACCCTGCTGCCAGGAGGCAGTACCTGCCAGCGGAACGTAAATCTCTCGCGCTTCGTGCCGATGCCGGGGGTAGTGGGTTTCGGGTCCCAGGAGCAGGAAGCCGCACGCGAGTCGTTCGCTTGCGAGTGGGCCACTCAGACCTACGAGCTCACTCCAGCCGTAGTTCTCCAGGAATGCTGCACTCACTTGCGTCGGCTTGTAAGTCTGACGCCAGGCCATCAAAGGCGCGGCGCGAATGAGGCTGTTGACCAACTCGAGGCTGAGGGCCGGCGCATCGGCCTTGATTTCAGGCAACCACCGCAGAACAGGGAGCACGGAGGGCACGACCGGACGGCGCTGATTCGTGGCCGGCCAGTCAGCCAGAAACGGAGCTAACACGGCCGCGTGCAGCGAGTCCAGCAGCGCGCGCGTCCGGGCGATGAGGTCCCCAGGGTCAGTCACGAGTGCCGCCGCCGCACAGCCTTTCAGGAAGCGGCGCCGCGATTCACAGATCATGTGCGCAAACCCCGCATTGCCGCTACGATCCCTTTGCGGCATCCAGCTTGATGGCCAACTCCACGATCGAATGCGCGGCGATTGCATTCCAGGCGCGAAATACCCTGTAACGCACCCCGCGGATCACAGGATTGATGGCCGAGGCCTTATAGATGAGGCTCATCAGCGAGCGCAGGATGGCCAGGATCTCGCCACGCTCATAGATCCGGTCAATCGACATGCCGTGTCTGTTCTGGTCGCGTAACTTCACAGGGACACTATAAAACCCGGTTACCGGAGACGGATCGAACGCATAAACCTGCTTGACGTGTTTGACCGAGTCGTACGGTAAGGAATAGGCGAACTGCTGAGCGAGCCCGCCACCGAGGGAGTGACCCGTTGAGTAGAGCTCGAGCCGGGACAGGCGCGCCGGATCCACCTGGCGCGACCGCCTCTTCAGCTCCAGGTCAAAAGCCGGGGCGAAAGTCTGGACTACATCGGTGTACTGGTCGTGATGCCAGGGCACGAACCAACGCAGGTTGGCCCACCAGTCGGCGTTGTTTGTAAAGACCGTTCCCCCGAAGGTGACTGCGACAGCCGGCGGGTCCTGCCTTTCCCATACTTCAACACGAAGGTGCGTGGCTTTGATCTTCGCCAATAACCCGTCGCCGGGAAATCCCGCCCAGCGCTCCCATCCCGCGCCAGTCAAGGGCCCTGCCGGGTCGGGATTTGGATCCGCGGCAGCAGCGGGCGGTTTGCGGGCCTTGGTCCGCTTAGCTGCTTCCTTTGCGCCCGCACACGTCTTTTGATACGCGGCCACACTCAACCAGGCGAATTCCCAGTGCTCTGTGGCATAGGGAGCGATCGGGCGGGGCGAGCTGAGAAATCGCTCACCCGGCTCCCGGAGCACGACCTCGGAGGCTGTCTGCCACAATGCCCGCAGTATCGGTATCCCGGATTCCATGAGCCTCAGCCACTGACTGTGATGTGAGATAATAGCCACGGCATTCCAAGAGGGGTATGCAGCCATGTCCGAGCACAAAGCTACGATCAGCTGGAAACGCACCAGTGACGAATTCCTGAAAGGGAAGTACTCGCGCGAACATACCTGGACGTTCGACGGTGGCAGTGTAGTTCAAGCCTCATCGTCCCCGTCAGTGGTCCCAATCCCTTATTCGAACCCGGCAAACGTGGACCCTGAGGAAGCCTACGTCGCTTCGCTTTCCAGCTGCCACATGCTGACGTTCCTGTACCTGGCCGGGCGCGGCGGTTTCCAGATCGACAGCTACGATGATGCGGCAGTGGGTCTCATAACCAAGGACGAGCGCAAGATTCCGTGGGTCAGCACCGTTACGCTCAATCCACGGATAGTCTATGGCGGTGACAAACGGCCGACACCGGCGCAAGAGGAGCAACTCCATCACCAGTCTCACGAGCAATGCTTCATTGCCAACTCCGTGAAGACCGCCGTAGTTGTAAAGCCGAGCATGACCTAAGGGTCTGGCACGTATTGCTGTTCGGGTGACGCCGGAAACGCGTCAGTGATCGGCGGCACCGGATGCGGCCGCTCGGCGATGCCCATCGCAAAGAGATTTTCGAGACTGTCATAGCGAATGCGTATGACCTCGTTCGGTTGGGTTTGCATCCTGGCGAACTCGGTATGGTTGACGTACGACACCTCCCGTTTGCCGTGGCCTGTGCCGAGTTTTGGCGCGGGGGCGGGTACAGGCGCGGCCTGTAGGGGTGGCGGCGGCGCCTCAGCTGGCATGGGCGCCGCGGCTGCGCGCTCTATCTCCCGCCGGTCCGGCGATGTCGTGGATACCGGTGGCGCGTAGACCGGCTGGGGCTCACGTTCGCGAAAGACCGCCACCCCGATGACGCCGATGTTTGCCGGCCTTCCGGTGCGTTCCGCGTAGGAGTTCGGGGAGGCGGTGAAAGTGAACGCAGCCACCTGCGCGTCACTTTTCCGCCATCCGCTGATCTGGTATCGCTCTGCTGCATCGAACACGTAGCCGGTTTGATTCCAACCCGCGGTGGCTCCGGAGATGACATTTACGCCGTCGACCGATGTTACGGCCAATATGCGCTCGCCGAGCCGGTTGCGGATTTCGATTGCGTAGGTGGCGCCAGGTGACCCGGCCACCCAATACTCCCCGTGGTACAGGTAGGGGGTGAGCTCGAGCCCACTTCTGCGGTCGATTATGGTGACTTGTGCGATGCCTCCCACTGCCAGCGCTTCACAGCTCACAACCAGGGCGGCAAATGCCGCGAAATAGACGGTGCGTTTCATATCTGCTCCAGTACTGACTCCAGTATGTAAGCGAGACAGACGCCGAAAAGGGGTTAACGGGAACCTAATTCCGTGCGAATAGCCGCGGCGCTGGATCGTCCCACCACCACAGCTCGAGCACCTTGCCGGTGATTCGGGCGCGCAGGCGCTCATTGCCCTCGATCGCGAACAGTCCTTCTGCCGTCAGAGGAGCAAGCCGGCTCGGAGGGCGGTTGGGTTGGTGGAACCACAGCGCGCCCTCATGAAAATCCACATCCACTTGACCATATCCAGCATTCGCCTTGCCATAATGGCCAACGAGTGTCTTCAGACGTGTGAGCTCAAACGCTACTGGGTGCAGCCGTGCCTCAACCGCAACGCTCGCCCAGGCGTATTCGGCCTGCGCGGGCGGGCTCACACCAGGCGCCTGCGCCAGTCGTTTCAAGGCGAGCGCTTGCGCTGTCTCGAGCGCCGTCCCGGGAGCGGCTGCAACGTTCGGCTCGACCCCGACACCGTCCCAATTAGTATTGCTGAGCGCGTGCACGGGGCGCCCGTAAGATATGCTCAGCGTGTAGCACGGCGGGACCGGCAAAAGCCTGTTGTTGTTGGCCGCGCCACCCGTTTTGGCTCCGACCAACTCGCCCAGCTTGAATTGCTGGATGTCGTACGCAAATGCTTCCGCCGCTGAGCCCGTACGGCCATCGATCAGCACATACAGCGGTTTACCTTTCAATCGCCCGGCGGGCAGGTAATCCAGGGCACGCGATTGCGTAGCAGCCCGCCCCGCCTCGAGGAATGTGTACTCCAGGGTGCCTGCGTCGAGGAAATGGCTGACCAAGTACTGGACCGCCGGGTGCGAGCCGCCAGGCACGCCCCTGATGTCGATGATCAGCGCATCACCCTCTTTGAGAAACCGCATGGCAGCGTCGTAAACCGCTCCCGTCTCATCGGGAACCCACTGGAACTCGGTGATCTTCAGATAGCGAATGTTTCCAGGCAGGATCTTCGCTTCAGCCAAACCGTGATGGTCGCGTATGGCACGCCGGCGCTCAAAAGCCTCCTCGCCGTCCGGGCCCTTTTGAGGGGCGATGGCGGCGGCATAGGCCTCGGGATCCACACGCATCCACAGGTGTTGGTCACTTCCCGCATCCTTGATGTCAGCCGTAATTCGCTCGGCAAACAGGTACGGATCGTCCACGTCATAGCGTCCGCCTTGCTGCCCCTGTTCCAGGCGCGCAATGATTTTGGGCCGCATGTCGGGGAAGACATACAGTTCCTGGAGTTTTGCCTCGATGGCCTGCATCGCGGTGGCTCGGTCGCCGGCCGATAGTCGTGCGAGGGGTTGCGCCGCCTGCGTCAGCGCAACTAGTGACGAACACAGAACAGCGAAGGCCGTGATCCAAGGAGCCATGCGCATCAACACACCTACCATCAGGAAGCTTTCTTGTTGTCTCGTTGCAATCGGGCCGCGGTCTCTTCGATGCGTTCTGCGAAAGGCTGGCGCTCGAGCGCCGCAACGGTTTCGCGCAATAGCGACGTGAGCGGGCACGACAGCTCGGCGTCGAGGGCCTGCGCAGCTGCATTGGTAGCCTCCCACTGGCGTTGCAATGCTGGCATCATGGCTTCGGCAGCTCGCGTCAACACAACAATACGCTCGCGTGCATCGCCACCGGGCTTGAGCCTGACCAGCCCGTGCTTCACCATCTGGGAGACGGTCTGGCTGACGGCTGAATGGGTGATGCCGGCATGCAGCGAGATGGCGCGAATGGAGGCGGGTCCGAGATCGAGTAACGCCCGCATGATCGGGGTGTAGCGTGGCCGATAGCTCAATCCCGAGCGCGCATATGCCTGCTCGACGGCGCCATCCAGGAGCTCGATGAGATGCCTGAGCAGAGTACCGAGCGTCGCCGTGCGAGGTGCAGTCACCACGTTAATGTATAAGCACTGTTACATCTCCGCAAGCCACCTGGCGCCCGGCGGCCGCCAGGCGGGCGTGAGCCCTTAGTCGAATTCGTCCGCTGCGCAGATGGAGCTAACATGTACCGCCCAAGGGAATGCGCGTGTCAGGACACGGAGCAGTTCGATATGACAACTCGAAAAGATGTCAAATCCGTCGTGCCGAAAGCGGATGACAGTGTTGATCCGTGGATGGACCGATCCGCCATCAGCGGGCGGCAGCCCGTCGGGCGCATCGTTCACGACGATCGCGGTAACGCCATCTGGAAGTGGGGCGGAGACACTTCAACCCACACTACGTCGGGAATTCTCAAGCACCTCGATCCAAACGATCTGAAGGTGGAAGGACAAGGGAGCGCATCAGGCGGATCCCGTGGTATTCAAACCCGAGTGCCTGATGCCGGTGGGGGCTACGATCCGTACAATCAAAGTGAGCCCAGGGCGAAGCTTGGGATACCCAAGCCGAGGAAGTCGCGGTAAACGCTGACTCAGTCAGTGACTGCAAACGGTGGGTTGCGTATCTGAGTGACGCAGCCGGTGTCGAGGGCTGTCACGCTCGCCGTTGCGAAGAAGCGTCGTCCAATTGAGTCGAGGCATGAGTCGTCCGACACGTGACCACCGGGGACGACAATATGCAGGCTGTGCGGGAAAGTCTTGCGGGTTTCGTCACCCCATTTGGGCGGTGTCACGGGATCCAGGTTTCCGGAAATGAGTAACGCTGGCACTTCCGAACGGAACGGCGCGAAGTAGTCCTTGGGTATCTTTCCGCGGGGCCAGACAGAACATGCGGCCATCTGCCCGCGCACGCGATAATCGCCAATGAAGCTCCCCGCCGTGGCGCGCGCGACCTCTTCAGGGCGGATGCGAGCCACATCCTCAGGGCATGTCACTGACAATAACAACCCAACTCGAACTGAGTTTCTCAAGCTGCGGCTGTAATGCAGCGCTGCTTCCGCAAAGGGGCGTAAATCACCGGCGAGCGCGCGCTTGATTAGAAGCGGAATTCTACTGGCGCTCTCCGTAGAGTAGAGCATTACACGCAAGCCATCACCGAATGCCGAGGCCGGCAGCGAAAGCTCAATGGGGGCGCCGGTCGCGGGATGTCCCACCGTGACCTTCGCCGGCTGATCACGTAGCCGCTGCAGGATGGTGGCGAGATCTTCATGTAAATGCGGGTATGCCGTGTTGCAGGTACTGTCCGCCTGACATTGGGAGACAAGAATGTCAAAAGCGCGTTGTGCGGCAGCCGCATGATTCAGCGGCCCAGTGTCGGAAAGCGGTACGAGGCCTGATAGAAGTGCGGCGCGCACGTGGGGCGAGAACGCGTGGATATATGCTATTGCCTCGCGAGTACCGTAGGAGCCGCCCTCCAGGTTGATCTTGTCATAGCCGAGTGCCTGGCGCAGAGCATCGAGATCCTTGACGGCAGCAGGCGTTGTGTATTGCGTGAGATCCGCATCCCTCGAAAGGGCAGCGGCGCAGGTTCGGTAGTCGGTTCCTTCAAAGAAGAGCGGCTCGAGATAGCCCTGCGGGTTATCGTCCGAACCGCCTAGCGCGCAGTCGAGACGCAAATCCGCACTGGTGCCCCGAAAGTCAACCAGGACGAGGTCATGCTCCTCGCGCTCCCAGGATGTCGCGAAGATGGTTGCGGATTCGGTTGCAGTCTGACCCGGGCCGCCGCTGAGGAAGAAAACCGGCTCGCGCGCGGGCTGCAACCTGGACGGCAGGATGATGAGGTTGAGTTTGATCTGCCGTCCCTGCGGCCGTCCCCAGTTTTCCGGAACGATGAATGTGCCGCAGGCGGCATTCTCCTCTGCCTGCAGCTTACACGGCGCGACGGAAAGGTTGGCCGGCGGTGCCGCAGTTGCCGGGTGGGTCAGTACTGCACCATACAGGTCAATGCCATCCCACAGATTGCCCAGACGCAGATTCTCGTTGGCTGCGTGTTGATTGTTGTCGTAGTTCGCGATGCCAACCACGATAGACCGGGTCCCGAGCGCCTCGCTGATCACTGCGAGCGGCAAACTTCCGCCCGAAGTGGGTAGCTCCACGATGGCTTGATCCGAAGACGCACGGACGGCGGCCGCAATCGTCCTCGCGAACGGGTCGTCCATCGGCGTGCGCGCGGCGGCGTAACTGCCCGGCTTCGCCATCATCGTTGCGATCAACGGATGTGCAAGGCGTTCTTCTGCAGTCGGCTCGCGATCAATGACGTAGTACCCTTTCGAGCGCACGTGCGCCAGTAGCTTGTCATATTGGCGTTGGGGATCGTTGCCCAGGACGAGCCGCAGATCGAGCACTGCGGTTGCGGTCTGCGCAATCATGTTGGTCGCCTGATCGCCGACGTTGCCGCTGCGCATTCCATTGATGTTGAGCGACGGAAGTGTGATGGCCTCGTTGAGCGGCCGGTCAGTTTCCGTAGCGGCGAGCCCCAGCTGGCGGCGCAGCGTCTCATCATATTCAGTGGCAGCTGCTATTGCCCGCCGCTCGGTCTCACCCAAGGGTGCAACATCATCGTACCATCCCGGTACGATGACCTTGCCGGCTTCGTCCTTCATCGACGTGAGCAGCCGTGCCAGGCGCAAGGCTGGATTGGGTGCCCAGTTGCCGTAGTGGCCGCTGTGAAGGGGTCGGTTGGGGCCGTATACCGTAAGGCTGACATTCAGGTCGCCGCGCGCGCCGTAGATCACTTGCTTCCTGCCGGACTGATGCACAGGTCCGTCACAAACCACCCACAGCTGTGCGGTAAACAGCGGGCGGTTCTCTCGCAGTATGTCGCCCAGGTGGGGCGAGCCAGCTTCCTCCTCCCCCTCAAAGACAATCTTGAGATTGTCTGTGGGTTGCCGATGCAGCGCGCGGAGCGCCTCAACGGCGCTCAAAATGACTATCACGCCCGCCTTGTCATCAGAGGCACCGCGCGCGTACACGCGAACCTGCGGGTCTAACCGGCCCGCGGCGTCCATCGAAATGACTGTTGCATCGTCGGCTGCGGGACCTGTTCGCAAGGTTGGACTGAACGGTCCGGAGGCCCACTCGGCCGGATTGACCGGTTGGCCGTCATAGTGCGCATAGAGAACCAACGTCCGTTTGGCTCCCGGCACTTTCCACTCGCCGTAGATCAACGGTGGTGTATCCGGCGCCGCGGCCGGCTCGAGCAGGCGCGGTGCGAGGCTCAGCCGCTGCATGATTGCCACGATCGCATCGGCATTGCGCCGAATATTGGCGCGGTCGCTCGCCACGTTTGGGATTTTCAGCAACTCGACGTATTGCTCGAGGATCTCGCCCGCGTGCGAGGTGCGAAATGCCCGAATGTCGGCCAGAGAATCTGCAAGAGGTGCTGCGGCAAAGGCCTGCATGCAGAACGCGGCGCAGCCGAGGAGGGCGGCGGCGATTGAAAGAGTCTTCATTCGTAGTTCGGCCGCAATCGGCCGCGCCGTGTAGTGGAGTCAGTACTTTATCAGAGCTCACCGGTCGTGACGCTATGGATGGCCAGCCGCACATCGTCGCTGACCAGGGTCATGTAGTGGTTCATACCAAAGTCTGAGCGCCTGAATGTCGTGGCCGCATCAAGGACGCAGCGGCTTGCACCAGATGGCCCGCCCTCGCAGGTGTAGCCGGAAATCGAAAGGGATACCGATTTCGTGACACCCAGAAGGGTGAGCTCACCGTCGATGCGCACAGGCCGCCCCTGCTCGAATGCTACCCGCCCGGCCTTGTAGATGATCTGGGAGTACTGCTCGACGTTAAGAAAGCTCTTTCCCCGTAGAAACGTGCGCGTCGCAGGGTCGCCGGTCGCGACGGACAGCGCGTTCACAACGATATCAACTGACCCATTGCCGGCTTGAGCATCCAGCAACACCCGGCCGGAGACGCTATCGAACAGCCCGCGCCGTTTTGCGATCCCGAGATTGCGTACTTCGAAACTGACTACGGTGTGCGCGGGCTCGATGGCGTATGCCTGGGGAGCGGATTGGGCATGGGGCGCGTTTCCCGCGAGGAGGGCGGCGGCGCTCAGCCAGAGCAGTTGCTTGAACACGGTGAGACCCACGGCGCGTGACCGGGCCCCAGATTGGCTCAAGCGGCGGATGCGGATCTGTCAATCGGTTGACACAGCACGCCCGCGGTTGCGCGGCTCAGTGAGCGCGATCGGCAGCAAGCTCGCTGGGATCTATTACGCGCCCCCCCAGGATGACCTTGTAGATGCGGGAGTATCCCTCGACCGTTCGGGTGGGATCCTCGCGCAGCAGCAGCAGATTGGCTCGCTTACCGACCTCGACGGTGCCGACCTCCCGATCCAGATGCAGCGCCCGTGCGTTGGACAAGGTGGCTGCCTGAAATATCTGCGCAGGGGTTACCCCGGCAGCCACCAGCCTGTGCATTTCCAACCAGGCGTTGAGTCCGGGCGGATTGGCGTAGGTGGGTGCGCTGGGCGTGTCGGTACCAAACAGTAAATTTGCGTGGTGCGCGGCGAGATAGGCGGTCGCCCGATCATTTCGGCTCAGCATCAGCGCAAAGACGGATTGTACCTGGGCCTCCCGCGCCTTTGGATCGGTAATGGGAGTGTCTGACATGGAGTCCCGAAACCAGTGCCCCTCCGGGGTTCCATACCACTCGAGCAAATCAGCGGGCAATACCCTTGTCAGCATCGGATCGGAGAGGAAGGAGGTACTGTACAGATCGCGTATTCCGATCAGGACCTGCATGGTCGGTTGCCATCCCACCTGGCGTGCTACGAGTTTGTCCAACAACGTGCGTACCGCCGGTGTGACTTCGGTCGTCGTCGATGAGTCGTTCCAATTCCAGAGGCCGTGGACCATTACATCGACGCCCGCGTCCAGTCCGAATGTCTGGGCTTCCACTGAGCTCGCATGCAACAGAACCGGAATTCCGGCTGCATGGGCCGCGCCGGCCAGCCTTCGGATGGTTTCCAACCGCGGCACGGGTAGATCGTGAACGCCACCGAACCCTCGCTCGAAGAATGTTTTCACACAGATGGCCCCGTCAGCCTTCATGCGCGTCACCACGGCCTCGGGCGAATGCGCTGCCGCCTCAATGCCCTTCGGAAGAGTGGATTCAGATCCAGGCTCGACGATCATGTAGGGCATGCTTGCGTAGCGCGCCGGCTTTGGCGTGTAGTTCGTTGGATAACCGTCGATCAGGGGCGCGCCCCCGCAAAAATAGGTGTCCGGCACGAGAGTGTGACTCTTCCAGCGGGCCATGGCCTCAGGCGTCGAGATCAGATCTATCAGGGTGGTGAAGCCGAAATACAGGAAGCTCCGCGGGATCTGCTCCCTTGCCGCCCGGGCCATCGCGGGATGAAGTCTCTCGTGCTCGGGCGTCATTCCGGGAACCTGATCGAGGTGGACGTGGCTGTCGATCAACCCGGGTACCAGATAGAGCCCCGTCCCATCGAGTTGAGTTGCCGCAGTGGCGGGGCCCCCGCGCGGCGGGCGTGCCGTGCCGCTCTCAAGAATGGCCGCGATGCGTCCTTCCTTGACTATCACCGTGGCATCGCGCCTGGGTTGCGGGCGTTCCGGTGAGACGATGACGACGTGCTGAATCCGCAATTCCTGCGAGATAGCCGGCTGCCAACCCAGCGTGACCAGCGTCAGCAGCCACAACGATGCCTGCATCCTCAAAGACACCCCCGTCTATCAGAAGTAGGTCACCGTCAGGAGCGGCGCACGGGATGCGCGATTGCCGCCAGTTGAATCATCGATGATCATCAACACCGGGATGGCCGGACCTAAATCCTCCATGATGCGCACCTGGAAGTCCACGAGCCCCCGGCGTTGCGCTTCCACCATCAGGGCGGTGACGTCGATGGGTACCATCTTATTTACATCTGCGCTGGAAATATCGGGCGTGACGATGACGGACGCCAATGCCGGCTGCGCGCCGCGGTCGTAGTCGCTCGCGAACAGCGTTGGGGGTTGAAACGCCACCAGGTCAACCCTGAGCGGAAGCTTACCCGCAATCGGCTGCAGATCATCAACGTAAAACTCCAGGGAGGCGGAGTCGATGGAGGCATTTGCCGGAACACCGCCGGAGCCCGACAGCGGAAAGTCGAGGAAGGCTCTGAATTCCGTCGGGTTCATCGGATCGCTACCGTCGATACCGGCAAACACAGTCTGCGCGGCGGGCTGAGTGATGGTGAATTGGGTGTCGGAGACCTGTTCGATATCGCCATCAAATCTCGGGTCGCTGAGGATTTGGGTGGTGACCGATGGCGGCGGTTGGATGCTGCCATCACCGCCACCGCATCCTGAGAGACTTAGGACGCTACAAGCTATGGCGATTACGGGTGTTCGGACGTGCATGAAGACGAGCTCCCTGTTCGGGCGAGGCGGTTGCGCCTTCGCTTATAGACCACTATACGCGCGCTACCTGAAGCGCAGCTGACCGGCGGGACCGAGCTGGCGAGCGTCCGACGAGGCGAGTTTACCCTGCGCCAAGCCGAGTCCCTTGCCCGCGCTTGCCGCTCGAGCGGGTGGTTGCTACGCTGAGGTTCGTAGCCCTGTCTGCTGTGGCGTTTGCCGAAGGCTGGGATGCCATCTTGCGGACGCTCTGCGGCTGGCGTTTGATGCGGTGCGTGCAAGGGGGCCGGCGAGCGATGTTGGTCGGCAGATTCAGGCGGCTGTGTGCTTCCACCCGAGCCGTCGAGCTCCAACTCACCAATGGGCGTTAGCGACGCCATCGCCGTGGAAAGGTTGAGGGAGGACGGCGAATTCATACTGTTGCGGGAGCTGCAAGCGGGCGCTCCTGGGCATGTGCTCGTGCTGATGCCGGAGGCGGAACGGCCCACGGCGTCGAGCCTGCGCAGGCTCGAGCATGAATTATCTCTCGCCGCGCAGCTCGATTCGCGCTGGGCGGTTCGCCCAATAGCGCTGTCGCGCCGGCAGGCAGGCCGCACGGTTCTTCTCCTGGAGGATCCCGGCGGCGAGCTGCTCGAGCGTCTCATCGGGCAGCCGCTGGAAGTCACGGAATTCCTGAACCTGGCGATTGCGATCACGGCCGCGGTAGCCGAAGTACACGCCCGCGGCCTGATACACAAGGACATCAAACCCGCGAATATCCTCGTCGATCGCGCCGGTCACGTGCGTCTGACCGGCTTCGGAATCGCCTCCCGGGCGCCGCGCGAGAACCAACTGCTGCAGCCGCTGCAGATCCTGACTGGCACTCTGCCATATATGGCGCCCGAGCAGACCGGCCGGATGAACCGGCTGATCGACTCGCGCAGCGATCTGTATTCACTCGGGATGACTTTATATGCGCTGCTCACCGGCAGACTACCCTTTGCGGCTGACGATGCACTGGGTTGGATCCACTGCCATGTAGCCCTGCAGCCGGCTTCGCCTCGTGAGCACCGGCCACTGCCTGAGCCACTCGCTGACATCATCCTGAAACTGCTCGCCAAGTCGGCCGAGGAACGCTACCAGAGCGCGGCGGGTCTGCAGGCCGACTTGCAGCATTGCCTGGCGCAGTGGCGGCTCCAGGGCAGTATCGATGCCTTCGCGCTGGGCCAACACGACGCACCGGATCGCCTGGCTTTCCCCGAGAAACCATACGGGCGCGAGCGGCAGCTCGCGGTCTTGCGTTCAGCCTATGACGCAGTGACCGCCGCAGGCACACCGATCCTCATGTTGGTATCAGGATATGCCGGGATCGGCAAGTCTGCACTCGTGAACGAGTTGCAGCGGGACCTCATCGAGGCGCGCGGCTGGTTTGCTGCCGGCAAGTTCGATCAATTCAGACGGGATATCCCCTATGCCACGCTGATGCAGGCGTGCAGCAGCCTCGTTCGTCAGCTCCTCAGCCGTGCGGACGCGCAGATCACACAATGGCGCGAGCGGATGCTTGCTGCTTTGGGCGAGCATGGTCAGCTCATCATCAGCCTGGTTCCTGAGCTCGAGTTGGTCGTAGGTAAACAGCCACCCGCTCCGGAGGTTCCCCCACAGGATGTGTTGAACCGTTTCCGCAGGGTGTTCCGGCGTTTCCTCGGGGTATTCGCGCGTCCCGGGCATCCGCTCGTGTTGTTCCTCGACGATCTGCAATGGATGGATGCCGCGACCGCTGACTTGCTGGAGCACGTGCTGACCGAGCCTGAGGTACAGCACCTCATGGTCGTGGGTGCGTATCGGGACAACGGGGTCGCTGCCGCCCACCCGCTCGCTTCACGACTCAAGCGCTTGCGAGGTTGTGGCGTCAGAATGGAGGAAATCGTCCTCGGCCCGCTTGCACCCGATGATGTAGGCCGCCTGCTGTCCCATGCTTTACATTGCGCGCGCCAGCACGTCGAACAATTGGCGTGTCTCGTATTTGAGAAGACCCAGGGTAACCCCTTTTTCGTCATCCAATTCCTGACCACTCTTGAAGACCAGGGCCTGCTCACGCGCGACCCGGTCAGCGCGGCGTGGCACTGGGATTTGAAACGCATCCAGGCGCAGGGATTCACCGACAATGTCGCGCATCTGCTGGTCGCGAAGCTGAAGCGTCTGGCGGCGCAAACCCAGCAGGCGGTGGCGCGGCTTGCGTGTCTGGGCAGCGGCGCCGATCTGGAAATTCTGATGAAGGTGCTCGAGAGCCCCGAGCAAGCCGTCCACGAGGTGTACAGGGAAGCGGTGCTCGCGGGACTCGTCATTCACGTCGACGACGCATACCGATTCCTGCACGACCGCGTTCAGGAGGCCGCTTACGATCTCATCCCCTCTGCGCAGCGGCCGGCGTTGCATCTTCGTATCGGCAGAGCGCTGTTGTCACAGATGCACTCGCAGCAGATCGAGGAGCACGTATTCGACATCGTGAACCAGTTGAATCAGGGACGCGAGCTGCTGCCGCAAGGGCACGAGCGCCGGCAACTCGCCGAGCTCAATCTCCTTGCCGGCAAGCGCGCCAGACAAGCGAGCGCGTATTCGACAGCGCTCACTTACCTGGTCGTGGGTTGCGCGCTGCTGCCGGGAGAAGACCTGACACAATGGCGCGAGCTCGCCTTTGCGCTGCAATTTCACCGCGCAGAGTGCGAATTTCTGACGGGTGATCTCGGACCCGCTGAAACACGGCTGTCGGCTCTCGCGGCGGCAACGAGCAACTCTCGCGAGGGCGCCGCAGTATGCTGTTTACGCCAGACACTGTATCAAACCCTGGCACGCAACGACCGCGCGGTCGAGGTGTGTCTGCAATACCTCCAGCAGGCCGGTATCGCGTGGCAACCCTGCGCAACCGAGGAGGAGGTTGCACAGGAGCTCGCGTGGTTCTGGCAGCGGCTCGGCGGCCGCGCGGTCGAAGAGCTCATCGAGCTGCCGTCCCTGTCTGATCCGCACCAACAGGCCATTCTCGATGTGCTGGCCTCGGTTCTGGCACCCGCTCTGCTGACCGACACGAATTTGTTCCGCCGTGCCGTCGGCCGCATGGCGAATCTCAGTCTGCAGTATGGCAACAGCGACGCATCCCTGCTTGCCTACAGCTATCTCAACTTCCTCGTGGGCAACGGGCTCGGCGACTACGCGACGGGTTTCCGGTTTGCCAAGCTTGCCGTGGATCTGCTCGGGAAGGGTTTGCGCCGCTTCAAGGCGCGCGTGGAGATCGCCTTTGGCGCAACAGCCATTCCCTGGACGAAGCCGCTGCGCAGCGGACTGCCCTGGGTACGCCGCTCCATTCAGACCGCCCAGGAATGCGGCGACCTGACCTTTGCCTGTTACTCGTGGGTTCTGTTGATTCTGCACCTGCTGAGTGTTGGTGAGCCGCTGGAGAGCGTGCAGCGGGATGCGCAGCTGGCCCTCGAGTTTGCGCGCAAGCTGCACTTTGATCCGATGATCGATCTGCTTGAGGCGTACGTGGGCTTCGTTCGAGCCATGCGGGGCGGCACCGCGCAGCTCGGCAGTCTGAGCCACGAATCCTTCGATGAGGAGCGCTACGAGCGGCGCTTGGAAGAGGATCCGAATCTACGGCACGCGGCGCAGTGGTATTGGCTCAGCAAGTTGCAGGTGTACTTTCACGCGGAGGATTACCCGGCCGCGGCGGCCGCCAGCTTGAATGCGAAGCGGAATTTGTGGTTATCGTTGACGGTGTTTGAAGCGAGCGAATATCACCTGTACGCGGCGCTCGTACAGGCAGCGCGCTATGAATTCTGCTCGGCTGAGGAGCGGCTCGACTGCCGGCAGCGCCTGGCAGAGCACGCCAAATCGCTGGGAGCTCTGGCTGCCAACGGCCCGGAGAACTTCGGCGCCAGGGCAGCTCTGGTAGCGGCCGAGATGGCGCGGCTCGATGGCCGGGAGCCGGATGCGCAGTCCCTCTACGAGAGGGCCATACGTATCGCGCGAGACAATGGATTTGTGCAGATCGAAGCGCTCGCGTTCGAGCTGGCCGCACGCTTCTACGCGCAGCGCGGACTCGAAATTGTCTCCCACACTCTCCTGCGCAATGCGCGTTCGTGCTATGAGCGCTGGGGTGCCGCGGGTAAAGTGCGCCTGCTCGAGCAGCGCCACCCGGGTCTGCGTGAAGAGCCCTCTGTGCGGCTTTCGAGCTCGACGATCAGAGCCCCCCTTGGAGAGTTGGACGCCGAGTCGGTATTCGGTGCCGCGCAGGCCGTCTCCAGCGAGATCGTGTTGGAGAAGCTGCTCCAGAGGCTGCTGCTGATCGCCGTCAGGCACGCCGGCGCCGAACGGGGGCTCCTCGTTCTGATGCGCAATGGCCGGCCGCTTCTGGAGGCAGAAGCCACCACAACCGGTCCCGACACCGTGGCTGTCAGCGTGAAGGAGGTGGAAATCACCTCCGAACACCTTCCGCAGACCATTCTGAATTTTGTGATCCGCACTCAGGAGAGTGTGTTGCTGGACGACGCGACCACGTCCAGTTTGTTTTCCACCGATGAGTATGTGCGGCAGCGCCGGCCGCGCTCGGTATTGTGTCAGCCGCTTGCCAAACAGGGCCGGCTGGTTGGTGTACTGTATCTCGAGAACAAGCTGGTGGCCGGCACCTTCACGGCGCGGACGGCAGTGCTCGATGTGCTCGCGGCGCAGGCGGCCATCTCGCTGGAGAACGCTTACCTGTATGCCGACCTGCATGAGCGGGAGAGCCGCATCCGGGGTTTGGTCGATTCCAATGTTGTTGCAATTTGTTTCTGGGCCTGTGGTGGCCGCATCGTGGATGCGAACGAGGCATTCGCGCGGCTCGTTGGATTTTCGCGCGCAGAGTTGATGTCCGATGACATGAACTGGCGCGAGCGGACCCCGCCGGAATATCGCGCCCGCGACGAACAGTGGCTCCGGGAGTTGCGTTCGGGTAAGGCGGCAGCCCCCTACGAGAAGGAGTATCTGCGGCGTGACGGCACCCGGATACCGGTTCTCGTTGGTGGCGCTCTGCTGGAGGGTGAGGAGGAGCAGGGCGTTGCTTTTGTCGTTGACTTGACTGAGCGCAGGCACGCGGAGCTGGAGCGCCAGGCGCGCCGTGTGGCCGAGGCGGCGAACCGGGCCAAGGGCGAGTTTCTGGCCATGATGAGCCACGAGTTACGCACGCCGCTGAATGGCATCCTCGGGTACGCGCAAATACTGATACGCGACGCGCAGCTGAGCGCACGGCAACGTCAGAGCGCAACGGTGATTCGGCACAGCGGTGAGCATCTGCTGACATTGATCAATGACATCCTGGATCTTGCGAAGATCGAGGCAGGGAAGCTGGCTCTCGAATGCGGCGCCGTGCACCTTGCGAGCTTCCTGCGTGGCATACACGAGATCATTATCGTTCAGGCGCAGGAGAAGGCGCTCGAGCTGGTTTGGCAGACAGCGCCGGATCTGCCCGCGGCAATTCGTGCCGACGAGCGGCGGCTGCGCCAGGTCCTGTTGAATCTGTTGGGCAATGCGGTGAAGTTCACCGATCGCGGCCAGGTCAGTCTCCTGGTCAGCTGCCCACAGCCGGGACGGTTGCGTTTTGACGTACGTGACACCGGAGAGGGGATCCGGGCTGATCAGCTCGGTGTGTTGTTCCAGCCATTTGAGCAGGTCGGTGAGGTTCGCCGAGGGCTGCAGGGTACCGGGCTCGGTCTGGCGATCAGCCGGCAGCTCGTGCGGCTGATGGGCGGGGAGATCTCGGTCGAGAGCCAGCCGGCGAAGGGCAGTCTGTTCTGGTTCGAGGTGGATGTTCAGGCAGTCCGGATCGAGCCGGCAGTACGCGCGCCCGGTGGGGTGATGACCGGTTATGAAGGTCCGCGCAAGACGCTGCTTGTGATCGACGATGTGGCAGAGAACCGCTCGATGCTCGTGGATTTGTTGGCGCCGCTCGGCTTTGCGATCAGCGCAGCGGCTGGCGGAAGCGAGGCGCTCGAACGCGCGCAGCTGATGCCTGCGGACCTGGTGTTGACTGACTTGGTCATGCCGCAGATGGACGGCTGGGAAACAACCCGCCGCCTGCGTGAGCTGCCGGGCATGGCACAAATTCCTGTCATCGTAGTGTCTGCCGACGCCTCGGGGGGGCATACGCAGGAACTCGTCAGCGCGGGAGCGGATGCCTTTCTGAGCAAACCGATTGATGCGCAGGACCTCCTGAGGAAGATAGTTGCGCTGTTGAAGTTGCGGCCGATCTACGCATCAGGAGATCACCCGCTCGAGCGGCAGCGCGCCGCAGAGGTGGCTGTACCGCCTGTGCAGGAGTTGGAGCTGTTGCATCGCCTGGCCGAGGAAGGCGACATGCGGCAGATCGTCAGATGGGCCGCGCGTGTCGCCGGGCTCGATGAGCTCTACGGTCCTTTTACCGACCAAGTGCGTAACCTGGCCAGCCAATACCAATCGCGTGCTTTACTGAGTCTCGTGGAGCAACATCTGGCCTGCCGCGACTGAGCCTGGCCCTGCCCATGCGCCCGCGCAAATAGTATAGTCGGCTGCAGCTCCAACTGACGGTGGGCGACTCATGGCTAAGGAAGTCCGTCTCGCAGATGTCACAGTCACTCTGGATGATGAAGGCGAGGGCGTTCCAGTCCTTCTGTTGCATGGCTTTCCTGCTACCAGGCACCTTTGGTCGGGTGTTGCGCCGTCGTTGACGGAAGCTGGTTTTCGCGTTCTCGTTCCCGATCTCGTTGGTTATGGCACGTCAGATGCGCCACCGGGCGTCCGTGTGGACATGGCGGCCCAAGGGCGGTGGATGCTGCAGCTTCTCGATGCGCTCAGAGTAGACCGCGCGGTGGTTGTGGCCCACGACGTTGGCTCGGCGGCTGCCCAACTCATGGTGGCAAGCGCATCACGACGCGTGCGCGGTCTTGTGGTGTTGGATGGTGTGTATGAAGACGAGTGGGCAATGGAGGCCATTGCGAGTATCCAGGCTTGGAATCCCCAGGACGCGCAGCGCCTTGCGCCGGTGCTGGCACGGCGACTCGACAGGGGTGGTGTGTTGAGCGAAATGCTTGCGGCCTACCGCGGGGAGCAGGGTGGGCAGCGGCTGATTCGCGCCGCCCGGGACCTGGATCCGCAGCAGACAGCCCACATCGGCGAGTCGCTCCGCCACAGCGGTGTCCCGGCATTGGTTCTATGGGGAGAGCGCGACACTTTCCTGTCGATGGACGAGGTGGGCCGGCCGCTGGCAGAGCTGTTAGGTGCAGCTTTGATTCCGCTTCCAGGCGGGCATTTCACTCCTCTGGATTGCCCCACGCAGGTTGCTGCGGCACTGCGCGAATTTCTTACGCGGCTACCTTCTTAATGCGAAACCAGCCGGCTGGTAATACGTCCCACGTGCTCGCCCTGATACCGGCACATTTCCAGCTCGAGTGCAGTCGGCATCCGCAGCTCGGCTCCAGAGCCCGTGACACAACTCGCGCCGTAGGGGGTACCGCCGGTGACCTCCCTCATGGTTGCGAGATCTTTGAACGTATAAGGCAATCCCACGATGATCATCCCGTGGTGCAGAAGCGTAGTGTGAAATGAAGTGATGGTCGTCTCCTGCCCGCCGTGTTGACTGGCGGTGCTGCAGAAGACGCTTCCAACTTTTCCAACCAGCGCGCCCCGTGTCCACAGGGCGCCGGTCTGGTCCAGGAAATTTCTCATCTGCGCGGCCATATTGCCAAAGCGGGTTGGGGTGCCGAACACAACGGCATCGTAGTTCTCCAACTCAGCGGGATTGGCAACCGGTGCGGCCTGGTCGACCCGAAAACCCGCAGCGATGGCCGCATCGCGTGGTACGAGCTCTGCAACACGTTTGACGGCTACGCTGACCCCAGGAACGCGGGCGGCTCCCTCGGCCTGCGCTGTGGCCATCCGTTCGATATGTCCGTAGCTGCTGTAGTACAGAACGAGGATGTTGACCATCGGGAAATCCTCGGCGGGAATTTCGGATAGCGAAATAACTTTCGATATCAGGCTACTGGCCCGAACCGTGGGCGTCAAGCCGCGCCGTGCGTCCGCTGGAGAAAGTGCCGCAGGATCTCATTGTAGGTTTGCGGCTGGTCGAGGTTGGGCAGGTGACCGGCACCGGGAATGATCCGGTGCGCGGCGTGCGGCAGCGATTTGCCGAGGGCCTCACCGGCCAGCCTGCGGCTGCGAAGGTCAAATTCGCCGTTGATCACCAGGGTTGGATGATGAATGTCCTGCAGCCGCGGCCGAGTAAGGGTCTGCGCGCAGACGGGGGCCGTCAAATCTGCGCCCGCGTAACGTGCGAGCATGCGACTCAACAGCGCGTGCGCGGTTTGATCTTGGGTTCGCAGACGGCTCAGGGGATGAGTGGCCCAGCTTCGCCGGACTGCCTCGATGCCCTCGCTGCGCAGTGCTGCCGCGTACTGCGATAGGGGTACATCGTGGGCGGTGAGATCTCCGCCGGGCCGCATGTCGGGTGGGCCATCAAACACCAGGCAGCTGATGGATTCGGGAACTACACCCGCGAGGTGCTGCAGAATTCGTGCCCCTTGGGACATTCCGACAAACGTTGCGCGCTGCACGCCCAGATGCCGGCACAACACCTGAATGTCCGCAGCGTCGTCTGCCAGGGAGGGCATTCCAGAAGAAAACCCGCAGCCACGCCGATCGAATCGGATCAACCGGAAGCTGCTCGAGAGAGCGTCGACCTGCGGCTCCCACATGTCCAGATCGAGAGTCCAACCGTGGATCAACACGATTATCGGGCCACTACCCTCGTCGCGGTAACGCAGCCGGGCGGCTGACACATCCAGGAAGCGATCGCTGCCCATGGTGCTGCCGCTGATCAGACCACCGCGCTGAGTGACAGCCCCGGCAGTCCCGCCAGGTCCTTGGAGATCTGCCGGCTCACCTGTTGCAGCATGCTCAGCCGCTCGCGCACCAACCTGGCTTTGGATACTTTCTTTGAGTGGCTCGAGCTGTTCAGCGCGGCGACTACTCTGCCGTACTGGTCCAAAACCGGCACCGCGAGCGCTACAACTCCGTAGGCGAGCTCGTCCTCGACAGCCGCATAGCCGCTACGGCGGGACTCCTCAATCAACTGGCGCAACTTGACGGGATTGGTGACCGTCCGGTCCGTCAATGCGGCCAGTTCCGCGGTGGCGAAGTATCGGTCGAGGTGTTCCGCAGTCAGGCCCGCGAGAAGCGTGCGCCCGGTCGAAGTTGCGTGGGCAGGAAACCTGCTTCCAACATGGGCCTCGAGCCGCAGCAACGTGCGCACGGAAGTACGCGCGACGTACACGACGTCTGTTCCATCCAGAACGCACAGCGCTGCCGAATCGTTGGTGGCCCGGGCGAGCTCCTCCAGATGCGTCCTGGTCAGATGCTCGATATTCATTGATTCGAGGTAGGCGGCTCCAAGCTCCAGCACCTTCGGGCGCAGCAGGAAGTCGCGCCCGTTGCGTTTCACATAGCCGAGCTCCTCGAGTGTGAGCAAACAGCGGCGGGCAGTAGCCGCGGGTATCCCGGCGCTGCGTGCGACATCGCTCAGACTCAATGCCGCGTGGTCACGCGTAAACGCACGAATAACCGCGAGACCCTTGCCGAGACCGCCCATCGCCTCGCGGCGTGGCTGGCCGTTCTTTTGCCGTGACATCCGGGCAGTTTATTTCGGTATGCGAAAGGCGGGAAGCGTTTTCGGCTGCGGCCGCTTGACGCGCCGTTGCCGGCGGGTCCACGATATTCGTATGCCGAAGTAAATTTCGATATGCGAAAAAACGCAAAGGAGGAGTGCCGCGGTGAAAATCGGTGCTCAAACGAATCGCAGCTCCGCCATATCCGCCTCCAACGAGACCACGATTCTCGTGCGCGGCCGCGACCTGGTGCAGGAGCTTGTGGGTAATGTCAGTTTTACTGATCACTTCTGGCTCCTCGTGACGGGACAGCCGCCATCGGCCGCACAGCGGCGCGTGCTGGATGCAACATTAGTGGCGATCGCGGAGCACGGCTTGGTGCCGAGCGTACAGGTGAGCCGCATGACGCTTGCCGCCGCGCCGGAGGCGTTGCAGGGGGCCGTTGCCGCCGGGATTCTCGGCTGCGGCTCGGTGGTGTTGGGCTCGTCCGAAGCGGCCGGAATTTTTTATTCGCAGATCGCTGACTACTCGAAAGAAGGTGCGGCTGCCGAAGACGCCGTCACGAAGGTCATCGAGGAATACAGGCGCAGCCGCCGCGCCATTCCAGGTTACGGACATCCCCTTCACAAGGAAGCTGACGCGCGCGCGCTGCGGTTGCTACAGATTGCCGAAGAAGTAGGCCTCACCGGGCAGTTCGTGAGCATCGCGCGCCTTGTCGAATCATGTCTGCCGCGGGTGCTCGGCAAACCTTTGGCGCTGAACGTTTCAGGCGCGATTCCGGCGGTGCTGTTGGACGCGGGATATCCACTGCAGGCCTTGAAGGGTGTACCCATCCTCGCGCGTACGGCCGGGCTGATCGCACATCTGCTCGAGGAGCAGCAACAGCCGATCGGTTTCGTGATGTCGCACGCCGCGGCCGGAGCGGTTGACTATAGCGGTCCAGCTCCGGCCGGATTCAAACGAACAGATGGGTAACGGCACCGTGTTACGGGCAATGTCAGGCGTACTGCAGGGCGTTCGCGTCATCGAGCAAGGTACATTCATCACCGGACCCTGTGCCGGAATGATGCTGGCGGACCTTGGCGCTGACGTGGTGAAGATCGAGAGTCCTGAGGGAGATCCTTACCGCAGCTATCAGGGAGATCAGTATTCGCCGCACTTCCAGGCCTACAATCGCAACAAGCGCAGCATCGCTGTAGACCTGAAGAGTCCCGCCGATCGATCGCTCTTCGAGGGGTTGGTGCGCGAGGCCGACGTCTACATCCAGAACTTCAGACCCGGAACCGCGGAACGCCTCGGCGCCGGCGTGCAACGCCTGCGGGACCTGAATCCGCGGCTCGTGTACTGCTCGATCAGCGGCTTCGGATCAAGCGGACCGTACGTTGAGCGGCCGAGCTACGACTCGGTGGCGCAGGCCCTGAGTGGCTTCCTGAGCGTGGTGGTGGATTCGCGCAAGCCTCAGTTTCTCGGGCCTGCGCTGGCGGATGCGATCACCGGACTTTACGCGGCCTACGGGATTCTGGGTGCGCTGGTACAGCGCGGCCGGACCGGGCAGGGCGCACTCGTGGAAGTATCGATGCTCGAGGCCATGGCGCATTTCACCGTCGAGCCTTTCGCAGCGTTCTTTGCGCTGGGACAGAATCCAACCTCCAGCGATCGTCCGCGGCTGGCGCAAGCTTACATCCTGCGAACGGCTGATGGGCGACTGCTCGCCATTCATCTGTCCTCGTTGGAGAAGTTCTGGGAGGGGCTCACTGCCGCCCTATGTGCACCGGCGCTGTCCAGCGATCCACGCTTTGCCGCGCGCCAGGCACGGATCGACCACTACGAGGCATTGGGCACCGAGCTCGATCGACTCTTCTCACAGAAGAGCCTCGCTCACTGGATCCAGGAGTTGGGACGTAACGACGTTCCGTTCGCGCCCATCAACAGTATTGAGGATGTTGTGAGCGACCCGCAGGTCGGACACCTCGGGCTGATCGTGCCCGTGGATTCGCCGCATGGAGCCACTCACGCAGTGCGTCCCGCCGTGCAGTTTTCAGGACAGCGGTGCGCATCCGTCCGGGCAGCGCCGCTGCTGAACGAGCACGGCGCCGCGATTCGCGGGGCGCTGGGTAAAGGCCAATGTTGGCCAGTGGAGGCTTAGGATCGGATGCGTTGACTTTTGTCAGGAAGACAAAGTAAGACAAGGGGGAGATCCAGGTGCACACATCGAGAGGGGGGGTGGTACGGGCGGTGGCAGCTGTGCTCGGCGGACTGGCCGCGCTGCCGGTCTGGGCACAGGCGCAGAGTCTGGAAGAGGTCGTCGTCACGGCGCGCAAGCGTAATGAGTCGGTACGCGACGTGCCGATTACCGAGAGTGTGTTTACGGAGCAGGCCATCGAAGCGGCCGGAATCCAGAAACCGGGCGACTTCATCTCGCTCGTGCCTAACATGACCCTGGTGGAGACACAGAACGCCGGTACTTCATTTGTGGTGGTCCGCGGTGTATCGCAGGCGCGCAACAGCGAGCCCTCCGTAGCGGTGCTGGTGGATGGTGTCCTCGAGACCAATCCGGCCGAATTCAACCAGGAGCTGTTCGATATCGCCCAGATCGAAGTCCTGAAGGGCCCCCAGGGCGCCCTCTATGGCCGCAACGCCATCGGCGGAGCGATCATCATCCGAACGAAAGACCCGTCCAATCAATTTGAGGGGAACGTGCGGGTAGGGGTAGGAAACGGCTCTTCTAGACGCGCGCAAATTGCGGCCAGCGGGCCCGTCGCGGGTACCGACACGCTCAAATACCGTGCTTCATTCAACTTCTACGACACGCATGGCTACCTGGACAACGCCTATTTGAATCAGAAGGCAGACCCGGCGCGCGACTACTCGGGCCGTGTCCGCGTGATCTGGAAGCCCAATGAAGCCCTTACGGCCGATCTGCGCGTGTCGGCCGATCGGCTCGAGACCCACGGCTTCTATTTCGTGATACCACGGGATGATGAAAACAATCCGTTCAGCTCATTCACGACAGCACCAAATGCGAACAATGTCACGACGCCCATCACTGTCAACAACCCCGGCGAAGACAATCGCGATCTATTCAACACATCGCTGAAGCTCGACTTCGATACCGGCCATGGGACGATCACAGGCATATCCGCGTACGACAAAACGCGGGAAATCATCACCGGCGATGCCTACGATTTCCGCCCCCGCGCCAACTCCGTGTTCAACGCGCTGCTGGGTACGGACTTGAACCAGAGTCAGTTTCTGGACGTCAAGGCCTGGAGTCAGGAGATCCGTTTCACCGCGGAGAAAGGCGATTTTTTCAACTGGATCGCGGGTGCTTACTACGTCCATACGGAGCGGTTCATTGCCACAGGGAACATGGTCGACACCGGGGCCGGGGTCTTCCCGGTCTACTACACACCACGCCTGAGCGGTCCGAATCCGAGCGCGACCTTCCTCGCGGATTCTCAGAACAACAATGCGTGGGCCGTGTTCGCCGATGCGACCTTCGAATTGACCTCGCAGCTGCAACTCGATACAGCGATCCGTTATGACGAGGACTCCCGCACAAACACGACCCGCACGCCCGCGGCATTTCTGCCCGATCCATCCGCGTTCGATGGCGAAGTCCGAAAGCACACCTGGAGCAAGCCGCAGCCCAAAGCCACGCTGCGCTATAAGCCGGTGGACAATGTCACGGTTTATGGAGGTTGGAGCCGCGGATTCCGCAGCGGTGGATTCAACCAGACGGGAGTGGGCAGCGTGGCGCGTGCGAGCGCAATCCTGGGGGTCAATGATCTGTTCGACGCGGAGGTGGCGGACACCTACGAGTTGGGAGTGAAGGGCGAATTCCTCGACCGCCGCTTGAACGCCGGCCTCGACGTGTATCACACCAAATCGCGCAACGGCTATTTCTTCGTCTTTCTGGCCGCCAATTCGACCCAGAATCTCGGTAATCTCGATGCCACGTACAAGGGCGTCGAGCTGGAATTGACGGCGAAGGCGACCGAGCACCTGGATCTGTATGCCAACTTCGGATACACCGACAGCAGGATCACGGCCATGGCAGATCCCACCGTCGTGGGCAAGCAGGCGCCCTTGGTGTCGAAAAACACCTTCAATGCGGGTGTGCAGTATCACCAGCCGATCGGCCAGGGCCTGAGTGCGTCGCTGCGCCTCGACTACCAGGAGATCGGCCGCACCTGGTGGGAACCTTACAACACGACCTCGCGCGATCCGGTCAATCTGCTGGATGCGCGTCTGGGGTTGGAAGCTGATAAATGGTCTGTCACCGCCTGGTCGAAGAATCTCACCGACAAGAAGTACAACACCGAGTTCTCTCCGGGTGGGTTTCTGTTCAAGGCCCTGCCGCGGCGTTACGGCGTGGATTTCAACTATCGATTCTGATCGAGAAGGAATGTGTCATGGCTACATCCGCGAAGCGCCCCTCGCGCCTTCATCACACCGCGTACGTCACGCGGGATCTCGAGGCCACGCGGGCATTTTATGAGGACGTGATCGGGTTACCGCTCGTTGCCACGTGGTGTGAGATTGACGAGCTGTTTGGCGCCCAGCGTGTCTACTGCCACCTGTTCTTCGAGTTGGCCGATGGCGGCGCGCTGGCATTCTTCAAATTTGCGAACGCCGAGGATGAGAACCTGTTCGGGCCACCTATGCCGGCTTCGCCGTTTCACCACATCGCGTTGAATGTGGACAAAGAGACGCAGGAGGGCATCGAGCGGCGTCTGCAGTCGGCGGGCTATAAGGAGCCGCGGACGTTTGTACTCGAGCATGGGTACTGCCGCTCGGTATACGTGACCGATCCGAACGGTATGATCGTCGAGTTCACCCTGGATCATCCGGATGCCGCGCGCATTGGCGAGTTGCGCCGCCGCACCGCTCACTCGGAGCTCAAGAGGTGGCTTGCGGGCGACCACAGGTCCAATAATACCTACCGGTAAGTCCTGTACCGCTCTCGGTAAGGGGCGATTTTCCTGTCCAGTGGGTTCGTTGACGAGAACATAGTTAATTGGCAATATAGCATTATGGCTATAGAACTCGAGGCGGGGCTGAAGGCGCTCGCCAGCGAAAAACGGCTGCAGATACTCACCTGGCTGAAGGATCCCACCGCGCATTTCCCGCCCCAGACGGACGGGGACCTGCTCAAGGATGGGGTCTGTGGACTGTTCATCACCGAGAAACTGGGCGTCTCCCAGCCTACGGCCTCGGAACATCTGCGGATTCTGTCCGATGCCGGGTTCCTGGGCGGCACGAAGATCAAACAATGGATCTTCTATCGCCGGGATGAGAAAGAGATCGCCGCATTCATGACGCTGCTGAGAAGGCAGATATAGGAGCCGGAAATGTCGGTTTACGAAAAACTGCGTGCCTTGTCGATTTCACTTCCGCAGTTGACGCCGCCGGCCGCGGCATTTGTGCCCTTCGTGCGCAGCGGCAAGCAGTTATTCCTGGCTGGCCACATAGCCAGGAAGGACGGCCGGCCGTGGCAAGGCCAACTGGGTGCGGACGTCACGACCGAACAGGGCAAGGCGGCCGCGCGCGGCATCGCCATCGACTTGATCGCCACATTGCACGCGGCGGCCGGTGACCTCGACAAGATCGCCCGCATAGTGAAGCTGTTGGTTCTGGTCAACAGCACCCCAACGTTCACCGAGCAACATCTGGTGGCCAACGGTGCGTCAGAGCTTCTCAAGGAAGTTTTCGGTGAGCGTGGCGCGCACGCGCGAAGTGCGTTCGGCGTGGCGCAGATCCCATTCGGATCATGTGTCGAAATTGAGCTGATTGCGGAGCTGGCCGATGGGGCGTGAGCACGAATACCGTTATCGCGTCGTTGACGTATTTACCGAGAATCCCCTCGAGGGCAATGCGCTCGCCGTATTTCCCGACGCAGCATCGCTGGATGCAACAACGATGCAACGGATCGCACTCGAACTGAATTTAGCCGAGAGCGCCTTTGTTCTGCCGCCAACGCGCAGCGACTGTGCGGCGCGTGTGCGGATCTTCACGCCGGCGAAGGAGATGCGGTTCGCCGGGCACCCCACAATCGGTACCGCATTCGTTCTGCTCGACGAAGGCCTGGTCCCGGCGCACACGGGCGGCTTCAGCCTCGAGGAGAATATCGGCCCGGTACCCGTACGGGTCGAGACCGGTGCACGGCCCATGCTGTGGCTGAGGACGCCCTCCATGGAAACCGGGCGGTGTTATGACCCGAGCCTCTGCGCGAGTGTCCTCGGACTGACGCCACCGGATCTGCTCGACGTCGCGCCGCAAAAACTGAGCGCCGGCAATCCAACCATTTTCGTCGCCTTGCGTGACAGGCTGGCGGTGGATCGCGCCTGGCTCGACCTGGCGGGCATGAGGCAACTGCGGGGTGCGGACGCCGAGCTGGCCTGCGTGTTTGTTTTCACGCCAACCACTGAGGGCGCCTACTCGCGGATGTTCGCGCCCGAGTACGGGGTCGCCGAAGACCCGGCCACCGGGAGCTCTACCGGACCCCTGGCGGCTTTCATGATACGTCATGGCCTGCTGGCGAATTCCAGCAGCGGAACGCGCCTGCTCAGCGAGCAGGGCACGAAAATGGGCCGCCGTAGCCTGGTGCACGTACATCTGCGCGGTGATCGGGGCGCGGATGGGATCGAGATCGGCGGCCATGTGACACCGTTGGTGACCGCTACGATGCGGTTTGCCGTGCCGAGGCGCTAGCACCAAGGTGGTCCAGGCGCGCAGCTCATAATGGCCCTACCAACAAGCCGCGGCGCGGGGCATGCTCACGGTACTCCAACAGCGCGTGTACTCCATGAACAAGTTCCATGCCACGTTCGCGGCAGTCCTGCTGGCAGGCGCAACCGCGGGACCTCCCGCCGCCGTACGCTCGCAAAACCTGTCGAGCGTACCGCCGGCTGCCAATGCTTCAGGCCTACATGACTTTGATTTTGAATTCGGTGAATGGCGCGTCCATCATCGCATCAAACGCCCCGTAGATACCGGGCAGTGGGTGGAGTTTGACGGGACGTCCAGCGCTCGCAAGGTCCTGGACGGCGCGGGGAACGTGGAGGACAACGTTTTCCACAGGCCCGGCGGCGACACCCGGGGCGTCGCGCTTCGCGCGTACGACTCGAAGACCGGCCAATGGGCGATCTGGTGGGTGGACGGCCGCAATCCGTTGGGCGCTCTCGATCCACCGGCCATAGGCCGTTTCGAAAAAGGCGTCGGAACCTTTTATTCCGACAGCATCGTCGACGGTAAGCAGATCCGAGGGCGGCTTATCTGGTCGCGGATTACGGCCACGTCGGCTCGCTGGGAGCAGGCTTATTCATACGATGCCGGCAAGACGTGGGAAACCAACTGGGTCATGGAGTTCCAACGCGTCTCGTAGCCCCCCGCGCTGCGGGCAAAGCT
>Ga0068859_100000395_pt1 | contig 43422 bp, 32 predicted proteins | sample KBSSwiS22_FD_66585 | JGI IMG/M metagenome (GOLD analysis project Ga0068859, IMG submission 66585) | Switchgrass rhizosphere microbial communities from Kellogg Biological Station, Michigan, USA - KBS Switchgrass S2-2 | ecosystem: Host-associated > Plants > Roots > Rhizosphere > Soil ... | reverse complement strand
TGAGAATCTGACCTGAGCGGAAAAATAGGTAACCGGCAATCGAGCTGCTTAACAGCAAAGATCCACTGCGTGAAACATCTTTTAGAAATCTGCTGGCGGCGTGAAAGGAGTCCAGGTCCGGCTCATCAGCTGGTCGAGGAATGAAATAGTCAGCATCGATTTTCTCTATTCGTGAACGAAAGCTCATTCTCCAATTCCTTATTTCGCTTGCTGCTGTGTTGCTGCCTTCGCCCACTGCTCTAATTGAGCGCGATCGGAATCTGCGATCTGAGTCTGCTTGAAAAGCCGCGGCTGCCAGCCTGAAGCAATAATGTCAGCGATGGATGTGAAAGGACGCGGGTAAACAATCCCGTCGAGTTGCATGGATTCGAAATAGCGAGTTCCGACTGCCGTGTTTTCGCCGTCGGGAATACGAATCAGAATCGCGGGACCATCGACGCGTTCATTCGGGACCGAAATAACTTCTACTGTCAGATTGCGCGGCGAGTAGCGTAAATGCAGGGTCGCGTGAGATGTTAGTAAGACTCCTGGTTGATCGGTGCGCCATTCGTTCGGGATGAGACTTCGGCGACCGATGCCGGTGAGGAGATCATCCGCATCTGTAGGTATGCGTCCGTGCAGCGATTCTTCGACCAAGAATGTAGAAGCTGCGATTACTACAGCGGTGACGTCTCGCAATCGTTCAACAGTGCGCGGCACCTCGCCATTGGGCCACCGATAATTACTCGCGCCAGAGGATTGACCGTCAGAAACCTCACCATCGCCAATCGAGACGTGAGCATCAACGGTCCCCATGCGGCCGGCTTTCTGTCTTTCTATAAACAATGGGACGATTACCAACACGCAGAGAGCCGCTGCAATGACCACAATGACCGGCCAAATGTTTCCTCGTTCCCTCATGCTGCCTCCCGTAAACGAACTGTCTCACGAAAGACTTGTTCAATTGTCTGTTCGATGATCATGTCTGATGTGTGCGCCGCACGTTCAAGTCGCAATAGACCAAGTTCTAGGTTAGCCAAGTCCTCGGCATTGCGCGCAATAAACCCCAGGTGATCGTCAATTAGTTCAGCACTTAACTGGTCAACATGTTCACTCGTGAGGGTTCGCAAGAGCACAATGGATTCCCGCAGACCTGGTTTATCTCGGACGGTTGGCATCATGAGTCGTATATAGCGGACGACCTTTATTACCTGAGCCAGCAATTTGAAGGGTGCCTCGGGTACACGCGAACGAAGAATCCGAGCCTCTTCGATGTCAGTTGGCAATCTGACCCGTGTGTAGACGCACCGGGAACGAAGCGGCGGATGAACTACGTGTTGGTTGTTCGACGTCAGGATAACAATCGGCTTCTGATCTTGCTTGGCGACGCCAATGTAACCCTTGTTTCCCTCGAGTCGCGGGATGGACGCATGTCCGGTTGTAAATAACTGGTAAAAGAATGCCTGGCAGACTTGCGGTAGTTTTTCAAATTCGTCCAGCTTCACGATGGGCACGATGCCGGTGGCAGCGAGATACTGATAAGCCTTCAACACCTCGCCCAAATTCAAAAACTCCAAAGACCATTGCCTGCGTCTGGCTTCATCGAGAGTGAGAGCGCGACTTTCGACAGCTTGGACCACAAAGTTGTGTTGGCCCTTCTCGTCCCAATCAAAAAGGATGTCATGGAGGCTGAGACCGTCCATTCCCTGCAACTCGAAGTATGGCCGGTTACAAGAATAGGCCAGCGCGTCGACCATTTCGGTTTTTCCGCCGCCCCGTTCGCCTTCTGCCAACAATGGCATGCCCGATTTCAAACACAAGCAGAGATCCTTCAGTGGCCTAAGTTGAAAGATGTAGCCGGACTCACGTGCCACTAACTCAGCTAATGCTTCTCGCCCATGTTTCTCCACCAACGTGCGCGGATCGATCATCTCTCTGTTCGGATCGGACGAAATCATGGCAGCTATTTCTCCGGAACGACCGATTTCAAAACCATTCGTTTTTGCTCTTCATTCATTAAGGGCGATGATGCGCGAATGTCTTCCGCTGTGCCGAAGAGGATGAGCTCCATAACTTCGCGATCAGTTAACGAGTTGGAAGAGGTTGTAAGAACGTCTTGTCCAACCGCGTCAATGCCCTCAATCTCCGTCGGCAGATCTGAAACCATCACAAATGCTGCTTGTCCGGCTTCGATTCTCACGAACGAGCGTTTGTCATCGCCATTCACAAGCTGTCCTGCTCCATCGGTTATGGGATTAAGCACACGAGAGCCAGCACCGTTCACCACTACAGTGCCACGTCCTGTCAGTGCGCCAGCCATCATGCCGGCCACTTGCAAACCGTTTGACGCGACCTTGCCCAACGTTTGTTTCAAGCGATTACGGTCCACGACGATACGTTTACCTTGCATTCCCGAACCGCCATCGCTGCCGACAACCTCGCCGGTCATCTTCACGAGTCGATTTGTGTTTGAATCGATGTAGCCAAAGACATTAATGAAAGCTCGGTCATGCTCGCTGCCGTTCACACGACCAACGAGCATCGTTCCTTTTGCTAAGGACCAGCCTTCACCTTGGCAATCTCTTACGAGTTCCAATCGCGCGTATGAATTGTTTCGGAGCGTGAAGATGACACCGCGCGTACGCACTGGCAGCATGGTGCCAAATACCGGTAGCACTGCGGCCGGGGGCACAGCCTTCGACGTCTTAGTTGAGTCAGTCTTTTTCTCGACTGGAGTTGAGTTCAGTTTAGTCACTTGCGGAGTCGGCGCCGACTTTAACTGCGCATCTTCGATAAACAACGTCTGAGTTGGATTGGCATGGCTCTGCAATGATGCTGACGACTCATTTGGCATTTGTGGCGTTGAGCCAGTATTCGATTGAGGCGGATTCGAATCTCCTCGGCCCACGTCGGAGGTTGAGGCATACGCCGGCGAGTTGTCCGTGTAACTTAATGTCCGCTGAGCGTGTTGCGCTGCTATTGGCGATGGACTTGGAGATGCGTTCGCCGGAGCCGTATTCAAAACGGTCGTTGCATCAGGACCTACCGCCGCACGTGCAATGTTAATAGCCTCGGCGCTCAATCCACCTTCAGAATTTTTCGGACTCGGTTCAGCTTTTGCAGTTTGAGAAGCTCGTTGAGAGTCGGCCTGGACTCGTACGTCTACACGCTTCACTCGCAGCAGGATGTAAAGAGCAAATACACCAGCCACGATAATCAAGAGTATGAAACACCAACCAATCAGTTTGCGTTTCCACGGCTTCTTCTTGTTAGTTGCGGTCTCTTTCGGCGGTGAGAATTCGGGGCTGTTGGAATCAAGAAACGAGTTCCTATCCCGATCAGGTGGATCATCGACCAGCTCAATAGACACACGACCCTTATTACGATTGCTTTCCTTCATGACATCGCTCCTATTTTCCGCCGTTATTGAGAATGATCGACACCGGTTGATCAGCCGCATTCGAGTGAGCGACAGAAAGTCTGATTTGCTGATGTGTGCCTAACACGGGTGGGCTATAGGCAACAGCGTAGTACGTAGTGCCTTGCGCTGGAATCGTTTGTGTGGAGTCGCTGGCTTCCACATGCAAATATTTAAGCGACTCGATGTTCACCGGCTTACCTTGGTCATTCACCGTTTCAATCACTAAATCCGGGCCGGTCGCCGCGAATTTCAATAAATCGTTTGTCGTGTTCTTGATCGCGATGATTGCGAGGGAATACGAATACCCCACTACCGGGACAGACACCTGCGACAGCTTGAGGCCATTGGAGGCTCGCGTCCATTGCTTGAATTCCTCTGGTTGTTTTATCGCTTGCTGCAAAGCGCGACGAATGTAAGTGACAGCTTCGGACTCCGTCCTTGTTTTTGTGTCCTCAGTTGGGGAAGCGGGTCTACTAATCTTCGGCTCTTCAACAGATTTGGGTGGCTTGGCAGGCTCGGAAGGTGAAGCCAAAGGAGACGGACCCGGCGGCGTTTTCTTCTCGCTATCTGAAGTGCTCTCCACCGAGATAGTCGTTGGCGCGTCGGACTGCGCAGTCATTTCCTCCCTTCTCTCTACATCGAGATTGACTGGCAGTCCGGCCGCGCGCCTGCGCGCGACTACTTCATCACGGTTATAACTCAAGACACAGCGATGAACGTTTTGCGCGAGGTCTTCTACGGGATAAAACAGAAAAGTCACAACCAGACCGCTACGCATCTGTGCGGTAACAGTGGCAGCCGGAGTGCGCGCTTTTGCGTTGCGCGCCGGCGGAATGAATAGTGTGCCCGGCCGAACAATGATTGCTCGTTTGTTTCGCTCCAACGCTTTTTGGTCAACAGTTGCCATTTCTGGATCACCAGGAATGATGTAACGCGGTCCATCATTGGCGGGCACTTCGATCAGCACGCTTCCGTGCTGCGCCATTGCAAGCCGAACAACTGTTTGATCCTTCACGACATCAACTTTCGCCTCGCCGACATAGAAATCGGGTGCGGGCTGCGATGTGCTTGCCGTAGCCGGCGCAGTCTTGATCAAGCGACGAGGGCATGGGCGACAACGCGGTTGTCCACTCGTTCCTGTAGCAGTCTGCTGTGCATGCAGCACCGTGGAAACACATACGAGCAGTAAAAAGGCACGAAGTATTTTCATCGCATTCTTCCTTAATCTTGGGTGGAGTTAACCGGAGTTTCCTTCTCAGTCGAGATCAGTTCCTTGTAATCGATCGCGTTGATGCGAAAACCGGAGCGCAGATTTCGGTCGAGACGGAATGTACCTCCTTCGGCTGCGTCGGGCAGGAGATCGACCGTTAGTAGAACGTGCTTGGTCATGTGCTTACTTTCACTCTTAACGACGAGATCAATTTCCTGAGTACCGTAGACTTTGACCGTCAAGGCTTTACCCGGAACATGCTCCAGATACTCAGGCGTCCAAGTCGCATTCCACTGTTGTTCGCGTTGGGTTTGCAGAATCTTCTGTTCAGTTAGATATTGCGCAAACTTCTTCGCCTGGCTGGGAACCATCAATCTGAGCGCAGCTTCAATGTCCTTCGAGCGCGTGCGTTGATCGACGCGGTAGAGGTATTCGAGGAACGCCTTTACGACGTAATCTATATCTGCAATTTGAAGCTTGTCTTTCTCGAGCCTAACGGCTTCAGTAGCGCCGAACTCGCGATCGTTAATCATCACTGTTCGACCTGATGACATGTCCACAACAATTCGATCCGGCCATTGGATCGATTTGTAAACCACACCGACAATCGCAATCGTGGTAATCAAAAGGCAGAGAATGATAATGCGGGCTTGACGACGTATAGTCCGAACGTCAGCCGGATCGCGGTAACAGATCACAGGTCCGAATGGTTGTCGATCATCAAGATTACCTGTGCTGTCGTCACTCGCCGCCACCGTCGGCAACTGCATTACATCTGCGCTCATAAAAATTTTCTCCCTGGCTACTCGTGATGAGTCATTCTTCGTTCGCGAGCCGTTGTCGGCGCCATTACAAGTCTCATGCCATTTCAAAAATGCGGTGAGTCGAAAAGTGGTGATCACGAAAGTTGTAAAAGGCAACAGGGTAAACGTATGTAAATTCCGACAACGCGCTATCGAATCTCGATGAAGAATGACTTCGGTCTCTCACTCAGGCGCGAGTTAGAATGAGCTTCAGTAAGAGTCACATCGATCGTGAAATCGCGAGTTGAGGTCAGATTCACGTTGGTCTTCGATCTACGTAATGGCATTGTAGTTATCAGCTCTCTGCTGCCAAGTAAGTCGGTTGCTAAGCGCACGTAATTCTGTGTCTCGCGATACGGAGGAATCCCGCCGGTAACCAACCCGGCTGCATTGATAATTTTGCCGTTCGCCAATCGGAGGACACGTCCATTTTGAAAAGCGCCAACTGCGCCTTCACCTGCGTTATAAGCGGCAAAAGCAAGATCGATCCTTCCATCAAATTTACGCAATAAATCGCGGAGATATCGGGCTGCGGCATCAATTGCTGCCTTTGGATCGTGTGGATTGTTGAGTCCATATCGAGCCGCGGTTTCCGGCATGAATTGCATTGGACCACGCGCACCTTTCGGACTGATCGCAGTCACTCGAAAACGCGACTCGAGATAACACAACACCCTAAGAATTCGCGGATCAATTCCATAGCGCTTTGCTGAGTTAAGGAAGTACGGCTCAAGGCTCTGAGCCCTTTGTTTGATTGAGAAATCGGCTCGTTGTTGTGCGTTGACGCTGATAACAACAAGAACCGGTAAGACGAGAACATGGACCAATCTATGTGTCATGAATCACATGACTCGCAATCCATGGACCAACTGAGTGGCACAGCAATTGAAAAGAGCAACGCCGTAAATCAGCTAATCGCACCGCCAAATACGCGGAGTGTGGAAGTCAATTCAAAAGGATTGTTGGAAGGGAGAAAGTTAGATATGAATCATCTGATTCAAACCATCAATGCGCCGGCTCTCAGTAATTCTTGTGCAGTACGGATAGGACGTCGACTTGTGGAGATCGGTTTCGGCTTGAAAGCGGCCCACGGACTCGTCGCAGTAATACTCAGCATCGTGCTTGGTGTCGCGTCAGTTTCGGCGCAGACACCGTCAGGTCAGTTCTTTAATGGTGATAGCGCGCAGCTCGGAAACAGTTTGCGTTCCGTGACCTTCTTCCTCGCAGCGGCAATGATCATTGCTGGAATCATCTTCGTCGCTGTCGGAATCATCACGTCAGGTCTGCGCGAATCACTGTCGACATGGAAATTCATCACGGGCGCGGCGTGCTTCGCCTTCGGTGGGGTCTGCGCCGCGATCTACGCCTTCAGCCAGGGCGAAACTGTGCCGGTCGACAATCAATTCTGACATTAAGAGTTCGGGAGCTGAAGATGCGAGCACGACCTGTTAGACCGAATATCTACTTACCCGTAGTGCGATTTGGTGTTGCCGACAGCGACTGGTTCTCGGTTCTGTTGATTTCATGCATTTGCTATCTCGCACCTGTACCCTTCGGGATCACTTTGCTTTATATCCCGTTGCAGATGTGGACCTGGTTGCTCGCTACCGCAGGAGCAATTGCTTTCTTCAACTACATTCGGATCGGACGTAAACCTTATTGGCTTCAGCACCAATTGAAGGCTCTGTTTTCTAACCATCGCCAATACCGATTTATTCCAAACAGCAGAAAATCCAAGTTCGACCGTCTGTGGATTACGGACCAACAAGAAGACGGTCGGTCCCCGCCAAAGCCGTCAGTAACAATCAATTCGCTTCTACTTCAACACAACAACAGCGTGCGGGAGGCTTGGGAAGAAAATGGAACAGCGCTTGGGCTATGACCAATTAGCTGATGAAGAAGAATCTGAACGCATGACCCGACGCCTGCGACAACCGCAAGGCAGAAGGCGAGATGCATCGATTGTCGGACTCTATATGGATGCATTGCGACATAAGGATGGCTCTCTGACCGTGGCTTACGAAGTCAGTATGTCCACCTCCATGTTTGCGGACGATCAACTTGTCGACGTTCGTTACGACGATATCGCAAGGATGCTGGCCTTTGATAAGCCAACCGGCACACTGATCCAGTTCCGGTATGCCACCGGTCCTGATCCAGGTTATGCAATCAATAGCGTAATAGCATCGCGTGCGCGTGCCGGAAATCATGTGTTAGCCGGCTTGCTGCAAGCTTCAAATCTGGACTGGCTGCGTACGTCATGCAAGCTCCAGCCCTATCGTCGAAGCGTCCTGACGATGTGGATTCAGGTGCCTCCGAAACAGCGTGGCAACTCTACCATTGACGCACTCTCGAGTTTCAAAGGCGCATTAGTACTCGAGAAGCGAGAGCATGGTGTTCTGCATGCTGCTCGAAACGTTGTCAGCATCTATTCACGCACCGCCGACGATTCTGTTGTGAGAAACAGCTTGGAAGACGAGGCGCGCTCCTACCAACGTGCAAATACAATTTGGCGACAAATCGAAAACTCATCACCGCTCACTCTTCGCCGCTTCAGTCGACAGGAATTGTGGGAAGCTGTCTTCTTTGGTCATTGTCAGAATGCGCTTTCAGCTCCCACCCTGCCTGAGAGACCTGGCTGCGATCTGCGGTCTTATTTATGTGCTGAAACGATCGAAGGTGACTTGAACTACTTGATGCACGGGCAATACCCCGTGGCCATCGTGTCGATGTTTACGCCACCAAATGAATTCGTGACGGCGGATGCGCTACGCGGATTAATAGGGCGCCGAGACTTCAACAGCAGACACACCATCGTTACGGAGTATCTCTTTCCGGAGCAAAGGAAAGAAACCAAGCGCCTCGACCGACGTATCAGGCAAGTCAAACGCACGTTCACAAAGCGCGACAATCCTGAGGGAGCTGCGGCCCTTCGAAGTCTGCGGGCTGTGCGGGATGAAGTTGCCGGCGCACGTGAATCGCTTCTACCGACTCGCTTTTACGTCATTCTATATGGAGAGCGTGCGACAAACCTTGCTGAATTGAAGTACTCGTTGAACAGGTTGGATGAACAGTGCGAACGAGTCATCGCTGCTATTCGACAGATTCCCGGAGCGAACGCCGATCGCGAAGAGCCGGAGGCGCTGCGTGCTTTGTATCCAACTGCAATCGCTGGAGAGCTCAGTCAAAAACTGACTGGCCGTGAGCTTACTGAGATCTCGAACTCAGTAGTCGTTCTGACACCAACCGAAGATTCCTGGGCGGGAGCAGATCATCCGCATACTGTCGTGTCCACAGTAACTGGCCGCTTGATCGGTATCGATCTCTTCGATCGAAATCGAATTCCCTCGCCTCTAATACAGATCATCGCCGCACCTCGAGGCGGCAAGTCGATCCTGATGGCGCAGTTTGCTTGCGACATCTTGGCAAGCCTGCGAGACGCCAGTGTAAATGCGATAGATATTGGTGAAACGTTACTGCCTTTGGTGACGGTGCTCGGCGGTCGCTACATCAGACCTCGACCCGATGAAGTCCGCGCGATCAACATATGGTCCTATGCTGACCTAAAAGACGGTGAAATGCCTGACGACACTCAAAAGGCTTTGGTCGTCGGCGATTTGAAGATGCTAGCTCGTGTAAAGGATGACGACAAAACAGCCGAAGACATTATCAGTGCCGTCGTGTCGCAAGTCTACGAGAACATCGTCTCGCAGAATGGTCCAGGGAGGCCGTTATTTGAACCAACTCTCTCGCATTTTGTCGCACAACTTCGCACCTATCCTTTTGACTCGGAAATGGTCCGAGAGCGGCGTGAAACACTGGTCCTAGCTCTCAGCAACTACATCGGACATCCATGGTTGGACGCGCCCACGCATCCCGACTATGAACAGAAATCGCCGTTTGATGTTTACGAGTTGGGTTCACTTAAAGACTTCCCTCAAGACATAAAACAATCGCTGGCCTATCGCATTGCCGCGCATGTTGCGCGTTGTATTGGACGTAGACGGCAAGACGGCACGCGTGCTCCCACAGCTAATTTGTTCGACGAAATGTGGGAGATCAAAGAAGAGTATCCATTCATCTTCAGAGTGCTCCAGCATGCCGGTCGTAAGGGACCGAAAGAAAACTCGATAACGATACTTGCCACTCACGCCTTTGAAGACATTGAAGACGTGGCCTCGCTTTCAAAGACGGGCAACGTTCTCTTCATCGGCAAACAGCTAGGTGATTATTCCAAGATCGTGGCCCATGGGAAGCTCTCCGCGAACGGCGCTGACGCAATCGATCATATCAAGACGGCTCCCGGCAGGTTCTCACAATTCGTCATGGTCATCGGTACTGGCCCGGATCAGGTAGTCGAACTAGTTCAGCATGAGCTTGGTCCATTGATGCTGTGGATCCTTACTACGAACGCCGATGAAAGGAATGCCCGAAGTGTGGTTTCCGCCTACCACCCTGAGTGGTCGGAGATACAGGTGAATAGTTGGCTGGCTCAGCGATACCCGCGCGGCTTAACCGCTGTTGGCTTACGTGAAATAGATGAGACGTTGCTGCAAGCTGCGGCCTAACTCGGATAACAGTTTTAGATCATCAGATCAAGAAAGGAATTTGAAATGAAGAAGCTCGTTAAATGTCTTTTGCTCGGTGTGCTCATCGGTGACTTCCTGTTGCCGCCAACTGTACAAGCACAGTTTACGGTCTTCGATCCGGCCCAATACTCGCTGCAAATCGAGCGACAGATTGAAGAGGCCAATCGTTGGCTGGAACGTGTCAAACAATACTCCGAACAAATCAATAAACTCGCTCAGCAACTCAGCACGATGAAGGGCATATTAGGTGAAGCCGAAAAGCTCGTGCTGCACAATGCGAATCTAACACGCACGATGGCCCAGATCGGCCAAACAGTGCGCGATGTGTTTGCGCTCAAACGCGCGATGGAGACAATGGTCATTTCGCGTCTCAATATGATCAAGTCAATCAAGACGCGCCTCATGACCGGAGTGTTTGATCCAGAGGCAGACTTGCGCGATTTTGAAGACTACTTGCGGAATTCGATTGGGCGAACATCACAAAACAAGATTGCGACCATGAATCGCCTCGCAATGTTTGATGCGACTCTCGCGCGTCTTTACCACGATCTGCAAACTGCGCAAGCCAGACAGGCCGGCGCTGCACAACAACTAAAGCAAGCCAATGAAAAGCTTGACGCTGAGCTTGCGAAGCCATCGTCAGAACAGTGTGCAAGCTGCATCTCGGATCTGAAGCAGGAGATCGCTTCGTGCGAAAAGATGATCGCTGATCTGGATACGCAGATCACTAATCTTTCAACACAAATCGAAGACAGGGTGAAGCTGTATAACCTCACGATGGAGGAGCGTGTGAGGATCGCCAACCGAGTACGAGCTACTGACGAAGCTTGGAAGAGCCTGAACATCGTTAAGGATGGCGTCTTTCAGGCAATCGAAAACGGTGGCATGCCGAAGTAAAGATACGGAGTCGTAATCATGAGCCTGAAGCGATCGATCCAGTTTGTTGTTCTATTGATAGCGCTACTCTTGCCTGTTGTTGTCCAAGCGCAAGCACCTACACCAGCGCCGTCTCCAGTGAGATCGTTGTCGGACAATATTTCAGCGCTCTCGCAACGCGCGGCAGGGCTTCTGCCGTATTTCGACAAAGAGATCGTTTCGAAGCTCATGGGATGGTTTGAGTTGTTGGCCTGGGTGTTGGGAAACTGCTTGGCTGGCTTCGCAATGCTGCGTGTGATTCGTGAAGACAATGGCGAGGGTTCAGGTCTTTACTGGTGGCTTGGCAGACTTGCTCTCTTCTTCGTGCTCTCAGGAACAAGCTTGGCGATTATCAATACGTTGAGTGCCATTGGCTACGAAATCGCCAACGGTAATGAAAGCCGACAGAGATCTGTTCTGCATGAGTTGTATCTAGCGCAACGCGACAGCTTTAACGATTCATATGCAAAGTTTCAGCAGAACATGTTTACGGTGAAAGTCGACGGCCGCGAGACCGCGATCGAGCCGGTGCCGCTTGGAAATGGAGCGGTGTTAGGAATCATCGTCGATACAGACAGCACGATTCAGAATTTCGATCAGAAGGTCGACGTTTCGCAATGGAACATCTCCACAATGATGACTTGGCTAAACTTTGAGCGAGCACTAATCGAATTCGGGGATCTGATCTTAGTACTTCTTGGAGCCGCCCTGACTATGGCACTGAAACTCGCCATGCCCTTTATGCTCGCTGGCATTGTCGATAAACACATCGCCAGCAAGACAACTTACCCGTTTTTCTACGGGGTAATTGCCATAACTCTGGTGTGGCCATCCGTATCCAAAATCATCCGAATTGTGGCCTATATGTGGGGAAACGTCGCCATGGCTGTTGGGGACAGCAGTCCTTTATATATATGGAACTATGAAACGATGCGCGCGATCACAGATCCCCTGGCTCAGCCGCAGTACACGATTGCCTTAGCTGTATTTGCCATGGGGCTTGGCGCGCTTTGTCTTTACGGTACTCCATTCATCTCACTCTATTTCTTATCTGGTCGCGTTTATGAGTCAGTCGCTACCGTCGTCTCGAGTTGGATGGGAGCGATGGTCGGAACCGGTATCGAGAAGTATAGCGCGGAAGCAGCTGCCTCAATTACTCGGCAAGCAGAGACGACGCAGTACAACGCCGGCTACCAGGCTGATGTCACTCGCTCGGCGGGACAACTCCAGGCTGGAAACATGCGAGCCACAGGACAGCGCGCTTCGCAGATGGCGGCGATTCAAGCAGCGTTAACCAGCCAGACCGCCGCAACTTTAGGAGCAGCGACAACTCAGCGAATGATCATTCAAGCAGCCGCCGGGTTTCAGAAGACGCAAGTCGGCGCGGAGGTGTCTCGCAGTATTCGCGAAACAAACATCTCTCGCGATCAGCAAGTGGGTACGTTCGGCGCTGCCGCAGATAAAGAGAAGACAATGGCCGCAGCTGAATCGCACGCTGCAAAGAACGACCTGTGGGGTCGAAATCTCGCTGAGGCAATTCCTCCGGAGATTCCAATTCTCCGCCCAGTGCTGAGCGGCGGTTTTCATAACGTCGCAATCGGCAATCGCAATCGCGGCGTGAACCAAACTGCGGATACTTATCGAGACGGCGTCACTAACCTTCAAAACACGGCGACATCGCAATCGATTTCCAGCAGTCAGCAATACGAATCCGACATGAAGGTCGCGATCGACCAGCAGGCGCAAGCTCAAATTTCTGGAGTTGACGCCGGTGCAGGCCAAGCGATCGGTGGGTACCAACGGGGTGCTGCACAAGCGCGCGGTGGCGTGGACCAAAACTATCGGTTAGAACTCGGCGCCAACAAAGAAATTTACAACAGTCAAGTCGATGCCGCAGGACAGATTCGGAGTGCGGGTCTCGATGCTGCGAAGCTGCGTCAATTGGCCGCTGTCATCGCAGCAGTTGGTCGAGAGATTTCTAGAGAAGTTGGACAAGGTATGCGAATTCGGTTCTAAGATCCAAGATCCAATCAGTGAGTTGAGGGGTTGAATGCGCTTCTGAATAGATTAAAAAGACACCGCACAAGTCAGACAGCACTATTTGGGAGAGACTTGTGGAGACAGAAATTCAGCACATGTAGGTGTATAGGGTTTATCTCCAACGAATTGCTGCCACTCGGACGGCGTGAAGTCGCGGCCAGCCATCCGGCAGGCGTGCGCCTGCCAATTCGTAAGCTCAAGGTCCCACAGAATGACCTTGTGATCATCTCGAGCTAAAGCAAGCTTTTTAGCGTCAGGGCTAAAAGCTACGTCGTGCACAAAAGTTTGGTTCTCAAGCGTTGACAAACGGGTGCCATCTTCTGCGTCCCATAAGTCGTATCCTTGCGCTAGGTACCGACCATTCGCGCTAAAAGCTAACCCATACACTATGCCCGGCATGCCATTCGGCATCAATGTCGAACTTTGCAAACGCGGAAGCGGAGAAAAAGTAGCTGTATCCCAGCGCAAAACCGCGGCTTTTTGCGAGGCGGCTACAGCTAGCTGCTGTCCGTTAGAACTGAAAGCTAGGATTCCCTCAGTGCTTTCCTCAAGGGAGTTCTCAGGATCAGTAAGGATCTTAACTGGATTGCCTTTTTCAATATCCCATACCATGAGTTTCTCCACACCCAATCTGCTACCCGAGGCAAGTAACTTGCCATCTGGGCTAAATGCAAGGCTCAGAAGGTCTTCGTTTTTAGCGTGGAGGGTACGAAGGCGACTTCCATTCCCGACATCCCAAACGGTGATGTCGTTGTCGAAACCACCCGACGCCAATTGAGTGCCGTCCGTAGTGAAAGCAATCGCATAAACACTTGACGGAGCACTGATGGTTTTCAATTGCGCACGAGTCTGCATGCTCCAAAGTATTATTCGGCTGTCACCACCTCCAGAAGCTAGAAGCTTACCATCCGGGCTGAATGCAACCGCGTTCACGGATTTACTATGTCCTCGAAGAACACTCAGGCGCTTACCGCTCATGGGATCCCAGAGAATGATTTCATTGTCTTTACTTCCAGACGCGAGAATGGAGTTATCTGGACTAAACGCAACACTCGTGACAAGTGCCTTATGGCCCTCAAGCATTTCATGGGAGCTGCCATTAGGACCAGTCCATAGGATCACTCTTTGATCTTCGCCCACCGAAGCTAACAATTTACCGTTTGGACTAACCGCCACCGATGTAACAGCTGCTCGGTGCCCCTCAAGTAACCTCGGCATCCAAGTGTTGGACGTGTCCCAAACAAGGATATGTTTATCTCCGCTTCCTGAAACTAGAGTTTTTCCGTCAGGCCCAAAGGCGACGCTGGTGACAGCATTATCATGACCTGTGAGTGTCCGAACAAGTGCACCGGTTTGAGCATCCCAAAGAACTAAATCTTTAGCTGGATTGAGAGTAACGTGAGACCCATCATTTACATTGCCGTATCCTGCGGCTACGAACTTGCCATCGGGACTGAAAGCCACACAAAAGATTGCGTACTCTCGCCCTTCGATCGTTCTTACACGAGTTCCATCAATGACATTCCAGAGAATAATGTTCTTATCTTCACTGCCAGATGCCAGAATTTTTCCTGAGGGGTTGAAGCTCACAGTGTAGACGGCGCCCGTGTGGCCCTCAAAGTATCTTTCGATACGCCACGTTTTCGTGTCCCACAGGATGATCTTATGGTCTCCACTTCCTGACGCGAGATGCGAACCATCCGACGTAAACGTAACGGTATAGACTGCATCAGAGTGACCGACGAGCGTACGAATGCGTACGCCGCTACGAGCGTCCCAAACAACAACGTCTCTACCGCAGGCAGCCACGAGCAACTTACCGTCCGGGCTAAATGCTACACTTGCCACAAAACTGGCGCCGCTATCGAGGGTCTGAAGCTCCGTGCCGCTTTGCGTGTCCCATAGAGTAAGTTTACCGTCCAAAGCGCCAACCGCGATCCGTTGAGCGTCCGGACTGAAGGTTACAGTTCGCAATGAAGCTCGACCGTAAAGTGTCCGCTCTAACGTATGATCCCAGGTTCTCGCCAGCGCAACCAATGCTTCGTTGGTCGGAGCATACCGGGTGGCTTGAACCGCCAGGAGAGCCATTAATTGCACATTGTCGTGGACGTGGTTCTCGGCTTTAGCGGCTAGTTGCCGAGATGCAGCGAACGCAGTCATTTCTCGGGCAATCTCGTCTGCGCCCTTGGCTCGTCTGTTCATCGATCGTGGAGTCAAACGTACTGGAACTCGCCACTTACGTAGGTCCTCCAATATAGAGGTGAACGGCCGGGCGTAAATTCCATTTGGGCCAACATTCAACGGCATGCCGATTAGTTCCCACGCTTCGTTGAATAGACCACCGCCTGATTGCCCTTCCCCTACGTCTGATTGGAACCGCAGGTATCCTTGATCTGAACTCAACAGGGTCTCACTAGTTCCGCTACTCCAAACGGCTCCTCCGAAACACCCTATGCTTGTAACAGGCGCGTTTAGTGGACCAATTGGCACTGGGGAAAGGAGCGCAAAGTCGAGATCGTTAAGAAATCGATTTACCTGGACATCGCGATTGACCGTAATAACAGCCAAATCACCCGCGGCTGGCTTTTGAAATTCTGATAAAAACTGACCGTTGCGAACGAATTGATCGAATTCGTTAAAACGTACAGTTACTGAGGGCAAAGCCTTATCGGACAGGTCAGCTATATGCGCTGCAGTTGCGACGTAAACTAAGGTTTCGTCATAACCGACAATGATCCCAGCTGCGCATCCTTGGTTCACGCTTACCATTACGATTTGTGCTCGTGCTGATCCTCTTGCCTGACTTGGAAGTAGCTGTGCGGAGACGACTGGATTCCATAGCAGGAATGTAAGGATCACAAGGAAAGCAAGAGTCAAAAACCTCATTACGTTGACTCCAACCAAACGGCGAATTGCAAACCACGTCGCAACCAATGCTGATAAAGTTGCATAGAGTTGAGTTGGCCAACGATTGAGTATGTAGGTAAACGCGAAATTGCCAATTAACTTAAACGTATCATCCATCGCGAGGCAGAGCACTATTTGGGTGTGACTTTTGCAGGCAGAAATTCGGCACACGTAGCTGTATAGGGTTTATCTCCGATGAATTGTTGCCATTCGGCTGTCGTGAAGTCGCGGCCAGCCATCCGGCATGCGCGCGCCTGCCAATTCGCAAGCTCAAGGTTCCACAGAATGATCTTGTTACCTCGCGCTAAAGCAATTCTTTTACTATCAGGGCTAAAAGCTACGTCCTTCACAACAGTTTGGTTCTCAAGCGTTGTCAAACGAGTGCCATCTTCTGCGTCCCACAAGTCGTATCCTGATGATATGTACCGACCATTCGGGCTGAAAGCCAGCCCATAAACTATACCCGTCACGGTGTCCCCCGGTATGGAGGTCGCAGTTTGCAAGATGGGAAGCGCGGCGAAAGTTACCGCGTCCCAGCGGAGAACCCCGTTATCTTCAATGCCGGCAGCTAGTTGCCGTCCATTGGGACTGAAAGTTATGATTCCTGTAGAGTTCTCGGTATCACTAAGAATCTTGAGTGGATTGCCTGTTTTAATATCCCAGACTATGAGTTGCTCGCCACGGAATCTGCTGCCGGAAGCTAATAACTTGCCATCTGGGCTAAATGAAAGGCTCCGTAGATCACCGTTTTTTCCTTGGAGGGTACGAAGGCGACTTCCGCTCCCCACCGCCCACAGAGTGATGTCGTTGTCGCCCCCGCCCGAGGCCAATTGACTGCCATCAGGACTGAAAGCGATCGTATAAACGCTTGATGGGGCGCTGCGGGTCTTCAATTGAGCACCATCCTGAGTGCTCCAAAAGATAATTTGCTTGTCGTCACCTCCAGAGGCCAGGAGCTTACCATCCGGGCTGAAGGCAACCGTATTCACCGATTGACTGTGTCCTCGGAGAACACGGAGGCGCTTACCGCTTATAGCCTCCCAGAGAATGATTTCCTTGTCTTCACTTCCCGACGCGAAAATGGAACCATCTGGACTAAACGCAACACTGGTGACCGGTCCCTTATGACCCTCGAGCATCTCATGACGGCTGCCATTGGGACCTGTCCACAAGATCAGTTTTTGGTCTGCACCCACTGAAGCTAGCAATTTGCCGTTTGGACTGAAGGCGACCGATTCGACCGACGCTTGGTGTCCCTGAAGTAGCCCTAACGTTTTCCAATCGAATAACCCTAACGTTTCCCAATCGCTCGTATCCCAAAGAACGATGTTTTTGTCTCCGCTTCCTGAAACTAGAGTTTTTCCGTCGGGACTGAAGGCGACGCCCGTGACACCATTATTGTGACCTCCCAGTCTCTTAACTCTAGCACCGGTTTGAGCGTCCCAAAGAATGATATGTCTAATTGAATCGATAGGAAGCCCATTCATTACCCTGCCGTATCCTGCGGCTATTAGCTTGCCATCTGGACTGAAAGCTATACAAGACACTGCATACTCTTGTTCTGGCAGTGCTTCACTGGATCCATCGAGGAGGTTCCAAAGAATAATGCTCTTGTCTTCACCGCCAGAAGCCAGAATGTTACCTGCGGGATTGAAGGCCACGGTGTAGACAGTATCCGTATGGCCTAAAAGGCCTTGAAGTAATCTTTCGATACGCCACGTTCTAGTGTTCCACAGTATGACCTTATGGTCTGCACTTCCTGAAGCGAGGCGTGAGCCATCTGAGCTGAATGTAACTGAATAGACAGTACCGGAGTGGCCACCAAGCGTACCAATGCGTCCGCCGCTTTTTGCGTCCCATATAATAACGTTTGAATCGCAGCCAGCCGCGAGGAACTTACCGTCGGGACTAAACGCCACACTTGCTACAGAACTAGCGCCGCTATCGAGGGTCTGAAGCTCCTTGCCGCTTTGCGTGTCCCATAAACTTAGCTTACCGTCTAGTCCACCAACCGCGATCCGCTGACCGTCCGGACTGAAGGTTACAGTTCGTAACGAAGCTCGCGCGTATAGTGTTCTTTCTAACGGATGATCCCAGATTCTCGCCAGCGCTACTAGTGCTTCCTTCGTCGCGGCATACCGGGTCGCCTGAACGGCTAGGAGAGCCATTAATTGCACATTATCGTAGCGGTGGCGTTCGGCTTCGGCCGCCAGTTGTCGAGATAAAGCGTAGCCGGTCATTTCTCTAGCTATCTCGTCTGCGCCCTTGGCTCGCCTGGTCATCGATCGTGGAGTTAAACGTATTGGAACTCCCCACTTCCGTAGGTCTTCCAATATAGAGGTTATCGGCCGCGCGTAAACAGCATCAGGACCGACATTGACAGGCATTCCGATTAGTTCCCAAGCCTCGTTGTATAACCCACCTCCGGATTGTCCCTCGCTCACATCCGATTGGAACCGAAGATAGCCTGACTGTGGGGCCAGAAGGGTCTCGTTAACTCCTTTACTCCACATAGCGCCGCCGAAGCACCCGATGCTTGTGACTGGAGCGTCTACTGGACCTGGCGGAACCTCTACTGGTGAAAGAAGGGCGAAATCAAGTTCGTTTAAGAACTTATTTATCAAGTCGTCTCTATCGATCGTCACCACGGCCAAGTCACCGACGCCCTGCGGTTGAAATTGCGGCCAAAATTTACCCCCGCGGAGAGATTGAGTAAATCCCTCAAAAGTTACGTCTACAGATGGAGAGGTTTTCGACGAAAGACCCGGGGCGATATGTGCCGCCGTCGCGATATAGACTTTCTTTTCGTCGTAGCCGGCAATGATACCCGCTGCACATCCTCCGTTCACGCTTAACATTACAATCTGCGCTCGCGCAGATCCTTTAGCCTGGGAAGGAAGCAGTTGTGCGGAAGCGACCGGATCCCATAGCAGGAATGTAAGGATTACAATGAAATTAAAAAGCAACCTCATTGCGTTGATTCCAACCAACGGCGAAGTGCAAACCAAGTCGCAACCAATGCTGATAACGTCGCATAGAGTTGAGTTGGCCACCGATTGAGTATGAACGTGAATAAAGTGGGAATAAGATTACTCGATGAATCTGCCCCCGCCTGAAGCGTATTGGCGTTGTCAGTGGATAACCGCACCATAAGTTCACCGTTTGCGAATACTAATTCGCGCAACAGCATGGGACTTACACTACCGATCGTAAGATAATCGCCCGGTTGCAATTGCTTACTCTCTCCTGCGCCTCCCTTTATATAAGCGGTACCACCAAGAATCGTAGAATGGCCCTCGTCCTCGAAACTAATCTCGGTGACTTGCACACCTCTAAAAACTGTTAACTGAGGCTGGTCGTTTGCCGGAAAAATCTCGAGTGCAAGATTGTTGCCTGTTGCTTGCACCGGACGTATTGCATATTCAACGGATTGCGATTTCGAGGTTCCCTGATCGACGGCAATGACCTGTCCGAACTGCGCGGTCACAGGTTTAGATCCAGCCGTTTCAATAGTTAATCCTCTCGAGTCACTGGCATATGCAATACCAACTGCAATTGAGACAGGGCCTTCAGGAATAGAAATCTCCTGAAGTCGCACCGTCAAATCTGCGGAACCTCGATTGTCGCTGCTTTTTTCTGCGGCGACCACTTCTCTAATTTCAAAGCTCCCACTCTCGGCGACCTCCGGAGGAAGCACGTCGTCTGCACCCGAACCGCGCGCCTGTTTTAACGCAAGTATTTGCCCCATTTCACCTGGGATAAGGGTCGGTGAATGGTGCTCGTCCAGTTTCAAGAACACTTTCGTCGCATGTATTTCCAAATCTACAGCTGTCGACGACAATCTCACGAAGCTCAATCCAAGGAACACGACGGTAGCTACACAGAGAACTGCAAGTTCAACTTGCTTTCGTCGCTGAGCACGATGGACCGACAAGAACGTCTTCAATTTGGACAAGCGCTCAAGCTCATCGACGTCATCCGCCGATGGTTGAATACCGTTGTCAAGCTTATCCGCTATAGCGGACAGTCTTCTATTCAGTTCCTCAGACGCGCGGTGAAGGGTCTTGTCAGGAGACGTGATCTTGGCTTTTTCGGAAAAATCGTTACCTGGCATTGCACGACCTGTGAAGTAAATAGATGGGCTTTGTTGCATTGCCGGCTTGCTCAACAGATTCTTGGAAGGTGAGACGATAAATGCCACTGGGCATTCTTCCGAATGGAATCGTTGTGGTCCACGTATCTTTGGCTGGTCCGCTCGACAACGAGATATTTACGACCAATGGTTTGTTTGGCGGCTGAATCGGCTCGATCAACACTTTGGACAGATGAATTGGTTGTTTCGAACGAATAATGAATGAGTATAAGTTTGAATATCCAGTTCCAATTCGAAGGGGAACCACAACTTGATACGTATGCCCATCCACTTCAACGGTTCTGATCCCGAGTGAGGCTAAGTCTTTCCAGTTTGGTTGCCACCGCGCGATCAGTTCAGTTCGCCATTCGAATTTAAGTGCATGCATTGCGTCTAGCGCAAAAAGCGGCGGTTTCGTCGAACGCACTTTTACATGAAGCTTTTTATCGAAATCGTCGCACCAGGTGAGGGACGCAATCTGGTTAGAATTGAAGATGTATTGCGTTTGAGTCTGTTTTACCGAAACTACTGTGGGTGCCTCCAAGGCAATAGGATTTCGCAACAATCCCTCGCAGTACTCAGCACCATCAGGGGCAACTTGCTTTTCATAGGGTGCCTGCAACCCTCCGAGCAGCTCTTTAGGTAGCTGTTCGCAAAACTCCGGCCTATTCTGGCCCGCTGCTCGTAACGCGGCGCAAACCAGGATTAAAGTAAAGGTGGCGAGAGTCTTTCCAACCATGTGTTGGTGCTATGAGAATCGGAAAGGCTGTATTAACGAGTGTTGCGAGGACGCAGACATCGGGAAGCAGCCCTCTAAAACGGCGTGGACGTTATTACTGATCGTGGTAAAAGTCAACGTTTAGGAGCCTAATGTAAACCCAAAGGTGGAGATACACGTTGCGCAGTGCAATCTTATCTGATGTGTTGATCTGCTTTGCTGCGAAAATTCACCGATCAGAAAAGACTATTACTAGTTCGAAATTCGCTTTTTTCGTGAGCGACGGTAGACCGGGCTCCGTTGTTTCAGTAATACGGGATGTCTGGACTCAATAATGTAAGCAAGTCCTTGATAGCCGATGCCCAACAGCTTTGCAGCGTAGCTCACGCGTCCATTAACTTTGGCGAGTGCTTCGCTGATTAAGTTCCGCTCAAACTTTAGGACCTCATTCGCTAAGTCAAGCGGCTCGTTGAAAAGAGCATTCTTTGGATTCTCAGTGCTTGCGTCTTTCTGCATTTGTGATGCGAGCTTTGCCCCGGCGGCTTTGAACCTTAGTAATAATTGTTGGCTTTGACAATTCGTTAGCCATTCGCTCGCTTGCAAATAAGCAGCGGCCAACACACCGAGCGTGAGATCGTCAATTTCTTCAATCAAAGTGAGGGCCGCAAGGCCGGCTTTATTCAATGCACCAATTTCATGGGCCACCTCAATAGCTTCCTGAAAAGTGAAGCGCGCTTGTTCTTTTCTTCCGAGCCTCGCCAGCGCGATCCCGTGGTTTATCAGCGTGTCGGCTAATAGAACCTGGTGCCCGCTCTTTCTCAGTCTCCTTGCTGCACTGCGCGCAACAGTTTCTGCTTCCTTAAGGCTTCCCTGGTCTATAAGCAGTTGCGCTCGCGTGTCATCTATTTGGGCTACGACTGCTTTATCTTTAATGAGCGATGCTAGTCGCCGGGCCTCAATCAAATATTGATGCGCTTCCTTGAAGCGACGCATCTGCCGCAGAACATTCGCGACGTTGTTCTTTACCTCTGCTCGAAAGATGGTGTTGTGGGCCAGCTTGAAGTACTGTTCTGCTTGCTCATACTCCTTGATTATCCGGCGAAAGTAATCTGCTCTATTCTCTGAGGTGACCTGCTTGCGAAGCGTCATTGCACGCTGATTGTGGAATGCACCCTTGAGTGTGGGGTTGGGAATTTTCCTGAATAGCGCGGCGTTATCGTTGAGAAGTTTTAGAGAGTGGCTGTAGCGTGAGGCGGACCATTCGACAATCGACAGAAAGATAAGCGCGTTTGCTCGCGTGTTTCCCTCGATGGTTAGTTTTTGCAGTGCTTCGGTGAGCATGATTCGTGCTTCATCCAACGCACCAGCCCACCAATAGCAAAAGCCCAACTCAGCCCGCGCCGCCGCGACACGCAGGGGATCTCCTAATGACTCGAACAACGTGATGCTCTCGCTTATTAAATCCTTCGCGACGTCTTGAGCATCACTAATCTGATTCTTGCTGCCGATCCATCTGGTGAGAATACCAACGTGAAGTAGAACCTCAGCAGCCATCGGAGGATTTAGTCCTTCGAGTTCGGGACGCTCGCCAAACTCTCTCCAGAAGGGACGCATGACCTCTCGCGCCCTGTCGTAGTCACCTCTGTCCTTGAGTTCTACAGCGGCCTGACATCTGAGCCAGGCGCTTTCATTGACCGTAAGGCGCGAGGAATCCAGCTTCGCCAGAGTCGTCCTCATTGGACATAAAACCTTTCGAGTGGACGGGAGGAAAAGTGACTGCGAGCGGGATAGTAGTTCGCTAAGCCCTTACCTTGCAAGGAATCTTTCCTTATTGTCTTATTTGCCGATGCCAGATTTCTGGTAACTCTTCAACAGGAGAAACTCAAATGAAACGACTTGCTTTGGCGCTAATCCTTACATGCAGCCTGTCAGCCTCAGCATTTGCGGGCGACATACCAACGGCGGGCGTCGCATCTAGTCCGCCGCCACCGCCCACAACGCAGAGTACTAGCAGCAGCATCGCCACAACGATCCTAATGACCGTTCTCAGTTTGATGCGTTAGGCAATACGGTGCCTGAGTGAGCGAGTCCTATCCCGCTCAAGCGGGTGTGGATAGGTGTGTCTTCGCTGATGCTAAAACCCTGGCATAAAGTCGGATTGGACCATGTTCGTCCAAATCTTGCGATGCTTTACGAGGGGCATATATAAAGCTGCACATTGCCGAAGTTCTGTGATGTGAAAGAACTTTGAGCAGCTATCCCACATGCGGCCCAGAGTGTGGGTTGGAGGGCGTCGACCTTTGTGGGGGGGAGCTCGACGCCCTTCGTTTAAAGGAACTACGCAAGTTGCAGCCGCTCGCGGGCACGTTCAATTCGCTGGTAAAGCGACACCCTGTCAGTTCGTAAGATACGCGCCGTTTTCGTATGGCTACCCGTTTTTGCGAGTAACTGGCCGTAAAGTTGGATCGTGACTCGATCCAGAAATTGATCGAGTGACTCATTCTCGTGGTAGACGAGTGGAATCTGTGATGTGGCAGTCAGAGCAGTTCCGGGCAACGCCGCATGGATATCATCTACAGTAATCGTTGCTCCCTTCGACGCCGTGGCAACTAACCGATCCACGACGTGTCTGAGTTGTCGGACGTTACCCGGCCAACCGTAAGTAGATAGCATGGAGATGGCGTGGTCTTCGATTTTGTGCTTCTGAGAACGCGGCAATTTCTTTTGTGCTTGATCCAAAAAATATTGAATAAGGATCGGAATATCTGATGGACGGCTTCGCAGTGCCGGCGTGTTTATAGTCAACACAGCGATTCGATAAAAAAGGTCAGATCGAAAACGGCCGGTCGTCGTTTCCTGGGCTAGGTCGCGATTAGTTGCGGCAATGACGCGAACATCAACGGAGATCTCCAAGTGTCCCCCAACCGGTCGGAAAGCGCTTTCTTGGAGAACGCGAAGCAATTTTACTTGGGAGCTCGGCGACATCTCGCCGATTTCATCGAGAAAGATCGTTCCGGTGTGCGCGGCTTCAAAAAGACCCTTCTTGTTGTGGTGCGCGCCGGTGAAGGCTCCTCGTTCATAGCCGAAGAGTTCTGATTCCAGGAGCGTTTCAGTAAGCGTGCCGCAGTTTAGCGAAACAAACGGTTTCTTCGCGCGTGAGCTTTGAAGATGAATGGCGCGCGCCACGAGTTCTTTTCCGGTGCCCGATTCGCCGGAGATCAGCACAGTGAGATCGCATCGGGCCGCCATACGGATCTGACGATTCAGCATCCTCATCCCAGCGGATTCGCCGACGAGTCCATAATCCGATTTAATTGCTTGCGAATTCATGGGACCTGAATGGGGGGAGCTTGGTTTAAAAAGAGACCTCCTGGTTGGTTCTAATGACGCGGCAAACGGCCAAGAATTCCACTAGGATCAAAATAATTTCGCGTTACTCGGTCCACTCGAAAAAAATATTTTCAGGTTGCTGGAAGTTCAGTCGATTTCTTTCGTCTATAGAGAATGTCATTTGAAGTTGCGCATAATGCTCTGCGAGATGAAGAAGCAATATAGATCGAAACTTCGTCGTTACAGCGTGCGAGTGATGCATGGCCCCTTGCTAATGCTGATGGCCTGTGTCGTCGTTTGGGCGCAGAGTTTCGTTACAGTTGATAAGAACATCGAGGTGCTGGGTGTTCCGCCGGTGCCGACATCTCTGGCTGCTGAGGTCGCACCGTATTCGCAGATCTATGGCTTGCCGTTAGCCGGCTGGGATCCGACTAAGCGAGAAATCTGGTTGAAGGGATTGTCGAGCGTAACTTGGATTTCAAGAGTTAAGAATCCCGGCGCCAGCCCTGAAACTTCGTCGATTTACATTCAGTCGCCTGGTATCTATGACGTTTACCTTCAACCACAATACAAGTATCTCGCTTACACGAAGGACACGGATGGTAACGAAGACTTCCAGCTTTATCTGTACGAGATCGACGGCGGTAACTCAAAGAAACTGTCCGATGGAAAATCGAGAAACACTGAACCAGTGTGGTCCAACGCTGGTGACCAGATAGTTTACAGTTCGAGTCCTTCAGATTCGGTCGGCGTGAATCTCAGGGTGCTGAATCCTTTTGATCCCAAAACGGATCGTCTGCTGGTTCAATCTTCGGGAAGCTATATAAAAGCCTATGGATGGTCTCCTGATGATAAGCAAATCGTGTTTTGCGATTTCGTGTCCAACACAACAAGCACGCTCTGGATGATCGACGTATCGACTGGAAAAAAGGTGCTTCTCTCTCCCAAAAAAGATGAGCCGGAATTCTATGACTTTCCTCAATTCACGAAAGATGGAAAAGGTGTCGTTGTTCTCACAGATCACGATTCAGATGTGAGAAGGATTGCAAGTATCGATCTCGCCTCGGATAAATTCACTTATATACCGTCTGACCCTAAGTGGGATGTGGATGAGTTTCAGATATCGCCCGACGGTAAGACTATCGCGTTTACTACGAATGAAGATGGGGTGTCGCGACTCCATTTATTTGATCTAAAAACAGCAAAGGAAATAACAGCCCCAACAATCCCGCTAGGTGTTGTCTCTGACCTGAAGTGGCATTCGAACTCCACAGATCTGGCCTTCAACTTCAAATCGCCGCGTAGTGCGAACGATGTCTATGCATTAAATTTCGGCACTGGTAAGGCCGAGCTGTGGGCCAAGAGTGTCACGAACGATGTTGATACTCAGAAGTTTTCGCTACCTGAAGTAATCCACTGGACCAGTTTCGACAAACGCACTATTTCGGGATTTCTTTATCGGCCGCCCGCTAAATTCACTGGCAAGCGGCCAGTGATAATCGACATTCATGGCGGACCCGAAGGGCAGTATCGACCCACGTTCGGTTACGAACACAACTATTTTCTGAATGAGTTAGGCGTAGTCAAAATTTATCCAAATGTGCGTGGCTCATCTGGCTACGGCAAGAATTTTCTCAAACTGGATAACGGACTCAAACGCGAAGACGCAGTAAAGGACATCGGCGCCCTGTTGGATTGGATCAAGGCGCAACCCGATCTGGACGCCGACCGTGTGATGGTCGAAGGCGCGAGCTATGGGGGGTACCTCGCGCTTTCGACCGCATACGTCTATAGCGATCGAATAAGAGGAGCGATTTCCGATAGCGGCATTTCGAACCTAGCGACCTTTGTAGCACGAACAGAAGGATGGCGACGTGGGCTTCAACGTTCTGAATTTGGCGATGAACGTGATGTCAAGATGAAGCAGTTCATGGAACGCATTGCGCCATTGAATAACGTGCAAAAGATCAAGAAGCCGCTGCTTCTGATCCAGGGCCAGAACGATCCTCGCGTTCCCGCTTCTGACACAGCCAAGCTGGTGGCGGCAACCAAGGATCGAATTCCGGTCTGGTATGTCCTGGCAAAAAACGAAGGACACGGATTCGTGCAACTGAGCAATCGAAATTATCGACTGTACGCAACGATACTCTTTGTCAAAGAGTTCCTGCTCAAATGAGCATAACCTTCAACCTCGAAGTCACAGTTTTATCGTGGCGAAAACACTAGGAGTATGGGATATGAAAAAACTTAAGGTCGCTGTATCAAGTCTTTGTCTAATTGCGTTGCTGACATTTAGTGTACCAGCAGTAGCTCTTGCCTCGGATGGACCACAAGGAGGTTCCAACTCGGGTCCGAGTGCTCCGCCCCCGCCGCCTCCACCGTCGGGAACTTTGGGAAAGATCGTCGGTATTATCCTCAATCTGATCAGTTGAAATGGGGGTAGTAAGAGGGTGAGCACGTGCGGCGGTGCTCATCCTCCACAACTCTTTCGGAGAGGTATGCGAAAGATTTGGCTTCGACGTGTGGTCCTGTTCAGCAGTGCACTACTGCTATGTATCATTAGCCTACCCATTCGAGCTCAGCAATCTCAATCGATAAAGAACGAAACCGAACTCATTCTCGCTCTCGTCAAGAACAGTAAAGAGCCGAAAGAGATCACCAGCCTTCTGCACGCTAATGCTTCGCTTGTTACTGACAATTTGTGGGAAATCTTGATGGGTATGGCAGCTCAGAAGTTTTATCAAAACTCTGAGCAAGCATTCCGATTGTATGACCTGGCCCGTGAAGTGGCTCTGCAACTAAATGATCAGAAGCGACTGGCGAAGACGTATTACAACATTGCGAGATCCCATTCGGGGCTGGGTAATTATGCTAATGCTACGGCGGCATACCTGGAAAGTCGAAAAGCTTTTGAAGCAGCACTCTCCGAACGAGACGTAATCTACATTCTCGCCGACTTGGGAACTATCAGCTTGATCCAGGAGCGCTATGCTGACGCTCGAGAGTATTCAGAGACCAGCATAAGCTTGGCTGAGAAACTTGGGAACAGCGCGGTGCCAGCTGGTGCCTGGCCGAACACATTCGGTATAGCTGGCTCTCTACGGACGCTCGGTGAATTGTCGTTGCGAGACGGCGATATCGACCAAGCCATCTCACAATTTCAGAGGGCTTTGAATCTTCTGAACGAATTAAACCGCGATCGCAGTTATGACTTTTACGTTACTGAAACATATGCGGGACTAGGCCGTGTTTATACGTCCGCCGGCGATCACGACAAAGCACTTGCATCTTTGAACTCGGCACGACAAACAGCGACTACCAGGCAGATACCGAATGTGTTGAACAGTTTGGGTTACTTATACATGGAGCAAGAAGACTATGCCCAGGCAGACGCCCAGTTTCATCATAGTCTGGAGATCTACCGTTTAGCAAAGAATCAGAGAGACGAATCCAGAGTACTTCTCAATCTTGGCGTGGTCCAACAACGTCAAGGCAACTACGAAGCAGCGTTGGTACTATTTAGGCAGAGTCTTGACGCCGCAGTGGCGACGAAGTTTGTCGACGTTCAGATTGCAGCGCTCGAAGGGATCGGTGTCGTATCGACTGCTCAGTCACACTTTGATGATGCATTAAATGCCTTAGATAAAGGTCTCGCAATCGTACAGGAAACACGGGACAAAATGCGTCAAACCGAATTGCTATGGCGCACCGCACAGACATTTCACCGGATGCAGGATTACACACGTGCGGAGAAGTTCGCTCAAGAAGCTGTTGTCCTGGCTCGTGCCATGCGTTTACCAAAACTCACGTTCTTGGCAACGGCAACGCTCGGCGATGTGTACGCCGCGAATAACAAAGCAGAACTGGCTATTAAGACTCTGCAGGATTCTATCGACCAGCTCGAAACCTTGCGCGATCGTGTAGCTGGACGGGAGGAAGGTCTTCAGCTGTTCTTTGAAAATAAGGTTGGACCATATCACTCGTTGGTAACGTTGCTGACGATGCGAGGCAAGGACTTCGAAGCCCTGCTCTACGCCGAACGTGCAAAAGGCCGCGTATTGCTTGATGTGTTAAGCGGCGGCAGGAGTGATTTAGCAAACGTTCTAACTCAAAGTGAAAGAATTGAAGAGCAGCATTTAATAAAGAAGATTTCAGAGATTAACCAACGGATTAAGTCACAGCCGGCCGGAGACACGCAAACTCAAAATGAACTCTACAACCAGCAAGATGCAGCGCGGCTGGAGTTGGCATCTTTCAAGGATAGAACCTATGTAGCGCATCCTGAACTAAGACTACGGTCGGATGCCGCGCACACGTTGACACTCGCGAGCGTCAAGACACTTACGTCTACTAGTGACCTCGCATATCTGGAATACGTCGTGACCGAAAAGAAACTCGGGGTTTTCGTAGTGAGGCGGAATCGCGCCACCAACGGGGCGGCGGTCATCAGATACTTGAACTTGCCAGTTACCGCTGATGCGCTCCGAGGAAAAGTGAATCTGTTTCACTCCATGTTGGCGAATCGGCATCCAAACCACAGGACCTTAAGCCGCGAACTGTACCAATTACTAATCGAGCCCGTCGCCAAAGACCTCCAAGGCGTCAGAACTGTGTGTATTGTGCCCGATGGTTTTCTCTGGACACTACCGTTTCAAGCACTAACAACCAACCGCGGAAATTACCTTATAGAACAATACGCGTTGTATTACGCACCTTCCCTCAGCGTGCTGCACGAAATGAACGATCGGCCCAAGGAAACGATGAGCAACGGCTCTCTCATCGCCTTCGCAAATCCAGTGATCGGTCGTGATGAGAAACTAAATCAAGACCTATGCCCTCTGCCTGAAGCTGAAACAGAAGTCGCTGAAGTCGCAGCGACAGCCCCTTCCAAAGTGAAAAAAGTATTGGTTGGTCGTGAGGCGGATGAAAAGAGCTTTAAGGCTCTTGCCCCAAACTACGCGACGATCCATCTCGCAACTCATGGCGTGTTGGATAACAGAGATCCTTTGTATTCCCATCTACTGCTTACAAAGATAGACGACGACATCGAAAACGACGGATCGCTCGAAGCGCGTGAGATCATGAACATGCATCTCAATGCGGACCTCGCGGTGCTATCTGCATGTGAAACGGCAAACGGCCGAATTAGTCCCGGCGAAGGTGTGATTGGAATGTCGTGGGCGTTCTTCGTCGCAGGAACTCGTTCGATGGTGGTCAGCCAGTGGCGCGTCAATTCTGCAAGTACGTCGCAGTTGATGAAGAATTTTTATCAAGCACTCGCGAGGCAAAATCACGTCAACAAATCACAAGCCTTACGGGAAGCTTCGGTACGTCTCCTTAAAGATCCTCGCTACCGCCATCCATTCTATTGGGGCGGCTTCGTGTTAGTCGGCAGCAACTAGATGATTTATTCATGGACGTAAACCGTGGTTCAGCTTAGAATGTGACAGCTATACGGAGTTGCATATGCCTCATATCATTATTCACTACTTACCTGAATTAGACGAACCTGAACGATCTTTTATTGAACGTCTGACGATCGGAATGTCTCACGAGAATATTCAACAGTTCGCAGCTGCTTATCGGCAAGTAAGAAAAGATCCTCAGACGCTTCGGCTAATGGCGGTTATAGGAATCGTCGCCATTCCAGGATTGCATCGCTTCTGGGTGGGCCAAGTGGGTATCGGTTTTCTCTACTTACTTACTTGGGGCCTACTGTTGTTTGGTACCATCACTGATATCGTCAAGTACAGAGAACTCGCTTTTAATTACAATCGTCAAGTTTCAATGCATATCGCGAGTAATCTCGTGCGGTCAGAACGAGCGGCTTAGACTGGGAAGATTTATGGTCTGTCCAGATCCAGGCTCGCGTCATTAGGGTTCCAGTCGGCTAACTTGGACGACTGCGTTGTATTATGTTCCTTAATCCCCGCTCTGCTCCTAGTCGGTGAACAATAAAACGCTCATTGCCTCTGTTAGCCTCGGTATAGCGGTTATTTCGTTTCTGTCCGACATTCTTACTATCTTCGGAGCGGGAAAATGGATTGCGTTAGGGGCCATCGTAATTGGATTAGTTGTTATTGTAAGTAAGTCCCTAAGCGACAGAAACAGAAATCTTCAGGTACCTCCAAGCCTTACGCGGTTCGGCTTCTACTATGAGCCGACGCCTAATTGGCTCAGCCCTGAGAAAAGACAAGAATTATCTGATTTGGCAAAAGCTGCCTTTGTTTTGCTTCTGTTCGAACAAACGGAAACGGGTTGCTGGGGCAAGAGCTACTTACCGCGACATCTGGCTAAAGGAGAGCCAATGCCACTAGCCTTGGGAGCGATCACTGGTACTCCCTTCGCTCTATTGGCAATCTCGTCATACGCTGAAAGAACAAACTCCGAAACAAACAATATTGGCAGAGCCGAGCGTTTAGTTCATGACTCGACCAATTACGCTGTGTTCGAGACACTAGCGCGACTTCTGCAGCCTGATGGTAGCTACCTCAGAGGTTATAAAGAATCTTACGCAGGCAGAGATAAAGTCTTCGAAAGCGCCAGACATGAAGCTGGAGCGTGCCTGATTCGCATGCTTTATGGAGAAATCACGGAACGTGATTTACGGACGATCGAGCGCTTGTGTATGCCTATGGATGATGCTGTGACTTATGATTATGCGGTAGTCTCCAGGTTGTTTTTTCAAGTTCCTTATTTGGATACCATTCCTTTTAGACTTCGACTAAGGGTAGCCCTCAAACGGAAAAAACTGCTGGCTCAGTTAGTGCGCGAAGTTCAGGTAGCTACTGCTGCTAATATTGCCGGCAAATCGTATATGCGTCATGAGTCCATTAACCAATGGAGCACTGCGTGGTACATATTGCCGTTGCTGACTCTCCCGAGTATATCTTCAGCTATGCGTACAACTCTACTGGATCGTATGCGGCAATTCTTCTTAGCTCGGTCGGCAGGAGCAATAACGGAATCTAGCTTACTACCTGTCGAAATTGGTGAGGCAATGAGGGGTCAGGGAATGAGCGCCTTTGGGACTGGCGTCGGTTTACTTACATGGCGAACATTGGAACGAACGATAGTCAATAACGATGTGCATTCAAAGCAAGCTCAAAAAATGGTTGATCGCTTCCTCAAGTCGGCGGGTGAAGCGATTGAAGCTCCGATGTCCAATCCTAGCCCAGAAGTTCCTGAAGGCTATCTCGGGTGGGGAGCAATTTGTTTAGGAGCGGCGAGTGTAGGAATTCGAATCGCGTATGATGATTGCAAAGCATCAATCGCTTTAACAGAACAACTCAACACAGAAACTGTGAATGGCCGTTCCCAAGAAGAACTAGAGACTGCTTACACACACATAATAAAGACCAGCAGACTACTTAACCCAAAGTACACGATTCACGTAGCTCGCGTAGCCGCCAAACTCAGCTTCATCTACGAGCCCGTAAAAAGAACGAAAAAAGCTATAGCGTCGATTGCGTAACTAATAGAGGCAACACCTTGCGCTTACACGGCAACCGCAGACCGACTATCGGCTTTAAAGTTAGACAATGCGTTAATCAGTGAGCGCGGATTTCCTTGACTTGAATGCACCTACAAAGTATAAATCCTAGCCATAAATGTTGATAGCACATGGTTTTAATGTGCTCCGAGCTTTGTGGCAACTTGATTTCTCTCTACCCTTGCAGTTGCTACCGAAGGTTCATGTTATGTCAATGAAGAACAGGTAGCCTTATCATCGTTTGATTGGAACCGTGTTTTCATGCGTCAGCCAGGATCTGTCCTCTTAGTTTCCTGCTACGAATTGGGACATCAGTCTTTTGCTATAGCCTCGTCAGTCGCGTTCTTACAACGCGCTGGATACTCTCCGAACGTACTTGATCTTTCCGTTAGCCATTTTGACGTTGAGCAAGTCGCGCAGGCGCTTTTTGTTGGAATCTCAGTGCCGATGCATACAGCGCTTCGACTCGGCGTGCGCACGGCTGAACACATTCGAAAGGTCAATCCGTCTTGTCACATTTGTTTTTACGGAATATACGCTTCACTCAATTCGAAATACTTGCTTGAACACTTTGCTGACTCAGTGATTGGGGGCGAGTTTGAAGAACCGCTGCTGATGCTCATCGAAGCGCTGTGTGACAAGAAGAACTCGGGGAGGGATTTACTTGAAATCGAAGGGGTGAGCTTTCGTGACCGCACACAGGCGCCCTATTTAGCACGACTCGACTTTGTACCATTGAGCTATCGAGGACTGCCGCCGCTTTCAAGATATGCGCGTGTAATCTCCAACGGCTCTCATCGTCTTGCCGGTTATATTGAAGCGAGCCGAGGGTGCCTACATCATTGTCTTCACTGCCCCATTCCACCAATTTACAATGGCCGCTTCTTTGTCGTTCCTCGGAGGATCGTTCTGGATGGAATAAGAAAATTAGTTGCGCAGGGCGCCTCACACATTACTTTTGGCGATCCTGATTTTCTTAATGGCCCCGGACATTCATTGAGCATCGTGCGATCTATACACGATGAATTCCCAAATCTAACGTTTGATTTCACAGCAAAGGTCGAGCACCTTCTCAAACATCGGACTTTCCTGTCAGAGTTCAGAGAAGCAGGATGTTTGTTTGTCGTGTCCGCTTTTGAATCTGTAAATGACGCGGTTCTGATGAACTTGGATAAAGAGCACTCGCGTGAAAATATTTGCGAACTGCTTGAGGTTTTCCGCAAAGTAGATATTACGATTCGACCTACCTGGATTCCATTTACACCGTGGACAACAATTGATGATTACATCGATTTGCTGGAGTTTGTATGCTCCGAGCAACTGATTCACAACATCGATTCCGTTCAATACACCATCAGGTTATTGGTTCCCCCAGGTTCACTGCTTCTTCATCGCGGAGACATGAAGCTCTATGTAACAGGATTAGACCAGCCCAACTTTAGTTACCGCTGGACCCATCCGGATCCTCAGATGGACCAGCTTCAAAAGAATGTCAATGAATTGGTGGAGCAGATGATTGAGTCGAAATCCTCTACCGCTATGATCTTCGAGCGGGTGCGTCAGCTTGCTTATGCCGCTCATGGTGCCGAAGCGGCTCCTTTCGTAAAGGACTTTGGTCCGCAGATAGAGCCACCCCGACTAACTGAAGCTTGGTTCTGTTGAGCGGAACCTACTAAAGACCAGTTCGGTCTTCTACAAATTAGTAAGAACGACATTGGAAGTAGAGCAATGCTGAATGTGTGAAATTAAAGAATAGACTCGAAAAATTTACTAGCAGTTTGCTGGGTACCGTGAAAACGAGGGACTGAAGCATGAAGACAAACCTCACGATGGAAGCAAGAGCATTACAAAAGACTCTTGGGCTGAGATGGCCTCCGATATCAGTCACGTTTACCAATGATCCACCTTCTGACATTGTGCGAATTGACCAGCCCGCGCCATCGGGTTGCACGTATTGGAAACACGCGGCTGAAGGAAACGTGTTTTATACGGATGCCTCAGATCACTACGGATGCACTATAGGAGCGTACACCCACGGCGTTGAACTTCCGCCTGCGCTGAGCAAACAACTGGACGGCATGATCAAAACGATGGTCGATCTCAGTTATTTGAAGAAAGATGAAGTTGCTGCCATTCCGCGACGCGAAAATTCTTTCCGCTTTGCCATCTATGCACCACTCGCTGACGCACCCGTTGAACCCGACGTCGTGATTGTACGTGGCAACGCTAAGCAGATGATGCTGCTCGCAGAGGCGATGAACGCGACGGATGTTTCCAGCTCAAGTGGCATTAAGGGCCGTCCAACCTGCGCGATGATTCCAACAGTAATGAAGATGCAGCAATCGGCAATGAGTCTCGGGTGTATCGGGAATCGAGTTTATAACCAAGTAGCTGATGAGGAAATGTATGCAGCGATGCCAGGCATTAAGTTAACCGATGCTCTTGCGCTTCTATCGACAATCGTTGACGCAAATTCCGAGCTCGAGCGTTTTCATTTTGCCAGGCTCGAGAACATTTAAGCTCAGACGAAGACCAAGTAAGAGAAGTCATAATGTCCACTGAAAAACCAAACACAGAACCGTTTACAGTTGGTGAATGGCCGACATTTGAGACAGTGTATCAGTCTCTAGTTAGGCTAATAAGGTCAACTCCGGAAGATCGGCAGTTTCCCGCAAACAAATTAAGAAATAGGTTAATTAATATCGGCTTGAAAGAGATTCTGGAGGGCGATGAACGCGGGAATGGCGAAAGGGCACTCGAAGTACATGGATTTCCTTTTAAGTTTATCAGCCAATGGGACGAGGCAACCTTAACTTTGGCTCATTTCCTCGGCAGATTCAGGGAGGAGGAAAACAGCAAGTTGGAGATCTGCGCTTTACACAGACTTTCCAAAGGGGAGGATAAAACTTTATCTGATTGGCAAAGTGCCAAAGCAAAGTTCTATCTTGAACTTCAAAATATGATCTTGCTTCTAAATGGCATTGGTGGCCGACAGTCACGAATAAGAAGAATCTTCGCATTTAGTAAGATCGCCGATATAGCCTTCTTGACCCAGTCCGCGATTAGCCTGCTAAGTGAGCAGGTAGCAGCGGGGATTGGTACAGGGTTCTTGTTCGTTGACACGTTCGAGGCCGAAAAAAACATGCTGCCGATCTCAAATGGTCTGTTGGTAAACTTTCGGCCCAACCCTGAAAAAGAATCAGCCCACCAGTTTCATTTTTATACGATGTATGAGCTGTTAGATGAGAAGAAAGGCCACGAGTTACCGTATCAAGAAAGGTGCGCGACCAAATGGTTTAAAGATTCTGATCAAGCATTTCAGTCTCACCCATGGATCAAAGAAGTTTTTAATTTATTTCCTCGGACAGATTGGGAGAAACCTGATAACCAGTGGGCGAAATGGCAAAAGCCAGATTATAAGGCCGCAGACAGCGTTTACAGTTTGGAGGGACCTGAAGAAGCCTCTGAGAATCAGATGTTTAACAGCGCGGTAGTTATGATGGCTCGGGCTTTTGCCGAATACGGTGGGGCAAGCATTGATGATTTCAACAACAGAATCAACCATACAGTTGTTACTTCTGATTGGATTCGACTGCAACGAGCCATCAGTGCTTTCGACGATCCTAGATCTCTGGAAATTAGAGCGGTCGATGCGACATCTGTAAAGAACTCTCTTACGATTCATGAATCTGATCCAACGTATCGACATTGGTTGAGAACCAGCCTAAGTCGTGTGTTGAAGTCGTCGGACGAGTCACCCAAGTCTCTAAAGCGCATTTATATTCTAGATGATGACAAGCAAAAGAGATTCGAGTTTCCAACCCTGTTGAGGGAAATGCAATATTACCTCGACTACTTCAACTATGAGATCGCCGAAATGTCCAGCGTGACTCAACCCGAGGGTCTCAAAACAGATACACCGTCGAATGCTAAGAATGGCCAGTCCCTTAATGAAAGATGGTTCAAGTTCAAAGAACGGATCAGTGTCTACGTAACAACCACGACAATTTTGACGGATCTTGCCAGCCAGACCATTGATCGAGATGTTCTTCTAGAGATCGTGCGCAGCGATTCTACACCGAAATCATTAAGACGAGTTGACTTCATTTCCAGTAGCGGCAAAGAGCCGGACGAAGGCATGATCTACAATTTCTTGAATCAGAGAGCTGATCCGGGAGAACTGAAATTCGATGCATTCCTCTTTCGAAAACCTTTCGACATTGGTAGCGAGGAAAGAATTCTATTTGGCTATTTAAACGATTTGATGGGTGACCTTCGAACTCTTCAATTTCAATTTCGGCTGAAGGCACTTGCGGAATCCATCCGCGATTACGAGAAAGAATATGGCCGGATTATTACAGCCCAACTCAACTCGTCGTATGAGCAGGAGATCGACGACTTGAAAGAGAAGTTAGCTAAAGGGGAGGATTTCGATGAGGCGAAACTGTCGAAATTCATTGATATTCGACGCGCTTTTGAAATAGCGTTGTATCAACACTTCGAAAGGCCCTTTTCCTATCTTTACTGTTTCTTAAAACACTACAGTCTACAAGTCAGTTTCTTCGACAACTTCTCCGACCGAAAAGTGGAAAAAATTGATCCTTTCGTTGGATGTGAAAATGCAGAGATGCTCACCGAAAGAATAAGGGAGGCCTTGAAAACGAGAGGGAATCCACCGACGTTTGAAAAAGTGAAGGAAGGATGGGATTGCCCATGACATTTAAAGATTCAGAAGGAATAAGGTTGTTAGCCGATCATATTAAAAGCATTTGGGCACTCTCCGCGGGAGGAATTGCATTTGGCTCAGGGCTTCTCGGATTTATCTCTAAGGACATATCCATTCCGTGGTATGGATACCTTATCTGTTTGGTTTTTGTTTTCGGCGGATTGTGCGCTTATACCTTTTCGGTATGGAGGGGAATACTGGCGCATAAGCGATTAGCCGATGAAGTATTTAAGACTGAATCCAGACAGGTCCTAGTAACCGACATAGATGCACAGAAGGCGATAAAGGCTATCTTGACTATTTATGATCAATCTCGAACTGCTTTCTTTATAGGGTGTCTTGTTCTTGCTGTGGGCGTCTTAGGGTTCGTAACGTGGAATAATATCTTTCGATCACTCCGGAAAACTAGCTATGTTGAAGTTTCACTAACGAACGGAAACCTTACGCACAATTCGCGTAGCATTCAGATTGACACTCTTAGTTTCAGAATCACAGACCCACGAACATCGCAAAGCAACGTCATTGAAATTCGCGACTTGGTTTACAAAGGACGGATTTTGGAAACAACTCCCTAGATCATGTCCACCATCGTCTTAATGAAAGCGTTCGAGAGCGTGCCAGCGCGGTACGAGCTCGGAATGCGGCTGGTTACCTTTGGTGAGATCGACGAAGTGCGGCGTGGGATTGCTAATGGAATTCCCACAAATGCGAAAGTGCTCGATATCGGTTGTGGTACCGGCGCGTTGTTGCCGCTGCTGGCTCGCCGTGGGGCGAGTGTCGTGGCAATCGATAAGTCTCCCGAGATGATAACGAAAGCCCGCGAACGAGCCGCGAACGAGAATATTCTTCAATCGGTATCGATTAATCAGAACACAGCGATGGAAATCGATCGCTTGTTCCACGAAAACGAGTTTGATGCGGTTGTGCTTTCGTTAGTGATGAGCGAGCTTACAACAGATGAGCAGGCGTGGCTTCTCGAACAGTGCAGCAAAATCTTGAAATCCGAGGGAGTATTACTGATTGCCGATGAATTTCGGCCGGAAGGATTATGTAAGCAGGTCGCATTCTCCATATGCCGTTTTCCTCTTCACCTAATCGCGTATCTGTACACACAAATTAAGGAACTCGTAACCCCGAACTGGTGGTGGAAAATCTATTATGTTGTTGTTGAGTTGCCGTTGATGTTGCTCTCATTTCTTGTCGGCAATCCCCTGACCGCGCCGCTCGCGGAACCGCACACATTCTTGCCGAACACATTTAGAGTCGTTAGCGTGAAACATTTTTGGAGTGGGACTATCAGGCTCTTGAAAATTCAGAAAGCAGAACTGGGTTAGTGAAAGACTTTCTTCTCGATGTCTTGCAATTACTCTTCCGGATGATTCCACATCCGACGAAGGCGCGCCTTATCACGTTTGGGAAACCGACGCGTAATTCTCCGGTTTTAGTCACTGTAAATTCTTCGCTGACAGTTCGACGACTATCGAGAGTGCTGAAAGATGAGCATTGCTATCTGCTAGTCGCTCCCGCTGGAGGAATCAACGTTTGGTGTGGTTCCGTCGGCGGACACTTTACGATCGAGAGTATCCTTTCAATTATCAAGACGAGTGGAATTGAAAGACTTGTGAATCACCGCAGACTCATACTTCCACAGTTATGTGCACCTGCAATTAACAGCAAAGAACTGAATGCTAGGGCGGGATGGACCGGCCAGTTCGGCCCAATCAGGGCCGAGGACATCCCAGAGTACCTGCGTAATGGTAAGCGCGTGACAACTGCGATGACCGAGATACGTTACTCACCGAAAGATCGATTGGAAATGGCGGTCGCGATGTCGGGAAGTATCATCGTTCGCTTTTCTTTGCTACCGCTAGTTATCTTTGGCTTATGGGGCATGACTCGTTTCGCCGTCAGCGTTCTTTGCATTGCCGTCGTATTGCACATGTTTAATGAGAAGTTGCCAGGATCGACGAATACGCGAAAAACTGTCGCGATCAGTCCCCTAGTTGTATCTTTGTTGTTCTTGGTTTCGTGGTCTGAAAGTGGGATTTCGATTTGGAATCTCACATGGATTACTGCATTCATTGTGGCGGCAGCTGTTTTGGTGGGTAATGCACATTCTGGCTATACGCCGTTCAAACAGTGCAGCTACTCACGGCAGTTTTATGGGTATCCGCCCCTTAAAATCGATATTGTTGCCGAAGCGTGTACAGGTTGTACCCTTTGTGATTGGGTATGTCCGGTTGATTGCTTTGCCGCAATGCGGCAAAACGATAATCGCACAACGTTCGTTATGGCGAATCCGACGAATTGCGTTGAGTGCGGCGCATGTTTGGTCCAATGTCCCACCACTGCTGTGGTCAACCTGTATAAAATTCCGGAACATTCAAGGGAATTGCGTTGTACTTAAGGATTAGTTGCCGACACTCTCTACGAAAGCAGGACCGCTATGAAGATCGATCAAAGCGAAAAGGGTCTTTTTGAAAAGGGCTTTGATGAGGATCTGCCCAAAGAAAGGTTGGAAAGGATTCTTTCATTATTCCCTACTTCGGAGTCTGTAACGGGCCTCTTGCACGATCTGCGCGAAGCTGATTCTTTCACCGACATGAAGAGAGGGGAGCTTTATCCGGAGGTAATCGGAGGTGTGACCCGGCTTCGGCGAACGATATCAGAGGTTTACGAGGTCGATATGATGCAGGCACAACCAAACTTTAGTTGCAATGGGTGCATCGACACTTTCCTTTCTCATATACAGCGACTTGAATTGACCGATAGGCGACGGAATGGGTTCATGGTGGCGACACCAACCTACTTTAGGTATTACCACAAAGTCGAGGCGTTAAGACTGAAACTGATGGCCATTCCGGTCTTACAGAATCATCAATACCCGGTCCATCAATTGCTAGAAGCTTTGAAAACGAGTAAACCTAGTTGCTTAATACTGGTGACTCCCAACAATCCTACCGGTATACCAATTCCTGACGACGAACTATTTCAAATACTTGATGCTGTACCTGATGATCTAGACATCGCGATTGATCGCACATGTGCGAACATCGAACCAGAAGTGAGCACAAAATCGTTGTTGCAGAAGTATCCGCACAAGAGACTCGTGATCTTCCACTCTTTCTCGAAATATTACGGAATGTCTCATCAGCGGATTGGATTTTCAGTGTTCTCGAACTCTGATTTGGCAGCCGAAGTAAATCGTTATCTCCCGTTCGGGTTAAACTTAGAGGCCCTCTTGAAAGCTACCCAGATTCTGTCAACGGGGGGTGAACTCAAACCGAGCGATGAAATCCTCAATAACATCCGAAGTAACAAGAGCCTAATGAATGATTTTCTAAGTCGTCATGAAGAATATTCATGCACGGACTTCAAGAGTAACTACGCGATTTTCTTTTTGCCAAAACAAATCAACTCACGGGAATTCCATCGTAGGCTTGACGACAAAGGAATATCAGTGATGCCGGGACACGATTTGCCTCAGCCAGAGGATTATTCTGTCAGGATACACGTTGGCGGCAAACCAGTTTTTCTTGAGAGGATGATAAATACGATTGAGAGCTGGGGATGACACGCTGCAGAAGTTGTTAGCTCGCGGCCACGCAAGAGAGCCTGAGTTTTTGTCACGCTATAGTCACGTGACTCGATGACAATAGATGTGAAATGCTGTCAAAGTGTGCAATCCTAGTTGGTCCAGTAACGGCGGCAAGTTGTAATAAATGTTAAAGTTATGTAGCTAAATGCTACTAAACGCGCGCGGCGCGGGGCGCTTTCATAACTCCAAGGCCGTCGGTTCGAGTCCGACCCCCGCTACCAATGTTTTCAACGAGTTACGGCGAGCCGAGTGATTGCCGTTTTTTCGTTTGTCACACTGTCGTCACGTGAAGTGCGCGTCAAAACTCACACGCTCTTCTCACACGTCACCCAAGAGGTAGTGGATATCCTGCGGTCCTGAGCAGTGTCTACTTGAGTGCCGACTGGGGCCTCATCAACCCGCTTACTGTAACTCCTTCCGGTCACCGTTTGGCCCTTGCTATGATACGTAACACTCGTTACACTCCGGTAGTACGTTACGTATGGCAGGAAAGAATCGAACAACAAAACCTGAGTGGATCCTGCTAATTCACCAGCTCCCACCGAAGCCGACAAATCTGCGCGTTCGGATCTGGCGCAAATTACAAAAGCTCGGAGCGGTGGCGATCAAGAACTCGGTCTACGTTCTACCCGCAACCGAAAAGGCCCACGAAGACTTTCAATGGTTGAAACAGGAGATTGAGTCGGCTGGAGGTGAGGCGTCAGTTTTCAAAGCCGCTTCAGTCGAGGGTGCGACAGATCAGGAGATTGTTGCTACATTTCGTAAAGCGCGTGATGAGGAGTTTGCTGCGATTGCGGCGGAATTCGACGGCTTAACGGGAGCAATCCGAGAACAGTCTCGAGGCAAGCATTTGTCCGCCGGCAGACTATCGGCGCACGAGAGTGAGATCGACAAGTTGCATGGCGAGTTAGAACGCATCGCCAGCAATGACTTCTTTGCTGCCGCAGGCCGTGCGGCTGCCTTTACCGCTTACGAGCGATGTCAAAAGGAGCTTCGAGCGGCTCCAGGTCCTAAAACAAAACCACCATCCTCCCAAACAGTCGGCGACAGGCTCGACGTTGCAAGGTATCAAGGCCGACGTTGGGTGACGCGCCGAAATCTTCACATCGATCGGCTGGCCTCTGCGTGGTTAATCAAACAATTCATAGACAAGCGGCCGCGCTTCTATTTCGTGGCCGACGGCGAAACGATCGAAGGAGCAATTCCCTTTGACATGTTTGGAGCTGAGTTCACTCATCACGGGGAAGACTGCACCTTCGAGACGATGCTGAAGCGTTTTGGACTCGGTGAAAACAAAGGCCTGCGTGAGATTGCTGAAATCGTTCACGACATCGATTTGAAAGACGACAAGTTTCACCGTCTTGAGGCCATGGGACTGAACGCAATTATTGACGGATTGAGTAAGGTGCTACGAGACGATCGCAAGTTACTACAACAGACCGGTGTTGTTTTTGATGGGCTTCATGCATTGCTCAGCAAGGATGTTGTGAAACCGGAACGCAAAACGAAACGAAATGGAAAGCGCTCTAAAAAGTAGCCCTACGGCACAAGACAACGTCGATCAGATGCCGTCCTGGCGCGAGGTATTTCTCTACTTTCTCACGCTTGGCTTCATCAACATTGGTGGACCAGTCGCGCAAATCACGATGATGTACAACCACATGGTAGAGCGACACCACTGGCTCTCGGACGATCGGTTTGTGAGGATCATGGCCTTCTGTCACATGTTGCCTGGCCCGGAGGCGTTGCAGTTAGCCATTTACGTTGGCTATCTGAAAAAGAGGTTGGCAGGAGGGATTCTTGCTGGTCTGACGTTCATCCTGCCCGGCGCGTTAGTAATGATCGCGCTGAGTTGGATGTACGTCGCTTACAGCGGTCTGCCGCAAGTCAATAACGTCCTCTACATTTTGAAACCCGCCGTCCTGGGCATCATCGCGGCCGGCATTCTGAAGCTTGGTCGCGCATCGATCAGAAACCTTTTTCTCGCCCTACTTCTGCTAGCGGCATTTGTAGGACTCAAGTTCGGAGGGATCAACTTTCTTCTGCTTTTGCTATTAGCTGGATTTCTTAATCTCTTGGTCGCTGAAGGTTGGCCCAGGCTTCGGAAGGCAAGAGCCACATTGCCTGCGATCGGCGCCTTTATCTCATTGTTTCCGTTTGCGAACTCTCGTTGGTTTCAGATGAGCTGGTTGTTCTTTAAGACCGGCCTGTTCAGTTTCGGCGGCGCTTATGCCTCGATTGCGTTCCTTGAGCACGGGGCTGTTGAACAGCATCAATGGTTGACAAGCAGCCAATTACTCGATGGTGTTGCTCTGAGTGTGGCGACACCTGGTCCATTCATGCTGTTCGCTACCTTCGTCGGTTTTCTTGCCGGCGGAGTGACGGGCGCGATCATTGCTACGTTCTTTGTTTTTCTCCCCTCATTTGTCTTTGTGCTGGCGGGCGCACGCTACGATGAGAAGGTTCGCGACAACCCCTTCGTCCAGGCGTTCCTTGCAGGCGCAAGCGCCGCGGTTGTCGGTGTCATCATTGTCGTATCACTCGAACTCCTTCCAGCCGCGTTGTTGGATCTACCAACCATCGTCATTGCGTTAATCGCTTTTCTGGTCATCACGGTATTGAAGGTTGACGTAGCTAAAGTTGCATTGGGAGCTATGACGGGTGGCGTTTTGTATGCGTTGGCGAAAGGGTTGTGGTCGAGTTCATGAAAGAAGCAGTGCGGACAGATCGCAACTCGGGTTGGCGTGGGCGAGCCGCGGACTACCTCGCTCTTGAGCACAACGTAACGATTGCGTCAGCGGCAGTCTTTCTGCTCGGGTTCGGCGAAGAGTTATGGAAGAAGTTTCTACCTAAATATCTTGAAGCGCTCGGGGCGACCACACCAATCATCGGTCTCTTTGGCACGGCAGAAGATTTTTTTGACGCATGCTATCAGTATCCGGGCGGCTTTGTTGCTGATCGATTTGGGCGACGCCGAGCTTTCCTGATCTTTATTACTCTCGCCTCGCTCGGTTACGTCGTTTACCTTTTCAGTCCTTCGTGGCCATTCTTGTTTATCGGCCTCGCCTTAGTAATGGCGTGGCAAAGCATGGCGTCTCCTGCAATCTTTGCGGTGATCGGCGACTCCCTGCCCCGCGACCGACGGGCAATGGGCTTCACTCTGCAATCGATACTAAAACGTGTGCCTATAGTGATCGCACCGATAATTGGCGGTGCTCTGATCGCCTCAATGGGCCTGGTCAACGGTATCCATATAGGTCTGCTGATCACACTCGCTTTAGCCGCGTTGACGCTCGCACTCGTACTCAAAATCAGAACTCTCAACCAGCGGCCACATTCGATCAACATGCGCGACGTTTGGCGTTCATTTCATTACGTTCTGAAACGGCTACTGATTTCCGACATCATCATCCGAACCTGCGAGGGCATGACTGGGGTGCTGGCGATTCTTTATGTGACCAATGTTCACGGTATCAGTATTGCGGCTTACGGCACTCTTATCGCCATTCAGATGATTACCTCGATCCTTGTTTACATTCCCGCCGGAAAGATTGCCGATCGA
>Ga0068859_100000394_pt1 | contig 43450 bp, 38 predicted proteins | sample KBSSwiS22_FD_66585 | JGI IMG/M metagenome (GOLD analysis project Ga0068859, IMG submission 66585) | Switchgrass rhizosphere microbial communities from Kellogg Biological Station, Michigan, USA - KBS Switchgrass S2-2 | ecosystem: Host-associated > Plants > Roots > Rhizosphere > Soil ... | reverse complement strand
TTCGATCTGATTCTGCTGGATCCGCCGTACGACATCGACAACGCTGGATTCATCCTGGAGCTGGCGGCACGTCACCTGGCGGCGAACGGGTTGATCGTGCTGGAACGCGCCACGCGGCGGGAGCCTCCGGAATCTGGCGCGCTGCGCCGCATCCGCGACGTGAAATCCGGTGACAGCACGTTGACGTTTTTGGCGCCTTGAGCTTTTCGGATCCCGGATCCCGGATCCAGGATCCCGATAGGAAACGGAGAAGAGATGCCAGGGCCACCGCAGGGGCGACTCGCGATTTTCCCGGGATCGTTCGACCCGCTGACGAACGGCCACGTCGACATCATTCTCCGCAGCGCGCACCTGTTCGAGCGAATCATCGTTGCCGTGCTGGTGAACGCCGAGAAGCACCCGCTGTTTTCCGCTGAGGAGCGTGTCGAGATCATCCGCGATGTGTTCCGCGAGTACCCGAACATCGAGGTGGACACCTTCGATGGTCTGCTCGTCGAGTACGCCCGCCGGCGGCGTGCCAGCGCGCTGATTCGCGGTCTTCGCGCGGTTTCGGATTTCGAATACGAATTCCAGATGGCGTTGATGAACCGTCATCTCGAGCCAACGCTCGAGACGGTGTTCATGATGCCGGCCGAACAATACACGTATCTGAGCTCACGTTTGATCAAGGAAGTGTTCAGCCTCGGCGGCGAGGTTCGCGGGCTGGTGCCGTCGACCGTTGAGCAATGGATGCGCAGGAAAACCAAGGTTCAACCCGTTTGAGAGGTTCGCAATGTCTATCGCGCTCGCACAACGTCTGGCCAATGTGACCGGTTCGGCAACGATGAAAGTGGCGGCGGAGGCCGACCGCTTGAAGCGTGCCGGCATCCAGGTCGTGGACTTCGGCGCGGGAGAACCGGATTTCCCGACGCCGACCCACGTCAAAGACGCGGCCAAGGCGGCGATCGACGCGAACTTTTCGCGGTACACCAACGCGATGGGCATCCCGGAGTTCCGGGAGGCGGTGTGCGCGCAGTACAAGCGCGACTACGGCATCGACGTGTCGGTGCCGGAAGTGGTGATCACGAATGGGGGCAAGCAGGCGCTGTTCAACACCGCGCTGGCGCTGTTCAACCCGGGCGACGAGGTGATCACCCACGCGCCGTACTGGCCGACGATTCCCGAGCAGATCAAGATCGCTCAGGCGACCCCTGTCATCGTGCCGACCAAGCCGGATGACGGCTTCACGGTTCACCCGGAGAAGATCGTCGCGGCGATTACGCCGAAGACGAAGGCGATCATCATCAACTCGCCGTGCAATCCGACTGGGTCGCTGACCGACGAAGCGGCGATGACGCCGATAGTCGACGCGGCCGCCGCGCGCGGCATCTGGGTGATCGTGGATCTCTGCTACGAGCATCTGATCTACGACCAGGTGCAGCACAACTTGCCGAAGCTGCTGTTCGACAAACATCGCGACCGAACGGTGATTTGTGGATCGCTGTCCAAGACGTACGCGATGACCGGATGGCGTGCCGGCTGGACGATCGCGCCGAAGGAGCTGACGCAGGCGTTCAACGTCATCATGGGGCACACGACGTCGAACATTGCGTCGATCGTGCAGAAGGCAGGTGTCGTGGCGCTGAACGGTCCGCAGGACGGCGTCAAGGTGATGCTCGACGAGTATCGACGACGGCGCGACGCGATTCACGGTTGGTTGACGGCCAATCCAGCGATCAAATGCGTCAAGCCCCGCGGAGCGTTCTACCTGTTCCCGGATATCTCCGAGCTGCTTGGCGGCGAGGTGAAGACTTCCTCAGAGTTCGCTCAGCGGCTCATCGAGCAGGAGCACGTCGCGCTGACGCCCGGTGAAGGCTTCGACGCGCCCGGATATCTCCGCATCTCCTACGCGACGTCGATGGAGCAGTTGCGGGAGGGCGCGACACGGATCCTGAGGTTGGCGGAGAATATTCAGCCCAAAGCGAGCGCCGTTCGCTGACGACGGGCCACGGAGACACGAAGACACGGAGTGAAACGGGTACCATTAAGTCTCCGTGGTCTCCGTGCCTCCGTGGTTCGTGACGTGAATGGCGCTTCAAGCAACTACCAGCATCGTTTCCAGACTACGGGACATCGTCGGGCCTGAGTTCGTCCGAGCGGACCCGGATTCGCTGCGAACCTACGGCGTAGACGCCCTCGGCAAAGGCCATCCTCCTGATGTTGTCGTCATCCCCGCCAACACACAACAGATTGTGTCGATCGCCAGGCTTTGCAACTCGGAGTGCGTGCCACTGGTCGTCCGCGGCGCCGGCACCGGGTTTACGGGCGGCGCGGTGCCCACCTGCGGCGGCGTGCTGCTGTCGATGGAACGGCTCAACCGGATTCTCGACATCGACGAACTGAATCTGCTCGCCGTCGTCGAGCCGAACGTGATCAACGGGGATCTGCAAAACGCGGTCGAGAAGCTGGGACTCTTCTATCCTCCGGATCCCGCGAGCCTGAATCAATCGTCAATCGGCGGGAACGTGGCCGAGTGCGCCGGCGGTCCCCGTGCGTTCAAGTACGGCACAACGAAGCGGTACGTGCTGGCCCTCGAAGCGGTACTGCCAACGGGCGAGATCATCCACACTGGCTCCAAGGCCGTGAAGAACGTGGTCGGCTACGACCTGACGCAGCTGCTCGTCGGCTCCGAAGGTACGCTGGCGATTATCACGAAGATCACGCTGCGCCTGTTGCCCAAGCCGCCGTCGAACGCGACGCTGCTGGCGACATTCGCGGGGATTCGGAATGCGGTTGATGCGGTGTCCGAGTTGATTCGTCGCCGTGTCGTTCCGGCTGCACTGGAGCTCATCGACGGCGACGCACTGCAGGCGATCGAAGCCAACCTTGGTGGGCGGCTGGTCGCTGCCGGCACCGCCGCGGCGCTGATCGTCGAAGTCGATGGGACCGAGCGCGGGGTTCAGGAGGATCTCGATCGGGTCATCGAGGCGTGTCGCAGTGTCGGCGCGAAGCAAATCACCCGCGCGTGCGATGAAGCCGACCGCGACAGGATCTGGTCGCTGCGTCGCCAGACCTCGGCGGCGCTCAAGGCGACCGGCCTGATCAAGATCAATCATGACGTGGTCGTTCCGAAGGGAAGGGTCCCGGAGCTGTTCGACGTCATCGCCGACATGAAGCAGGCCTACAAGCTGCGAGTCGCCTCGTTTGGGCACGCCGGCGACGGCAATATCCACGTCAACCTGCTGATCACGCCAGGGGACGCGAACGAAGCGGCTCGGGCGAAAGAGGCAGAGCGCTTTCTTTTTACCCGCGTCGTTGCGCTCGAAGGATCAATCAGCGGGGAGCACGGGATCGGCTTCGCGAAGGCGCCCTATCTGCCGATCGAGCTGTCGGCCGACCAGATTGCGCTGATGAAGCGCGTGAAGGCCGCCTTCGACCCGAATGGCATTTTGAATCCGGGCAAGATCTTCCCGCCTAGCGATTCGAAATCAACATAACCGTATCGAGGTCTTCTTCGGGCAGCGGCAACAGCAGTGTCCGCAGACGGACTCCAGCCGTATTCCAGTACGTCACCTCGCCGATCACGTTGAGCGGTTGCGCTACCAGCGTCTTCAATCGAGCGTAATCGCGCCGGTTGACGACGAGAAATACCCGGTCGGTCGAACTGAGAAACGCCACTGCGCTGGCGTCGTCGGTCACGGGCGCCTGTTTGAGCCTCGTGTAGAACGGAAGGTTTCTGACGAAGGTTTCGTACTCGCCAATCGACTCGCCGCCGAATCGGTTTGCATGAATCAGCGCGGCAATCTGCTCGACCGCTTCGGGACGCTTGCCGGCGAACGCGCCGAATTGCAGCGTCAACAGCAGCAGCGCTGCCGAGACTGGCATCAGCGCTGGCAGCCAGTTCCACCAGCGCCGAACGCCGGTGACGCCAAGCACCAGCGCCGCCACGATGACGACGCCGATGCCGGTCCAGGTCAGAGCTGGATAGGCGGACACGAACAGGATCCGGCCCCGATAAAAGAGCGTAGCCATCGCCGCGAACATTGCAGCCGTTCCAAGCGTCGCAATCGTCAGCTCCTGACGTGCGGCACGGTCATGCAATGCAGCAGCAATCCGATTGGCGATTCCGGATCCGACCATCATCGCGAGAGGTGGAAGTACCGGGAGAATGTACCGAGGCTGCTTGCCGATCGAGGCGGTGAAAAGAAGGAGCGGCGCAAGCGTCCAGATGACGAGTCGCCACTCGACATTCGTCAACCGGCGCCGCCGCTGAATCAGGTCACCTCCGATTCGCCACGGCAGCACCAACCCGAATATCGTCCAGGGTATGAGACCTCCGACCAGGATCGGAACGTAGTACCAGACCGCACGGACGTCGTTGAAGCGCGTGGTCGCGAATCGCTCGAGATTATCGGCGACGAAAAAGCTTTGCAGGTACGGGGTGCCATGCACCGCCCACATGACGACATACCACGGCAGGCCGGAAATGGCGAACAGAACGAATGCCATTGTCGTGTCCGCCGGACGAACCACGACACGTGTTCGTTCGCGCCACCAGATTGGAATCAGCACAATCGCCGGAATGACCACGCCGAGCGGCCCCTTCGTCAGAAAGCCGAGTCCGGCAGAGAGTCCTGCTATTGCCGCCCAAGGCGTGGGCAATCGTTCGGCGGGGTCCGTGGCTCGCAACGTCGCCCAGATCGTCGCGGTGATGAACAAGGCAAGAGGCAAGTCCGGGAGCGCCGCGCGCGCCATCGCGAAGTACCCATAGCAGGTCGCCACAATCGCGCCGGCGAGCCAGGCGGCTGCCGCGTCGGCCAGCAGGCGCCTCGTGATGCTCCACGTCAGCAGCACCAGACCGACACCCGACAGCGCCGCTCCGAAGCGCGCCATGAATTCGGTGACGTCGGTCCCCGCAAAGGCGGCTGCGGTAAACCAGTAATACAGGATCGGTTTCTGCCAGCGATCTTCGTAGTTGAAGTGCGGCGTCAGCCAGTCGTTCCCCTCGACCATTTCGCGTGCGGCTTCCGCGTAGAAGGCTTCGTCAGAGTCGGTGATCGCCTGACGGCCGAGGCCGAGAAAAAACGTGACGAGAGAAAGAACAAGAAGGGCGAGGACCGAGCGCCGCACGCGGTGGCATTGTACGTCGGCCGTTTGCGGCGTGAGGCGGATGCGATAATCGGATCCGATGAAGACTGTGGCAGTCATCGGCGCATCAAGTGATCGACGGAAGTTCGGCAACCGAGCCTTCCGTGCGTTTCGGGACGAAGGCTACAAGGTGATTCCGATTAATCCAAATGAGCCAGCAGTCGAGGGCGTCTCCACCTATCCGTCTGTGATGGAGGTTCCCGAGACGATCGACATGGCGACGGTCTATGTGCCGCCGGAAATCGGGATCACGCTTCTCGAGGGGTTCGAGCGCAAACAGATTGCGGAGATCTGGATCAACCCGGGCGCGGAAAGCGAGGCGCTCATCGCGGAAGCCCGGCGCCGGAAACTCAACGTGATTGAGGCCTGCAGCATCATCGGCATCGGTCGCAATCCATATTCAGTGTAGGAACGGCTATGGCGACGACGATTCACGTGCGAAAGAACGGACCGTACCGCGTCGAGAGCGACGCGGAGGTCACGGTCGTGGACTGGGAGGGGAAGCCGTACACGTTCGATCGGCTGCCGATCGCGTTATGCCGGTGTGGTGGATCGACGAAGAAGCCGTTCTGCGACGGCACGCATTCGAAGATTGGATTTCAGGCGGCGGAAGCCGCGGTGGGAGCGGAGGCGGAGGATAAGCCGGCCACGTAAATTCAAAATGCAATATTCAAGATTCAAACACGTCATGCGTACGCAAAAGCGGGGTGAAGACGTGTCGTCTTTCACCCCGCTGCTGCAAACGCAAGCGCGTTTGCATTTTGCATTTTGAACTTTGAATTACCGAACGCGAACGCGAAGCGTCATCGGCTGCGCCAAGGTGGCGGTGACGTCGGTGCCTTCGTTCACCGTTACTTCCTTGCCCTTGGTTGCGAGAACCACGCCGGTGCCTGCCGCTCCACCAGCGATGGCGCCCTTGGCCGCGCCCTTCTTGCCGCCCAGGATGCCGCCGAGGATCGCGCCGCCGACGGCGCCCGCGCCCACCTTGGTCGCGTCTTCACCCTTGGTCGCTTCCGCTTCGAAGGTGAGCGGATTCGTCTTCAGGTCCTCACGGTCGCCTCTGATGTTCGCCTCGTTGAAGGCGAAGGACAGATGCGCGCGTCCCGACACACGACCCGACCGCTCGACGTCGGTCACGTTGCCGCGCAGCACGGTTCCCGCCGGAATGGCGGTCTCGCCGTCCACCGTGATCGCGTTGCGCAGCTTCGCGCTGACCGGCGCCTCGACTTCGGCCGACGCCGAAGAAAGCGTCGACGTCATCTCGAGCGGCAATGCGGTGCCCGCCGCAATCGTCACTTCGCGATATTCAGGCGCGCGCGGCGCCGGAGCCTCGGCGACGCGGTTGCTGTCGCGCGGCGAAAGCCCGACATTCGGCGCCGGGCCGCTGTTGTAATTCGTGTTCGCCTGCGGCGCCGACTCGCTGCGTCGCGTCGCCGTTGGCGCCGTTTCCCGGCGTCCGGTCGTCGGCCTCGCGGCGGCTGCCGGCCGCGCCGAATTGTCCGTGAAAGTGGACGGTTGCTGCGCCGGCGGCGGCGCGACGGGCGCGACGGTCTGATCCGTCCCTGCCGGCGCGGCGGCCGGTGCGGTCGCTTCGTTCTGGCCGGTATTCTGGGCGTTCTCGTCGTTGCGGCCGTTGCATCCCGCGGCAATTACCGAGGTGAGCAGCGCCGCAGTAATCCAGTGACTTCTCATCGTTGCACCCCTTCTGGCACCCGGTAGTTCAAGGATTGGACCAACAGGTTTCAGGCAGCGGTTTCGATTAGCAGTTGTTATCGTCTCGGAACAACTATCAATTTGACTGATGTGATCCATACGGGGCACACTGGCTGACAGGAGTCAGCCTTCATGCAGCGGACGGGTGCGCAAATCATCTGGGAATGCCTTGTACACGAAGGGGTTCGTACGGTCTTCGGGTACCCGGGCGGAGCGATTCTGCCGGCGTACGACGCGATGTTGGATTACCCGGTCCGGCACGTCCTCGTCCGGCACGAGCAGGGCGCTGCTCACATGGCTGACGGCTTTGCGCGTGCGAGTGGGGAAGTCGGCGTCGCGATTGCGACTTCCGGTCCTGGAGCCACCAATCTCGTTACCGGGATCGCAACTGCGCAAATGGATTCGTCGCCGCTTGTTTGCATTACAGGGCAAGTGCCCTCGAAGCTGATTGGCTACGACGCGTTTCAGGAGACCGACATCAGCGGCATCACGCTGCCGATTACCAAGCACAGTTATCTCGTCACGCGCGTGGACGAGATCATGCCGACCATCAAGGAAGCGTTCTACCTGGCGAAATCGGGCCGTCCGGGACCGGTGCTGGTGGATATCACCAAGGACGCCCAGCAGGCGTCAACCGACTGGGCGTGGAACGACGCTCCGGTGAAGCTGCGCGCTTATCAGGCGCACCGCATTCCCGCCAAGTCGGACATGAGCAAGGCGATCGAATTGATCAAGGCGGCTCGCAAGCCGCTGATTCTCGCCGGCCAGGGTGTCATTCAGAGCAATGCGATGAAGGAGCTTCGCGCGTTCGCGGAAATGATCGACGCGCCGGTCGCCCTGACGTTGCTCGGGCTCGGGGGCTTCCCCGCGAGCCATGCGCTCAACATCGGCATGATGGGCATGCACGGCGAAGCGTGGGTCAACCACGCCATTCAGGAGGCGGACCTGCTGCTCGCCCTCGGGATGCGGTTCGACGATCGCGTGACGGGCAATCTCAAGACCTATGCCCCGCACGCGAAGAAGATCCACATCGACATCGACCCGTCGGAGATCAACAAGAACGTCCGCGCCGATGCCGCGATCGTGGCGGACCTGCGTGAAACGCTGCGCGAGCTGCTCGACATGCTCGAGCCGTCAAATCACGGCCCGTGGTTGAAATACATCGCATCGATGAAAGGCGACACCGCGGTCCGCGATATTCAGCGGCTCCCTGACAACGGTCACCTGTACGCGGCGCACGTGATCAACGACATTTGGCGGCTCACCGGCGGCAACGCCATCATCGCGACCGATGTGGGCCAGCATCAGATGTGGGAGGCGCAGTACTACCACCACAACGATCCCCGCACGCTCATCACGTCGGGCGGTCTCGGAACGATGGGTTTCGGCCTCCCGGCGGCAATTGGCGCCAAGCTCGCCAAGCCTGACGCGGAGGTCTGGGCCATCGTGGGCGACGGCGGCTTCCAGATGACGCAGCCCGAGTTGAGCACGGCCGCTCAGGAAGGCGTGAAGGTGAACGTCGCCATCATCAACAACGGATACCTCGGCATGGTGCGGCAGTGGCAGGAGTTCTTTTACGAACGCCGCTATGCGGCGACGCCGCTGCGCAGCCCCGATTTCGTGAAGCTTGCGGAAGCGCACGGTCTGGTCGGACTCCGAGCCGAAAAACGTCCCGAAGTTGACGCCATCGTCGATCGCGCACGACAGGCCGAAGGCACGGTCGTCATCGACTTCCGCGTCGAGCAGGAGGACAGCGTGTATCCGATGGTGCCCGCGGGCGCTGATCTCGACGCGATGATCCGCAGGCCCGAACCGTCCGTACTGGTCGAAACAGCAGACGATCCAATCTAGAAATGCAACATACCCTCGTCGTCCTCGTCGAAGACAAGCCTGGTGTGCTGAACCGCGTAGCCTCGCTGTTCCGCCGCCGTGTGTTCAACATCGAATCGCTCAGCGTCGGCCACACGGCGGAGCCTGGCATTTCGCGCATGACGATCGTCATCGACAGCGACCAGGTCAGCGCGGAGCGCGTGATTGCGTATCTCTACAAACTGGTCAACGTGCTGCAGGTCGAGGATCTCGGCAGCGTTCCAGCGGTGATGCGCGATCTGGCGCTCGTCAAAGTCGCGGTCGCGGGACACGATCGCGCCACGCTGCTGCGCGTCGTGGATGAAACGCGGGCTCATATCGTTGACACCGGCGAGCAGACGATGACGCTGGAGATCACGGGCGAGCCGCCGCACGTCGACGCGGTCATTGCCCGGCTCGAGCCGCTCGGGATCATCGAGATGGTTCGCAGCGGACAGGTCGCCATGCGCCGCGGGGACACGGCGCTGTCCGCCGCGGGTTGATCCGGTATTCTTAGAGTTTCTTTCGGGCGGGTAAGGCAGAACCCACCAGCCCGACCCGCCCATAGAGGAGCAGTTAGATCATGGCCACGATGTACTACGACAAGGATGCGGATCTCGATCTGATTCGGAGCAAAAAGGTCGCGATCATTGGCTACGGATCCCAGGGCCACGCCCACGCGTTGAACCTGAAGGACAGCGGCGTTGAGGTCGTCGTCGGCCTGCCGCCGACGAGCCAGTCCGTCCAGAAGGCGAAGAACGCCGGGCTGCGCGTCATGAATGTTCCCGAGGCCGCCGCGTGGGGCGACGTCGTCATGATCCTGATTCCGGACCAGAAGCAGAAGGAGGTTTACAACGCGGACATCAAGCAGCACCTGACGAAGGGGAAGATGCTGATGTTCGGCCATGGCCTCAGCATCCGCTTCGGCTTCGTCGTGCCGCCGAAGGACATCGACGTGACGATGATTGCCCCGAAGGCACCGGGGCATCGCGTCCGCGAAATCTTTCCCGAGGGTGGCGGCGTTCCCGGACTGCTTGCCGTGCACCAGGACTTCACCGGCAACGCGAAGGCGCTCGCGCTCTCGTACGGCCGCGGCATCGGGTGCGCGCGTGCGGGCATCATCGAGACCACGTTTGCTGAGGAGACCGAAACCGATCTCTTTGGTGAGCAGTCAGTGCTGTGCGGCGGCGTGAGTGCATTGATGAAAGCAGGGTTCGAGACACTGGTCAACGCGGGCTATCAGCCAGAAATCGCCTACTTCGAGTGCATGCACGAGTTGAAGCTGATTGTCGATCTCTTCTATCGCGGCGGGCTGGCCTACATGCGCTATTCGGTGAGCGACACGGCAGAGTGGGGCGACTACACGGCCGGACCCAAGATCGTCACCGAAGAAACCAAAAAGACGATGCAGCAGATCCTGAAGGACATTCAGTCCGGCAAGTTCGCCAACGAATGGATGGCCGAATACGAAGCGGGTCTGCCGAATTTCAAGCGGCTGCGAGCGCAGGAAGCCAAGCATCCGGTTGAAGTCGTCGGCGCCCGGCTGCGCGCGATGATGCCGTTCCTGGATCCGGTGAATATTCCGGCTCCGGTGAGTGTGTAGAAATCAGGTATCAGGTATCAGGTATTAGGTTTCAGGGGTGGTCCAGGTATCAGGTATGAGTTATCAGGTGTCAGGTTGGTACAGGTGCGCGTAGGTGGCAGCGAATAGATACAGTTCGAGGATTACACAGCCCCGCAGTCAGGGGGCGTCGCAGGCGATGCTGTATGGCACCGGCCTGACGCCGACCGACCTGCAGAAGGCGCAGGTCGGGATATGCAGCATGTGGTGGGAAGGCAATACCTGCAACATGCATCTCGACAAGCTGGCTTGCGACGTCAAGGAAGGAGTCCAGGCGGCCGGTCTCGTCGGGCTTCGGTTCAACACCATCGGCGTGAGCGACGGGATCTCGATGGGCACCGAGGGGATGAGTTATTCGCTACCCTCACGTGATCTGATTGCCGACTCGATCGAGACCGTCGTCGGGGCCCAGTGGTACGACGCGGTGATCACAATCCCAGGCTGCGACAAGAACATGCCGGGTTCGGTGATGGCCATGCTGCGGCTCAACCGACCCTCGTTGATGGTGTATGGCGGCACAATCAAGCCCGGCTTCGCACAGGGCAAGCCCCGTGATGTGATATCCGCGTTTCAGTCGTACGGCGAGTATCTCGCCGGCGTCATCACCGACGATCAGCGGCTCGACATCGTCATGCACGCATGCCCGGGCGCCGGCGCCTGCGGAGGTATGTATACGGCAAACACGATGGCGACTGCGATTGAGGCGCTTGGCTTGTCGCTGCCGTACAGTTCGTCCACTCCCGCCGAAGATCCCGCGAAGAAGGAGGAATGCCGGCGAGCTGGCGTCGCCGTTCTCGAGTTGCTCCAGAAGGATCTGAAGCCGCGCGACATCGTTACGAAAAAATCGTTCGAGAACGCTCTCGTGATGGTGATGGCCGTCGGCGGATCGACCAACGCGGTGCTGCATCTGATTGCGATGGCAAAGGCGGCGGACATCCCGCTGTCTCTCGACGATTTTCAGCGCGCGAGCGAGCGCGTCCCGCTGCTGGCAGACTTGAAGCCGAGTGGCACATACGTGCAGGAAGATCTCCACGAGGCTGGTGGCACGCCGGCGTTGATGCGATACCTGCTCGAAAAGGGTTTCCTCGACGGCGACTGCATGACGGTGACCGGCAAAACGGTCGCGGAGAACGTGAAAGACGTTCCGCCGCTCAAAGCAGGCCAGCAGGTGATTCATCCCATCGAGGCACCGGTATTCCATCGCGGGCACCTGCGGATTCTTCGTGGGAACCTGGCGCCTGATGGCGCGGTCGCGAAGATCACTGGCAAGGAAGGGGAACGCTTCGCAGGGCCCGCGAAAGTGTTCGATTCGGAAGAGGAGATGCTTGCGGGTCTCGAGAACGCACAGATCGCGAAGGGCTCCGTCGTGGTGATCCGCTACGAAGGACCGAAAGGCGGTCCAGGCATGCCAGAGATGCTCACGCCGACGTCAGCCATCATGGGAGCCGGTCTTGGGAAGGACGTAGCGCTACTGACAGACGGCCGGTTCTCGGGTGGATCGCACGGGTTCATCATCGGACACATCACGCCTGAAGCTGCTGACGGCGGACCGATCGCGCTCGTTCGCGACGGCGATCCGATCACGATCGATGCGGTGACATGCGAGATTCGTGTCGATGTGGCAGAAGCCGAGCTCGCGAATCGCCGAGCGGCGTGGAACGCACCTGCGCCTAAAGCGACGCGGGGCGTGCTCGCCAAATACGTGCGCCTGGTGAAATCGGCCTCGGAAGGCTGTGTAACCGACTAGGCGGACCTGAAGGTCCGCCTCTACGAATTGCGATGAACAACGTTGACGTAGAGGCGGGTCTTTAGACCCGCCTACAACGATCCAAAAATCGCAAATCCCCGTGGAAGCAATGACGGCGTAATCGAGACCCGCGGAGGGACATGACCGAGGCTCGCGGCGCGGCCGGAGACGAGGCCGATCGCGGCGCCGAAGACCACGTCGGACGCCCAGTGCTTGTTGTCGACCATCCGCGACACGCTGACGTAAGCGCCGATGGCGTATGCCGGCACGCCCCATTTCCATCCGAAGTGTTCGCGAACGACCTCGGCGGTCGCGAACGTCGCTGACGTGTGACCTGACGGAAACGCGTGCGACCCGCCGCTTGGTCGTCGGCGCTGCGTCGCAACCTTGATTCCCTGAGTGAGAACGCCATTGACGATCTGCGCGTCCACGAGGTCCGCGCCGGCGGTGGCGATGCGCGGCTTCCGCCACACGCGTCCCACGACGTAGGTGCCGAGGGCGAAGGCGCTCTGTTCCACGCCGTCGCCGATGCTCGCTCCGGCGCGGAAGAAATCGCGGCGGGCCCCTGACGGATCGTAGATGTCGGCCGCGATCTCATCGTCTTTCGGGTGAACAGCGAGGCTCCCGGCGCCGCCCACGCCGGCGATGAGCCCGTTGGCCGGCGTGAACAGGTGCGCGAAGTCCGACGGAAGGGTCGTGAAAAGGGAAGCGATCGACTGAGCGTGTGCGGCGGAGGCACTGACGAGCAGCATCAGGACCGCGAGCCACACCCGGGCCACCTTCATTGCGCTGGCAGCCTCAACGCCACACCGAAGTCCACGTGCCGTGTGAAGAACGACCCCGCGATCTCTGCACCTGCCGCCCGAAGGTGTTTCTCCGTCACGCGCGTGATCCTCGCATCCGCAACGCCGTACACGAACTGCCACAAACGGTACTCGATGCCCGCGCCGAGCTGCCAGGCAAACCCGCCGCGTTGGTACTGCTCCTGATGAACGTTGCGGAAGGTCGACTCGACATGCGGTGTCGAGATGCCGAGGCCGCCGCGGACGACTGGCGTACATCGGCCGGCACATTGCGGGGCGAAACGGTATGCGAGATTCCCAAGCAGAAAGTTGAGGCCGTGCGATTGCTGGAATGCATTCAGCTCCGAGGACCCCGGATCGATCTGCGCAATGGCCTTGGCGTGCGTCCACTCGATCTCCGGGCTGAGGGTCTGAACGTCGCCGGGCGGCACGAAGCTGACGCGCACGCCGTAGTACCACGGCGACCTGAACGCCTGGCCTTTGTACGCGACATCATTGAACGAGAACGGCGTACCCGTTGTCGGGGTAACCGTCAACGTGTTCGACGACGTGCCGGACGCACCCATATAGCCGCCGAATAGCCAATCCGCGTGTGCCGAACGCGGAGCGGCCAGAACACAGGACAACAGAAGCGCGAACAGCGAACCGAACCTGAAGGTGAACACGAACGGAGAACCTAGCACACAGCAGTGTGAACCACGTGTCTCCGTCAACGCAGCTCATTTGTCGGGAGCGGTACGGTCTCGGACGAGTGTGGGGGCGGCGCGATCCCCATCATCTGACGAAGCTGATCGCCTTCCATTACTTCAATCTCGAGCAACCGTCGGGTGACGGCTTCCAGCATGTCGCGGCGGTTCGTGAGGATCTGGCGCGCCTGCTCGTGGGCATCCTTCATGATCCGCTTCACTTCGCCGTCGATCAGGCGGGCCGTGTCTTCCGCGTACGCCCCGCGCTCGGGTCCGATCGGGATGTCGAGGAACTTGCTCCGCTTGTGGCCGTCGTAGTTGATCGCGCCGACGACGTCGCTCATCCCCCACTCGGTGACCATCGCCCGCGCGATGTCGGTCGCACGCTGCAGGTCGTTTTGCGCGCCGGTTGAAATCTCCCCGAGCGCGATTTCTTCGGCCGTCCGTCCACCGAGCAGCACCGCCAGCTGATTCAGCAGATCCCTCCGCTGCATCAGATACCGATCCTCGAGCGGCAGCTGCATCGTGTAGCCGAGCGCGCCGAAGCCGCGCTGCACGATCGAGATCTTATGGACGGGATCCATGCCCGGAATCGCGGTCGCCACAATCGCGTGTCCAGATTCGTGGTACGCGACGATCTCACGCTCCTTCTGGCTCATCACGCGTTTCTTTTCGAGGCCGGCGATGAGCCTGTCGATCGCCTCGTCGAAATCCGCGGGTTCGACGGCTGTCTTGTCCTTGCGCGCCGCAAGCAGCGCAGCCTCGTTCACGAGGTTCGCGAGGTCGGCGCCCGCGAAGCCCGCGGTCCGCGCCGCAACCACCTTGAGATCCACGGTTGGCGCCAGCTTCACGTTCTTGGTGTGGATGCGCAGGACTTCCTCGCGTCCCTTCACGTCCGGCTTGTCCACCAGAACCTGACGATCGAAACGTCCGGGCCGAAGCAGCGCAGGGTCGAGCACTTCGGGCCGGTTGGTGGCCGCCATGATGATGATCGCCTTGCGCGAGTCGAAGCCGTCCATTTCAGCGAGCAGCTGGTTCAGCGTCTGCTCACGCTCCTCGTGCGATCCCATCGGGCTCTGCACGCGCGCGCGGCCGAGCGCATCGAGCTCGTCGATGAAGATGATGCACGGCGCTTTCGCCTCGGCCTGCGAGAACAGATCGCGCACCCGCGCGGCGCCGACGCCAACAAACATCTCGACGAACTCGGAGCCGCTCAAGCTGAAGAAGGGAACCTTCGCTTCGCCGGCCACGGCGCGGGCCAGCAGGGTCTTGCCCGTGCCGGGCGGACCGACGAGCAGCACGCCTTTCGGGATTCGCCCGCCAAGTACGGTGTACTTCTTCGGGTTCTTCAGGAACTCGACGATCTCTTTGAGTTCGTCCTCGGCCTCATCCACGCCGGCCACATCCGCGAAGCTCACCTTCACGTCATCTTCAGAGAAGACGCGGTGCTTGCTGCGGGCGAACGACATGACGCCGCCTTCCGCGCCGCTCATTCGCCGGAAGAAAAAGCTCCAGACGCCGAACAGCAGCACGAGCGGAACGATCCAGCCCAGTATCTCGGGCAGCCACCGGCTGACCATCTCGCCCGTGTACTTCACGCTGGCGGCGTCGAGATCCTCGATCAGTTTTGCATCCTCGATGCGCGTCGTGTTGAACGCACGGCCGCCGTTGGTGTCGCGTTTGTACGTTCCGCGTATCGTCTGATCGCCGACGAATACTTCCGCAACCTGACCGGCGCGGACCGCCTGCTTGAACTCGCTGTAGGAGATCTGGCGCCCCGCCGGCGCCATGAACCACGCCTGCGCCAGCGCCAGCAGGAAGAGGAGGCCGAGGACGTACCACACGGCCCCGCCCGGCCGGCCGGGCGCGAGCGAGCGCCGATCACCGGGACGCCGGTCCCGTGGATTCATCCCCGGAGGAATTCGTGGGTTCGCCATTTACGCAACAGCTTTGGTGCCTGCCTTTTCAAACGTCAACTCATTGTCGCCGACGTCGACTATGACGCGATCACCTTCGTGGAAGTCCCCCTCGAGCACGCGCATCGCCAGCGGATCGAGGACCCGGCGCTGAAGAGTCCGCTTCAGCGGCCGCGCGCCATACATCGGATCGTAACCTTCACTGACGATGAAGCTCTTGGCGGCATTGGTCAGTTCTACGTGGATCTTCCGATTTTCGAGCCGTTTCAGCAGGCTGTGCACCTGGATGTCGATGATCTGCTTCATGTGCTCGAGACCGAGCGAATGGAAGAAGATGATCTCATCCACGCGGTTGAGGAATTCCGGGCGGAAATGCTGACGGAGCGCGTCCATGACCTGGCGGCGCACACCTTCATTCACTTCACCGGTATTCTCCGCGATGAACTGACTGCCGAGGTTGGACGTCATGATGACGACGACGTTCTTAAAATCGACCGTTCGACCTTTACCGTCAGTCAACCGGCCGTCGTCGAGCAACTGCAACAGCACGTTCAGCACCTCGGGGTGCGCTTTCTCGACTTCGTCGAACAGGACGACCGAGTAGGGCCGCCGTCGCACGGCCTCGGTGAGCTGTCCGGCCTCGTCATAGCCAACGTACCCGGGAGGCGCGCCGATCATCCGCGAGACCGTGTGCTTCTCCTGGTACTCGGACATGTCAATCCGAATCATCGCGTGCTCGTCGTCGAACAGAAATTCGGCGAGCGCACGCGCCAGTTCGGTCTTGCCGACGCCGGTCGGGCCAAGGAAGATGAAGCTGCCGAGCGGCCGATTCGGATCCTGCAATCCCGCGCGCGCACGGCGCATCGCGTTGGACACGGCCCTGATCGCTTCATCCTGACCAACGACGCGTTGATGCAGACGGTCTTCCATGTGAATCAGCTTCTGGATTTCTCCTTCCATCAGCCGGCTCACGGGGATGTTGGTCCACTTGCCGACGACCTCGGCGATGTCCTCTTCGTCGACTTCTTCTTTCAGCATCCGCGGACCCGTCGGCGCCGCTGCGCCGCCGGCGTCTGCCTGCTGAAGCCGCTTTTCGAGCTCGGGAATCCGCCCATACTGCAGTTCAGATGCCTTCGCGTAGTCACCGGCGCGCTGTGCGACCGAGAGCTCGTTCCGTGCATCTTCAAGCTGCTGTTTCAGATCGCTAGTCCCCTTGATCGCGCTCTTCTCGTGCTCCCACTGCGCCTGAAGGCGTGACTGTTCTTCCTTCAGATTGGCCAGTTCTCTTTCGAGCCGTTCGAGCCGGTCGACCGATGCTCGATCCTTTTCCTTGCGCAGCGCCTCGCGTTCGATTTCGAGCTGCATGATGCGCCGCCGCACCTCGTCGAGCTCCGCCGGCATCGAATCGATTTCCATCCGCAGCTTCGATGCCGCTTCGTCGATGAGGTCAATGGCCTTGTCGGGAAGGAAGCGATCCGAGATGTAGCGGTGCGACAGGACCGCGGCCGCGACCAGCGCAGCGTCCTTGAACTTGACGTTGTGATGAATCTCGTAGCGTTCGCGCAGGCCGCGAAGGATCGAGATCGTGTCCTCGACGGTCGGTTCGCTCACCATCACTGGCTGGAAGCGCCGCTCGAGCGCTGCATCCTTTTCAATGTGCTTCCGGTATTCGTCGATGGTCGTTGCGCCAATCGTATGCAGTTCGCCGCGCGCGAGCATCGGCTTCAGCATCTGCGATGCGTCCATCGCGCCTTCGGCCGCACCGGCGCCGACGACGGTGTGCAACTCGTCGATGAACAGGACGATCAGTCCTTCGGATTCGGCGATCTCCTTGAGCACCGCTTTCAAGCGTTCCTCGAATTCACCGCGATACTTGGCGCCCGCCACGAGCGCGCCCATATCGAGGGCAAAGATGCGCTTGTTCTTCAACCCTTCGGGGACGTCGCCGCGAACGATCCGCTGCGCGAGCCCTTCGACGATGGCGGTCTTGCCGACGCCAGGTTCACCGATGAGGACCGGATTGTTTTTGGTTCGGCGCGAAAGCACCTGAATCACCCGGCGGACTTCTTCGTCGCGACCAATGACCGGATCAAGCTTGCCCTTGCGAGCAAGATCCGTGAGATCGCGTCCGTAGCGGGCGAGTGCCTCATAGGTCGATTCCGGGTTCTGCGAGGTCACGCGCTGATTGCCGCGAACCTGTGTGAGCGCCTGATACAGCGTGTCTTTGGTGACGCCGAAGCGCTTGAGCAACTGCGCGGCAGGCGAACGTCCGGCCTCGCTTGCGAGTGCGAGAAGGAGGTGCTCGGTGCTGACGTATTCATCCTGCAGGCGCGTGGCTTCGGCCTGTGCAGACTGCACGATCAGGTTCATCCGCGGCGACAGCCGGACGTCGGCGCCGTACGCCTTCGGGAGCGAGTCGAGCAGGGTGCGCGCTTCGGTTGCAACGGCCCGGGGATCGAGCGTCATCTTGCGGAGCAGCGACGGGACGATGCCGTTCTCCTGCTCGACGAGCGCGACGAGCAGATGCTCGGGCGTGATTTCCGCGTGGGTCGCTTCAGACGCCAGGTTCTGCGCGGTCATGACCGCTTCCTGCGCCTTTTCGGTGAACTTGTTCAGATTCATGGTCGTGTTCTTCCTGTGTAGGGGCCGACCTCCAGGTCGGGCCCCTACCAGACCTGCCTACGCGGCGCTATGTTTGTTGGCGGCGTCGTCGCCAAGTTTCGCGAGCGCCTCGTAGTGCGAGCGCTCATCGGCCGACAGCTGCGTGGGGAGCTGCACTTCGACGCGCGCATACGCGTCGCCTTTGTCCTCGTTCCTATTAACAGCCGGCATTCCGTATCCCTTGAGACGGAACACCTGCCCGTTTTGGGTCACCGTCGGGATGCGCAGCCGCACTGCCTTGCCTGCAATCGTCGGCACTTCGATCTCGCCGCCAAGGACGGCCGTCGTCACCGGCAGCGGCACCTTGACGTAGAGATCGCGCCCCTTGCGTTCGAAGATCGGATGCGGCGACAACCGTACGCGCAAGTACAGGTCGCCGGATGCGGCACCGCCGGTGCCGGACTCGCCTTCGCCTGAGATTCGGACGCGCGATCCATCGCCGACGCCGACGGGGATGCGGACATCGACGGTGCGCGTATGCCCATCGTGCTTCAGCGACAGCCGCCGCGTCGTGCCGTGGTAAGCGTCCTCGAGCGACAGTTCGATCTCGTGCTCGACATCGCGCCCCTGGCGACTGCGGCTCCGGCCGCGCGCTCCGCCGCGCGCCGGGCTTTCGCCGCCGCCGAACCCCCCGCCGAAGAACGTCGTGAAAAAGTCGGAGAACGGGTTCTGGTCCCCGAACATCTGCTCCATCTCTTCCTGCGTCATCGTGCGGAAGCCGCCCTGACCGCCGCCGACGTTGACGTTCCACTGCCCGGCAAATGGATTTGGTCCACCCGTGCGTTCCGCCTGTTCGTACGCACGCCAGTTCGCGCCGAGCTCGTCGTACTTCTTCCGCTTGGGGGGATCACCAAGCACCTCGTACGCCTCGTTAATCTCCTTAAACTTCGACTCGGCTGCCTTGTCGCCGGGATTGACGTCGGGATGATGCTTGCGGGCGAGCTTGCGGAAGGCCTGCTTGATCTCCTTGTCCGTCGCCGTTTTGCCGACGCCAAGGGTCGCGTAATAGTCTTTGAATTCCACGTTAGAGGCCCACCATCTCGTTCAAACGCCGGATCTCAGATGCCAGCTGCCTCCGCCCGGCGCCGGTGCTCAGCGCGTGTTCATCCATCAGCGGTTGGATCCGGTGCACCACCTCGGCGATCGAGAGCAGACGCTGTACTCCTGCAAGGTTGATCCCCAGTTCATCCACCAGGTGCTTGATCAGACGCAGTCGTTCGAGCTCGTCACGTGAATAGAGTCGCATGCTCCCGATGGTGCGAGACGGTTGAATCAAGCCAAGCCGCTCGTACTTCCTCAATGTCTGCGGATGCATCCCAAGGCGCTCCGCCGCCATGCTGATCAGATAGAAATCCTGATTGGAAGCCATACCTACAATTTCCTAGGCTGAGTCGTATCAACGCATGACATTACACGATCCGAGTCTAGGTCTTGATACGACACGTGTCAAGGTGTCGAGTCGGGGCATTGCCGGGGTCGGACCCCGGTGATGGGCTGTCGCAGGGTCTGACCCCTTGGCACAAGGTAGGATCGGAGTTCTTCGATGGATGTCACCGGGTCCGATCTACTGACCGTCGGGCTGCTCGTCGCGCTCGAGGCGATGCTCAGTGCCGACAATGCGCTCGTCATGGCGGTGATGGTGCTGGGGCTGCCACGCCGTCAGCACCAGAAGGCGCTCCGCTACGGCCTGGTCGGCGGCTTCGCGATGCGAATCATCGCCACGCTGCTGGCGGTCTACTTGATTCGAATTGCGTGGGTGAAGCTGCTCGGCGGACTTTACCTGCTGTATCTGACCTACTCACACTTTTTCGGTCATCGCGAGGAAGGCGCCGATCGACGCACGCCGCCGCGGGCCCGACCGATGTTCGGTTTGTCGGCACTCTGGGCGACGATCGTCCGCGTCGAACTCGTCAACCTGGCGTTCTCAATTGATTCGATTCTGGTCGCCGTCGCGATGTCACCGAAGACGTGGGTTGTCATCACCGGCGGAATACTCGGCATCGTCGCCCTTCGGCTCGTCGTCGGTCAACTAATCTCGCTCGTGCAGAAATATCCGACGCTCGTCGATGCGGCGTTCGTGATTATCGCGTGGGTGGGCGTGAAGCTCGGCCTCGAGTATTTCAACGTAGCCGGATATATCCACTTCGAGGTCCCGCAGTCGGTGTCTCTCGCGCTGATTATCATCATCCTCGGCGCCGCCTATCTTTACGCGCGCGCCAAAGGCCCGGTCGAACACGCGATCGATCCGATGGAGGAACAGGCGGCGGAACTGTTGACGTCGGAGGAAACCCCAAATCCCAATTCCCAAGTCCCAAGTCCCAACGAACATCTCAACTGAGAACTACCTCCGTCCGGCAGGGACGAGCTGCACCTCTCGGCGATCGCCGTTGCGCGTGAAGACGACTTTCACCGGCACGTCCGGCTTCAGCAGCTCCAGTGCAAACGTGTAGTCATAGATATTCGTGATGGATTGACCGGCGATCTCGACGACGATGTCGCCCTTCATCAGACCCGCCTTTTCGGCTGGACCGCCTCCGACGACGCCGGCTAGCAATAAGCCTTTCGCTTCCGTCGTGTAATCGGGAATTGTTCCCGTCGTGACGCGTACGCCGGCAAGAGTGGCGCCGGTTTGCGGTGGATCAACCTTGGTGAATGCGGGCGGCATGTCGACGTTCGCGACGGCCTGGATGACGGCAACGGCGAAATCGACGAGGCGATCGAGATCCTCGTAGTTGATCTTGTCGGCGGTGTCGCTCGGACGGTGGTAGTCGGGATGCGACCCTGTGGTGAAAAACAGCGTCGGCATGTTCGCCTGGTTGAAGTTTGAACTGTCGGTCGGCTGATATGGATCCGGCGAGATATTCAGATCGAATCCGGCGGCAACATTCGCCCGTTCGAGTATGCGCGGCCAGACGTCGCTGCTGCCGGTTCCGTCCGCGGCCAACCGATTGTTCTGCATCCGGCCAACCATGTCGAAATTCAGGTAGGCGGCCATATCGGTCAGCGGTACCGGCGGGTTCATGATGAACGCGTTCGAACCGACGAGGCCGATCTCCTCGCCTGACCACAGGGTGAACATGATGTTGCGACGCCGCGTCGGCTGCTTCGCGAGGGCGTCAGCGATCGCCAGAACGGCCGCGGTGCCCGAGGCGTTATCGTCGGCACCGTGATGAATCTGTCCTGCTTCGTCCTTGTTGGCGAGTGAAGTCCCACGTGTGCCCTGACCCAGATGGTCGTAGTGCGCCCCGACGACGACCCATCCCTTATCGGGATTCGGGATTTGAGATTCGGGATTCGCCGGTAAATAGGCGACGACGTTGCGGCCCGTTTGCCGCTCGCGTATGACCTTTGTCGTCAAGTCAACCGGAGAGGGGAGTGTGAACCCAGCGACGTGCGGGTTGCCGGAGTCGAGTTCCTGCTGTGCGGCGGCGAGCGATTTCGGCGCGCCGGCAAACAACGCGTTGGCGACGGTGCCGCTGATCGTGACGGCCGGAATTCCGGATCCCGAAAGCGCGGTGTCGGACGTCATGCGGAGCGTCTGACCGGCATTGGGCGACCGCGGTCCGATGACGATGAGGAGCCCTTTCGCGCCACGTTGCCGGGCGGCGAGCGCCTTGTAGCGCAGGTCAGAATAGCGGGCGAGCGTGGCCTTGGTCTTGGCGTCGGTATCTTCGGGGAAGTAATGCAAAACGAGGACGATCTTGTCCTTCACATCCAGCCCGGCGTAGCTGTCGTAGCCAAAGTTCTGCGACTCGGGGACGACGAGGCCGTATCCGGCGAACACGACCGGACCGTTGACCGTCGCGTCGTCCGAGAAGGAAAGCGCCTGCACCTGCGCGGTATCGCGAAACGCCTGCGCAGAGTTGCCTGTGCTGCGGAGCGTCAGTGTGGATCCGCCGTCGCGTGTGCCCGCGGTGAACTCGAACGGCATGAACATGTCGCGGCGGCCGGGGAGCGGCTTCGCACCGGTGCGCGCCAGCTGCATCGCGATGTAGTCGCCGGCGAGTCGTTCTCCAGGGGATCCCGTGTCGCGTCCCTCGAGCCGGTCGGAGGCGAGGAACTCCACCGCCGCACGGGTGCGCGCGGCGACTGCGGTTTGTTTCGCGGCGTTCGACTGCTGTGCCCAGACGGTCAGCGGGGCGGGCCTTGTCAGGCCCGCCAGAACGAATGCGCCGACGACAAGGACTTTCGCTCTCATCGTTTTCTTTCAGGCGCGGCCTTCAACGCCGCGAGTGCTTTCTCGTGGTTCCACTGCGCGAGGAAGATCTGTCCTTCGCTGCCGCCGGCCCTCGTCGACGTCCACGCGAGCTGACGGCCGTCGGGTGATGGCACAGGGAGTCCATCAAAGCCGTCGGCATAGGTGATACGCACGGGCTCTTTCTTCCCGTCGATGTCGACCATGTACACCTCGAAATTCTCGAACCCGAGCTTGTTCGATGCAAAGAGGATGTACTGGCCGGAGGGGTGGATGTAGGGCGCCCAGCTCATCGCGCCGAAGTCGGTGATTTGGCGGACGTCTGTGCCGTCGGGATTCATCGTGAAGACATTTGCAATCAGCCCGCTGGTGTCGAAACGGCGCCAGATGATTCGCTTGCCGTCAGGCGAGAAGAACGGGCCGCCGTCATAGCCGGGCACATTCGTCAGGCGCTTCTGGCCGCTTCCGTCGGCGCGCATGATGTAAATCTCGGCGAAGTAGCTTGGATCGACTTCGAGCTGCTTCTGTTCCTCCGCGTTCAACGTTCGGTTGTAGGCGTCGCGCATCGAGGTGAACGCGATCCACTGACCGTCAGGAGAGTAACTACCCTCCGCATCGTAACCGCGCGCATTGGTCAGCCGCGCGTAGGTCGGCGGAGCGGAGGGCGTGGCGCCTGGCTTGTACGCGTAGATCTCGAACTCGGGGTCGTAATCCCACGAGTAGCGGCGCTGCTTGCCTGACGCGCGGAAGTCGAGCTCTTCTTTCTGATACTGCTTCGATTTTGGATCGTGATGCGTTGAGGCGAACTCGACTTCGTTCGTTCCCGGCCGGAAGAAGGAGCACGTCGTCTTTCCATAGCCGGGAGAAATGCGTGTCGTGTCGCCGGTCGTCAGGTCGAGGGCATAGATCTGGTAGAAGGGGTTGCCGGGCTCGCGTTCGCTTTGAAAGACGAGCTTTTTGCCGTCAGGCGACCAATACCCTTCGCCTGCGCGGCGCCCCTCGACCGTCAACCGGCGAATTCGCGTGAGGAAATCGGATTCGCGATTCTCGGTAGGGCGGATCGCGCCCGTTTGCGGGGCGGTCTGAAGCGCCGCCCCGACACTACCGAGAACCAGCAGAAGGGCCGTTAGGCCAACTCGCTTCATAACGCGCAAAGGTTAGCATTTATCTGTGAGGCCGTCCGCACTTCGCCGCCTGTCGCTCCGCGAGTGGATCATCGTCGTTGGTGGCGCCCTCGTCATCGTCGGCGCCGTGATGATCTGCATCTGGACGGGCCGCCATGCCGTCGCGATCTATCACCTGAACCGCGGCGTCGGCGGGACGATGTTCTACGACGCGATGGGACGGGAATGGTTCCCGCTTGACGAGCAGCGCCTCGACGTTCCTTTCGAGCAGATCTCGACCAATTTCAAGGATGCGGTGATTGCTGTCGAGGATCACCGGTACTACGCGCATTTCGGCGTCGATCCGATCGCCGTGACCCGCGCGGCTGTCTACAACCTTCGTTCAAGCGAAGGGACCCAGGGCGGCAGCACCATCACACAGCAGCTCGCGCGAACGCTCTACCTCTCCAACGCAAGGACGTTCGCCCGGAAGGCACAGGAAGCGGCGCTCGCGGTGATGCTCGAGGTCTTCCTGAGCAAGAAGGAAATCCTCGAGCTCTATTTCAATCGCGTGTATCTGAGCGGCGGCATTTACGGCGTCGAGTCGATGTCGGAAAAACTGTATGGGAAACCGGCGTCGAAGCTGACGCTTGGCGAGGCAGCCTTGGTCGCGGGCATCATCCGCGCGCCCGCTGCCTATTCGCCGTGGACGCACTTCGACAACGCGCGGCGTCGAAGCTTCGTCGTCCTGCAACGGATGCGCGAAGAAGAGAAGATCACACCCGAGCAGGAGCAGGCCGCACGCGCGGAGCAGATTCGAATCCGTCCGCTGACGGCCGTGTCCAAGGCACGTTACGGCTATGCCAAGGAATATCTCCGGCAGCAGTTCCGCGACATCTACGGTGGGGACAACCCGCCGGACTGGAAGGTCTACACGAGCTTCGTCCCCGAACTTCAGGACGCCGCCGAAACCGCCGTGCGCAACGGCCTGCGACAGTTGGGCGGCGGAAATCTGCAGGCGGCGCTCGTGGCGATGGATCCGAGCACGGGGAACATCCTTGCGATGGTCGGTGGGTCGGACTTCACGACTGCGCCCTATAACCGCGCCGTTCGAAGCCGACGGCAGCCAGGCTCCGCGTTCAAGCCGTTCGTCTATTCCGTCGCGCTCGAGAACGGGATGTCGCCGGTCTCGACCATCAGCGGCATCCGTCAGGTCGTGATCAATGCCCCGGAAGGGGTCTGGATTCCTCGTGACGAGCGCGCCAGCGAGCAGGAATCGTTGACGCTGCGTGAAGCGCTGTTTGAATCGAACAACGCCGCGGCAGTACTGCTGCAGCAGCACGTGGGGTCGCGGCCAATCCTGCGACTGGCCAACGATCTGGGCGTTTCAAATCAACCCGATGTCCCGTCGCTGGCGCTTGGAAGCGGTCTCGTCACGCCGCTTGGACTGACGTCGGCGTACGCCGTGTTCCCGACTCTTGGTTATCGCGTGCGGCCGCGCGGGCTCATCGAGGTCCACGACGCCGACGGCGACCTGCTGCATCGAACCAATATCGAGACCGAGCAGGTGCTGACGCCAGAGGTCGCCTTTCAGATGCTGACGATGCTCGAGGACGTCATCGATCGGGGAACCGGTGCGGCAGCGCGCCGGTTGGGCGTGCATGGGGCGGTCGGGGGCAAGACCGGAACGACGAACGATTATCGCGATGCCTGGTTCGTGGGTTTCAACTCCGCGGTCGTCGCTGGCGTCTGGGTAGGTTACGACCAGCCGACACGCATCCGCGAAGGCGGTACGGGAGCACGAGTCGCACTTCCCATCTGGGCGGATTTCATGCGCCGCACCGCACAACGGTTGCCAGCGCACGCCTTCGAACCGCCCGGAGACATGCGAAGCGAGGATCTCTGCCACGTGTCCTACCTGCGTCCTGTCGAGGGATGTCCTACCTACACGGAGTACTTCAAGGAGGGCGACGACATCCCCTCGCGCCTGTGCACGATTCATCAGGGGACTATCAAGCAGCGCGTGCAGCGAGCCGTCCAGGGCATCTTCGGCGCGATCGGAAAGGGCCTCAAGGGTATCTTCAAAAGGTAATATCGAGTCGCCTCCGCCGGGGACGATACGGACGCGTCGCGCGTCCAAGGTAAAATCGACAACTTATGCAACGGACGTTTCTCGTGATGTTCGTGTGTACTGCCGCGCTCGCATGCGGCGGCGGCGAACAACAGGGTGGCCCGGGCGGCGGGGGACCGGGCGGAGGCCGTGGCGCCTTTCCCGCGATGGACGTCAAGACGATCACCATCGCCCCGAAGCCAATTCCGCAGACAAGTGAGTTCGTGGCGACGATCAAATCGCTGCGCTCGACAAACATCCAGCCGCAGGTGGAAGGGTTCGTCCGTCAAATCATGGTGATGGCCGGCGACCGTGTCCGCGTCGGCCAACCTCTCGTGCAGATTGATCCCGAGAAGCAGCAGGCAACGGTGTCGGTGACCCAATCGCAGCGCGCCTCCCGGGAAGCGGACCTCGAGTTCGCGCGGCAGCAATTGGCGCGCATGCAGAAGCTGTTCGACGCGGGCGCGGTCAGCCGCGCGGAGCTGGAGCAGGCCGAAACTGCCGTCAAGACGGCGCAGGCGCAGCTCGAAGCGGTCAACTCGCAGATTCGCGAGAACGAAGTACAACTGCAGTACTACCGAGTGACGGCCCCAGCGGATGGCATCGTTGGCGATATCGAGGTCCGCCAGGGCGATCGTGTGACGCCGTCGACGCTGATCACGACCATCGATGCGTCGGAAGGTCTCGAGGCCTATATCAACGTGCCGCTCGAGCGCGCGACGAGTCTACGTCCGGGGCTGTCGGTCGAATTGCTGGATGGCAGTGGTAGTGTCATCGCGACCAATCCGATTACGTTCATCGCACCGCGCGCCGACGACGTCACCCAGTCGATCCTGGTAAAGACGACGCTCCGCACGCGGCCGCAGGGCATCAGGGTCCAGCAATACGTGCGCGCGCGCATCATCTGGAGCAATGAACCGACGATTTCGGTTCCAGTCGTCGCGGTGAACCGCATCAGCGGCCAGTACTTCGTCTTCGTCGCGGAACAGGGGCGCGGCGGCTTCGTGGCCCACCAGAAGCCGGTAACGGTTGGCGATCTGATCGGGGACAGCTACATTGTGCGGAGCGGCGTCAAAGAAGGCGAAAAAGTAATCGTGTCGAATATCCAAAAACTGCAAGACGGGGTGCCGGTCAAGCCTGAAGCTTAGTACCTGGTACCTGATACCGACCACCCCTGAAACCTGATACCTGAAACCTGACTGAAGGCCTATGTTCGTCAACACCTTCATCCGCCGTCCTATTCTCGCAACCGTCTGCTCACTGGTCATCGTGCTGGCGGGAGTGCTCGCGATTCCGCAGATGCCAATCGCGCAGTATCCGCAGGTGGCGCCGCCGACGGTCAGCGTGACCGCGATCTACACCGGCGCAAATGCCGAGACCGTTGAAACGGCGGTGACCACACCGCTCGAGCAGGCGATCAACGGCGTCGAGGGGATGCTCTACATGACCTCCTCGAGCACCAACAGTGGCGCGAGTCAGATCGTGGTCACCTTCGACACCACGCGCGATCCCGACATTGCCGCCGTTGATGTGCAGAACCGCGTCAACCAAGCGGTTGCCCGGTTGCCCGCGGAAGTCCGCGCGCTGGGCGTCACGGTGCAGAAGTCCGCCACCAACTTCGTGATGGCTGCCGGCGCGTATTCGGCGCAGGGCGAATACGACTCGCTATTCCTCACCAACTATATCGATGTGTATGTGAAGGACGCCCTGAAGCGCATCCCCGGCGTCGCCGACATCTTTATCTTTGGGGCCGGCAATTATTCGATGCGCGTCTGGCTCGATCCCATTCGACTTGCCGCGCGTCATCTCACCGCGAGCGACGTCGTCAACGCGCTCCGCGAGCAGAACGTCAACGTCGCGGCAGGGAGCGTCGGCGACTCGCCGGCACCGGAAGGTCAGACGTATCAGCTCAGTGTGCGGGCCGCAGGCCGCCTGCACGAACGTTCCGAGTTCGACAACATCATCGTCAAGGCGGGTGACGAGGGTGCGCTTGTCCGTCTTGCCGACGTCGCGAACGTCGAACTGGGGGCCGAAAGCTACGGGTCGGTGCTGCGCTTCCAGGGACGCGACGCGGTCGGCTTCGGGGTCATCGCGCTGCCGACAGCCAACGCGCTCGACGTCAACAACGGCGTCATGGCCGAGCTGACCCGTCTCTCGAAGTCGTTCCCGCCGGGTCTTCAGTACGCCGTCGCCTTCGATACGACCACCGTCGTGCAGGAATCAATCAACGAGGTGCTCAAGACGCTCGCTATCGCCGTGGCGCTCGTCGTCCTCGTGATGTTCCTGTTCCTTCAGAGCTGGCGCGCCACGCTCATCCCGACCATCACGTTGCCAGTGTCGTTGATTGGTGCATTTGCGTTCGTGCATCTCCTTGGCTTCTCGATCAACACGCTGACGCTCTTTGCGATCGTCCTCGCGACCGGCATCGTCGTCGACGATGCGATCGTCGTGATTGAGAACATCGAGCGCCATATCCAGGAGTATCGGAAGGGTGCCGCCGAGGCGGCCGCAGACGCGATGGGCGAGGTGTTCAGCGCCGTGATCGCCACCGCACTCGTGCTGATCGCGGTTTTCGTCCCGGTCGCGTTCTTCCCCGGCACAACCGGCCGGCTCTACCAACAGTTCGCGCTGACGATCGCGTTCGCGGTCGCGATTTCCGCCTTCAACGCGTTAACGCTCACGCCCGCGCTGTCGGCATTGCTGCTCAAGCACTCGCAACTGGGGAAGGGCACATTCTTCGGCGGGGTCGAACGCCTGATTCATGGCGGCACCAACCTGTATGTGCGCAGTGTTCGCGGGCTGATGCGGGCGCGCTGGGCGATGGTCGTCGTCTTCGTTGCCTTGCTGGGTGCGACTTACTTCGTGTACATGCGTCTGCCGCAGTCGTTCTTCCCTGAAGAAGATCCCGGCTACCTGATGACCATCGTGCAGGCACCGGCCGGCACGTCGCTCCAGTACACGTCGAAGGTGACGAGGGAGGCGGAAGAGATCATTGCGAAAGTGCCTGAAGTGGAAGCGGTCTTCTCGGTGGCCGGATTCAGCTTCGCGGGGAGCGCCCCGAACCAGGGGCTGATTTTCGCCAAGTTGAAGGAGTTCGACCAGCGGCCGGGCGACGAGCATCGCTTGCCGGCGATCCTTGCGCGGCTTCGCGGGCAACTCTTTGGGATTCAGAACGCGTTCGTCATCCCGTTTGCGCCGCCCGCCATTCAGGGCCTCGGGCAGTTTGGCGGTTTCACCTTTGAAGTGCTGGACCAGGGCGGCGGGACGAACATTCAGAACCTTGCCGGTGCCACCTTCGGCATCATCGGCGCGGCGCAGCAGTCGCAGCGCGTGACGGGACTCTTCAGTTCATTTACCGCGAACGATCCGCAGCTGGCCGTCGATATCGATCGCGAGAAAGCTCGAAGCCTCGGACTGCCGATCAGCGAGATCACCAACGCGATGCAGATCTATCTCGGGTCCGCGTACGTCAACGACTTCGACTTCAACAACCGCGCGTATCGCGTATACGTGCAGGCAGACAAACAATTCCGGGCGGATCCGAAGGCACTCGGCCAGTACTACGCGCGTACCAACAGCGGCGAGATGGTGCCGCTGGCGAGCGTCGTGCGCGTGCGCGAGACGACCGCACCGCAGGTGATCAGCCATTTCAACCTGTTCCGCTCCGCTGAAATCGCCGGATCCGCCGCGCCTGGCTTCAGCTCCGGGCAGGCCATTCAGGAGATGGAACGCCTCGCGGCACAGGGGCTGCCACAGGGCTTCGGCTACGCGTGGTCGGGTATCTCGCTCGAGGAGATCAAAGCGGGCCGCCAGTCGGCGTACATCTTCGGCATCGCCATGCTGCTGGTCTATCTGACACTTGCCGCGCAGTACGAATCGCTCGTCCTGCCGTTCATCGTCCTGCTCGGTGTGCCGCTCGCGGTTCTCGGGGCGCTGTCGGCGCAGTGGCTCCGCGGGCTGCAGAACGACCTCTACTGTCAGGTTGGTCTCGTGATGCTGATTGGGCTCGCCGCAAAGAACGCCATTCTGATCGTCGAATTCGCGGAGCAGCTCCGCGCAAAAGGACTGTCGGTCGTCGATGCCGCAGTTGAAGCCGCACGCATCCGCCTACGGCCGATTCTCATGACGTCTCTCGCGTTCATCCTCGGCGTGATGCCGCTCGTCTTCGCGACAGGCGCAGGACAGGAGGGACGGCATTCGGTCGGCACGGCGGTTATGGGCGGAATGTTGTTCGCGACCTTCCTGAACATCCTGTTTATTCCGATTCTGTATGTCGTCATCCAGACGCTGCGGGGAGCAGGAAAGCTCGTCGTCGCGGAGGGCAACACGCATGCATAGGCTTCTAGTTGCGCAAACCATGGAGGTGTGCGCCACGGGCGTCCTTTTACTGGTACTTGTTCCTTCGACCGTTCTTGCTCAGGGCCTTGAGCGCCTTACTTTTGCTCAAGCCATCGAACGCGCCATCGCGAATAACCCCACCATCGCACAGGCGACAACGGGCATCATGCGGGCGGAGGCGGTGCTTCAGCAGGTGCGGTCCTCCTCGCTGCCGGCGCTTGGCCTGGCGATGACGACGACCGTCACCAATCCGGTGAAGTTCGGCAACCAGAGCGTGGTGCCCGTGATTCAAACGCAGACCATCCCCACGTTCGCCCTGCCGATTCTGGCGCCCGTCGCCTGGGCTCAACGCAATCAGGCAGGCGATCAAGTGGTGGTTTCGGAGCGGAACCAGCGGGAGGTTCGCCGCCAGATTGCGGTCGCTGCCGCACAGAGCTACCTCGCGATCATCGCGCGCCGCCGTGTGTTCGACCTCAATTCCAGGGCTCGCGACAATGCGCGGGACCATTACATGTTCGCGAACCAGCGGTTTCAGGGCGGCATCGGCAGCAGGCTGAATGCGCTCCGCGCTGAGCAGGAGATGCTCAGTGACGAGACGCGCGTGGAAGAGGCGCTCCTCCTGATCCAGCTCGCGCAGGAGGCCTTGGGCGTCCTGGTCGGTGCAGGTGGACCCGTCGACGCGGTGGACTATCCCACCTTCGACATCCCGGACGAACTCGGACAGCTGACCAATCGCACCGATATCCAGCTGGTCATGGAGCGCGAGAGAGCCGCTCAGCGCGTGTACAGCGACTCGTGGAAGGACCGCTTGCCGTCGCTGAACGCCGTCTTCACGCCGTCGGTGCTCGAGCCACCCGGGGTTTTCGCCAAGACGTTTTCGTGGCGCGCCGAAGTCCTCTTTGCCGTCCCGCTCTTCGACAGCGGCCTTCGATCGGGAGAGGCCGCTCAGCGCCTGGCAGATCTCAACGCGATCAAGTTCGAACGGGCAAACCTCGAACGGCAGGGCGCCTCCGAGATTCGCACTGCCCGCGACGCCGTCGCCTCGACCACACGCGCGTTCACGCAAGCGCAGTTGGCTTCCGACCGGGCGAACCAGGTGGTGCAGATTACCGATGTCGCGTTCCGCGAGGGGGCCTCGACGAATATCGAAGTGCTCGATGCGCAGCGGCAGGCACGCGACGTCGAGACGCAGGCAGCCATTGCAGAGGATGCGTTGAAGCGAGCGCAACTCGATTTGCTGGTTGCGCTCGGACGATTCCCGCAATAGACCACGAAGGCGCCCTTTCGGGCGGCCTTCGTGGTTACCGTCCTTATTCCTTGATCACCGTCGTTCCGCTGCCTCGCGCAGCCATGGCAATGACCACAATCAGCAGCACGAGCGCGATTACGCCGATCGCAATCCAGATCGGGTTCGTCCACCACGCTCCACTGCCGCCGCTGTGGGTATTGATGTCGACGTCGATTTTGCCCTGAACGGGCTGACCCTGCGCCAGGGCGAGCGCCGGCATCGCCAGCGGCCCAAGACACATGACGGCGATGAGGGCGAGCGGCGCGATCAGAAATCGCATGGAACCTCCTCCTCCTGCTCAGGTCCTGAAACCGAGCCAGAGAGTTCCATGCAAAAGATGTGAGCTGAACTGAGGGAAGAAGGGCCGCCTGAAGGCGACCCTTCTTCCCTCAGCGATCCGCGACCTGAATGTTCTGACGGATGCGGCGGAAGGCGTCCTGATACGTGCCCGCCTCGGTGCGCGGCGCGACGCCGATCACGTAGAGCAACCCGCCATTGCGCAGCTCGGTGGTCGAGAGCGAGATGTACTCAGCCTGACCTGTCACCTCGGAAACGTTGGCGAGGTCGACCGTAATTCCCGAGCGACCCGCGACGCTCTCGTTGCGCGCACGTCCTGACTGCTGCAGATCCGGATTCGACTGGGCGAAATTGCGGAGCAGCGAGTTCGTATCGCGCTGAAGATCACCGGTCCCTTGCGCGACACCAACTTCGACGCCGTGCGTGAATGCGCTGCCGCCGTTGTCGCCGGAGAAGTATGCGCCTTGCGGCGCATAGGTGACCGCGTTGCCAGCGCTCTGCACTGGATCCCAGTTCGCCGGGACAGCGACGCGCATGCCATTGCTCGGCTGATAGGTGCGATAACTGCCCGAGGGCGGCGCAACGTTCACTGCGCGTCCGCTCGTGCCAGTAGGCTGCCGTCGCTGGGTCTGCTGCTGGATTTCCTTCGCCGTCAGCGCCGGTGACATCCCCTTCAGCCGCGCCTGCGCGCGCTGGAACTCCGGCGTATTGCCGGACGGATTACCCGTCGCGTTGAGCAGCTTCGATTCCTGCAGAATCCGCTGTTCGCGGTTGCCCGGGTTCGGGTGGTCGCTGAGCCACTCTGGACCGCCGCCGCCTTGCGAGGCGAGTGTTCGAAACATGTTCGCCATGCTCTGCGGGTTGTAGCCGGCACGCGCCATCAGTTGCACGCCGAGGATGTCAGCCTGGCTCTCGTATTCGCGGCTGAACTTCATGAAGTACGTGCTGATGCCGAAGTTCGACCCCTGCGCGATGATGCTGCCTGCGGTACCGCCGACGATCGCGCCGAGGACCTGCCCGGCGATCGCGCCGATCTCGTACTTCGTGGCCTTGGTCGCCTGCGCGGTGCCGTGGCGCAACAGGACGTGACTCAACTCGTGTGCCATCACGCCTGCGACTTCGCCTTCGTCACGCGCGGCTTCGATCATCCCGCGGTTCACGAACATCGGTCCGCCCGGAAGCGCGAACGCGTTGATTTCCTTCTGGTTCACGACGCGGAACGTGTAACGGAATTCGGGATGCTGATACTCGCCGGGAATCACCCGGACAAGACGCTGTCCGATGCCCGCGAGGTACTCCTCGACGGACGCATCGTTCAACAGTGGCAGTTCTTTCTGGACCTGTTGCGCCGCTTCCTGTCCCAGCTTCACGTCGTCGGCCGGACTGTACTTGTTCGGCGTCGGCGCGACGATGTGCGTTTGCGCCGACGCGGAGCCGAGCGCAACCGTGAGCAGCAGGATCGGTAGCAAACGTCCCTGGTGGCGAAAAGTGGACATGGCTGAACTCATGGCGCGATGTAGTGCAATGACATTGCCGATTGCGTTCGCTTCACGGGCGACCAACACCTTAATACCTCAGGACCAACCCCGCCGTCAGGCGCCAGAAGCTCAGCTTCGTTCCGCCTATTGTGACCGCTCCGGACGCGTCGTCGGTGAGATTCTTGAAATGGCGGAGCTCAAATCTCGCACCCGCCCGGGGAGACACGAACCCGATGACCCCGCCGCCGATATCGAGTCCGAGCAGGTTGCTCTTGGTATCCAGCAGGTCTACCTGCGTGCTGAGGCGCGCATGCATCAGCCCGACACCGGCCACGACGTAAGGACGAAGCGATTCCTGCGTAATCGCTTTCGGTACGGCGATGATCACATTCCCGGTCAAGGTCGTGACACCGCTGCTCGAAACGGTACGCCCCAGTCCAGGTCCGAAGAACTGCGGTATCTGTTCGAGATCCCCTTCAATGCCCAGGAAGTTGGCGCTGAGGAGCATCGACGACACGCCGAAAGTCACTTTCTTTTCGCCGACGGTCTCTTCGCCAAGGGCGATGCTCGTCTTTCCCCCGAACTTCATCCCGATGAACGGGACGATCAGGAGATCGGTTTGCGCGTGCGCCGGTATAGGCGCGAGGAGGAGCAATCCGGCGGCGTAGGAGGCGACTCTGCGTCGTCCCAGAGCCGGCAGGATCCAGTCCGTCCTAGCCAATGAACAGGCGGAGGAACGTCCTGGCGAAGAGCGAAGAAGTAACGTCGCCGTCCTGCAGCTGGAACGGCGCACTGAGGCCGTCGCTGTTGGCAAGCAGGATCAGGGTCAAATGTCGGTCGGGCACCTTGAGAATCAATGAGGAGTAGGCGCCCGGTGTGTTGCCGAACTGCCAGACCACTTTCAGACCGTTGTAGTTCTGCACGAACCAGCCAAGGCCGGTCGGCATTCCGGACTGGTTACTCCACATCGTCGTCATCGATTCCCGATGGAGCAGCACTGCGCCGTCGATCGCGCTGTCGAATTTCGCAAGATCGAGTACCGTCGAAATCGCGCCGGTCGCCGCGTCCACGGACTTATTGACGTCGGTGTTCACCGTCGTCGAGCTGCCGCTGACACGGTAAGGGAGTGCGAGCCGTCGCAGCACTCCCGTGAACCGATCGAGCTCGGTGGTGTCGAATTGCACGCGGTCGTCGGCAGTGGAATCGTCGACGTTCTGCGCCGGAACGGAATCGAACATGCCGACTCGCTGGAAGATGCGTTCCCACAGCGCCTGGCGGAAGGGGGTCCCCTGGCCAACGCAGTCTTCGGCGAGCGGCGTCAGTCCCGTTGCAAAACGACCCGCGTCGTACTTGAACGCGCTCGCCGGCGATTTGTGCGAAAGCAGATCGCGCATTGTCGTAGCCGATTCGCTGTACGCGGGGACGCGTTGCTGGACGCGGTCGTCGAGCTCGGCGTGCGCCGTTTCAACGCACTGCTCGAGGAGCAACGCCGACGAGATCGCCTCCGTCAAACCGGAGATGTGGTAAGGCGTATCGGGACGTGCCGCGATCGAGCGCTCGATGTCAGCCACCCCGAATCCAGCTGTCCACGTAACCCGCTCGTTCTGGACGATGGCCGCCGACATTCCGGGAATGTTGGCCTGGACCCGGAGCGCGTCAACATAGCGCTCGAACAGAGAAAAGGTGAGCTCCTGCTGCGCGAACGCATGCGGAGGCACGGCGAGCGACACGAGCAGCGCTGCTAGCGCAATTCTGGTGAAACGACCCATCCAAATGGGGCTGGGAACCCTGGCTGAGATCATAACACTCGGCCGTTAATTTGCTGTGGGAGCACCTTGGTTGTGTGTTACATTTTCGGCGACCTGACGCATGCCCGTTAACGCTAAACCGACCGTGAGGTTCGCGGCGCGTACAGCCGATAGATCCGGCGTGCGGATCGGCGTTCTGACGTTCGCCCTTGCGTTATCAGCAGTTACAGCGGTTTTCGCCGAAGGCGTTCGCATCATCCCGCTCGTGCGAGACGATGCAGTTCTGGTGTCTTTCGAGCTGACCGATGGTTACACGCCCGAAGTCAAGGACGCGGTCCATAGCGGTCTGAAGACCACTTTTACGTACACCGTGGAACTGCGGCAGGACGTTCCCGCCTGGGTGGATCGCACAATCGCGACATCGGTCATTACAAATTCAGTTCAGTACGACAACCTGACCAGGCGCGCGACGTTGACGCGGACGCTCGATGGTCACGTCGAGTCCGTTGAAACGACGGAAGATGAAGCCCTCATCAGGCAGTGGATGACGACGTTTCAGAAGATGCCGCTCTTCAAGACGGGCGAACTGGAGCAGAATCGCGAGTACTACGTGCGTGTGCGCGCGACCGCACGCCCAACCAATGGATCGATGCTGTGGCCGTGGGGCACCGGCATTTCCGGGATGACGAAGTTCACGTTCCTTCGTTAATCCACGTTCCGCGAACCACCGACCCGCAGCCGCTAACCAGCCAGGAATCCCTGTCGATTGATTCGGAACGATACCGGTGCTTCCGGCGTATCGAAGTCAATCGTGTCCATGTCCTCCTTCAGCTTGTGAAAGTGGACGTACATGAGTTCGTGCCCATCGGGACCGAAAGTGCGTCCGTTGTTCCAGGTCATGCTTTCGTCGCGCAGGGCCTTCTGGTAAGCGGCGTTGGTCGCCAGCTCCTCTGCCCAATAGATTCGGGGACTTGCCCGTCCACCGTGCGGGGGAAGTCGAACGTACTTCGTCAGCTCCCGCTCATCCAGATGCTCGTAATGCGAGGTGGAGAGAAGCGCCCTCACGTCAGGTATGCGCTCGAATAGGCAATTGACCTCCGGCGTGTTTCGATAAAAGGTGCAATGACCTGACAGCCTCTCCTTGCGCGAGGAGAAGATGTCGTGCGCCTGCAGACGCGCATCCGTCGCGAACCGCCGAACGTCGCCCCAGATGATGTCCAGGTCTGAGCATCCCCAGAAATCAAACGATAGCAAGTCGTCGGCGAAGATGACGCCGTAGGTCACTTTCAGATCGCAGAGTTTCCGCCGCTTAATGGCGATCGTGGTGCCGAGCACGTGCGAGCACCGCTCATTGAGCTCTGCCACCGACATGCGTCTAAAGGTAACGTTGGCGGGGACCCCCGCCGGTGGATCGATGTCGCTGTAGATGATCCACTCGACATCCGCGTTGGAGCGACATGAGACGAGAAACGCCGGCATCCAGAACGGCGGCTTGCCGAAGAACGTGACGACGATGGCGATGGACGGACGCCTAATAGCCAGAGGCCCGGGCCGTTTTATCGCCCGCCCACATCGCCACCTGATCCGGCGACATCAGGTCCGTCAGCCGTTTGATCACTTTTCCTGTGGGACCCAGGCGGAACTGGTAGATGTATCGCTCGAGGGTTGGCGGCTGCGCGTCGATTGGAATCGAAGCGCCATGCGCTCCTTCCGAGTTCAGGAATGCGAGCATCGAGTTCGCGCGAAACGGCACATCCTTCACCAACTCGCATTGTTCTGGTTCCGGGTAATACACCCGGCTCGTCGGCGCCTCGGCATCGTCGCGGACGCGATAAATCTGCGTACCGTGCCCCTCGCTGTCGCCTTCACGCGCGAGATAGACGATGCCGGTCACGAAGCCCCACTTCGGGTCGCGATGGGGCGCGAGGTTATAACCCGGACGGCGGAGCATGATTCGCCCATCCGAAGGATGAAGCGTCAGGTCAATGTCGCGCGGGAGTGAGGGGACGAAGCTCCGCACATAGCGGCAGATAGTGTCCTGGAACTTGCGATTGAGCGCGTCGTGGACCAACTGGCCAACAATCGTGTTGGCGACAAACGCCCACACCTGTCGGGAGTAGAGCGGCGCGACGCCGGACGGGACCGCCCAGTGCTCGTCGCGACCGTTCGCGAAGAAGACCGATGCCGGCATCGCCTCGATAACCCGTTCGTATACATCGTCGGGAAGCCAGTTTTCGATCACGATGTGCGGATACGGATCGAGCTCCAGCGGCGTGCGGCCGAAAGCGGCATCGATATGCGCCCGGATGCGATCCGCGTTGAGCCACCTGTCGATGCGGCCGAGCTCGAAGCGCTTGTCCCAATCGACGCGCTGAATGGTCAGCAGCTGGTCGGTCTGAATGCGCAGTGTCTCAACAGCCTCCGTCAGCTCGCGTGTGCGGTCGGCGATCGAATCGACGCGCGAGAGCGTCCGGAAGAGCGTCCGCGGGCGAAGGAGGTCGGCGGCGGCCGCGAGGCGTCCAGCCGTGCGTCGAAACATGCGAAACCTACCTTAACATGCCCTCGCAGGATCGATCGCCGATCTAGAATGCGCGCGAGGAGGCCCGCATGGCGGAATCGGTTCGATTGGTGGATTATTTCTACGTCACGGTTCCCAACAAGGTGGGCGAAGGCGCCCGCCTGCTGGACGCGTTGAGGCGCGAGGGAGTGAACCTGCTGGCCTTTTCAGCGTTCCCCGAAGCGCGTAAGAGCCAGGCTGACTTCGTCCCCGAAGATTCGGCGGCCTTCCGGCGCGCCGCGAAGAAGGTCAAGTGGAAGGTGACCGGTCCGAAGAAGGTCTTTCTGCTGCAAGGTGACGATCGCGTTGGCCTGCTGGCAGACATCGTTGGTGCATTGGCTGGTGCGAAGGTCAACATCACGGCGCTTGATGCGATCAGCGTTCACGGCCGGTATGGCGCGCTGCTGTGGGTGGCGCCGAAGGATCTGAAGAAGGCGCAGAAGGCGATTGAGTCCCGGTGGGCGGCACCGGTTGACGCGGTCGCGGCGGCGCTCGCGACACTCGGCCCCTGATTCGTGCCTGCACGCCGAAGCTCAACGAAAGGCAGAGCGGAGGCGTGACCTCCTCTGTCACACCCTCCTTCTATCCTCGTGGCGGAGGATGGGAAATGTCGCGCGCGTGCCACGCCGAAGCGCATCGAAATAGGACGCGAAGACGGGTGCTCTGTTTCGAGTGCTACCGGTCCCGAATCGACCGTCCCCAACGCGTGAAGGTGCTCGCGTCACCCTTTCCGCGCGTGCTCACCGAGCACGATCTCGCCCATCGGCGTCGGATGCTTTCGCACCTGGGGGCGGGACGGGAGCGAAGCGCCGTTTGAACTAGCCGTCCGTTCTCGGATCGGGTTCGGTAAGAGACTCTACATTCGCTGGCGAAACGACAAACTGTCGGACAACCCCGGTGCCGCCGAGCGGCCGTCCAGGCTTGCCGTTGATGGTGTAGCTGACCGCCGCGGCGTCCCCGACCAGGAGTCGGATTTCTTTTTGTCCCTCCAGCCGCAGTTCCTGGCCCTGTTCGAACAGTTGATACACCTTCCGCTCGCCGTCGGCATCCGCTTCGATCCACACCTCGCCGTTCACGTGGAGCTGCACGATTAGTAGTGCGTTCGTCGTTGCAGTGGGATCGCCGTCATGCGGCTCCGCAGGTGCAGAGGGTGGCGTTGCGCCTGACGTCGCGGTAGCACCCGATTCGGTCGGTTGGTTCGCCGGCAGAGGCGTCGGAGCAGGCGCCGGCACCGTTGTCGGTGGTGCACTGACGGGCGGGGGCAACGTCGGGGCAGCGGCGACGTCGGGGCTAGTCGTCGTCATGTGCCGCCACAGCACGGCGGCGGCGAGAACCATCGCCACGATCACAGCGTATTGCCACAGCGGGGTACGGGGAACCTCGTTCGGATCAGGCGGTGGTGAGGCAGGAGGGGGAGGCGCCGGCTGGGGGGCAATCTCCGGCGAATATGCTGGCAGGATTTCGGACGGATTCACGCCTACGGCGCGCGCGATCGCCGTTAAGTACCCGCGAATAAAGACGCCGCCTGGGACGCGCGAGACGTCGTCACGCTCGATCGCCTCCAGAATCCAGAGCTGGATTTTGGTCTCCGTTGCGACCTGGTCCAGCGTCTTGCCGGCATCAAGCCTTGCGCGCCGGAGACGTTCCCCTGTGGACATACCCGCTTCCCACTCAACGATATGCAAATTCCCTGCAGGGTCGGTCTGTAACGATCAGGCGGCTCATCACACTTCCTCCGTGAAGGCGGACGATGAGGTTCGCTTCGGTGATCCAAAAAGCCCGGATCGCGAATCCTGGAAACTGGAGGTTACGCATGGCACGAATCGACGAAATTGCCCCCGACCTGTTCCGCATCTCGATCTACGTCCCTCAGATTGACCTGCAGTTCAATCACTTCCTGGTTCGCGACGAGGAACCTCTCCTCTTCCATACCGGCATGCGCCGTATGTTCCCCGATGTGCGGGACGCGGTTGCGCGTGTTCTGGATCCGGCGACGATTCGCTGGATCAGCTGGAGCCATTTCGAGGTGGATGAATGCGGCGCCCTGAACGATTGGCTCGCAATTGCGCCGCGCGCACAGGCCGCCTGCAGCCAGGTCGGCGTTCTGGTCAACCTCGAGGATTTCGCCGCTCGCCGGCCCCGCGGCCTCACACGCGACGAGGTGATCGACACTGGCCGCCATCGCTTTCGCTTCATCCCGACCCCGCATCTGCCGCACGGCTGGGACGCGGGCGTCCTGTTCGAGGAAAACAGCCGGCTGCTCCTATGCTCGGATCTCTTCCACCAGGTCGGCGACCGTGAACCGATGACAACCGACGATGTGGTCGGCAGATGGGGACACGCGATGGAGCTGTATCAGGCGCATCCGGTGCTGATGGACTACATGCCGTACACCCCGGCGACGCGTGCGCGTCTCGAAGGTCTGGCGGCGCTGCAGCCGAAGGTGCTGGCCGCGATGCATGGCTCGTCGTTCACCGGCGACTGCGCCGCAGCGCTGCGCGCCGGCGCGGACGTGATGGAGCGGGTCGCGGGCGCAGCCAGGCCGAACTTGACCGTCGGCTGAACCGGTTGGTACGGTCCGTGGTGTGTCCTCTACGGATTTCACCGCCGTCACAGATGCGATGCTGGCCGAGGCGATTGCGTCCGCCGCGCCCGGAGCCGCGCACGAGGAGGAGGCGGAGCTCTATCGCCGCTTCGCGCCGCGTGTTCGGCTTTACGGTCTCAAGCATCTTCGCGATGCCGCCGCGGCGCAGGATCTGGTCCAGCAGGTGTTCGTCGTGACGCTTCAACGCCTCCGGGCCGGGGAAGTGCGCAACACGGAAGTGATCGCCTCGTTCATTCTCGGCACGAGCCGTACGGTTGCAGTAGATCTGCGTCGCACACATGACAGGCGTGACCGCCTGACACAGACATTTGCGGATCGCACGGTGTCGATCGCGCCAGCGGAGGACTCGCTCGACCGGGCGCGCCTGGAAGGGTGTCTCAAATTGCTCCCGTCGCGTGACAAGGCGCTACTGGTGCTGACGTTTTATGCGGAGAAGAAGGCAGCCGACATTGCGTCGGACCTGCACATGGCGCCGGGTGCCATCCGTGTCGCGCGGCATCGGGCGCTGGTGCGGTTGCGCGACTGCGTGACGGGAGGGTCACGGCGATGAGCGGCGGACAGTGCGCACGCGGAACGTCGTTCACCGACCTGCTCGACTACTGGATCGGCGATCTGGATCAGACCGGCGCTCAGCGAGTCGAGGCGCATGTGTTCGAATGCGCCGAGTGCGCGGATCATCTCGCCGATATCGCGGCCATCGCGTTCGCGCTTGGCGAAGCCATCCGCGGCGGACGCGTCCAGACTGTGATCACCGACGAGGTCCTGAACAGACTTTCACGCGACGGGCTTCGCATTCGCACCTACACGCCGAAGCCGGGCACCTTCATCCCGTGCGCCGTCTGGCCAGAGGACGATCTGGTCGTCTCGCGATTGCGGGGTGACTTCAGCGGCTACGACGAGCTGACGCTGGCGTTGAAATCCGATGACGGCACGGAGCTGAGTCGCAGCGTCGACATTCCACTGATTTCCGGCACAGATGAGATTCTCACCGCGACATCCGCGGCGCAGCTGCGGCAACTGCCGTCGACGCGTCTTCGATTAATTGTCTCTGGCCGACGGGGTGATACGGAACGCGTGATCGGCGAGTACGGTCTCGAGCACGGCGGCGCCATGAACCGTTGATGTTGGTTGGTCGTTGGTGGTTCGTGGTCTAATTTCTATTCCCTGACATGCGCATCGCACGCCGGTTTGTCATCAGCGGACGTGTGCAGGGGGTCGGCTTCCGCTGGTTCGCGCGCGACGTCGCGATGCGTGAAGGCGTAGCGGGGTGGGTGATGAATCTGCCAGACGGCCGCGTGGAGGCGTTCGTCGAGGGCGATGAAGAGGCCGTCACGCGCGTCGAGCGCGCACTCCGCGGCGGGCCGCCCGGCGGTCGAGTGCAGCACGTAACGGTGATAGACGAGGATCCGACAGGCAATCTAAGCGGTTTCGCGATAAGGCATTGATGTTGACCATCGATCTGAAACAGATGATTCGCAGTGTCCCGGACTTTCCCAAGCCGGGCATAAACTTCTTCGACATTACGACGCTCCTCAAGGATCCGGCCGGCCTCAAGGCGACGATCGATGCGCTGTCCGCTCCGTACGCCGATGCGGGAATCGACGCCGTCGTCGGTATCGAAAGCCGTGGCTTTATCCTCGGCTCTGCCGTCGCGCGGCAGATCGGCGCCGGCTTCGTCCCCGTGCGCAAGCCGGGCAAGCTGCCAGCCAAAGCCATCAAAGAGGTGTATGAGCTCGAATACGGCAAGGATGCGATCGAAGTCCACGCCGACGCCATCGAAAAAGGGCAGCGCGTGCTGATCGTCGATGACGTGCTGGCGACAGGCGGGACGGCGGCGGCGACGACGCGCCTCGTACAACAGCTCGGAGGCACGCTCCACGGGCTCGCATTTCTGATCGAGCTGACGTTCCTGAATGGGAAGTCGAAGCTGACCGGAGAGAGCGTCTTTTCCGTGTTGCAGTACTAACTGTTGGGCCGGCTCCCGCCTTCGCCGAAGCCTTTGCGGAGGCGGAAAAGCCGGCCCTACATACCCGACTACTTCACATATTTCGTGATGCCACGCAGGTTGGCTTCCGCGGTGTAGATGTTCCCCGCGGCGTCGATGGCGATCCCTTCGCCCATGGCGCCGTCCGGCGCATCCGTTTTGTGCGCCGGGATGAACATCGTCACCTTGCCATCCTTGACGCTGCCGATACGAACGCCGCGCTGCCAGCCGGGATGCACGCGCTCCGTCGACTCCGAATCGGCCGTATAGATCATGTCGTTCTTGTCGATCGTCAGCCCGCTGATGCGGCCGAAGTTGTCGAGCTCCTGCACGAACTTCCCATCCTTCGTCAGGATCTGGACGCGGTGATTGTGGCGATCGGCGACGACGAGCCGTCCCATGGAATCCCACGCCAGCGCATGCGGCGTACGGAATTCGCCAGGGCCGGTGCCTGTCTTGCCGACAGTCCGGAGGAACTTGCCGTTCTTGTCGAACACGGAGATGCGGCCGACCAGATTCGGATCGGTCACGTCGGTGTGGCTCTCGGCAACGTAGATGTCGCCATTCCGTGGATCCGTGATCGCGACAGTCGGCTCCGTCAGTGCCTCGGGCGGATTGCCTTTGACGCCCGCCTTGCCGAGCGTCATCAGCACGCGGCCGTCGGGAGCGAACTTCACGACGACACTGCCCTTGTGGGTCGCCTCGTCAGCGCGCGAATCCGCCACCCAGATGTTGCCGTCGCTATCGACGTGGATGCCGTGCGGCCACGCGAACATGCCGCCGCCGAAGCTTCTGATCTCCTTGCCGGATTCATCGAAGTGATGGACTGGATTGGCGTTCGTGTTAGCGCAGCCGGGCGTCGTCCCTGGTGAGCAGCGATCGACGGCCCAGACGGTCTTCCCGTCCTTATCGATGGCCACGCCGTTCGATCCGCCCCAATCGCGGCCCTCGATCTTTCCCCAGTCGCGAATGACGCGATACGGATTCGCGCCGTTGTTGACCGGCTGCACCTTGTCGGTCTGCGGTGTGCCACCCCGTGCCTGCGCCAGGACGGTGACGCCTGCCAGAGCAATGAAGGGAACAACCAGCGAGGCAATGGACGGAACTTTCATGTGCGCTCCTTGTTGAACCGTGATCCTACATCCGGAGTTACAATCCGTCCGCCTCCGCGCCTCCGGTGCTACGGCGTGACAGGCGAATTTTGAATCAGGAGGGCCCATGACGCGCTGGCGGACGGGATTTTCCTTGCTTGCCCTCGGGCTCACGGCGGGAGGTTCGGCGTTGCTCCTCGCGCAGGCGCCGCTGACGCGCATCTGTGGTGAGGGCGCGTCGGCGCCGGCCTGTCAGGCCGTTCGTGGCGATCGCTCCGAGGGATGGCTCGCGCAGACGCGCTCGGAGGTGATGGCGCGCAACGGGATCGTCAGCACGGTCCAACCGCTCGCCGCGCAGGCAGGCCTCCGCATTCTCCAGCAGGGCGGTAATGCCATCGATGCCGCGGTCGCGACAGCCGCGATGCTGAACGTCGTCTTTCCGCAGAACGTCGGCATCGGCGGTGACCTCTTCGCGCTCATCTACGTCGCCAAAGAGAAGAAGGTCTATCAGCTGAATGCGAGCGGCATCGCGCC